>Ga0316576_10000408_pt1 | contig 19815 bp, 19 predicted proteins | sample S0NA_FD_203075 | JGI IMG/M metagenome (GOLD analysis project Ga0316576, IMG submission 203075) | Rhizosphere microbial communities from salt marsh grasses in Alabama, United States - S0-2_050615r3r5 | ecosystem: Host-associated > Plants > Roots > Rhizosphere | place: USA: Alabama | collected... | reverse complement strand
TTGGCTTCACGACCCAGGTCGAGATCCGCGCCTCGGGGGGGCACGACTGGCCCACCGGCTTCGCCGAGCACGCCTGGCAGTTCCTGTCCCAGCACACGCACCCCGCCAACTGACGGCCCTGTCTCCCGGCTTTCGACACGGGGCGGCCCCCAGCTGGCCGCTTGCGCGGTTCCCCTGCGCCACCACGCTCCTCTTGCGCCAGTTATGCTAGCATGCTAGCATTAACTAAAGTGGGTAAAACTAAGGGGAAAAATCAGGTTGTGGTCTACCTGCCGGAAGACGTGCACCGCCGACTGCGGGTCCAGGCCGCGCGCGAGGGCTGTTCCATGTCGGCCCTGGTGGAGCAGGCCCTGCGCTCCCGGCTGGGCGGGGATCGGCGGCCTCTGCCCGGCCCCGCTGACAGTGTCGCCACGCCCGACGTGCAGGAGGCGCTTGCCCACTTCGGCGCGCCGCTGTGGAGCAGCGGGCGTCCCACCGGGCTGACCCTGGAGCAGGCCATCGCGCTCGGGCTGGAGCAAGCCCGGGACCACGCCGCGCTGCTGCGCGTGTTGCCCGTCGTGCTGTACAGGAATCGCCATCAGCTGACCTGGGACAGGCTGCGGGCCGAGGTCGGCGAGCCGGGGCTGACGGCCCTGGGGCTGCTGCTCGACCTCACCGCCGAGGTCACCGGCGAGACGACCTTCCGCACCTGGGCCGACGAGCTGCGCGGCCAGGTGCGGCACGCCGAACCGGTGCCGTTCTTCCGCCGTCGGGGGCGCAGCAAGCGGTACCCGGAGCTGGCGAGAGGCCGTACGCCCGAGCTGGTGCGACGCTGGGGCTTCCTCATGGCCACACCGCTGGATGACTTCCGCGACGCAGTGGAGCGATTTTGCCAGGAACTGCCAGGTTCGGTCGCCTCGAGCTGATCGCCTTTTTCCGGGCCGTCGACGCGCAACTGTCCGGCAACGGATCCCTGCGCCTGGTGGGTGGGGCCGCGGTGGGCCTGTGCTTCGTGCCGACCTACCAGACCCGGGACATCGACTACACCTGGGCAGATCCCGAGGTGCAGGCCGCCATCGCCGCGGTACGGCGAGGCTGGCCGGGCCTGCCGGTGCTACGCACCGGCGTCTACTTCGCGCCCTACTCCCACGAGGACCGGCTGCAGGCGCTGGAGATCCCCGGGCTACGCCGGCTGACCGTCCAGGTGCCCGAGCGTCACGACCTGGCCGTCATGAAGGTGACCCGGGGCTTCGACCGGGATCTGGACGCCGTGGAGCAGATGCACCGGGCCGAGCCGTTCCACCTGGACACGCTGGTGGAGCGCTTCGCCGAAACCTGGGTCACCGGGCCGCAGCGCCTGGCCGACATCGGGTTTCTGTCGCTGGTCGAAACGCTGTTCGGCGAGCAGGCCGCCGATGCCGCCGAGGCGATGCTCGAGGAGCGCCGCTTGTCCAACTGAGGGCGTGCCAACCCGGGCCGCTTCGACCATAATCAGACACCATGGGCACGCGGAAGACCGGGATCGACCGGCGCGGCTTCATCCGGACCACGGGGCTCGGCGCGCTGGGGCTGGGGCTGGCAGGCGCGGGCTGCGGCGACGGGGGCGGCGGCCTGCAGGACGGTGGCGCCCCGGACAGCGGCGCGGCGCACGCGCCCTTCTCCGTCGTGGTGCTGCCGGACACGCAGTACTTCGCCGAGAGCTACCCCTCGATCTACACGGCCCAGACCCAGTGGATCGCCGACAACCTCAAGAGCGAGCGCATCGTCTTCGTCAGCCACGTGGGCGACGTGGTGGACAACGGCCCGGACCTGGGCCAGTGGAAGAACGCCCTGCAGTCCATGGGCACCCTGGACAAGGCGGGCGTGCCCTACGGCGTCTGCCTCGGCAACCACGACCTGCAGTACAGCGACGCGAGCTACCAGTACCCGGCGAGCGTCGACGGCTCCTGCACCACCTTCAAGGACTTCGACTGCCAGGCCAAACACTTCATCGACGCCTTCGGGCCCAAGGTCTTCGCCGGCAAGCCCTGGTACGGCGGCGCGTCCCCGGGTGGGCTGAGCAGCTACCAGCTCGTCGAGGTCGAGGGGATCAAGCTGCTCTTCCTGCACCTGGTGTTGGACATGCGCCAGGGCGACCTCACCTGGGCGCAGACCGTTCTCGACCAGCACAAGGACGCCCTGGTCCACGTCACGACCCACCGCTACATGTACGACTTCCGCCTGGTCAAGACGCTGCCCTACCCGCTGAGCACGCTCCTCGGCGGGCGCTACACCGACGCCCACTACGGCATGGACGACGAGATCTACTTCGACGACGGGGTGATGGCCGAGGCCTTCTTCACCGACTTCGTCAAGAAGAACACCAACATCTTCATGGTCCACTGCGGCCACTTCGACGCCGAGTACCGCCAGGTGAGCAAGAACGACGCCGGCCTGCCGGTCCACGAGATCCTCGTCGACTTCCAGACCTACTCCCCCAACGGCGGCGACGGCTGGCTGCGGCAGCTGACCTTCGACCTCGACCGGGGCGAGATCAAGGTGCGGACCTACTCGCCGTCGCTCAAGCGCTACCGCAAAAACGGCGACGGCTTCGACGGCTCGGTCAAGGCGGTCAAAGACGGGCTCAACGCCTACCGCGATCTGTTCAAGCTGTTCCTCGACTTCGACGAGCTGACGAAGAAGATCGACTACTGGGGCAGCGATCCCCAGGGCCGCAAGGAATACTTCGACCTGCTCTACGGCGAGGGCGCGCGGGACAGCGAGTTCACGCTGCAGGTGGACTTCGCGGCCTACACCGCGACCTAGGCTAGCTCAGCGGTCCACCACGGCCAGCGCGTCGATCGTCGGGACGTCGCAGCCCTTGCCGGCGAGCACCCGCTGCCTGTGGCCGTCGCGGTAGCTCGCCCTGCAGGCCAGCTGGCCGTCCGGGTCCCAGCGCGTCCAGCGCCCCTCCTTCTCCCCGGCGACGTAGCTGCCGGCGGCGGCGATGCGGCCCGAGGGGTGCCAGGAGGTCCAGAGCCCGTGGGGCTTGCCGTCCAGGTACGCCCCCCTCAGCACGAGCGGGCCAGAGGCGTACCAGCGAGCCACGATCCCGTGCTTCTGGCCGCGCCTGTAGCTGGAGCGCTCCACCAGCCCCCCGTCGTCGTTCCACCGGTGCACCGTGCCGTGGAGCTGGCCGCCCTCGAAGGGCTCGAGCAGGACCAGCCGGCCCGCGGCGTTCCAGCGCTTCCACGCGCCGTGACGCTTGCCGTGCAGGTACTCCCGCACCAGGGCCAGCCGGCCGCCGGGGAAGTAGTTGCGCCAGACGCCGTGCCGCCGGCCTTTCCCGTCGTAGTGTCCGCGCTCGATGGGCGTCCCGTCCGCGCGCCAGATGCGCCAGAGCCCCACGCGCTGGCCGCGGAGGTACTGCCCCTCCACGGCCAGGCGGCCGTTTCGGTGCAGGGTGGTCCAGAGCCCGGAGGGCCGACCGGCCTCGAACCAGCCGTACTGCCGCACGCGCGCCCGGTCCCACCACACCGTCCAGGGGCCGTGCTTCACCGCGTCCTGTCCGCCGACGACCACGGTCTCCTTGCTGCGATCCTCCTCGCACCACTGGATCTTGCCGCGCGCGCCGCCGGCCCGTGTGCCCGCCGGGCAGTCGAGCCGCGTCCGCTGCAACGGGTCCCACCGGGGGATTGGCATGGTCAGGGCCAGGGCCACCGCGGCGAGCCCCGCGGGGACGAGCGCCACGTTGAGCCAGCGCAGCTCGGGCCAGACGCCGCGCACCAGGCGCAGGGCGCTGAGCACCGGGCGCATCGCCGAGTCGCGGTAGAGCGCCTCGTCCACGTGGAGGGCGCCGTGGGTGGCGTCGACCACCACCGCGTCGCCCACGCGGATCGCGCCGCCGTGGAGGGCGACCTGGGATCCGCTTGGGTCGACCTGCCGGCGCTGGCAGTCCGGGGTCTCGAGGTCGAAGGGCTCGGCGTGCACGGCGTCGCCGCGGCCGTCCTGGCGATAGACGACCCGGCCGCGCTCTCCCGGGCCGACGACGCGTCCGATCAGGCGCATGTAGTGCCCCTCGATGCCGGTGGGGCCGTAGCGGCGGCGCCAGAGCAGCCGGTACCCCCCGGCAAGGGCCAACACTCCCAGGGACAGGTAGAGCAGAGCGTGCATGAGCGTTGGACAACCCGGCGCGCAGTTGGTTCTCCGGCCGATCCAGATCGCGAGAACATCCACCGTTCGCCGTTGTCCTACCTCCATGCCCAGCACCCCCGACTCGACCCTCGAGGTCCTCGACGGCTCCCGCGCGGTGCGCGCCTCGGTGCGCCTGGCCGGGAGCGAGGCATTGCATCAGGTCCGGCTCCTGCGGCCCCTCGGGCCACGCGGGACCCGGCGGCGGGAGCGAGAGCTGCGGCTCGGCGACGACCGGCTGCCCTTCGAGGGCGCGGGCTTCGCGCTCGTGCGGGCCGTCGAGGGCGGACACGAGCTGCAGGTCCAGGGCGGGATGCAGGGGCGCGTGCGCCTGCCCGGCGGCGAGAAGCTGGACCTGGGCCAGGTCGGGCCGGCGTACCGGATCCCGGCCGACGCGGTCATCGATCTCACGGTGGGACCCTACGCGATCCAGCTCTGCTCGGAGCCGCCGCCGCGCCGGTTGCGTGCCGGTCGGTGGCTCGCCTTCATCGAGCGCCGGGATCGGCTGAGCCAGATCGCGGCCCTCGCGTTCCACGCCGTGCTGCTTCTGCTCGCCATCTCCCTGCCGCCCTCGGCGCACTCCCTCTCCAGGGATCGATTCAACCGGGAGGACGCCCGGGTGAAGGCGAGCCCGCCGCGCCTGGTGCGGATGGGGATCTGGGCGCCCATGCAGCTGCGCCCGGCCACGGGGGAGGGGAGGGGGCGACGCGCCGGCGGGCCCGAGGGTCGGATGGGCAACCCTCTCGCCCGGGAGCAGAGCGGCCTGTTTGCACTCGAGGGACCGCGGAACAACCCCGACCCGCACCTGGCCCGGCGGCTGGCCGAGCAGGCGGCGCAGAGCTCGGGTCTGCTGCAGCTGCTGGGCAGCGCCTCCAACGGTGGGCTGGCCTCGCTGTTCGCGACCGACGACAACGCGGTGGGCCACGACCTGGACAGCGCCCTCGGCGGCCTGGTGGGCAACCGGATCGGCGCGGCCTACGGCGTCGGCGGGCTGGGGCTCGTCGGCACCGGACGCGGCGGCGGCGCCCCCGACGAGAGCGCCTTCGTCGGCCTCGGCGCGCTGGGCGACGTGGGCCGGGGCGCGGGCATCGGCGACGGGGCCGGCATGGGCCGCGGCGCGGGGTTTCTGGGCAGCCACGCCGCGGGCGCCCCCTGCTGCATCGCCGCCGGCCGCGCCAGCGTGGTCGGCGGCCTGGACAAGGAGATCATCCGCCGGGTCGTGCGGCGCCACATCAACGAGTGGCGCTACTGCTACGAGCGAGAGCTCCAGTCCCAGCCCAGCCTGGCCGGGCGGATCATCCTCAGCTTCACCATCGGGCCGAACGGGCAGGTGCTCACCGCGCGCATGACGAGCTCCACCGTGGGCAACGCCGCCGTGGAGCAGTGCGTGGCGCAGGCCGTGCGCCGCTGGCGCTTCCCGGCGCCCAGGGGCGGCGGCATCGTCGTGGTGAGCTACCCGATTCTCGTGCGCGCGGCGGGCGCGGACTGAGTCAGAGCCCCGCCGACGTGGAGGGAGCGGAGGCGAAGAGGTAGCCCTGCAGGATCTGCTTGCGCGCCTCGCCGGCGGCCCCCTCGATCACCTCGCGGTAGAGCTGCTCCACCGGCTGCCAGGCCGGGGCGTCGATGGCGGCCTCGCCGCGGTAGAAGGCCTTCATGCTGCCGCCGGGGTAGGTCGCCACCGAGACGCGGATCTGGCAGGCCAGCTCCTGGCGCGTTCCCCGTACGCGCCGCTCCAGCTTCACGATGGAGCCGTCGAGGAGGAAGCCCTTCAGGCGCCGGCGACCCAGGTCGCTCGCGGTGAGCCGGATGCCGGCGTCGGTGACCACCGTCGGCTCGCCGCGGAGCCCGCGGGCCAGGGCCGACCGCAGCATGTCGGCCAGGACCCGTCCGCCGCGCCGCGAGCGGTTGGCGAAGCGGCCGAGCGTGAGGTAGACCTGCTCGCGGCGCCCCGTCTCCTGCTCCTCGATCTTGCGCATCGCTCGACGCGCCGACGCGCCGAGCCGGAAGCGGTCGCGCCGGCTGATCTCGACCAGGGCGGGCAGCGCGGCCGGGTCGCCGATGTTGCCCAGCGTGGCGATGGCCAGGCGGCGCACCGCCTGGCTCCGGGTCGAGCGCAGCAGCCGGAGCAGCGCAGGGACGGCCCGCCTGGCGCGGAAGCGGCCGAGGTAGGCCATGGTGAGCAGCTTGACCTTGTAGCTCGCCTCCGGCGCCTCGAGCATGCGCGTGAGGTCGGCGATCCGATCCTCGGCGGCGGCGGCGCCGGCGGCGGCGATCAGGAGCAGGACGAGGAGACTGCGGGATAGCTGCTTCACGACCGAGCGGAATCGTAACAGAGGGCGATCGCGCGGTTCAATTCAAATGGCGCTCAATCGCGTGTGCTGCGAGGTAGTATGATCACCGCGCGTGTACGCGACGCTTTGCGTCGCCTGGTGTGGCGCCACCCCGGCCACCGCCGTCGCCCACTGCCCTCCTGGTGTGCCGCCACTCCAGGCCGGTTCGTGATTTCAACCTCCTCCGTCCGGCACGCCCTTCGCTTTGTCTCGAGGCATGAGCGCGAAGGAGGCCACGATGGAGTACATGGCAGCGACACACCAGGGCAGGCGGTCGAACAACGAGGACGCGCTGGGCGTGGACCCGGCGCTCGGCCTCTTCGTGGTGGCGGACGGCATGGGCGGCTACGACGGAGGCGAGGTGGCCAGCCGCGTCGCCGTGGACGCGATCCGGGGCTTCTTCCGCCGCAACGCCGATGACCGGGAGGCGACCTGGCCCTACGCGATGGATCGCGCCCTGAGCTTCATGGAGAACCTGCTCGGGATCGCGGTGCGCCTGGCCCACGAGGGCGTCTGCCTCCGCAAGCAGGGGCGGCTGGCCGAGATGGGCACCACCGTGGCCGCGCTGGCCCTCGAGGACGGCAGCGTCACCATGGCCCACGTGGGGGACAGCCGGATCTACCGCCTGCGCGACGGCGTGCTGGAGCAGCTGACCCGGGACCACTCCCTCTACGCCGAGCTCGTCGCCGGGGGGATGACCAACGTGGACCGGGAGAGCTTCCCGATGACCAACGTGATCACGCGCGCCCTGGGCATGGGTGACGCCCGCGCCGACCTGCGCCGCGAGCCGGTGCAGCTCGGTGACGTGTTCCTGCTCTGCACCGACGGGCTGATCGAGCGCGTCGACGACGCGACCATCGGGGAGCTGCTCGGACGTCACCCTCCGCGCGAGGCCTGCCCGAAGCTGGTGAACCTGGCCTACGAGCGCGGCGCGCGGGACAACATCACCGCCATCGTGGTCCGGATCGTGGGTTGAGCCGCGATCGCCGGACAAGGCCGAGCAGCAGCGCGAGCAGCGCCAGGCCCGCTGTTGCCCTGCCGCGTGTCGGTCCTGCCCGGTGGAGGGCGCAGCCGCCGCCGTCGAGGTTCTTCTCCTCGCCGCCGTCGATCCGACCGGGACCGGCGTCAACCCCGGGCCCCGCGTCGGGTGGAGCGGTGCAGCTCTCGTCCACCTCGCCGTTGCAGTCGTTGTCCACGCCGTCGCAGAGCTCCCGGTCCAGCACGTCGGCCTGGGCGAGGGCGGCGAGGTCGCCGCCGTTCTGGGTCTGTGAGCCCTCCTTGTTCAGGCTCGGCGGGTCGAAGAAGCCGCTCTTTTCGTAGTAGCCCTCGATCTTGGCGACCCAGGCCCGGATGTCGGGGTGGTCCGCCTGCCCCAGGCTGCCCTGTCTCGCCTCGACCCGCAGCACGACGCGCTTGGTCTCGCCCGGAGAGACGGAGCCGAGCCAGAGCTTGAAGGACGGGCCCGGCTTGTCGTGGGGGATCTGCTGCAGGTCGTTGGTGTCGTTGAGGGCGAAGGTGCCGCCGGGCTGCTTGTAGTCGCTGTAGATGCTCCAGCGCAGCACCAGCAGGTAGGGCTCCTCGCTCCACAGTCCGACCTCCACGTTCTTGGCCACCGCGCTGCCCGCGTTCCTCACGTCCACGCGGTAGTCGGTCTGCTGGCCCGCGCGGAGATCGAAGATCTTGCCGCTCGAGCCGCTCTGACACAGGTCCCGCTCCTGACCGGGGACGCTGACGACGTCGACCTTGATCGTCAGCTGCGGGTTGGTCGGCTCCCCGCAGGGGCCGCCTCCCGGTCCGCCGCCCCACCACTCCCAGTGCCAGTCCTCGCTGGCCACGGTCTTCTTGAAGCCGAAGGTCCCGCCGTTCGCCTGCAGCCAGGCGAAGACGCCCGAGGCCGAGGTGTTCAGGTCCAGGGCGTGCCCGCTCTGGTGGTTGCTGTAGCCCGGCTTGGCGGCGAGGTTGCAGTTGTTGCAGTTGCAGTTGATGTAGCAGTTGTAGAAGTAGGTCTGCTCGGCCATGGTGCGGAAGCCGCTGACCACCTTGAGGTTGACCCCGTCGTTCGCTGCCGCCTGGGCCATCACGTAGTAGGCGTTGGCGGTCTGCACCTCGACCTTCTTGCCGTCCACGGTGACCAGCGTGATGGGGAACGGGTTGCCGCTCACGTAGCCCGTGTCGCTGGACTCGGTGCAGTCGATGGAGGAGAGCGCCTGCTGCACCGCGTCGATGCCCTCCGGGGGGGCCTCGGCGGGAGGCGCGCTGCAGGCCAGCAGGGTAGCCACCAGCGGGGCCAGCGCTCCCCGCGGTGTGTAGCGTCGCGTCATCAACGAAGGGCCCACGGCGATGTGCTTCTCTCTGGTTAGGTCCACGAGCTTCTGCCCTTGTCGCAGGTATGATGCAATGCCAGTGCCACGTCCAGCGCGAGGTGCGCCAGTTTTCTGGAGTACAATGCCGGGAGGAGGCCCATGCGGGTGCGCACCCTCGCCTTGATGCTCGCGCTGGAGCTGATCGGGGCCGGCTCGTCGGCCCGCGCCGACGGCATCCCGGCCTACCAGGACACCACCGGCTGGCACCTGCTGGGCGAGCAGGTGCAGCAGGCCGTGATCACCCTGCGCGACAATCGCGAGACCATGCTCCTCGGTGTAGAGGTCGCGCCGGACGCCACGCCCGAGCAGGCGAGCAAGCTGGCCTGGCTCACGCCGGTGCCCGCGTCCCCCGACGCGGTGCGGGTCGACATCCTGCGGGGCTTCCCCTCGATCAGCGGCGTGGAGCCCCGAGCGGCCCTCGCCTCGTACCTGCGCGGCGCCCTGGCCGTGGCCTCGCTGACCCAGATCTACACCATCGTGCCGACGATGGGGCTGGTGATGCTGCGCGGGGGAAGCAGGGCAGGCGAGGAGCCGGCGCGGGTGGTCCAGCGCGTCCGTCGCCACGGCGTGGAGCTCGAGCTGCTCGCGGCGCCCTCCAGGTCGGCGCTGGTCCAGCACCTCGCCGCAAAGGGGGTCGAGCTGCCCGGGGCGGCGCTCGACGCGCTCTCGTCGTACGTGGGCCGGTCCTGCCTGGTTCTGTTCCGCATCGTGGATCTGCCGGCCTACCGCAGGGCCGCGGGAGGCGGCGGCCCCGGCCTGGGCGTCGAGGTCAGCTTCCCGACGACCGAGGGCTTCTTTCCCCTGGTGGCGAGCTCCGCGCTCCCCGGCGCGCGGCTCGAGGTGCTGGTCACCGTGCTCGACCACGTCCGCCCGGTGGGGGACGCGCCGCCCGGGCTGCTCACCCGGCACTACGTCGGCGGGGTGGGCGGCGAGACCGGGGTGCTCCGCGTGCTGGGGCTCGATCCCGGCGGGCGTCAGCGGCTGCGCTACACCCGGATGACGCTCGTCGGACCGCCGGCCGCGCTGACCCGCGACCTGCGCTTCCGCCCCGGCGCGGCGCGGGGCACCGCCCTGGCCAGCGCGATCCTCGTCAGCCCCCACCTGGGCTGGGGCCTGCTCGTTTTGATGGCGCTGGTCCTCGTCGTCGTCAGCCTGGTCGCGGTCCGTCTCACGCGTCCGATCTGGCCCGCGGGGCATCGACCGTCGCGCAGGACCCTCCTGCTGCTCGGCCTGGCCAACCTGCTCACGCTGCTCGCCGTGCTCGTCGCCGCGATGATCGTCTCACGCCGGGTCGGCGCGCCGCCGCGTCGTGCCGCGCTGTTCACCCTGGCCCAGAGCGGGGTGATCTGCCTCCTGCTCGCGGGGCTCGCCCTGCTGACCTACGCCATCTGAACGCGCCCCGCGCCACATCGCCCCGGCGCCCGCGAGGCAGAGCAGCGTGGAGAGGGTGAAGTGTGTCGTGTAGCCCCAGCGGTCGGCGATGATCCCGCCCACGGCGGCCATCGCGCCGGTGGCCACCACGACGACGGAGGCCTGGACCGTGTAGTCCGTGGCGCCGGTGTCCGGCCGGCTGCGGTCCATCATTGCGGTGAACAGGGCCGCGGTGGCCATGCCCCCCGCCATGTGCTCGAAGCCACAGACCAGCGCCAGGCCGCGCAGGCTCCCCGTTGCCGGCAGCAGGTAGCTGGCGACTCCCGCGGCCTGAAGCAGCCCGAAGCAGAGGAGCGCCCGCCGCCGACCGAGCCGCCCCACGGCCCAGCCACCGAGGAGCGCGCCGAGCAGGCCGGCGCCGAAGCCCACGGTACCCAGCAGCCAGCCGATGTCCGAGAGGGACAGATCCAGGTCCACGAGCAGCGGCCGGATCATGGAGGTGGCCAGGGCGTCCCCGGCCTTGTAGCTCGCCAGCACCGCGAGCCAGGCCCACATCCCGGGCCGCCGGATCGACTCCGCCAGAGAAACGTCCGCCGCGCGCGGAGGGCGCCGCGGCTCCCGATAGAGCAGGATCGGCAGGGTGGCGGCGAGCAGCAGCGCGCTGCCGGTCGCCGTGGTCGCCCACCAGCCGGCCTGGTCGTAGAGCAGCAGCAGGCCGCCGCCGCCCACGATCATCCCCACGCGGTAGCCGGCCACCTGCACGCCGTTGCCCAGTCCGCGCTCCTCGGGCCGGAGCAGGTCCACGGCGAGCCCGTCGGTGGCGATGTCCTGGCTCGCGGCGAGGAGGTTGCTGAGCAGCACGCCCGTCAGCACGGCGGACAGACCGTGGCGCGGGTCGAACAGGGTCAGCGTGGCCATCAGGGCCGCGGCGGCGAGCTGCAGCGGGAGGATCCAGCTCCGCCGTCGGCCATGACGGTCGACCAGCGGCGCCCAGAGCGGCTTGAGCGCCCAGGGCAGGGCGAGCAGAGAGGAGAGCCCGACGAGCGTGAGCGACAGGCCCCGGCGCCGGAGGATCGCGGGCAGCGCCTGGGTGAACAGGCCGAAGGGCAGGCCCTGGGACAGGTAGAGCGAGGTCAACAGTCCGACCTTCCCCGCGGTCCTCATCGAGACGCCGCGCGGCCGCGGAGCAGGAGGAGCAGCGGCTTGATCCAGAGCAGGAAGAGCACCCAGCGCTTGTGGGCCACGCTGCGCGCGGGGACGATGTGGAAGTGGGGCCAGGGCCGGCGGCGGGTGCGCGCCCCGCTGGCGAGCAGGGTGTAGCACTCCGGGTCGCCGTGGTGGCGCAGGGCGAGCTCCCGCGCGATCCGCAGCGCGAGCAGCCACATCTCGTCGAGCTCCCGGGCATCGAGGGGCAGATCGGTCTCCTCGGCGTGGAGCACGTAGTAGTCCCGCAGGAGCGGGAGCTCTGGCCGGGCCACCGCGCAGGCGCGGCCGGAGGAGAGCCTCAACGGTCTCCTCCGAGGAGCAGCCCGCGGGCCATGCGCAGGAGGGTGGGGGCGGCGAAGCCCCGCGGCGTCGCCCCCGCGGCCACGGCGAGCTGATACGAGCCCTGGATCGCCGCGAGCAGGCCGGCGGCCAGGCTCCGCGCCTCCCGGGTCGGGCGGCCCTCGGCGACGAGGATCTCCCGCACCAGGGACTGGAGAGTCTCGAGCTGCTGGGCGATGGCGGCCTCGTAGACCTGCCGCACCTCGGGCAGCCGCACCGCCTCGGCGCCGATGGCGACCCAGCAGGCCACCGCGCGAGGGTCGGCGTCTTGGCCGAGGGCCAGGTGGGCGTCGAGGAAGGCGCGCAGCCGGTCCCAGGGCTCCGCGCTGCCGGCCAGGCGGGCCTCGTAGCGGGCGCGCACGCGGCGGCTTAGCTCCTCGACGAGGGCGAGCAACACCTCCTGCTTGCTCTCGAAGTGGTAGTGCACCAGCCCGGGGGTCAGCCCGGCGGCCCGGGCGATGGCCTGGATCGAGGCCCCGCTGTAGCCGCTCTGGGCCATCGCCGCCATCAGCCCCTCGACGATCTCGCGGCGGCGCGCCTCGGTGTTGCTCGGTCTGGGCATCCCGGTCCTTTTTAAGTTGGTCAACCAACCAAATAATAGCAGGGCGGGGGAGGCTGTCAAGGGCCGGACAGCGGCGCTACGCTGCGCCCATGGCACCCACCGCACGCGACGAGACCTGGAGCCGGCTTGTCGATCCGCACCGCCGGGAGCTCCGGCGGGACGGCTGGACCCTGAGCTACATCGACCTGCCCGGGTCGGGGACGCCCGTGGTCCTCGTGCACGGCTACGCCGACTCCAGCTACAGCTGGCACGAGACGGCGCCCGCCCTGTCCGGGGCCGGTCACCGGCTGGTCCTGCCCGACGCGCCGGGCCTCGGCCGCTCGGGCGCGCCGCCGAGGCCTTACCGCTACACCATCGAGAGCCAGGCCGCCGAGATCCTCGCCCTCTGCGACCACCTGGGCATCGAGCGCTTTCGGCTCGTGGGCCACTCCATGGGCGGCGGCATCCTGCTCCACCTCTGCCTCGAGCACCCGGACCGCGTGGAGCGCGCCGTGGCCCTCGCCCCGGCCTGCCGTCGCCCCCGGCGGCGCATGGCCCTGGAGTACCCCGGCGTGTCCCTCCTCGCGACGGCGTTGCCGCCGGAGCTGATCTTCGCTCACGGGCTACGCCACGTGTATCACGACCCGGCCCTGGCCACGGAGACCCGTATCGCCGAGTACGCGCGCCCCGCGCGCCTGCGACGGACCTACTGGCACAGCCTGGCCCGCATCACCCGGGAGTTCTTCTCGCCCGAGATCGAGCGCATGGTCGAGCGCTACGGCGAGCTGCGCCCGCCGCTGCTGATCCTCTGGGGCGAGCACGACACCTGGCTGCCCGAAAAGCTCGGCCGCTGGCTCCGTCCGCGAGCTCCGCACGTGGGCTACGAGGTGATCGAGGGCGCCGGGCACAACCTCCAACAGGAGCGCCCCACCGAGGTCAACCGCGAGCTGATCGCTTTCCTGTCCTGACCGCGAACGGCGCACCCGCCGCGGTGTCGAACCGGTCATGGCCGCAGCAACCTGGACCTGTCTCGTGGGGCTCGTCATCGGCGCGCTGGTCGTCTGGATCCGGGGGCGCTGGCACGGCCGCAGGCTCCGCCTGGGCCTCGGCCGGGTCACGCGACTGGAGCGGGCCCCCTCCGCGGGATTCGGCGTGCTGCGCGGCCGGCTGCGCTGCGCCGCCCGCCGCCACGGTGTGGCGATGGCCTCGGTGAGCTCGAGCCTGGGCCCGTTCGTGCTCGGCGGCGCGTGCTGTCCCGGGCTCGAGCTGGAGAGCCAGGGGACGCGGGTGCGGCTCGTGGGCCAGACCGAGGTGATCCTCGGCTCGCGAGAGACCGACACGGCGACCGTGCTGCGCCAGACGGACGAGGGCAGCTACTACCGAGTCGCGCGCGCGTTTCCGTCGCTGCTCCAGGTGCTGACCACCCCCGGCGCGGTGCTCAGGCTGGTCGAGCTCGGCGACGAGGTCGTGGTGGCCGGGCGGATCGAGCGGGTGGGGCACCCGGAGAGCGGGGTGGGCTACCGCGAGAGCGCGCATCGCTGGGTGCTGAGCGGGGGCCGCAGCGCGGCGCTGGTCGCCGCGATCCGGCCGCGTCAGCCCTCGCTCACCTGGCTCGTTCGGTTGATGGCGCTCGGGGCCTGCGCCCTGCTCTGGCTCTGCTTCGCCCTGCCGGTCTGATCGGTTGTTACGGTCGACCGGGGGGCAGCCGTGGAGCGTGGGCTCGCGCCGGTCGACATGACCTGCAAGATGATCTGCAGCTGAGCTGCGCACGCACCTCGAGGACCGCACCCTCCGGTTATTGCCCGACCGTGACCTAGGCTAGATGTAGTCCTTGGCCCAGACGCGCACGGGGTGGCCGTCGAGCACGTGGAACACCCGGATCCTGCGCAGGGTCAGGGGCGAGAGGTCGCCGATGGGGATGTAGACCACCTTCTTGCCGAAGCGCTCGGCGAGGGTCCTGAACATGGAGCGGGGCGGCCGGGCGGCGACGTAGACGATCAGGCGCTCCTCGCAGTAGTCGATGCCGGCGAGGAGCAGCCGCTCGGGCTTGGACTCGGCGCGGTCGAAGTAGGGGTCCTCGAAGACGTGGAACATCCGGCCGGGGGGGTAGGTGAGCAGGAAGCCGCCGTACTCGCAGCGCGAGATGCCCGGGCCCACCAGCTTCGCTCCCAGCGGCGTGGCGTAGAACGCCATGTCCGACTCCTGCTCGTGCTCCCCCTGCCAGGTGATGCAGTAGGGGTAGCGCTCGGACTCGCCGCGGTCCTCGTCGAAGATCACCACCACGGAGCCCACCTCGCCCTTGATCAGCTGGTGCTCGTGGACGTAGAGCCGGCCCTCGTGCCAGTTGCGCAGGGTCTCGCGCACGTCGATGCCGTCGAGGAGCGAGGCGGTGAACGGCTCGACCCGGGCGTTCTCGGCCGAGAGGATGCCCTTGGCCTTCTTCTTGAGGAAGTCGCCGTAGCTCTCGACGACGATGTCCTCGGGCTGGTGCGAGCAGATGGCGTCGCCCCGCCAGGACTCCTTCCACTCGCCGGGCCGATCCTCCTTGGCCCGGCTCTTGACCAGGCGGAGCAGGCTGCGCCGGCGGGTCTTCAGCTTGCGGTGGAAGCGGATGTAGCGCGCGTGCTCGTAGAGGTCCTCGATGCTCAGGTGGATCACGGGCAGGCCCGGGCTGTCGCTCTGCCAGGGCCAGTCGGTCGCCAGGTCCCAGACCTCGTAGCCGAAGTTGTCGTCCACCGCGCCCCGGGCCGCGACGAGCAGCTGGTACAGGTCCGGGGCGAGGCGCCCCTCGACCAGGGCGTAGTTGCGGGCGAAGCGGAACATCACGTCCAGGGCCGAGGCGGGCACGCTCTCGCCTGAGCTCTTCTCGTGCTTCTCGCGCGCCTGCTGGCCGAGCCGGATCAGCTCGGCCAGGCGGTCCAGGCCGTCGAGGGCCGCCGCGCCTCCCTCCCTCCCGCGCTCGAAGGCGGCCGAGAGGTAGGGGACCTCGGCCATCACCTCCCGGCTGGACTCGGCCGCGAGGTGATAGAGCGTGACCCCCTCGCGCCGCACCCGGCGCAGGGGCTCGGGGATCGGCTCGCCGCCGGCCAGCGCCTCCACCCGCCGGGCGTGGGCCATGCCGCAGACGAAGAGCACGCGCTCGTGGCGCGCGAGGAGCTGTTGCAGGTGGAAGGCCATCACCCGCTCGCGGCCGGCGTCGGCGGGATCGGCCGCGGGTCCGGCGGGGAGCGCCTCGTGGTAGGCGTCGCAGTAGCGCTGGTGGCCGAGTCGCCGGACCGCGTAGGGGTCGGGCATCAGCTCGTGGTGGCGGCCGTAGCTCTCCACGTCCTGGTCCACCAGGTGCACGGGCAGCTTCCGCTCGAGCCCGACGCGCAGGGCCTCCACCAGCGGGTCGGCGGGCTCGATGGGCAGGTAGACCGGCCGGCCCGTGGCGTCCTGGTAGGCCACCACGGACAGCAGCGGCAGCCGGCCCACGCCGCGCAGCACCGGGCCGCCGAGGGTCTCGGGCAGCTCCACGGCCACGCAGTCCGGTTGAGCGCCGTCGAGGGCCTGGCGCACGGCCACGGCGAGCTCCAGGCGTCCGTGGAGCACCGGGACGGTGATCAGCGTCCCGCTCACCGGGCCTAGCTCTCCGCCCGAATCAGGTAGCGCAGCGCCTCGGCGCCGAGGATCATCTCGATGGAGTCCTGGACCGCCTGCTCCATCTCCGGCACCCGGCGCTCTCCTTGCTTGGCGATGCCCTGGATCTTCAGCGCGTAGCGCGCGACGTTGATGCCGTCGCGCACGGTGTAGCGCTCGTCGGCGCCGTGGGCGCGCTGGAGAAAGGCGACGACGTAGTCCAGGATCGCCTCGGGGGCGAAGGGCAGGATGCGGCGCAGGATCAGCTTCTCCTCCTCGGCCTCGGGGAAGTCGATGAGGATCTGCGGCTGCAGCCGGGAGTGGATGTACTCGGGCAGGTCGAAGGTCGAGGCGTCGTCGTTCATGGTGCAGACCATGCGGAAGCCCGGATCGGTCATCACCCGGATGCCGGCGACCAGGGACTCGACGTAGCGTCGCTGGTCGAGGAGCGGCGCCAGCGAGGCCCACGACTTCTCGCTCATCCGGTTGCCCTCGTCCAGCACGCAGACGCCGCCGCGGATCATCGCGGTGACCACCGGCGAGGCGACGTAGCGCAGCTTGTTGTCGTCCCCGATCACCGGGGTGACGATCAGATCCTCCGGCCGCGTGTCCATCGTGGCCTGCATCAGGTAGACCTCGCGGCCCAGGCTCTTGGCCACGGCGTAGGCCAGGGTGGTCTTGCCCACGCCGGGCTTGCCCACCAGCCGCGGGGTCAGGGGGACGTCCTCGTCCTCGAGCACGAGCCAGGCCGCCTGGAGCTGCAGCCTCAGCTCGGGCCGGCCGACCCACTCGATGGGCAGATCGACCGCGTGGGCGAGCTGCAGGGTGACGCCGTCGATGGTGTGGCTGCGGACGGGCTTGCTCTTCATGCGAGGACCTCCAGGAAGGCGGCGATCTGGTCCGGGACCCGCCGGGTGTCGTAGTGCCGCGAGTCGACCATGTCCGCCTCGATGACCAGCCCGGGCTTGCCGGTGCGCCGGGTGAGCTCGCGGCGGATCACCTGCTGGCCCAGGGAGTAGGGCTTGCAGCTCCGGTTGGAGTGAAGTACGAAGCCGTCGAGCTCGTAGTGGCGGATCATGCGCTCCATGATGGCGAGCTTCGTCTCCATGCCGCGGTTGAGGTAGATGTCGGAGTAGACCCGGGCCACGGCCCGGGCGGGATCGGGCTCGGAGGAGATGTCCAGCGCGCCGGTCCAGGCGCTGGTGTAGGTGTCGACCGGGAACACCGCGCCACCCCGGGCGAAGCGGCCCGAGAGCTTGAAGATGTCGTACCAGATGGCGATGTTGTCCCACAGCAGACGGATCCGCTCGCTGGCGACGATGGCGCCCTCGCCGCGCTCCAGCCGCTCGATCACCTCGCGCTTGAGCGTGCGGTAGAAGCCCAGGGCCATGCGGCTCCCCCGCAGGGTGACCACGGGCGCCATGACCAGGAAGCGGTCGGCGCTGTTCATCGGCGAGGGCCGCGCCGTGCACAGGTCGAGGCACTCGTTCCAGAGCTTCACCGTCTCGCCCGAGCGCCGCGCGACGCGGCGCAGGTTCTGCGGGTCGAAGCGCCGGCCGGTGCTCCGCTCGAGGAACGGGATCAGCTGCTCCACCTGGCGCGCGGCGTAGTCGATCAGGTGCGGCGGCCTCTCGGATTCGGTGAACGGCGTGTCCAGCATGAACAGCGGCACCTTCAGCTGGTGGGCCAGGTGCTCCCACCACTTGGTCACCGTGCCGCAGATGTTGTTGCAGGCGATGAGGACGTCGGGCTTGCTCAGCCCCTTGAGCGGCGCCCTGTCCGGCGCGAGGAGGGAGCCGATGTCGTTTCTGGCGTAGGAGCAGAGATCGGGGGAGTAGCCCCGCGCCTCGGCCGCCTGGCACAGCTCGACCCCGACGCGCCGCGCGCCGCACAGGGCGCCGTAGTTCTCCGGGTACTGGGGGATGATGCCCATGGAGAGCGGCAGCTCCACCGGCGCGCCGCTGGTGAGCCAGGCCGTCTTGAGGCCGAGCCGGGGCGCCGCCTTGCACACGAGGTAGTAGCGCTGCATCAGGGTCTTGAGCGGCGCGGAGCTCTTCAGAGGGCGGTAGAGCGCGTTATCCTTGGCGCGTCCCCGGCGCAGGAGCCTGGCGAGCATGGTCAGCTGACCTCTGAAGGGGAATGTGGACGGTGGGGTGGGCGGGGGGGCGAATCGTCGAAGAGATCGTCGTCCACCACGGAGAACATCTCGAGGAACGCCTCCAGGCGGGTGGTGAGCTGGCCCCAGCTCCCCAGGTGGGGCTCGATCTCGAGGGTGATGTGGGGCAGGCCGAGACGCGAGAGCTCCTCGGCGAGGATCACGTTGTCGAAGGCGTGGGGCTCGCAGCCCTTGTAGGGCAAGAGGATCGCGCCCTGGGCCTCGGCGCGGCGGATCTTCTGCACCAGGGTGTCGCGTCGGGCGGTGCCGCTTCCGAGCTGGACCGGGCAGCGGGAGCGGCGCAGGTGCCGTCGGGCCAGGTCGGCCAGGGGCTCCTGCGGGTCGAGGTCCACGGCCGGCTCGAAGGTCCGTGAGATGGCGCAGCTGTCGTCGTCCACCACGGCGGCGTCTCGCTCCTCGAGCCACTCGAGCAGCCGCGTATCGTCCAGGTACCCCCCGGCGAGCACGACCCGGGCCCGCGCCTCACCTGCGCGTGGCGCGACCGCGGCGATCTCGGTGATCTGGTCGAGCAGGTCGGCGATCTCGGCCCGGTCGTGCGTCTGGGAGGCGAGGGCCGCGGCCTGGACCAGCGAGTAGCCGATCTGGCCCTGCGCCGCGAGCTGTTGCAGCCGGCGCAGCGCGGCGCGGACGCGGTTGAACAGGCGCGCGCTCGCCGCGAGGCGCGCTGGCTCGAGCGGGGCGCCGGCGCGCGCCTCGAGCCAGGAGGTCCAGCCGTCGATCTCGGCCCGCAGCAAGCCAAGCGCCGCCTCCCCCTCGTTGACCACCGGAAGGCGCAGGCTGAAGAGCGCCTCGGGGCCCGGGCGCTCGACGGTGTGACGCCAGATGTCGGGCAGGTTCTGCAGCGAGTCGCAGGTGTTGCAGGGGAAGGTGAGGCCGTGGAGCGGGGCCAGCTGCCCGCGCAGGGCCTGGTCGAGCAGGGCCTGGACCCAGGTGCAACAGAATGTCTGCAGCACCTCCGGCGAGCGGACGACGGGCTCCGGTCGCACGACGATGCGGACCGGCGTCAGCCCCAGGGCGTGGGGCAGCTCTTCGGGCAGGTTCGGGCAGACCAGGCCGATGACCCGCTTTCCCTGCGCGGCGAGGCGCGCCGCGGCCCCGGGGGCATCTGCGGCGAGCTCCAGCACGCGTCGGACCGGCGGGTGAGACGCCAGGGAATTGGGGTCTCCGCGCGGACTCAGGCCGCGCGGGGCTGAACCATCCGGTCTCATGGATGTTAGGTGTCAGGTTTCGACGGGCGAGTCAAGCGCGCCGCCGAAGCCCGACACACAGGATCGGGAGCTAGCCGTGCCGGGGATCGAGGCGCTCGATGACCTGAAATCGCGACTCTGTGACGTCGAGCATCTCGAGCACCACGCGGCGGGCGGCCTCGGGGTCGAACTCCCGGCAAGAGAAGACGTCCATCATGAACGCCCCGCGCATGGGCCAGCCGTGGAGCGCGATGTGCGAGGTGGTGATCTGGCAGATCACCGACCAGCCGCCCTCGTCCTCCTCCGTGGCGAGCTTGTCCGGGTCGATGGGCACCCGGATCGCCGTCGGGCGCTGCAGGTACTGCATGTCCAGCGTCTCGACCAGGCGGTCGAACAGGGTGCAGATGGTGTCGGGGTTGAGGGTCTTGCCGTCTCGAACGTAACCGTCAATGAGCAGGTGGGTACCGGAGATCTTCTTCATTTTGCCTCGTCAGCCATCGGCCTCGCGCACCCACTGCAGCGACCTCGACGTGCT
>Ga0316576_10000407_pt1 | contig 19819 bp, 19 predicted proteins | sample S0NA_FD_203075 | JGI IMG/M metagenome (GOLD analysis project Ga0316576, IMG submission 203075) | Rhizosphere microbial communities from salt marsh grasses in Alabama, United States - S0-2_050615r3r5 | ecosystem: Host-associated > Plants > Roots > Rhizosphere | place: USA: Alabama | collected... | reverse complement strand
ATCCCTCAACCATTTCCCCAGGAAGAGGTAGCTGGCCACGAAGACGAGGGAGTCGCCCACGAAGAGCTCCCGGGTCCGGGCCGCCAGCGCTCCAACCACCGCCAATGCGAAACCGTGGGCTCCGAACGCCAACAGGCCCTGGGCGTCCTCCAGAAGGCCCAGGAAGAGCCCGGTGGCCGTGACCACGGACATGTGGGCCTGACGGGCCATGATCAGGAGGGCCAGGGTGAGGAGGTCGGGGGCGGCCCCGCCCACGCCGAACCCGACGTGGAGGATCAGGTGCAGGACCACGAGAAGGACCACCACGACCGCGTCGAAGATCCTCACGGGCGTCCTCCCCCGGTGGTATCCGGCGCGGTGTAGGCCCGGAGGGCGTCCTCCAGCCCCCGGATGGAGTCCAGGGCCACCCGGAGGGAATCGTCCAACAGCCGGAGCCGGGCCGCCCGTTCCTGGGCCTGGAGCAGCTCCGCCTCGGTCCACGTGCCGGTGACGTCGTCGCTCACCGCGGTGCCTTCCAACGCCACCAGGGCGTGGGTCACGCTCCCGGGCTCCACGAAGGGATCGAGCCAGTAGCTCTTCTGCCACCCGCCCATGGAGTCGGCCACCGCCCGGACGCGACCGATCGGGATTCCACGGGGGAGCACACCGAGCCCGCTCGTGACCACCACCGTGCCGGAATCCACCGGGGCGTTGAACGGGACGCCCAGCAGGATGAGGCGGTCCGCCTCCCGGAAGGGCCCGGCCCGGCTCTCCACCAGCCCGAACCAGAGCCCGTCCAGGGTCATGGCGCTGGCCCGGAAGTCGGGGTGGCTCCAGTCCATCCCCACCGACTGCTCGGGAAGCGCCTCCCGGATCACCCCAGCCAATCCCTCCCGTGTGATGAGGGGCGCTCGGAGCGCGATGCCGTCGTCGGTGCCGGCGTCCACCAGGAGGGTGCTGCGGGAATCGGAAGTGCCCGGTCGGAGCACTCGCACGGCCCGCCACCCGGGCCCGAGCTCCCCGGAGAGATCCAGGAGACCCCGGAGGAGCCGGTTCTCGGCCTCCACCGTGGTGCGGGCGACGGCCCGGGCCGTCAGGGAGTCGATGCGTTCCTGGAGGATCGACACTTCAACGGCCCGGTTCCGGGAGGCCACCAGGGACTCCTGCATGGCCAGGAACGGACGGAGGACGGTCCCCCGGAGGAAGGACGCCATGGGCGTCTGGGCCCCGTCGGGGAGGAGGGTGACGATCAGCGCGAGAAGGAGCACCAGCAGCGCGAGCCGGAACTCCTTCTGTGCGCCGTGCTCGTCGGCGGCCTTCGGAGGAAGGGAGGCCGGCATGACCCCGTCAGGTGGTCAGGACGGGCCGATACTTGGTGAGATCGTCCAGGACCCTTCCGCATCCCCGGACCACGCAGGTCAGGGGATCCTCGTCGACGTGGATCGGCAGGTTGGTCTCGTGCTCCAGGAGCCGGTCGAGCCCCCGGATCAGGGCTCCGCCGCCGGTCATGACGATGCCCCGGTCCACGATGTCCGAGGAGAGCTCGGGAGGCGTGATCTCCAGGGCCCGCCGAACCGCCTCCACGATGGCCTGGATGGGCTCCTGGATGCACTCCCGGATCTCCTGGGAGTGGACTGTGACCGTCTTCGGGATCCCGCTCACCAGATCCCGCCCCTTCACCTCCATCTCCCGCTCCTCCCCGTAGTCGAAGGCGGAGCCGATCTGGACCTTGATGGCCTCGGCGGTGGGCTCCCCGATGAGAAGGTTGTAGTTCTTCCGCAGGAAGGTGACGATCCCCGAGTCAAGCTCGTCTCCACCGACCCGGATCGAGGTGTTGGAGACGATCCCCGACAAGGCGATCACGGCGATCTCCGTGGTCCCGCCCCCGATGTCGATGACCATGTTCCCCGTGGGCGTCTCCACCGGGAGGCCGACCCCGATGGCCGCGGCCATGGGCTCATCGGCCATGTACACCGCCTTGGCGCCAGCCGCCATGGCCGACGAACGGACGGCCCGACGCTCCAGCTCGGTGATCCCCGAAGGCACGCCCACCACGACCCGGGGCTTGATCCGGAAGATCCGCTTGGCGGTGACCTGCTTCAGGAAGTGCCGGAGCATCCCCTCGGTCACGTCCACATCGGCGATCACCCCGTCCTTCAGGGGGCGAACCGCCTCGATCCCCTCCGGGGTGCGCCCGAGCATGCGCTTCGCTTCCAGGCCGATCCCAACGATCTGTCCCGTGGCTTTCTCCACCGCCACCACCGACGGCTCGTTCAGGACGATGCCTTCGCCCTTCACGTACACGAGGGTGTTCGCAGTTCCGAGATCGACGGCGATGTCGTTCACCGGGAGGAGTCGACCGGAATTGAACCAGCGGGAGAATTGGGACACGTGACGCGAAGAGTATGGGGCGCGTAGAAGGTTGGAGCCGTCCGGTCGGAACGCCCGGGAGCAAGACTGTGAAGCTACACAGGAAACCCCCGACGGGGCAATGCGGTTCAGAGGTTTTCCACGGCCCTTAATCAAATGTTTACCACGCCCCCCCGGAAACCGCCAGGGTGGTGGTCAGTCCCGTCCCGTCGAGCCGAAGCCCCCGGCCCCCCGAACCGTCTCGGAGAGCGCGTCCGCCTCCCGGACCTCCAGGACCTCGAACCGGGCGAAGACGAGCTGCGCGATCCGATCCCCCCGGGCGATCCGCACGGGATCGGGCCCGAGGTTGATCAAGGCCACCTTCACCTCCCCCCGATAATCCGGATCGATGGTTCCGGGCGTGTTGGGGAGGGTCACGCCATGACGGACCGCCAGTCCGGATCGAGGCCGGACCTGACACTCCACGCCATCGGGGAGCTCCATGAGGAGCCCGGTCCCCACCAGGCGGATGGCCCCGGGATCGAGGTCGAAGTCCGGATCGGCCGACCGGATGTCGTAGCCGGCGGCGTGGGTCGTTCCCCGGGAGGGGAGCGGAAGGTCCGGGTTGGCCTCCAGGCGAACGAAGCGGACGGTCTCCCCCGGACTCACGCGCCGGTCCTCAGCTCCAGAAGATCGCGGGATCGTGGGTATCCATGCCGAAGGCCTCGGCCACACCCTCGTAGGTGATCTTCCCCTCCACCACGTTCAACCCCTTGGCCAGCGCCGGATCGGCGGCGCAGGCCGCCTTCCAGCCGTGCCCCGCCAGGGTGATGGCATAGGGGAGGGTGGCGTTGGTGAGGGCCAGGGTGCTCGTTCGGGGCACCCCGCCGGGCATGTTGGCCACGGCGTAGTGGATGACCCCCTCGACGGTGTAGATGGGATCGTCGTGAGTGGTCGGCTTGATGGTCTCGACGCATCCGCCCTGGTCCACCGCCACATCCACGATGACCGCGCCGGGGCGCATGGTCTTGAGATCCTCACGGGTGACGAGGCTCGGCGCCTTCTTCCCCGGGATCAGGACTGCCCCGATCACCAGATCCGCGTCCTCCAGCTGCTTCCGCACGGCGTACCGCGTGCTGTAGAGGAGATTCACGTTCGCCGGCATCACGTCGTCCAGGTACCGCAGTCGGCTCAGGGAGATGTCCATGATGGACACCCGCGCTCCGAGGCCGGCGGCCATCTTGGCGGCGTTCACACCGACGACCCCACCGCCCAGGATGAGGACCTTCCCGGGAAGGACCCCCGGCACGCCACCCAGCAGGACCCCCGCCCCACCGGAGTGCCGTTCCAGGTACTTCGCGCCCTCCTGGACCGCCATCCGGCCGGCGACCTCGGACATGGGCGTCAGGAGCGGAAGCTCGCCACTGGGGAGCTCCACCGTCTCGTACGCCAGGGCCACCGCTCCAGACTCCACCACCGCGCGGGTCAGGGCCTCGGAGGCGGCGAAATGGAAGTACGTGAACAGGAGTTGACCCTCCCGCATCCGAGGCCACTCGGGCTCGATCGGCTCCTTCACCTTCATGATCATCTCGGCCCGGGCCCACACCTCTTCCGCGTTTTCGACGATCTCGGCTCCCGCCCCCTCGTAGAAGTCGTCCGTGAACCCGCTGGCCAGTCCGGCCCCGGCCTGCACCATCACCTGGTGGCCGGCGTGGGTCAGGGCCTCGGCCCCCGCGGGGGTGAGGGCGACGCGGTACTCCTCCCGCTTGATCTCCGAAGGCACGCCGATCAGCATCGTCCAGGCTCCATTGCGTCCAAGGTGTTCAGGCGCGGCGCCACCCGGCGCTCAGCGACCTGGATTGTACCGAAACTGCCCGGGCCCGTCACGCGCCCGGGGGTCCCAGGGAGAGGAACAGGTGGCGGTCGGGGTCCAGGACCTGTGCCGCCACGGCCGCGACCTCGTCCCGCCCGACGGCGTCGTAACGACGGAGAGACTCGTCCAGCGACCGGAGCGGCTCCCCGTGGAGAGCCGCGGCCGCAAGCCGGTGGAGCCGCGCCCCCGTGGATTCCAGCGCCAGCGTCAACTGACCCTTCACCTGGGCCCGGACGCGGTCCAGCTCGTCCTCCGGCAGGCCGTTCCCGGCGAGCTCCGTCATCTCCTCCCGGACGGCGTCCACCGCCGCACCGGCCGTCTCCGGGCGGGTTCCCAGGTACACGCCCAGCGTCCCGGCCGACCGGTAGAAGGCGTGGAAGCTGTAGACGGCATAGGCCAGCCCGAGCTCCTCCCGGATCCGTTGAAAGAGGCGAGAGCTCATTCCACCTCCCAGGGCCTGGGAGAGGAGGATGAGGGCGTATCGGCGGGGATCGGCGTGGGGCATCGCCGGACCCGCCGCCACCACGTGGGTCTGGGCGCTGGCCCGCTCCACGTGCAGCATCCCGTCCCTGGCGTCCTCCGGAGCCCCGATCCCGTGGGACGGTTGGCCCGCCGGCAACGTGCGGAAGCGGGCGTCCACCTCGGCGAGAACGGCGTCGTGCTCCAGGCTCCCCGCCGCGGCCACCACGAGATTCGACGCGCAGTAGCGCTCACCATGGAGATCCCGAAGCACCTCCGGGGTGAGCCCCGTGACGGTCTCCCGGGTCCCGAGGATGGGGTGTCCGTACGGGTGCCCCCTCCAGAGGGCCTCACCGTGGAGGTCGAAGACCAGGTCCTCCGGGGTGTCCTCCACCATCGAGATCTCCTCCAGCACCACGTCCCGCTCCAGGATCAGATCCTCTTCCCGGAGGAGCGGGTCCCGGACCAGATCCGCCAGCACCTCCACCGCCAGGGGGAGGTGGAGGTCCAGCACCCGGGCCTGGTAGGAGGTGTGCTCCCGGGAGGTATAGGCGTCCAGCGAGCCGCCCACCGATTCCAGGGACAGGGCGATCTCCCGAGCCGAGCGCCGGGCGGTCCCCTTGAAGACCATGTGCTCGAGCATGTGGCTGGCACCCATGACCGAAGGGGCCTCGTGGACGACGCCCTGCGCCGCCCACACCCCCACCGCCACCGAGCGCAGGCCCTCGATCCGCTCCGTCAGGACCCGGAGCCCGTTGGGGAGGGTGGTGAGGCGGATGTCGCCGCTCCCGGGCTCCGCCCGGAAGACGGCCTCCGGGAACGCCACGGGGGACGCAGCCTCTCGGCCACGCCCCCCGGAACGCGCTCCTTCTCCTGCGATCCTACTCTTCGCCACCGGCTTCTCCCGACTCCTCGGCCAGTGCGGCCCGACGGCTCAGGCGCAGACGGCCCTTCTCGTCGATGGAGAGGAGCTTCACCCGGGTGATGTCGCCCTTCTTGAGGACATCCTCGGTCTTCTCCACCCGTCCATCGGCCAGCTCGGAGATGTGACAGAGCCCCTCGGTACCCGGGAGGATCTCCACGAAGGCCCCGAAGGTGGTGGTGTTCTTCACCGGACCCTCGTAGATCCGGCCCACCTCGGGCTCCTGTACGATGGCTTCGATCAACTCCCGGGCCCGGTCGGCGCCCTCGCCGCTGATCGCCGCGATCTTCACGAGACCGCTGTCGTCGATCTCGATGGTCGCCCCGGACTCCTCCTGCATCGCCCGGATGGTCTTCCCCTTCGGCCCGATGACCTCACCGATCTTCTCGGGATTGATCTGGATCGTAGTGATCCTGGGCGCCCACTCCGAGACCTCGTCGCGGGGTTGCTGGATGGCCTGGTCCATGAGGTCGAGGATGTGCATCCGACCCTTGTGGGCCCGCTTCACGGCCTCCCGCATGATGTCCAGGGTCAGCCCCTGGATCTTGATGTCCATCTGGATCGAGGTGACGCCCTTCCGGGTGCCCGCGACCTTGAAGTCCATGTCGCCCAGGGCGTCCTCGAGGCCGAGGATGTCGGTGAGGACCGCCACCCGATCGTCCTCCTTGATCAGCCCCATCGCCACACCGGCGCAGGCGGCCTTGATCGGCACACCGGCGTCCATGAGGGCCAGGGACGCTCCGCAGACCGAGGCCATCGACGAAGAGCCGTTGGACTCCAGGATGTCGGAGACCACCCGGAGCGTGTAGGGGAAGTCGTCGTACGCCGGGAGGAGGGGCTGGATCGCCCGCTCCGCCAGGTTTCCGTGCCCGATCTCCCGGCGGGAGGTCCCGCGGAACGGCCGGGCCTCACCCACCGAGAAGGGCGGGAAGTTGTAGTGGAGCATGAAGGTCTTCGTGACCTCCTCGCGCACGTCGATGCTGTCGATGCGCTGCTCGTCCCGGGACGTCCCCAGCGTGGTGGCCACCAGCGCCTGGGTCTGGCCCCGGGTGAAGAGCGCCGAGCCATGGGTCCGGGGGAGGACACCGACCTCGCAGGAGATGGCCCGGATGTCGTCGAGCCCTCGGCCGTCGGCGCGCTCGCCCTTGTCCAGGATCTGCTGCCGCATGACCCGCTTCTCGATGGCCCGGAGAACCTCGCCCACGTCCTTCTCGTGCTCGGACCAGGCCTCGTCCTCGTTCTTCAGGGTGCCGATGACGTCGTCCTTGAGGGCGGCCATGGCCTGCTGCCGCTCCTGCTTGTCCGGAAGGCTCAGCGCCTCCCGCACGCGGGAGCCGGCAAGAGCCTCCACACGGCCCTTGAGGACCTGGTCCGGCTCCTGTGGCGTCCACTCCATGTCGGGCACCGAGTGGCCCTCCAGGATCTCCTCCTGGATGCCGATGAGCTCACGGATCCCCTCGTGTGCGAACTCGATCCCCTGTACGATATCCTCCTCGGGGATCTCAAGGGCTCCACCCTCGACCATCAGGATGGCGTCCTTCGTCCCGGCCACCACCAGGTCCATGTCCGAGTATTCGAGCTGCTGGAAGGTCGGATTCCAGATCCAGTTCCCCTGAACCCGCCCGACCCGCACGCTGGCCACCCGATCGTTGAAGGGGATGTTGGAGAGGTTCAGCGCGACGCTGGCACCGAGCATGGCGAGGACATCGGCGTCGTTCTCCTGATCCGCGCTCAGGATGAAGCACGCGATCTGGGTCTCGTGCATGTATCCTTCGGGGAAGAGCGGCCGCAGCGGCCGATCCGTGAGCCGGGCGGAGAGGATCTCCTTCTCCCCGGGCCGGCCCTCCCGCTTGAAGAATCCTCCGGGGATCTTCCCGGCGGCGTAGGACTTCTCCCGGTATTCCACCGTCAGGGGGAAGAAGGGAAGATGGGTGGGGCTGTTCTGGGCCGTGGCCGTGCAGAGGACCACGGTGTCGCCGTACTGCACGAGGCAGGAGCCTCCGGCGAGCTTCGCCATCCGGCCGATCTCGAGAACGAGGGGGCGTCCGGCGAACTGGCGCTCGATGCGCTGGATCATGTTGTTCTGTCTCATCCGCTTCGCCGCAGGGGACCGTTTTCCCCTGCGCTGGTTTGCTGGGTGGCCCGGGTCACGTACCCCGGACCGCTTCGACACACGACGTGGTCCGATTCCACGCCGGGGAACGGAGAAGGGCGGAGACCATCCGGCCTCCGCCCTCGTCCGCGTTCTAGTGACGGAGCCCGAGGTCCGCGATCAGGCTGCGATACCGCTCGAGGTCCGTCTTCTTGAGGTACTCCAGGAGCCGCCGGCGACGACCCACCATCTTCAGCAGGCCGCGACGACTGTGATGGTCGTGCTTGTGGCGATCGAAATGGTCCCGGAGGTGATTGATGCGTTCGGTGAGAAGTGCGATCTGGACGGGGGCACTCCCCACGTCACCCTCGTGGAGGGCGTACTTCTGAATGATCTCGGTCTTTTCCATGCTCTGACGAGCCTCCTCAGGAGTCGTTCGCTGCAAGGGAAGCAGGGGCTGCCGCAGGTTCGGCATGCCAGCCTGAAAGGCTAACGGAATGGCCGCGCGGGTTCAACATGCCCCAGGAGGGCCAGTCACCCGCCGAGGACATCCCGGGCCCGAGCGACGTCGGCCCGCATCTGACGCACCAGCGCCTCCACCGAATCGAAGGGCACAACCGGGCGCAGATACTCGACGAAGTCGACCCGGACCTCGTCACCGTACAGATCCTCCTCGAAGTCCATCAGGTGGAGCTCGACGCTGGGTGGCGCTCCCTGGAAGGTGGGGCGCGGCCCCAGGTGCAGGGCCCCCATGTGGGTGCCGTGGCGGGTCAGCCCTCGAACCGCGTAGATCCCCGCCGGCGGGAGGAGCTTCTCGGCCGGGAATCCCGCCAGGTTCGCAGTCGGGAAACCCAGGTGGCGTCCCCGACCGTCCCCCCGGACCACCAGGCCCCGGAGGGCATACGGTCGACCCAGCCCCTCCCGGGCCCGATCCATCCGACCTTCCGAGACCCAGCTCCGGATCCGACTCGAGGAGATCGGCGCCTCGCCCGCTTCCACGGGGCCCACCACGTCCACCGCGAACCCCAGCTCTTCGCCGATCCGACGCAGCGTGTCGGCATCGCCGCTCCGCCCCCGACCGAACCCGTGGTCGTAGCCGATCACCAGCTCTTCCACCCGGAGCTTCTCCACGAGGATCTCCTCTACGAAGCGCCGGGGCTCGTAGCGGGCCAGCGCGGGGGTGAACGACAGGAAGACGGCGTAGTCCAGTCCGCTCTCCGCGAGGATCTCCGTCTTCTCCCTGGGTGTGGTCAGGAGGGGCGGTGCGTCCTCGGGTCGCACGATCCGCAGCGGATGGGGATGGAAGGTGACCAGGACACTGCGGCAATCCCTCGCGGCGGCCCGGGCCTTGATCTCCTGGAGCACGGCCCAATGACCCCGATGCACACCGTCAAAGGTCCCCACGGTGACCACCGTCCCACGATCTCCGGGAAGCCCGAGGCTCATGGGCCCGCTTCCTCGGGCGGCGGGAAGACCCGCCGTGGACGGAGGACACCGTCCTCCGCGTCGCAGACGGCCAGGAGGTTGCCCTGCCAATGGGCGACGGCGGGTCCGTCCCGAAGTCCCTCGAGGCGGAGACGCTGGCCGTGGACGAGGCGTTTTGCCTCGTCGTCCTCGAGGGCGACCCTGGGCCAGTCGGCGAGGGCATCGAGAGGGGCGATCCACGCGTCCGTGGGAATGCCTTCGGTCAGATCTCCATCCAGGGCGTCCTCCACGGACCATCCGCCCACCCGGGTCCGGCGAAGCTCGGTGAGATGGGCACCGGTGCCCAGGGCCTCTCCGAGGTCACGGGCCAGCGCCCGCACGTACGTGCCGCTGGAGCACCCGACCCGGAACACGACGTCCGGGAGGGAAAGCTCGATGAGCGCGACATCGTGTACCGTCACCGGCACCGGCTCCAGCTCCACCGCTTCACCTCGGCGAGCCCTGCGGTGCGCCGCTTCACCGCCCACCTTCTTGGCCGAATAGGCCGGGGGTCGCTGCAGGATCTCCCCCCGGAAAGCCTCGAGGGCCCCCTGGATCGACTCCTGGTCCACCCCGCGCCACGCGTCGTCGGTCCCCGTCACCGCGCCCTCGCGGTCGTCGGTTTCGGTTTGGACGCCGAGGCGGGCGCGGGCCACGTACTCCTTGTCCGCGCCGACCAGGTACTGGACGAGGCGGGTCGCGGGGCCGACGCACAGGACGAGAAGGCCCGACGCGAATGGATCCAGGGTACCGGTGTGGCCCACGCGGCGCTCACCCAGGGCCTTACGCACCCGGGCCACGATATCGTGGGAGGTCGGGCCCACCGGCTTGTCCACCAGGAGCACTCCACCCGCGGGCGGTATGGCCGTCACGCGGGATCCCCTCCCTCCGCCCCCTCGTCGTCGGCCCCGTCGGAGGCGTCGTCCTCCCGGTCGGAGACGTCGTCCCACCCGTCGTCCGGACGAACCGTGTCGAGGATCTTCTCGATGCGGAGGGCCTGATCCAGGGTGTCGTCGAAGGCGAAGCGGAGCTCCGGAACCCGGCGGATCTTGAGTTCCTGACCGAGCATCTTGCGGAGGTAGGGTCCCGCAGCGGAGAGACCGTCGAGGCAGGCATCCCTGTCCTGCTCTCCCAGCGTCCGGACGTAGACCCGGGCGAGCGAGAGATCCGAGGTGACCCGGACATCCGTGACGGTGACGCCATCCACCCGGGGGTCCCGAAGACGGGTGCGGATCAGACCGGCGAGCTCTCGTTTGAGCTGCTCGTTGAGGCGGTCGATGCGGCGATGGCTCATGTCAGCGGAACTCTCTGCGGACGGAGGAGACGATGACCCGACGGTCGCTCTCCACGAAGCGGTCGATCCGGTCCAGGACCGACTCCACCGCCCCCCGGTCGGGGCCGAGGACGGCCACCGTCAACTCGGCGCGGACCAGGACTTCCAGCGCACCGGTCTCGGCGACGGATACGTTGAAACGATTGCGGAGCCGCTGCCGGAGCGACTTCACCGCCATCCGCTTCTCCTTGCGGGACCCGCATCCGGGAAGGCTGAGCTGAAAGGTCTGGACGGCCAGGTGCACGGGATCGACTCCGACGGGGGAGCGGCCGTTGGCGGCGAGCCGTCAGCCCCGGGCCTCGGCGCTCTCCGCCAGGGTCCGGGCGATCTCCTCGACCTTGTAGCACTCGATGACGTCGCCGACCTTGATGTCGTTGTAGTTGGCGATGCCGATCCCGCACTCGTAGCCCTCCCGGACCTCCTTCACGTCGTCCTTGAAGCGCTTCAGCGAGCTGAACTCACCGTCGTACTGTACGATCCCGTCCCGGATCAGCCGGGCACGACCCTTCCGGTCGATGATGCCGTCGGTGACGTAGCAGCCGGCGATGGTGCCCACGCGGGAGATGCGGAAGGTGTCCCGCACCTCGGCGCTCCCCAGGATCTCCTCCCGCTCCTCCGGGGTGAGCAACCCTTCCAGGGCCGCCCGGATGTCGTCCACGGCGTGGTAGATGACCTCGTAGGTCTTGATCTCCACTCCGGCCTGCTCCGCCATGGACCGGGCGTTCGCGTCCGGGCGAACCCGGAACCCGATGATCACGGCTTCGGTGGTCTCCGCCAGGAGGATGTCGGACTCGTTGACCGCTCCGACGCCCCGGTGCACCACCTCGACCTGGACCTCCTCGGTGGAGAGCTGTTCCAGCGAATCCGCCAGGGCCTGTACCGATCCATCCACGTCGCCCTTGATGATGAGGGGAAGCGTGCTGACCTCGCCCTGGGCGAGCATGTGCCCGAAGTCGCCGAGCTTCATCCCCCGATCCTTGATCCGGAGCTGCTTCTCGCGATCCAGCCGCTGCCGGGAGGTGGCGATCTCCGCCGCCTCGTCGGCGGACATGACCTGGAACGTGTCCCCGGCCTGGGGCACGCCGCCCGCACCGAGGACCTGCACCGGAACGCCGGGTCCGGCCTCCCGTACCGCCTGCCCCCGTTCGTCGAGCATGGCCCGGACGCGGCCGTCGAAGAGCCCGACCAGGAAGTCGTCCCCGACCCGGAGCGTGCCCTTCTGCACCATGACGGTGACCACGGGACCCTTCCCCACGTCCAGCTGGGCCTCGACCACCGTACCATAGGCGTCCCGGTTCGGGTTCGCCTTGAGTTCCAGCATTTCGGACTGGAGGAGCACCTTGTCCAGGAGATCCTCGATCCCCTGCCCCGTCTTCGCAGAGACCTCCGCGACGAGGACGTTCCCGCCGAAGTCCTCCACCTGGACCTCGTGCTGGAGGAGCTCCTGCTTGACCTTCATCGGGTTGGCCGCCGGAAGATCCACCTTGTTGATGGCCACGACCAACGGCACTCCGGCGTTCTTCGCGTGGGAGATCGCCTCGATGGTCTGGGGCATGACCGAGTCGTCGGCCGCGACGATCAGGATCACCACGTCGGTGAGGTCCGCCCCCCGGGCCCGCATCGCGGTGAAGGCCGCGTGGCCGGGCGTGTCCAGGAAGGACAGGCTTCGGCCATCGTCCAGCTGGACGTGGTAGGCCCCGATGTGCTGGGTGATCCCGCCACTCTCGCCGGCCACGACGTTGGTGTTCCGGATCCGGTCCAGCAGGAGCGTCTTCCCGTGGTCGACGTGCCCCATGACGGTGACGACGGGGGGACGCGACTCCAGGAGCGCGGGATCCTCGTCCTCCTCCTCCTCCGGAAGGGTGGCCTCGTACTCCTCCTCCTTGATGGCGGTGAAGCCGAATTCCTCCAGGAGCATCTCGATCTGGTCGAAGTCGAGACGCTGATTGATGGTGACCATCAACCCGAGGTTCTTGAAGGCGGATCCCACGATGGCGGTGGGGGATTCGTCCACGAGCTCGGCGAGCTCGGCCACCGTCAGGAATTCGTTCACCCGAACCGTGGTCCGCTCCCGCTCCCGCTCCTCCTCCTGCTCGATCTCCTGGAGCTCGATCTCCTCCTTGGAGGGCCGGCTGCTCCGCTTCTTCTTCTTCTTCGAGCTGCCACCGCCCTTGATCTCGGCCATGACGCGCTGGAGGTTGTCCTGGACCTCACTCTGGTCCACGCGCCGCTTCCGCTTCTCCCGGCGCTTGCGCTGCCCGTCGGACGTGTACCCCTCGGCCTTGATGCGCACCGTGCCACCGGGGCCGGCGCTGGCCGCCGGGCGAGGCTTCCGGAAACGGGGCTTCACCTCGCCGACCGTATCCCGCACGGGAGTCGGGCTCGGGCCGGACGGGGTCCCCTGGGGCTCCGAGCCCGACTCGGCCGGGGCTTCGGTGTCCTCGTCGACCTCTGCGGCCGGCTCGTCGTCGTCGGTCTCCTCGTCGACGTCCTCCTCCTCGACCGGCTCCTCATCCTCGGCCGCCGCGGTGGGTTCTTCGACCTCCGAGACCTCCGATTCGCTCTCGACCTCCGGCGAAACGGTCTCGTCTCCGGCCGGCTCCTCCTCCTCCTCCTCGGCAACCGGGGCCTCGGCTTCCTCGTCGTCGTCGGCCTCCTGGTCCTCATCCTCGGATGCCGGCTCCTCCTCCCCGGCCTCCTCCGGCTCGGGCTCCCGCCGCCGACGCCGGCGACGACGACGGGTCTTCGAAGAGGACTCCTCCACAGCGGCCTCGAGCGCCTCCGCCGGGTCGTCGGTGCCCGACCTGCGGGCACGCTCCACCTTGGCCAGGACGAGTGCGACATCCGCATCGGACATCACATCGTCCGCCTCGGCGACGTGGATTCCCATCCCCCGAAGGAGCTGGAGCAACACGTCTACCTCGACGCTCAGATCCTGCGCTAGTTCTTCAACCCGCATGCGTTCGATCTTCCTCTTCAGTCTTCGGGTCGCTTGAGCGTCCCGTGTCCACCGCGCGCTTCGCCAGGAAACCCGCGGCGAGGTCCGGATTCGTCACCGCCACAGCGGAAACCGGTTGGCCACCCAGGGCCCTTCCCAGCTCCGCCTGCGTCCAGGACGCATCCGAGGGGACGTCCCGATGTTCGAGAATCCCCGTAATCTTCTTCGTCTGTGTGGGGGAGGCGTCCCGTGCCAGAAGCACGAGGTGCGCCTCTCCCTGTCGGAGGGCCTCACGAACCGCTCCGGTCCCCCGCCTCACCGCGCCTGCACGATGAGCGAGCCCGAGAAAGCGGAGGACGTCAATCCTCGTCTTCCCCGGGCTCGTCGGCGGACTCCGCCTCGGGAGACGACTCCTCGTCATCCTCCTCGGCGTCTTCCGCGTCCTCGTCGTCGGTGCCGGCCTCGGCGGACTCATCCTCGGCATCTTCGGCCGGAGAGGACTCCCCCTCGACGACGGTCAGCTGGTCGATGATCCCGAGAAGACGGTCCGCCTCGGTCTCGTCCAACCCCTCGACCCGGAGGAAGTCCTTCTTCTCCAGGTCGATGATATCGAGAAAGGTATTGTATCCAGCGGCATTCAGGGCCGCCAGAGTCGCGGCGGGGATGTCCAGCTCGGACAACGCGAAATCGGATGTCTCGTACTGGTCCTCACCGCCGGCGAAGAGCGGGAAGTCCGCCCCCCGCTCGAGCCACTCCCGAGACCCGTAGAGGTCGATCTGCCAGCCGATCAACTGGGAGGCCAGGCGGACGTTCTGGCCGTTCCGCCCGATGGCCAGCGACAGCTGGTCCTCGTCCACGACCGCCGTGATCACCTGGCGTGCGGGATCCGAGATCACCTTGGCCACCCGGGCGGGCGCCAGCGCCCGGCGGGCGAAGACCTCCGGCTCGGGGTGCCAGGGCACGATGTCGATGCGCTCTCCACCCAGCTCGGAAACCACGGCCTGAACCCTGGACCCCTTCAGCCCCACGCACGCACCGACGGGATCGATGGATTCGTCGTGGCTGTACACGGCGATCTTGGTCCGTCCACCCACTTCCCGGGCGATCTCCCGGATCTCCACGATCCCTTGCGCGATCTCCGGCACCTCCAGGTTGAAGAGCGCCGACACGAACAGGGGATCCGCCCGGGAGAGGATGAGCCGGGGCCCCTTCGGCGTCTCGTCGACCTTCTTGAGCACCGCACGGATGGGATCCCCCTGACGAAACCGCTCCCGGGGATTCTGATCTTTCCAGGGGATGATCGCGTCCGCGTCCCGGGACCGGTTCAGGAGGACGACCATCTTGCCGCGCTCCACCTGCTGAACCTCCCCGGAGAGGAGGTCCCCGACCTTGTCGTTGAACTCGTCCCGGATCCGCTCCCGCTCTCCTTCCCGGACCCGCTGCACGATCCGCTGCTTCATGGCCATGACCGCGTTCCGCCCGAACTGGGCGAAGTCCACGGGAATCTCCATGATGTCGCCGACCTCGTAGGTGTCGTCGTCCCAGCGGGCATCCTCCAGGGAGATCTCCGTGGACTCGTCCTCGACCTCTTTCACCACCCGCTTCAGCACGACGATGTCGAATTCACCCGAGACGTCGTCGATCTCGATTTCGGCCTCGACGTTCGGACCGTACAGGCGCACGAGGGCCGCGACGATCCCATCCTTCATGAGATCGTTGACCTCGTCCGGCGTCAGGTCCTTCGTCGCCCCGATATCTCGCAGCGCAGCCACGATCTGCCCGGCGTTCGCCATTGTCGTCCTCTCGCGTCCAGTCCAGTCCCGTATCAGTCCCACCGATAGACGATGTGGGCTCCGGCGATCTCACGCCGAGGCACCTCCACCTCGTCCCCATTCTCGAGTCGAAGGCGAACCACCACCTCCTCCCCGTCCTCGGACAAACCCATGAGGGTTCCCTCCAGGCGGGAAGCCCGCCCGGCCAGGATCTCTCCCTTCCGACCCTTGATCGCCACCGACTCCCCCGCGAACCGCGTGAAGTCGCGATCCCGAACCAGCGGCCGATCGACGCCGGGTGACGATACTTCGAGCACGTACTTCTCCGGCATCGCCGGATGCTCGTCCAACCACGGCTCCAGGCCGCGGCTCACCACCGCGCAATCGTCCACGGTGATCCCGGTCTCGCCCGGAACGGAATCGGGCCGGTCCACCCGAAGCCGCACGATGGGGCGACGAGCGCTTCCGGCCCATTCCACGTCCACCAGCTCGAACCCGAGATCCTCCACGCGGGCCTCCAGCTCCCGGCCGATCTCCGGGACCTCTCTGCCCATTCGCCAACCCCCTTGGACCTGACCGACGGCGAATAAAAAAGCGGGGGCTTCCCGCTCCCCCACTTCGAAGGACCGCCCGCGGGCGGTGCGTCCGAGTTGTCGTGAATATATCCCCGCCCCCCCGTCGCTTCAAGGCGGGAGGGCGGGATCGCCCGGGGTGGAGCCCGGTCCCGTGGGTTCAGGAGGAGGCGTCCTCCTTCCGCTTGTCGCGATCCCCGGGGGGGGATTCCTCACCGGACATGCCGAGTCTCGTCTCCAGCGCCCGCACCCGCTTCACCAGCGCGTCGAACTCGGCGATGGAGACGAAGTCGAAGCGCTCCTTGGCATCGCTGGTGGCCTCTCGCGCCCGATCCACCGCGGTCTTCATGGCATCCCGGGCCCGATCGACGCTGAGGTCCCCGCGCTCCCGGGCCTCGCTGATGGTCTGTTCCAGGGCCTCTTTGAAGGCAGAGAGGACGCCGAGACCCCGCTGGAATCCATCGGACACCCGCTCCCGGGCACCCCTGGGGCCACTCTCCTCCTCCTCCCCTCGGTCTTCGGCCCGGTCCTTCGGCTCCCGCTCGTTCACGCGTGCCCCCCGCTGTGGTCGTCGTTTTCTGCCTCAGGTCCCTACGACCCCGGGACCCGGGCGGTTTCGCCCGGTCATCCCGTGCGCTCGATCTTCGCACCCAGGGCTCGTAGACGGACATCGATGTCCTGATAGCCCCGCTCGATCTGCCGGATGTTGTGGATCTCGCTGGTCCCGTCGGCCCCGAGGGCGGCGATGAGAAGCGCCATCCCGGCCCGGATATCGGGACTCTCCACCGTTCCACCCCGGAGGCGGGAAGGACCGACCACGACGGCCCGATGGGGATCGCAGAGGATGATGCGTGCCCCCATCCCCACGAGCTTGTCCGTGAAGAACATCCGGGATTCGAACATCTTCTCGTGGACCAGGATCGTCCCGTGACACCGGGTCGCAGCCACCAGGGCGATGGAGGTGAGGTCGGCGGGGAACTGGGGCCAGGGGCCGTCGTCGATCTTGGGCACCGCCCCGAACGCGTCGTGCCGGATGACGTGATCTCCCGAACCGTGCACCAGGAGGTCGTCGCCCTGGGGCGTGCATTCGATGCCGAGGCGCTCGAAGCCGAGGAGGGTCGAGTCCAGATGTTGGAGGGGGGCGTCCTCGATGACCAGGTCACTCCCGGTTACGGCCGCGAGACCGATGAAGGACCCGGTCTCGATGTGGTCGCATTGGATCCGGTAGCGGGCACCGGAGAGGCGCTCCACGCCATGCACCGTGAGACGGCCCGTGCCGACGCCCTCGAAGGAGGCGCCCATGGCCTCCAGAAGATGACACAGGTCCTGGACGTGGGGCTCGGCTGCGGCGTTTCGAAGCACCGTGGTGCCCCGGGCCAGGGCAGCGGCCATCACCGCGTTCTCGGTGCCGGTCACCGAGGGCTCGTCGAGGAAGATGTCCGCGCCGGTGAGCCGGTCCGCCTGAATGCGGAAGTCGCCGTGCAGGGTGACCCGGGCCCCCAATCCCCGGAAGGCGAGGAAATGGGTGTCCATGCGCCGACGACCGATGACGTCGCCACCGGGAGGGGGAAGCTCGACCTCGCCGAAGCGGGCCAGGAGCGGTCCGGCCAGGAGGAGGGAGGCCCGGATCCGGGCCGCCATGTCCCGGTCCACCCGCCCCACGCCGACTCCCGAGGCATCCACGGTGACGGTGTTGTCGTCCTCCCAGACGTGGCTCGCCCCCAGGGATTCGAGGATCTCAAGGAGGGTGAGCACGTCCCGGATCCGCGGGACGTTCTCCAGCGTCACGGGCTCCTCGGTGAGGAGAGTGGCGGCGAGACACGGGAGAGCCGCGTTCTTGTTTCCGGCAGGCCGGATACGCCCGGACAGAGGCGCACCGCCCTCGACGACGAAGGTGGGCATGGAGTCGGATGCGGGGGACCGGAGGGGCCGGGCCGCCGTCTCGTCGGGGCCCGGAAGCGCCGGAACATACCGGGGTTCGTCAGCGCGCGGCAACCGGGTCACGGGCTCCTCCGAGGGGATCCGGAGGGGCCTGTCCCCCCCGTCCACCCGCTCGATCCGGAGCAGGAAGCGTGCCCTGCGCCTGGCAGCTTGACCGGGGGGTCCGCCCGCCTCTACGATCTGCCGGCTCCAACCTCCTTCCGGCTCATGCGACTCCAAGACTATCTTCGCCCCGAACTCGTCCTCACCGATCTGGATGCGGACGACATGCCCTCCACCCTGGGCCGGCTGGCCGAGCGCCTCGCCGGGGCCGGCGTGGTGTCGTCGATGGATGCGGTGAGGGATCGTCTGCGAGCCCGGGAAGAGGCCCACACGACGGCGATGGGGCACGGCCTGGCCATCCCCCACGCCACCCTTCCCGGCCTCACGTCCCCGGTCCTGCTCCTGGCCCTCGCGCCCCGGGCCATTCCCTTCGGTCCCCCGGACAGCGAGCCGGTCCGCGTGTTCTTCACGATCCTGTCGCCGCCGGATCGCCAGGGCGAGCACATCAAGCTCCTCGCCCGGGTCTGCCGCCTCACGAAGCACGAGGGATTCGTCGAAGAGCTCCTGGAAGCCACCTCTCCGGACGAAGCGCTGGCCACGGTCCGTCGCATCGACGAAGAGCACGTCTGAGGAGCCCATGCACCTCGTCGTCGCCGTGGTCAACGACCCGGACAAGCTGGATGAGATCCTGTCCGGATACCTGGAACTCGGGCTCACCGGGTCCACCGTGATCGGAAGCGAGGGAATGGGGCGCCTGTTGTCCCACGACATTCCGATCTTCGCGGGGCTCCAGGCCCTGGTTGCGGGTTCCCGCCCCCAGAACCGCACGATCTTCTCGGTGGTGTCCGACGACAAGGTGGAGCCCATGTTCGCACTCCTCCAGGACGTCTGTGGCAACCTGGAGTCGCCGGCAACCGGGATCGCCTTCTCGGTGCCGGTGAGCAAGGTCGTAGGCCTCGCCGCGGAGCTGGGCGGGGAGTAGTGGACCCCCTCTTCGCCACGCTCATCCTCATCCTCCTGGCGCTGCTGGGAGCCCGCTTTTCCTTCGGCTCCAGGCGGGTGCCCTCCGGGGCGAGGCTGATCCTCCGGACCGGGACCCACTTCCTCTTCTTCGGATTCCTCCTCGGACCGGCGGTCCTGGGGTTCGTCACCGACCGGGCCGTGGAGCAGCTCTCACCGCTCCTGGGCCTCGCCCTCGGTTGGATCGGGCTCCTCTTCGGACTGCAGCTCGAGCGGTCGGCGCTGCGGCAGTTCCCGAGAAGCTACCTCTGGTTGGCCTTGGGACAGGCCGCTCTCACCTTCTTCCTGTGTCTCGGACTGGGGCTCGGCGCCCTCCACGCCTTCGGCTCGGACGGTCCCGTGGCCGCCCTCATGGTCCTCGGCGCCGCAGCCACCGCCTGCGTCTCCACCCCGGCGGGGATCGCCGTGGTGTCGACCAACTTCCTCGCCCGGGGCCAGGTGCGACAGCTCCTCCTCTTCATCGCCTCGCTGGACGGGGTGGTGGGGATCACGGCACTCCACGTGGCCTACGCCGCCTTCCACGAGACCTCCATTCTGGTGACGGAATACCAGGTGGGATGGTACGTGTGGCTCCTCGGGGGGCTGGCGCTGGGGGCGCTGTGCGCCATCATCTTCCTCTGGTTGGCCCGCCTGCGACCCACGGTGGAAGAGCTGGTCCTCTACCTCCTGGGCATTTCCGCACTCTCGGCGGGAGCCGCCCTCCAGCTCCAGCTGTCCCCGCTCTTCGTGGCGATGGTCATGGGTATGGCCATCTCCAACCTCGATCCGGACTGGCACCGGGTCTTCCGAGTCATGGAGCGGTGGGAGAAGCCCATCTACGTCGTCCTGCTCCTTCTCGCCGGAGCCACGCTTCGGTTCCCCACCTGGTGGATCCTGCCCCTGGCCGTCACGTACGCCGTGGTCCGGGGCGGCGCCAAGGTCGTGGCGAACGGGGTCCTGGGTCGACTGATCCCCCTTCCCTTCTCCGTGCCCCGGAGACTGGGAACGGGCCTCATCTCCCAGGGCGGCATCAGCATCGCCATGGCCCTGTCCCTCTCCCTCACCCTGAGCTCCACCTCCCCGC
>Ga0316576_10000406_pt1 | contig 19858 bp, 15 predicted proteins | sample S0NA_FD_203075 | JGI IMG/M metagenome (GOLD analysis project Ga0316576, IMG submission 203075) | Rhizosphere microbial communities from salt marsh grasses in Alabama, United States - S0-2_050615r3r5 | ecosystem: Host-associated > Plants > Roots > Rhizosphere | place: USA: Alabama | collected... | reverse complement strand
GCTATGAGCAAAAACGGCGGGAGTGCAACCAACTCGAAACGGCCGGCAATAGAAGGGCGGGAGAGAGTCCCGGGCACCACCGAGGGCGTTTCCCGCTATCCTGCCAACAAATGGCTGGTGTTTGTTGTCGTAGCCGCCGGTGTTTTCATGTCCACCCTGGACTCCAGCATTGTCAATATCGCCCTGCCAAAGATCATGGCGGATTTTAAGGTGTCGCTGATGGTGATCGAATGGGTTCCCATGATCTATCTGCTGACCGTTTCTTCGCTGTTGCTGACATGCGGGCGACTCAGTGACATCTGGGGGCGGCGGTGGGTCTACTGCGGCGGTTTCGTAACTTTTTCGATCGGCTCCCTTTTGTGCGCCGTCGCCGCCGGCGCCCTGCCGCTAATCGCGTCCCGGGCCCTGCAGGGTATCGGGGCCGCCATGCTCATGGCCTGTTCGCCGGCGCTGGTGGTGGATGTATTCCCGGAAGCCGAAAGAGGACGATCACTGGGGATGGTCGGCATGGTGGTGGCGACAGGGCTGACCACCGGGCCCGCCCTGGGCGGCTTGATCCTGGAGCATTTTTCCTGGCGGGTTATCTTTTTCATCAACATTCCCATCGGTATAGGCGTGACCGCGGCGGCACTGCCGATTCTGAAGGGGATGTCGCAGCGACTGCCCGATGAATCCCTGGATTGGGTTGGCGCCCTGCTGCTGGCAGTTTGTTTCGGCACGTTCATCGCGGGGTTGAGTCACATTCACGACTGGGGCCCCACCTCGATCCCCTTCGGCGTGACCGCTTCCCTTTTCGTTGTCAGCACGGCGCTGCTTATACGCGTCGAAAGCCGCAGTACCCACCCGATCATCACCGCTTCGCTGCTGAGGATCAGGCTTTTCATGTGGTCGGTGTCGGCGGCAGCCATCTTGTTCATGGGCCTTTTTTTCATCACTTTTCTCATGCCGTTTTACATGGTCAACCCCCTGGGCTTTTCAATGAGCCGGGTCGGCGCGACGATGACGATTCCCTTTGTGTTTCAGTTTTTCATCGCACCGATATCGGGCACGCTGTCCGATCGAATGGGGTCCCGGGTGTTGTGCACCATCGGCATGGCTTTGCTGGCAGGCGCCTTGCTGCTTCTATCCCGCCTTACCGCCGAGGCTACGGTCGTGGATATTGCCTGGCGCCTTGCCCTGACGGGCATCGGCGTGGCCGTATTCATCTCCCCCAACAGTGCCGCCGCCATGAGCGCCGTTCCCGCCAGACATCGCGGCATCGCATCGGGAAGTGTGGCCACGGCACGCAATCTGGGCATGGTGATCGGTGTGGCTACCGCGGGCCTGGTCTTCAACGGCACCTTCCGCCAACTGAACCAGGGGCGTGATCTACAGGTGTACACCGCGGCGCTGGAAAACGCCTTCATGGGGGCCTTCCAACGCGCCATGCTCATCGGTGCCGTCATCGCCGCTCTTGGCATTGTCGTGTCTTATCTTCGGGGGGGGGAGAGCGGAAGAGCCGGAAAATAAAAGCTACGTTGAGCGGTTCAAATTTTAAGAATAATCGAAATAAGCATATTTTCAATGGATTCCATGCATCTGCGGCAAATCCGAAAATAGTTCGATTCAGGTAAAAGCGTTGATCATGAGGGTAACATGCTCAAAAAAGGAATACGGACCATCAACAAAAACGGGTTGCATTACCTTGTCGATGATGCCGGCAGGCTTTTGACGTTCAAACCTTGGCTGGGAGACGCTTTTTCGTTTCTGTACGATTTCATCATGAAACATTCTATTTTCCCGAAAAAATTCGGGGGGGATATAAACCGGCATTATGACATCCTCAGAAAGGTGATGAAGGAGGTCCATGAAAAACGCGTTCTCGAATTGGCTTCGGGCAGCGGCAGTGCCGTCAATTTCCTTCCTAATGACAACCGGTATACAGGAACCGATATCAGCCCGGGGCTTCTGAGAAAAGCCCTGCGTAATTTCAAGCGTGCCGGCTTCGAAAATTCAGATTTTTATGTGACGGGCGCGGATGAACTCCCCTTCGGGGACAGGCTTTTCGATGTCGTCATTTGCATCCTCTCTCTGAATTTTTTCGATGACGTAAGAAAGGTTTTCAAAGAGATTCAACGCGTTGCAGCTGAAGAAACCATTTTCATCTGCAGTGTTCCCGTACCGGAGCGCAACAGGCGTAAACGTAAAATTAGAGGTACGTTGTATTCAGAAAGGGAATTAGAAAACATATGCCAAGAGATCGGTTTTCGTTTCGAAAGCGTATTGGTTGAAAATGGAGCGTTACTTTATTTCAAGGCGGCAAAAAAAGGAATTCGAGAACCAGGTGCACCTGATATTCACGGGCTTGCAGCCGGGTAGAAAGTTGTTTTCTAATAGGTAATGCATTAAATGAGGCCAAAATGAAAAAGCATATGATAATATTGTGTATAACAATGATTATTATCTCCGGACAGGCACTGGCGGAATCGGCCGATGAGATCGTGCAGAAAGCGGATCTGAAACTGCGCGGGCACACCAGCTACACCGAAATGACCATGAAGATCGTGCGGCCGGGGTGGACCCGCAGCATGCGCATGAAGGCCTGGACCAAGGACCGGTATTATTCCCTGGTGCTGGTGACGGCCCCGGCGCAGGACAAGGGCACCAGCTCCCTGAAGCGTCACAAGGAGATGTGGAACTGGGTGCCCAGCATCGAGCGTATCATCAAAATCGCCCCCTCCATGCTGGGGCAGTCCTGGATGGGATCCGACTTCACCAACGACGATTTAATCAACCAGTCATCCATCGTGGTGGACTACACCCACAAGGTATTGAAGGGGGAGGTGTTCGACGGCACCCCCTGCTGGGTCATCGAATCGACACCCAAACCCAATGCGCCGGTTGTGTGGAGCAAGCAGGTGATCTGGATCAGCAAGGGCGAGTACAACATGCGCAAGGTCGAGTACTATGACGAATTCGAGGACCTGATCAACACCATGAGCACCTATGACGTCAAGACCCTGGGCGGTCGCAGGATTCCCACCCGTGAGGAGATGCAGCCGGCGGACAAGCCGGACCAGAAAACCGTCCTGCTGTTCCACAAAGCGGAATTCGATTTCGATATTCCCACCAGCTTTTTTTCCCAGGAGAACATGAGGGACCTGCGGGTATGACACCGGAATTCACGGCCCGGATGGCCTGGCGCAACATCTGGCGCCAGAAACGGCGCACATTCATAACGGCCGGCACCATTTCGCTGGCCCTGTTGCTGGCGCTGTTTACGCGCTCCATGCAGGAGGGCTCCTATGCACGGAACCTGGATAATGCCACGCGCTTTTACTCCGGATACCTGCAGCTGCAGGAACCGGGCTTTTCCGAAAACCAGTCCATCGACAGGCTGCTGCCCGGCGGCAAGGCCTTTGTGGAAAAGATTCATACCATAAAAGGGGTCACCACGGCAGTGCCGCGGCTGGAGTCCTTTGCCCTCGGAGCGGCCGGGGAGCGCTCCAAGGGGGTGATGGTGATGGGCGTGGCACCCCTGGCCGAAGACGCGTATTCAGGCCTTTCCAAGCGGGTGAAAAAAGGCCGCTATTTTGCAAGCAAGGATGAAAAGGCGGTTCTGGTAGGGGGCAAGCTGGCAGAGTACTTCAAGCTGTCCATAGGCGATGAATTTGTGCTTTATGGACAGGGATTCCACGGAACCATGGCGGCAGGGCTTTACGAGGTTGCCGGCATCATCCACTTTCCCAATCAGCAGATCGATGCACGCATTGTATACCTGCCCCTGAAAACCGCCCAGGCACTCTACCACACCGGGAACCGGGTTTCGGCCTGGGTACTGCACGGCAAGGATGTCAAGGGGATCCCCAGGTTGGAAAAATCCGCCCGGGAAACCATGGGGCCGGATGTAAAGGTGCGCAACTGGGCCGACATCTCTCCGGAGCTGGCCCAACAGATCACCATGGACAGGGTCAGCGGCATTTTCATGATCCTGGTGTTGTACGGCGTGGTGGGCTTTGGCCTCTTCGCCACCATTGCCATGATGACCCTGGAGCGCCAGCGCGAGTTTGCCGTCATGCTGGCCACCGGCATGGCCCGGGCCAGGCTGCAACTGCTGGTTGTTCTGGAGTCCTTTTTTCTGGCCCTGACCGGCGTCCTCGCGGGGTTTTCACTGGCAATGCCCATATTGCTGTGGTTCTTCTACCATCCCATTCGACTCACCGGTGATTTGGCGGCGAGCATAGAGGAGATGGGCTTCGAAGCCGTCATTCCTTTTTCCCTGGCCCCCGAACTGTTTGTCGGGCAGATGCTTGTGGTGCTGACCCTGTTGCTCCTCTGCTCCCTTTACCCTTTGGTGCGCATTCTCAAGCTGGAGATACCCAAGGCTCTGAAAGGAGGCCTTTAATGCTGTTGAAACTGGCCTGGAAGAATGTGTGGCGCAACCGTCTGCGCAGCGGCATCATGGTGGCGGCCATGGTGTTCGGCCTGCTGGGAGTCATCCTGATCGTGGGCTTCATGAAGGGCTTGACCGACAACATGCTGGAGAACGCCATCAAGTACCAGACCGCCCATCTTCAAGTCCACAACCCGGATTTCCTGGTGAATGAAGAGTTGGGCGCGTGGCTCCCGGATGCCGATGCCATGGCCCGGGAGATCCGGGCCATCCCCGGGGTCGAAGGGGTGACGGTGCGGCAGGTGGTCGACGGGATGCTGGCTTCGGCCGCCAGTACCCGCGGCGTGCGCATCAACGGGATCATCGCCGCCGACGAAGCCGTGGTCACCTCGCTTGCCAAGAGCCTGGTGGAAGGCGGCATGTTGCCCAAAAAGGGCCGCAACCCCATCCTGGTGAGCCGGCGCACTGCCGGAAAACTCAACCTGCGCTTGAAGTCAAAGGTCGTCCTGACCTTCAGTGACAGGGAAGGGGAGGTGACCGGCGCGGCTTTCCGGGTCTGCGGCATTTTCAACACGCCCTCGAGCGGATTCGATGAAAGCAACGTGTTTGTACGGCGAGCCGATCTGATGGGCTATACCGGGCTCGACCAATCCCACGAAATTGCCGTGCGGCTCGATGACGGCGACGCGGTGGACAGATTCAAGAACCTCGTGAAAGGTGTTGTCGGCGGCAGGGGGATCGTTCAGGACTGGGGTGAAGTTCAACCCGTCCTGGCCGCCATGCAGGGCACCATGGACATCTCCAACGACATCGTCATCGGCGTGTTCGTCGTTGCCCTGGGGTTCGGCATCATCAACATCATGCTGATGTCCGTGTTCGAACGCACCCGCGAATTCGGCATGCTCATGGCCGTGGGCATGACCGGCGGAAAGGTGCTGCGGCTGGTGGTCCTGGAATCGATTTTTCTGGGGGGGGTGGGCAGTCTGCTGGGCCTGGTCGCCGGCATGCTGATGACCGCCGTCACCGGTAAGATCGGCCTTCCCTTGGGCAAAATGGCCGAGGGCCTGGGTGCCTTTGGCGTGGACGCCGTACTGTACCCCAACGTCACCACGGCAACCTATCTGGGAACCCTGGGCATGCTGCTCGTGACCAGCGTTTTAGCCGCACTGTACCCGGCGCGGCAGATTCTAAAGAAAAGATTGAGCGAAGCTCTGGCGGAGAAGCACTAGTCGGCATAACGCCGTGTTGGAACAAAGGAATCGATATGAGCATCATCATCCAAGATTTGACTAAGACCTACAACCCGGACACGGATTTTCCCGTCACCGCCGTCAATGACGTCAGTCTGAAGGTCGAACAGGGAGAATTCGTGGCGGTTATGGGGCCGTCCGGCTCCGGCAAGACCACCCTTCTAAACATGCTGGGAGGCATCGACCGCCCCTGCCAAGGCAGGGTAATCATCGACGGGACGGACATAACCGGTCTGCCCGACAAGGCATTGATCGGTTTCCGCAGGGACAATATCGGATTCATTTTTCAGGATTTCAGCCTGCTGCCCGTGCTGACCGCCAAGGAGAACGTGGCGTTCGTCATGCAGCTGCAGGGCCGCAGCAGGGAAGCCTGTGAGGCCCGCGCCCTGGAACTGCTCAACGAAGTCGGGCTGGGCGACCGGATCGGCAATGTCCCGGGAAAATTGTCGGGCGGACAACAGCAGCGGGTGGCGGTGGCCAGGGCCCTGGCCCCCAAACCAAAATTCGTCCTCGCGGACGAACCCACCGCCAACCTGGATGCCCAAACCACTTACGGACTGCTGGACATCATGCAGCGGCTCAACGAGAAAGAGGGCACGACCTTCATTTTTTCCACCCATGACCCGCGTGTGATCGAACGCGCTAAACGGGTCATCGTGTTCGAGGACGGGCAGGTGGCGGAAGACAGATGCCAGGAGGTCGGAAGATCGGAAGATGCAGATGTTGGGAATTGATGGCACTGCGACAACCGTGCAGGCTATTGACGATATGGTGCTTTGAAAAATAAACCCGCCGCCTTCCAATCCAATGTTGAAACGGAACCTATATATGGCAAACGCTGTGACAACAAAGCGGCTGGGCATCATGGCGTGGATACGGCCTTTGCTCGCGGCGTGCGTGTTGGTGACGATAGCCGCCACCGTGCAAGCCCAGGTGCCGGGAGTGGCGCCGCAGCATCCCTATTCCTTCAGCGGCTACGTGAAATTCCTGTCGCAGGCGGTGGCTCCCGGCTCGGGCTCCACCGCATGGGACCACCTCGTCCACCAGCGTCTCGATGCCGAGTACCGCTGGTCGGATTCCTTTTCGCTGGCCGCGGGCGTGCGCAACCGGTTGCTGTGGGGGGACAGCCTGGACATTCCCGCCTACGAAAAATCCATCGAGGAGGATCCGGGTCATTTCGACCTGTCCTGGAACTGGCTGAACGAAGACAACCTCATCGGCAACACCATCTTCGACCGGCTCTACCTGGACTGGCAGGGGCATGGCTGGCAGGCAAGGGGCGGACGGCAGCGCATCAACTGGGGAATGGCCACCCTTTGGAATCCCAATGACCTGTTCAATGTGTATTCCATGTTCGATTTCGACTACGAAGAGCGGCCCGGCACCGATGCCCTGACAATGTCACGCAGCCTGGGGTTTGCATCCCGGGCCGAAGCGGTCTGGGGGGTTGGAGACGATTGGGACGACACCAGCCTGGCGGCCCAATACCGTTTCAACGTCAGGGGCTATGACCTGCAGGTGCTGGGGGGCAAACAGCGTGTCGACCTGGTGCTGGGATCGGGGTTTTCCGGGAGTCTCTGGGGGGCGGGGCTGTACGGCGAGGTCAGTTATTTTTACCCCTATCGGGATACGTGGAAGGGGGTGGATCAGGAACAGACCACCGTGGCGACTCTGGAAGCCGATTACAGCGTCGCCGGCAGGCGCAACCTGACCTGGCGGATCAGCGTGCTCTACACCGGCAACCCCGAGGACCCTGGCAGCACCCTGGTATACCTGAACCGGCCTTTGACCGCCAAAAACATCAGCTTTAGCCGCTGGACGGGTTATGCCGATCTGTCCTTCGACATCACCTCCCTCAGCCGTCAGACGGTGGGGGGCGCTCTTTACGACGACGGTTCCTTGTTCCTGACCGCATCCAATGCCTATTCACTGGCCGACAACTGGCAGCTCATGCTGGTGTGGCAGCATTTCGACGGCTCAGGGGACAGCCTTTTCGGGGAGAATCCTGCCGACCTGTTTTGCGCCAGGATACGATGGAATTTTTAGTCCCTTTCGTATTTTTGTGATAAATGATTTTCGGGCCTATAACCCAAAATAAGGCACAACGATTGCCGAGGAATAATACCTCCCCGGCCGTCAAAAACCCGGTTTAAAACGGCCGAGTGCCAAACAGGGCGATACGTTCGAAATAATATCGTCGCTGTCCAATCCGGCATAGGTATGTTGGGGTATGTTCAGGCTGTTCGGCATAACGGACGCCAAAAACTTCAAGCCGTTTCACGGCCGGGGCGGCATCACCCCTCGACCGGCAGGCTTTTACCTTGTTATTGGTTATAGGTCCGGTGATTTTTATCTTTTCCGGTGTATCCGGGTTGGGAAGCGTCCGATTGATTTCCTCTTTTTCATTTTTCTTCATTTCGTGATAAGTAACCCCGACCGACCGAACCGGGCTTTGTTTCCTTTTCACCCTTTACTTTGCAACGCAGACAGATGACCAAGAGTCTTTACATCGCCGGCATCGAACCGCGCAGCGGAAAATCCGTCATTTCGCTGGGTATCATGGAAATGCTCTCCCGGCGGATTAGCCGGGCCGGCTACTTCAGGCCGGTGATTCCATCCGGAAACCGGCCGGACAACAACATTCAGTTGATAAGAACCCGCTACGACACCGGATTGGCGTACGAAGAGATGTACGGCAGCACCAACAACGCGGCCCATCAATTGATCACCCGCGGCCAGAGCGGGCCGCTGTTCAACCAAATCCTGTCGAAATATAAAAAGCTGGAAAGAAAGTGCAGCTTCATTCTCTGCGAGGGAACGGATTTTACGGGGGTGTCATCGGCGTTCGAGTTCGACTTCAACGCCGATGTGGCCAACAACCTGGGGAGTCCGGTGCTGGTGCTGGTCAACGGACGCGGCAAAACCCCATCAGCCGTCGGTGAGGCGGTGGCGGTGGCCCGCGAATCCTTCGAGGGAAAAGGCTGCACCATCCTGGCCACCATCGTCAACCGGGTGCATCCGCCTGAACGGCGCAGGGTGCAGCGCTACCTGAAAAGGGAGGTACGGCCCGACAGCCCCCTGTGGATCCTGCCGGAAGAACCGGTGCTCGGCAAGCCGACCGTCGGCGACATCGCACGGGCGCTCGGGGCTAAGATCCTGAATGCCCGGGAAGGCAGCCTGACGCGCGAGATTTCGGGATTCAAGATAGCCGCCATGAACCTGCCTCACTTCCTGGAACGCATTGAAGAAGGCGATCTGATCATCACACCGGGGGACAGGGCGGACATGATCCTGGGCAGCCTGACCGCCACTTTGTCGCATACCTACCCGACACTGGCCGGTCTGCTTTTGACCGGGGGGCTGACGCCGGACGCGCACGTCCTCCACCTGCTGGAGGGGTTTGAACAACAGTATGCCCTGCCGGTGATCAGCTCCGGGAAGGACACCTACGCGACTGCCATGGAGGCCGGGGCTGTCAGACCGGCGCTCAGCGCCGACAACCACCGCAAGATCGCTGCTGCGCTGGGCATATTCGAAGCACATGTGAAGATCGAAGAGCTGGAAAATCGCATCGATGTCATTCGGTCGAAACGGATGACCCCGCTGATGTTTGAATATGAACTCATCGAACGGGCCAAGGCGGACCGCCGGCACATCGTGCTGCCCGAAGGGGAGGACGACCGTATCCTGCGAGCCGTGGAAATCCTGATACGGCGCAATGTGGTCGACATCACCCTGCTGGGAAACGTGGACCGGATAAGACAGAAAATCAAAGCGTTGAGCCTGGACCTGGGCGGCGTGCGTATCATCGACCCGTTGGCGTCCGAACGCCTCGAGGACTATGCCCGTTTGTTGTTTGACCTGAGGCGCCACAAGGGCCTCACCGAAGCCATGGCCTTCGATGCCGTCACGGATGTGAGCTTTTTCGGCACCATGATGGTCCATGCCGGAGATGCCTGCGGCATGGTTTCCGGCGCCGTCCACCCCACCGGCGAAACCATACGGCCCGCCCTGCAGATCATCAGAGCACGGCCCGGCGTTTCGGTCGTCTCGAGCGTTTTCTTCATGTGCCTTGCGGACCGTGTTCTGGTTTACGGGGACTGCGCCGTGAACCCCGACCCCGATGCCGACCAACTGGCCGACATTGCCATCAGTTCGGCATGCACGGCCGCCATCTACGGCATCGAACCGCGCGTGGCCATGTGTTCCTATGCCACGGCTGAATCGGGGCGTGGAAAAGATGTGGACAAGGTCCGGGAAGCGACCCGCATCGTGAGACGCCGGCGTCCGGAGCTGAAAGTCGAAGGGCCTATTCAATACGATGCCGCCATCGATGCCGGGGTCGCTCACACGAAACTCCCCCACAGCGAGGTTGCCGGCCGGGCAACGGTTTTTATCTTTCCGGACCTGAACACCGGCAACAATCTGTACAAGGCGGTCCAGCGTTCGGCCGGAGCCGTGGCCATCGGCCCCGTGCTTCAGGGATTGAACAAACCGGTCAATGACTTGAGCCGGGGATGTACCGTGGCGGACATCGTCAACACCGTGGCCATTACGGCTATTCAGGCACAGAGGGAAGGCCGGGTGCGGCATGGGAACCGTGACGAATGTGGCATTCGACGCAAGGAGGCGGCTGAAAGGTGAAAGGCGGGACAGAAAGCCGCAGGCCGTTAACCTCTCCGGCGGAAGCGGTCGACAAAGAGGCGATAAGGGCCTTTGACGGAATGAAGGTGCTGGTCTTCGGGCTGGGAATCCTCGGCGGGGGGGTTGCTGCGGCCAACTGGCTGCTCCGGCACGGCGCCCGGGTAACCGTTACCGATCTGAAAACCGAAGCCGAACTGGCCGTGTCCCTGGGCCGGCTGGAGAAACCGGTGCGCCTGAAGCTGGGCGGTCACGACGAAACGGATGTCAAAAAATGCGACCTGGTCCTGTTCAACCCGGATATCCCGGCGGGCAGCCGCTTCGTTGTGCTCGCAAGAGGGCTTGGTAAACGTGTGGAGAACGAAGCCACCCTGTTTTACCGGCTGTGCCGACTCCCCATCGTCGCCGTTACCGGCACGCGCGGCAAGACGACCACGTGCGCCTGGATCGAACATTTTCTGAAGGCCTGTTCTATTCCCATACCGGCCGGCAACTCTCCGACCAATCCCTTTATGCACACGCTGCAGCTGCTGGAGGAGGATTCAGATGTGAAACCTTCCGGTGGTGACGATAGAACGCGCATCGTCGTCAACGAACTGCCTTCCTATCACCTGGAGTATTTCGGCCCCGGAAACCGCGGCCCCGACATAGCGCTGGTAACCAATATCTACCGCGACCATCTGAACCGCCACACCTCCATGGAGGAATATGCGGACACCAAGGCCAACATCTTCCGGCAACAGACGGAGGAACAGACCCTGATATTGAACCGGGAAAGCGCCTGGTCGGCGTTTCTCGGTCAACGGGTGTCGCGGCAGCGGCAACTGTTTTTTTCGACCTCGCCGCTGCCTGCCGCGGCAGCCGGCCTTTATCACGAGAAGGGACGCGCCCGTTATCGTGCACCCGGTTCCTCTTCAGATGCGGCCGTCCTGGAAACAGGCGGTTTTGCAAAAAAGCGCGGCGCGCACAACCTCGAAAATCTGCTGGCGAGCGCTCTGACCGCCTATCGGGCCGGCGCTTGCTGGAGCGGGATCCAGTCCGCCCTGGAAACCGTTCCCGAGATTGCCTTCAGACAGGAAGTTGTTTTCAAAGACGACCGGCTTACCGTCATCAACGACAACGCGGCCACGTCGCCGGACGGTTGCATGGCGGCGGTCAACCGTTTCGGCGGAGGTCGATGCATTCTGATTGCCGGCGGGACGGATCGGGAACTCGACTACACGGGGTGGGCCGATACGGTGAACCGGCTGATTTCCCGTCGGAATCTTATCTTTCTGGAAGGCAGCGCCACCGAGAAAATGCTTAGCGCCCTGGCCGGAAGTGCAGAACGGCCGAACATCCATCCGACGCTGGCGGCCTGTTTCGACGCCGCCCTGGAGCGTGCGGGAAATTATCGAGGGGCCACCATCGTGTTTTCACCCGGCGCCAAGAGTTTCGAGAAGTTTGACAACGAATTCGAGCGCGGGCGGGTGTTCAACGAGATTGTTGAAGAGCGGTTGGGATAAGACAGCTTCCTCCCGCCCGCTTGCGCTTGAGCACACGGAGAACACAGAGTGTTTTACGTTTTTAATTTTTAACTAACTCAGAAGTCGGGGAGTTTTGGCTCAAAACCCTTGTCATTCCCGCGTAGTCGGGGATGACGGAAAAAATACCCCGATGGCTCAACTAACTGCGATTGTTAACTATCTGGAAAGGAAAAAGTGATGTTCGAAAATTTGCAGGTCTGGTTTAACGGCAAACTCGTTCCGTGGAAATCGGTAACGATTCCGGTGTTGTCCCACGGTTTTTCAAGGGGTTCGGCCGTATTCGAAATATTCGGGATCCACGTCGGTCCGGAAGGCCCCGCGGCCTTTCGCATGGATGAACATCTCAAACGGTTGATGCGAAGCATCGAACTTTTGGAGATGGAGCTGCCCTACACCATGGAGGATATTGCCGCTGCCGTGGCCGAGACCGTACGCACCAACGGTCTGGGGCGGGGGGTGATCAAGGTGATGGCCTTCTGGGGGGAGGAGGCGGTGATCAAACTGATTCTGGACAGCAAGCTGGATCTGGCTATTTTTCCGGTGCCGGCAACGCCGGATCTTCACCTGGACAGCACCGAGCCGATTTCCGCCTGCCTTTCCAAGTGGCGCAAGATTCACCCGGAAACCGTGCCGGTGGAGGCCAAGGCCTGCTCCAATTACCTGAATGCCTACCTGGCCCGCAAGGATGCCCTCAACCGCGGGTTCGACATCGGCGTGATGGCCGGCACGGACGGTTTTCTGGCCGAGGCGTCGACCGAATCGGTGTTTCTGGTCAAGGACGGTGTTGTCAAGGTGCCACCCCTGGGAAGGGTGCTCAACAGCATCAGCCGCAAGTGCGTCCAGGAGATGGCGCCCGTGCTCGGCATCCCCCTGCGCGAAGAGGCCGTTCTGCCGAACGCCCTGCTGGACGCCGACGAGATTTTCACGGCCCACACCGGGATAAAGGTCTCTCCGGTGGGGCGCTTCGAGGACCGCATCCTGGATGCGCCCGGCCCGGTGACCGCCAGGCTGATGGAGGTCATGGAAAAGGTGCTGGCTTTTGAAGACGAACGGTTCGCACACTGGTATCAGCCGCTGTAGGATATGTTACATGCGCCGTGCCTGCCAGAAGCACCTTTTCCAGTACCTGGTCTGCATGCTGGAGATGGTGACCCCTTCGCTAGTGGAGGCGTGCAGAAATTTTCCGTCTTCCAGGTAGATGCCCACGTGTCGGGTGAAGGTTCCGGTTTTGAAAAAAACCAGGTCGCCGGCGACGAGGTCTCGCACCAGGATCTGCACGCCTTCCCTGGCCTGGTTCTTGGTGCTTCTGGGCAGCTGGACGCCGAATTTGTCCCGGAAGGTGAGGTAGACGAATCCCGAGCAGTCGACCCCATTTTTTGAAACGCCCCCGTGCCGGTAGCCCACGCTTTGCCAGTCATCATACTGGGCGTACAAGGCGGCCTTGATCCGGTCAACGTCCCCGCCGAGAGAACCCGGTACGTGCGGGGCTCCGGGTTTCAACGGGATGAGGGTGCAGCCGCAGTGAAGCGTCAGCATCACAAGCAATGCGGCGGTTCGATAAAGGATCCTTTTTCGTTTACGGTATGGGCTGGCTGTGCATAAAGGCATAGCTCCTTATACCAGCATGAGTTGAGCGTTTCAATCGGAACAGGTGCGGTCGCCGCTACAGGACGAAAAAAAGAGGCCGATCCAACGTTTGGACCGGCCCTTTGGTAACGGTAATATATGCGGGTCTCAGCAACAGCAGCTGGTATAGCACCCGCAGGGATCCACATAGCATCCACAGGGGTCGACTACGTAGCAGCAGCGCGTGTCAGAAGAAGACCCGTCATCACTGCTCTCGTCTTGCCCGTCTTTTTTGATGTCTGTATCCTCAGCCATTGACATCACCTCCTTTTATCAGGGGCGCCAAAGGCACCCGCTTCCCTTCCGCTCCACAATGGCGGTCGGGAAGCCGCGGAGTTAAAACACCACAAAGTGGCATATGTACAAAAATAAGACTTCGGTGGGGGTCTGTCAATCGGCAGGGTGTATAAAGAGGTATTTGGCTGTGGCCTCTCTAAGGTCTTACCCTCGGACCCTGAATCCTTGACCTCTTGGACCCTCTATTTTTGGCGGCTATTCCACCGTAGCGGTCATGGCATGGGCCATCAGGTCGCCGATGCGCTTGCTGAAATCGGCGGGATCGTCTATTTTTCCGCCCTCGCCGATGACGGCCATGTCGAAGATGAGCCTGCTGTACTCCTTCAGTTTGGGGTCATGCCCGTCCGCATCGAACAGGGCCTTGAAACCGACAAGCGCCGGGTGGTCCATGTTCAACTCCAGGATGCGCTTGGCCGGCTCCGGGCTTTGGCCGGACGATTTCAGGATTTTTTCCATGTAGGCGCTCATGTCGTAAGCGTTTCCGGAGAGGCAGGACATGGACGCCTTCAGGTGGGTGGAGGGTTTGACCTCCTTGACCTTGTCCTCCAGTTCCTTTTTCATGAATTCGAAAAGCGAGTCGAATTCCTTTTTCTTGTTTTCATCGACGTCATCCAGGTCCAGGTCTCCCTTTTCGGCGCTCTTGAACGCTTTGCCCTCGTATTCGGTCAGGGACTGGGTGACCCATTCATCCACCGGGTCGGTCATCAACAGCACCTCGTACTCCTTTTCTTTCAACTGTTCCAGGTGGGGGCTGTTCATCAGCGCGGCGAGATTGTCTCCGGTGATGTAGTAGATCTCTTTCTGGTCCGGCTTCATGTTTTCGACATAGGTTTTCAGGGAGACCCATTTGTCCTCAGAACGGGTGGTCTTGTAGCGGATGAGGTGGGACAATTTTTCACGATTGTCGAAATCGGTGTGAATGCCTTCCTTGAGCACCTGTCCGAATTCACCGTAGAATTTGTCGTAGGCTTCTTCTTCCATGCCGGACAGCAGGTCGAACAGCTTCTTGAGCATATTCTTGCGAATGTTGCGCACCAGGCGGTCCTGCTGGAGGATTTCCCGGCTCACATTGAGGTTGAGGTCGGCCGCATCGACCACCCCCTTGACGAAGCGCATGTATTCCGGAATGAGTTCCTTGCAGTCTTCCATGATGAAAACGCGTTTGCAGTAGAGATTCACGCCGTGTTTGCGGTCGATGTTGAACAGGTCGAACGGCGCATGGGAAGGAATGTACAAGAGGGCGCTGTATTCCGTGGTTCCCTCCATCTTGAAGTGCAGCCGTTCCATGGGGTCTTCCCAGTCGTGGCTGATGTGCTTGTAAAATTCGTTGTATTCCTCGTCGGTGACCTCTTTTTTGTCCCTGGCCCAGATGGCCTTCATCGAGTTGAGGGTTTCTTCCTTGGTGACCTTGACGGTTTTATCCTTTTCCGGCCCGACGGGTTTGCCGTTTGAGTCCAGGATCTGGTCCTCTTTCACCGGCTTGCCTTCGGCATCGAGCACCGGCTCTTCCCGTTCCACATCCATAACAATGGGATAGGCGATAAAATCGGAGTGCCGTTTGACGACGTCGCGGATGGCCCACTCCTCGGTGAAATCCCTTTCACCGTCCTCTTTGTCGCGCAGTTTGAGGATGACCCTGGTCCCCCGCGTCCCTTTTTCGGCTTCTTCGATGGCATATTCGCCATCCCCCTTCGACCACCACCGGACGGCGGTCTCGGCGCCGGCCGCCCTGGAAATCAGGGTGACCTCATCGGCTACGATGAAGGCGCTGTAAAACCCGACCCCGAACTGGCCGATAAACTCGGGTGCCAGGGTGTTTTCCTGCTTTGACTTTTCGAGTGCGTCCAAAAAGGCGGCGGTCCCGCTTTTGGCGATGGTGCCGATGTTCTCCATGATCTCTTCCCGGGTCATGCCGATGCCGTTGTCGGCGACCTCCAGGGTCCGGTTCGCGCTGTCCGCCGTTATCTTGATTTTGAAATCGCCGTCCCCCTCCAGAATATCCGGATCTGTCTGGGCCTTGAACCTGAGACGGTCGATGGCATCGGACGCGTTCGATATCAGCTCTCTCAGAAAGATGTCCTGATTGGAATAGAGCGAATTGATGATCAGTTTGAGCAGCTGCTGGACTTCGGTTTTAAATTGATAGGTCTGTTTGCCTTTACCCATAATCTTCGTTTCCTCCTTGCAGATAAATTCCATGATTGGTGACGCGCAGCAGGGTGGGAGCAGACGCCTCCGCCAAACGTGTCCGCGTGCGCTCTGTCCGCATGCGCGAAAATATATTTTATCGATAAAATAGGTGCTGATCGTTGATTGTCAACATGTCATTTGTAGGATTGAAATTATGAAAATAGAATATTATCTTATGGTTGTATCGCTTCATCCAGGCGGGACCCCAAGAGGGGCTGAGGGTTTGCGGGTCGGGCCGTTTGCTTGCAGGCCGCTTTTGTGGTAGGTTTGCCGGCGCGGTAAAGCACGAAGAATCACGGGGAGGAGGATTTTGGAAACGGTTAAAGGACATCTGGAGATTACGGACAGGGGATTCGGGTTCTTGAGGGCGATCGAACAGAATTATCTGCCCGACCCCGGGGACGTTTTCGTTCCGCCGGGGCTGATCAGGGACTACAACCTGCCCGAAGGCGGGTTGATTCAGGGGGAAGCCGTGCCGGGCGATTCAAAAAGCGGAAACCTGAAATTGCAATCGGTCGAGACCATCAACGATGTTCACTGGGAAACGTTCATCTCCTTCGACCGCCTGCAGGATCGGATCAGCATCAACCCCACGGAAAACCTGGTGATCACCCAGGGGGCCGACGACCTGACGGGCAGGGCCATAGACATGATTGCACCGGTGGGCAAGGGGCAGCGCGGCTTGATCATCGCCCCGCCCAAAACAGGCAAAACCACCATCCTGCGGCACATGGCCAATTCCATCTCCACGAACCACCCGGAGGTTGACATTTTCGTTTTGCTGGTGGATGAAAGGCCGGAAGAGGTGACGGACTTCAAGCGGGGCCTAAAAGACGCACATGTGCTCTTTTCCTCGGCTGATCAGAGCATCGAACAGCACATGCGGATGACGCGCCTGGCCATGCACACCGCGATTCTATGTGCGGAGGCCGGCCGCGACGCGGTGGTTTTCATCGATTCGCTGACCCGCATGTCCCGGGCTTTCAACACGAAGACCGACAGCCACGGCAGGACCATGACCGGAGGCCTGGGCGCCAATGCCCTCCAATTTCCCCGGAAAATTTTCGGGGCGGCCCGCAATGTCGAAGACGGGGGGTCGCTGAGCATTTTCGCCACCATCCTGGTGGAGACCGGCAGCCGTATGGACGACATCATCTACCAGGAGTTCAAGGGCACCGGGAACACGGATTTGGTGCTCAGCCGCAAATGCGCGGAAAAGAGAATATGGCCCGCCATCGACATCAACGCATCCGGCACACGTAAAGAGGAGTTGCTGATGGATGGGGAACATTATGCGGAAGTCATTAAGATACGCCGGGGCCTGGCACATCTGGATGAGACCGAAGCCATGTCCGCTTTGCTGGATTATTTTCAGGAGAATTAGCTTGATCGTTGAGGGTGGGGTCTTTATCACTCTGCCGGAGGACTATAAGCATGTCGGACGCACCGGATAAAGTCATCTACTCGATGATCAGGGTCAGCAAGTATTATGATAAAAAAGCCGTCCTGAAAGACATCTCCCTGTCCTATTTCTATGGAGCGAAAATCGGTGTTTTGGGGTTGAACGGCGCCGGGAAATCGACCCTTTTGCGCATCATGGCCGGTGTGGAGAAAAATTACAACGGCGAGGCCATCCTATCCAAGGGGTATCGTGTCGGCTATCTCGAGCAGGAACCCCTGGTGGATGAGGACAAAACGGTTCGGGAGGTGGTGGAGGAAGGCGTCCAGGAAATCGTTGACCTGCTCAGGGAATTCGAAGCGATCAACAACCGCTTTGCCGAACCCATGGATGACGATGCCATGGACAGGCTCATCCAGCAGCAGGCCGATGTTCAGGAAAAGCTGGACAGCCTGGACGGCTGGGATCTCGATGCCCGTCTGGAGATGGCCATGGAAGCCCTGCGCTGTGCGCCGGGTGCAACCCGAGTCGGGGTTCTGTCAGGGGGCGAAAGGCGACGGGTGGCCCTGTGTCGGTTGCTGCTGCAGAAACCGGACATATTGTTGCTGGACGAACCCACCAACCACCTGGATGCGGAAAGTGTGGCCTGGCTGGAGCACCACCTGCAGCAGTATGAGGGAACCGTCATCGCCGTGACCCATGACCGCTATTTTCTGGACAATGTGGCCGGTTGGATACTCGAACTGGACCGGGGATGCGGCATCCCGTGGAAGGGAAACTATTCTTCCTGGCTCGACCAGAAGACAGAACGGCTGCGCCGAGAAGAAAAAGCCGAAAGCGCCCGCCGAAAAACCCTGGAACGGGAGCTGGAGTGGATCCGTATGGCGCCCAAAGGACGCCATACAAAGCGTCAGGCCAGGGTGAATGCCTATGAAAAATTGATGTCCCAGGAGGTTCGGTCCAAAGAAAGGGAACTGGAGCTCTACATTCCTCCGGGACAGCGTCTGGGTGAGGTAGTGATTGCGGCCGACGGCGTCACCAAGGGGTTTGGCGACCGTTTGTTGTTGGACGGGTTGACGTTTCAACTGACACCCGGTGCCATTGTGGGCATTGTCGGCCCCAACGGTGCCGGAAAAACCACCCTGTTCAGGATGATAACCGGACAGGAAGTTCCTGACAGCGGGGTCCTGCGTATCGGCGACACGGTGCAGCTGGCCTATGTGGACCAGGGAAGGGCTTTGGATCCCCAGAAAAGCATTTGGGAAGAGATCAGCGGGGGGCAGGAACAGATGCCCCTGGGCGACCGTCTGGTCAACTCGCGGGCCTACGTGGCCCGGTTCAACTTTTCGGGAGGCGAACAGCAGCGCAAGGTGGGCGAGTTGTCCGGTGGGCAGCGTAACCGCGTTCACCTGGCCAAGATGCTGAAAGAGGGGGCCAACGTCCTTCTGCTGGACGAACCGACCAACGACCTGGATGTCAATACGCTGCGGGCCCTGGAGGAGGCGTTGGAGAATTTTGGCGGCTGTGTCCTTGTGGTCAGCCATGACCGCTGGTTTCTGGACCGCATCGTGACGCATATCCTGGCCTTTGAAGGGGACAGCCAGGTTGTTTTCTTTAACGGCAGTTGGAGCGAATACGAGGCCGACCGGAAGAAGCGCCTGGGAGCGGATGCGGATATTCCCAGGAGAATCAGGTACCGCAGGCTGACCCGACAATAAATTTTCGCCCGACCATCGTGACTCTACAGACAATCAGATGAGATTTCGACAAACAACATTTTGAAACGAGATAGCGAGCGAATCATAATAGGCAGAATTCCTTACGGTGAAGATTCCCCGCAGCTTGCTGCGGGGAGGCTTTAATTATAAATATCAATGAAATTTATTAAGATGATTACAGATTACAAGGGAGATGCGCCTGTCATTCATGAAAGCGCCTTCATCGCGGCCACGGCGGTTGTGATCGGCCGTGTGGCGGTCTGCGAACAGGCCAGCGTGTGGTACGGAACCGTCGTCAGGGGAGATATCGAGCCCATCACCATCGGCGAGGGAACCAATATTCAGGACAACTGCACCCTTCACACGGACACTGGATTTCCATTGGTGATCGGCAGAAATGTCAGCGTGGGGCACAATGCGGTGGTGCACGGCTGCACCGTGGAAGAGGACTGCCTGATCGGTATCGGCGCTGTTTTGCTCAACGGCGCACACGTGAAAAAAGGCTGTGTGGTGGCGGCCGGCTCGGTGGTCAGGCAGGGGCAGGTGGTAGGCCCTTATGAAATGGTGGCCGGCTGCCCGGCGGTGGTGAAAAAAAAGCTGGACCGCGAGACGCTGCGTCCGTTTCTCAAGCCCGCCGCGGACTATCTGCAACACGCGGCGGGACATCGGGACATTCGGGTTATAAAATAGCCGGTCCCCAATATTTGAAATGCTTCGTTTTGGATATGAAAAAATTAAAAGTATTGAAAAAATAAATAGTTAAAATATAAACCTTAACGTTTCGAAACAGGTTTTGACATGTTGCGGAATTGTGAATAAGCCCCGTCCATGGGCGGCGG
>Ga0316576_10000405_pt1 | contig 19893 bp, 14 predicted proteins | sample S0NA_FD_203075 | JGI IMG/M metagenome (GOLD analysis project Ga0316576, IMG submission 203075) | Rhizosphere microbial communities from salt marsh grasses in Alabama, United States - S0-2_050615r3r5 | ecosystem: Host-associated > Plants > Roots > Rhizosphere | place: USA: Alabama | collected... | reverse complement strand
AACAACGGCCTTGGGCTTGGGCTTCGGCTTGGGCTCGACCCTGGGCTTGGGCTTGGGCGGCTCGGGCTTGGGCTCGACCTTCGGCTTCACCTCGGGTTTGGGGGGCTCCACCTTCGGCTCGACCTTCGGCTCGACCTTCGGCTCGGGCTTCGGCTCGACCTTTGGCTCGGGCTGCGGCTTGGGAACCGGGTTCTCGGTTGCCGGGTTCGGCTTGGTCACCACGGCCACCTTGGTCGGCTTCGGCTCTTCCTTCTTGTTGAACACGAACAGGAACAGGAACAGGAACAGGGCGACCGCGGCGGCCACCACCCCGATGATCGCGCCGGTGGGGATGCCGCGCTTGAACTCCTCCTCGTCGTCGTCGAGGGCGTCGTAGATCGCCGGGAGCGGTCCGCTCTTGGTGCTGGTGGCCAGCTGCTGCTCGGCGGCGAGGCCCTCGGCGAACCAGTTGCCGGTCTGACTCGCCGGGTCGTAGCTCTGGACGTCGGGATCGAATCCCGGGTGCGTGGGTGTCTTCTTTATGGCGGGCTGTGAGCCCTGAGCCTGAGCTGCCGCCGCCGCGGGGGAAGTGGTGGGTGCCACCGCGGCTTGTGGCGCCGGGGCGGGTGCAGGCGCGGCGGCCGGGGCCGGAGCAGCGGGAGCGGGAGCCGGCGCCGGAGCGGGCTTGGGCGCCGGTGCTGGCTTCGGCGCCGGTGCGGTGGCGGCGTCCGGAACAGTGGGGCGCTTGTCCGCGGGCACCTTCCACGCCGGCTGCGATGGAGCCGCCTTGGCCGCGGCCGGTGCGGGCGCCGCCGGCGCAGGCACACTTGGCGGAGCGTCCTGCAGCTGCTCCTTGTCCAGCAGCTCGACCTTGTCCGTGATGTCGACGTCATCGGCAGGGACCGCCGCCGCTTGCTCGGCCTCGCGCACCGCGGCGAGCACCTTCTTGGCGTCTGTACCGGTGCCGATCAGCGTCTTGGCCGGCTCGGGGTCCTTGGCCGCGTAGGGGGCGGTGTTCTTCGGTGGGCCGGACAGCGCCGCCGCCTTCTCTTCGAGGCTGACCTCCACCGGCGCCTTGCCCTCCAGCGCCTCGAGGAGCCGGGCCACCGTGGGGTAGCGGTCCTGGGGTGTCTTGCCCAGCGCCCGGGCGATGGCGTCGGCGAAGTGCTTCGAGATGTCAGCGGCCTTCTCGGAGATGGGGACCGGCTGGGCCTCGAGGTGCTTGGTCAACACGTCGAAGGTGCCGGCGCCGACGAAGGGCGGCGAGCCGGTGACCATCTGGTAGCCGATGATCGCCAGGGAGTAGATGTCGCTGCGCGGATCGACCTGGTCGCCCCGCGCCTGCTCCGGCGACATGTAACGCGGGTCACCCAGCGTGGTGCCCAGGGCGGTCTTGGCCCCCTTGGGCACCTCCATCAGCTTGGCGAGCCCGAAGTCGAGGAGCTTGACGAAGTCCTTCTGCCCCTTGCGCTCGCAGAGGAAGATGTTGCGCGGCCGGATGTCCCTGTGGACGTAGCCCAGCTCGTGGGCCGCACCGAGCGCCTCGCCGATCTGGCGCAGGACCGTGGTGGCCCGCTGCTCCTTGAACTTGCCCTCCCGCCCGAGGGCCGCGGCGAGGGTCTCGCCCTCGAGGTACTCCATGGCGAAGAAGACGCGGCCGTCCTCGGCCACGCCGAAGTCACTGACACGGACGATGTGGTCGCTGTCGATCTGGGCCAGGGTCGCCGCCTCCTGGCGGAAGCGGTCCACCGCGGCCTCGTCCTTGCTGAGCTTGTGGTGCAGCAGCTTGACCGCGATCTTCTGGCGCAGGACCACGTGCTCGCCGCGGTAGATCGTGCCGCTGTTTCCCTGGCCGACACGTTCGAGGAGCACGTAGCGGTCCGCGATCACCGTACCCAGCAGCGGATCGCTCTCCGCCGAGGCCAGCGAGGTCCCGTCGATCGGACAGAACAACGCGTCGTCGGGGAGCGCCTGCTTGCACTTGGGACAGGTTTTCATGAAACACCCTCGAGCGCTCGGGCCCTAGAACCTTCCGGTTGCGCCTAGCACGACCCCGCCGTCTGACGTTGGAACTATAGCAAAGCTGCGGATCCCGGCCCGCTCCTCCTTGGCTTCCTTGGGCCTCGAGGTGAAGTACAGGTAGAACATCACTCCCGAGCCGGCCAGAGCGCCGATGCCCATCGCGGTGAGCACCCAGCCGCCGGTGGCGGTGTCGTAGAGGTCGGCGCAGTTCGAGTTGTCGGGCTTTGGCTCTCCGATGCAGTTCGTGCCGTCACCGTCGATGGCGATGAGCGGGGCGCCCACGGCGATGCCCACCACCCCCACGGCGGCGAGGGCGATCCCCGGCCACAGTGGCCACTGCCGCGCCTCGCTCGGCCGCGGCGTGGGCGTCGGCGTCGGTGTCGGCGTGGGCGTCGGCGTCGGCGTCGGGGTCGGCGTCGTCGCGGGCGTCGGGGTCGGGGCGGGCGTGGGCGTGGGCGTCGGTGTCGGCGTCGGGCCCGGGGGCTCCTCCCCCTTGGTCCCGACCTCGTTGGCGACGCGCTCGGTCGCCGCCACCGCCTCGGCGATGGTGCAGATGTCGCAGCGGCCGCTCGAGTGGGCGAGCACGTTGGTTCCGCTGTAGAGCCGGACGTCGATGGTGTAGTTCTTGCCGATGGACTCGATCTTGGCGGTGGCGAGCTGCTTGGCGCCGAGCATCCCCACGGCGGTCTGCAGGCACCCGCCCTCGAAGCAGCCCGCGTTCTCGACCCCCAGCTTGAGGCGGTCGCGAACGGCGTCGGGCTCCATCACCGTCAGGCCCCCGGACTTCAAGCCCTTGGCCAGGGCATCGTGGAACATCACGATGATCTCCGCCGCCTTGGGTGGAGACATCTGTGGCACGAGGGGGGCCACCTCGGCCTGCGCCGATGTGGAGGCCAGCAAGGCCAGCGTCACAAGAGAGAAGGACCCTGTTCGCATGGGCACGGATCTTATCATAGGATCACACACGGCTCCCACTCGCCCCCCAGATGTGGCCGGTGCACGGCACCCCGCCTGTACTGGATTGTCCGCTCCGACCCCGTGGATTGCAACCGGTCCCTGTAGCTGCGAGCGACGCCAGCCAAGGTTACGTTTCCTCTTCCGTCGGGCTGACCATCGCCATCAGCTGGTCCTCGTACTCCTCCTGCGAGATCAGTCCCTTGTGGACCAGCAGCGCCACGAGGGCGTCCACGCGATGGACCGGGCCCGCCAGCTTCTGCACCCGCTGGACGGGCTTCGTCCGCAGGGCCTCCTCCACACCGGCGCCGAACAGCTTGCGTCGGGGACGCGCCGGCTCGGCGTCTTCCGTTGGACCCCGGTGACGGGGGATCACCTTGGTCACCACACCACGATAGTAGTGCTTGATCGCCTCGCTCAGCTCGGATGGCCGAGCGATCATTGGCTCGACGATCCCGCCGGTGGAGAACTCGATGTCCTCGATGGCGTGGGTGTCCAGGGGGTCGGCCATGGCCATGCGGAGCACGCGCTGGTTGCCGTGCTGGAGGAGCTGGACCGGGAGCAGCCGGTACCTGTCGGCCTCCTCAAACGGCACCTGGCGCACCGCGTCCAGGTCCACCACGGTGCCCGTGGGGTCGAAGACATCCATCCGGAGCGAGCGGCGGAGCGCGTCGACCAGCGCGTCCTCGGTCACCAGGCCCTGCTCGAGCAGGATGGTCACCAGCCGCGTACCGAGTCGCTCGGCCGCGCGCTTGGCCTGGTTCAGTTGCTCTCGGGCCAGCAGGCGTTCCTCGACGAGGATGTCCCCCAGCCCACCTCGCCTGCTCATTCGCTCTTGTCTGCCTCGGGGCTTTCGTCTGATTCTTCGTCCTGCTCCGACACCCGCTCGATGAACTGCTGGATCCGCTGGCGCGCGTTATCGTCGAGGTCGATGAACTTCACGCCCATTCCCAGCTCGGTGGGGTCGTCCCCCACGTTGACGATTTCGCCCTTGACCTTGATCGGTGTGCTCTCGTCGGGGAGGGTGAACTGGAGGTTGACCACCGTTCCCTTGGAGTGGGGAATTGTGCGCTCGAGGAAGATACCACCCGCGCTGATGTTGGCTCCACGCTGGAAGTAGAGCTCGCGGTCGGTCGACTCTTCGACCCACATCTCCACCGGGATTCGCGGCGAGGCGCGGCGGTCACCGGACGGCTCGTTGTCCTTCTCGTCAGCTGACATCCAAGGCCCCTATATCCAGTGGTTGGAGACAGGGTGGGAACAACCCCACTGAGAATGCTCGGTCCGGTGGGCGTTACAGGATTCGAACCTGTGGCCTTTGGCTCCGGAGGCCAACGCTCTATCCAACTGAGCTAAACGCCCAAGACAGCAGCTCTATATCGGAAACCCCAGAGGTTTGCAACCCGGAAACACGTTTACCCGGTGGGGGCGGCCTTGAGCAGGGGCTTGATCGCCTCGGCGAGTGGGGCCACGGATGGGGGATCCGTGGCCTGGATCACCCCAAAGAACTCGACGGATTGACAAAGCTTTTTCTTTTTGATCGGGGTCGTGAGACCGGTCTGGAGGATCGTGGCGATGGGGAAGAAATTCGCCTCCAGCTCCCGCGCCTGCTGGGGTACCTCGGGCAGGTCGGTGGCCACGGCCAGCACCACACGGCCGGCCTTGCGGTCCGCCTGCAGCTGCTTGGAGATGTTCAGCGGGTCGATCTTGCCCTGTTTCAGCTCGGCCATGTCCGGATGTTCCTTGCAGGCGCGGACCGCCTCGCGGAGCTCGCGCTCCTTCATCCGGTGGTAGTGAGCCAGGGCGCCGATGAGCTGCCCCACCGCGTGCTTGTAGGCCGCCACGTAGTCGGAACGCAGGATTACGCCCAGCGTGGTGGTCTCCTTGGGGTGGATGAAAAGGTCCAGGTTTCCGTAACGCGGGATCTCGAACGCCGGGAGCACCAACACCTTGCTCTTTTTGGTGGCATGCTTCGCGAACCAGAAGTCGCGGAATGCCGTCCGGATCAGCAGGTCCAGCTTTGCGTACTTGTCCATGGCCATGCGCCGACCGTACCACCAATGGCGTTGGATCCCAAGCTTTGTTGAGGCCTTGTTGCTGCGGGGCCCGCGGGATTGACTCCTGCACGGTCCTCGGGCTAGCTTGCGCCGGTCGGAGATCCTCCTACCTCGGCGGACGGAGAAACAGCCAATGACAGACGGGTCCAAAGCCACCGGACACCAGTACAAGCCCTACATCGACCCCAAGACCGACATGAAGGAGCTGACGGTACCGCCGCTGATACTCGGCGCCCTGATGGCGGTGATCCTCGGGGCGGCCAACGTCTACCTCGGGCTCAAGGCCGGCATGACGGTGGCGGCGACCTTCCCCGCCGCGGTGATCTCGATGGCCGTGCTCCGCATCTTCAAGAGCAATATCCTCGAGGAGAACATCGCCCGAACCACGGGGGCCGTGGGCGAGGCGCTCGCGGCCGGCGCCATCTTCACCGTGCCCGCCTTCGTCATCGTCGGTGCCTGGGACAACATCGATCTGTTCTCCCCCAACTGGTTCCTGGCGACCGCGCTGCTCGCGGTGGGCGGCGTGCTCGGCGTGTTCTTCGTCATCCTGCTCCGGCGGACCTTCGTCGAGGACGCCACGCTGCCCTTCCCCGAGTCCCAGGCCTGCACCGAGATCGTCAAGGCCGGGCAGGGGGGCCAGTCGGGGGCCGGCACGGTGTTCGGGTCCATGGGGCTCGCGGGCTTGCTGGAGTTCTTCAAGAACGGCGCGGGCGTCCCGATCATCGGCGGCCCGGTCAGCTCCGCGTTCCAGATCGGCAAGGGCACCTTCCCCATGCTGACGCCGAACCCCTCGCCGGCCTTCCTCGCCGTGGGCTACATCATCGGGCCGAAGTACGGCGCGATCACCGCCTCGGGCGGCATCTTCGGCTGGATGTTCCTGATGCCCATCGTGCTCTACATGATGTCGATGCAGGATCCGGCGTTCCTGGAGCGGCTGACCGGGATGATCGCCGCCGGCGACTACAAGGCGCTCTTCAGCGGGACCGAGGGCTTCGCCGGGCTGAAGACGATCTACGGCGACAGCATCAAGATGATCGCCATCGGCGCGATGATCGTCGGCGCCTTCTTCACCCTGTTCAAGATGCGCGACAACCTGATCGCCGGCCTCAAGCGCAGCTTCTCCTCCCTGGGCGGGGCCGGCAGCGGCGGCGAGCAGCTCGCGCGCACCGACCGGGACATCAACATCAAGGCGGTGCTCGCCATCGTCGGGCTGATGGTGGTGGCGATGTTCCTGCTCTACAAGATCCTGTGCGGATCCACCGGCGTCTCGCTGGTGATGACCATCGTGATGGCGATCACCGGCTTCCTGTTCGCCGCGGTCGCCGGCTTCCTGGTCTCGATCATCGGCTCCTCCTCCAACCCGATCTCGGGGCTCACGCTCTCCACCCTGCTCCTCGCCGCCGGCCTGCTGGTCCTGCTCGGCATGGGCGGCTCCTACGAGGCAGACGGCAAGACGATGACCGAGGCGATGCGCACCGGCGTGCTGGCGGTGCTCGGCGTGGCCACCGTGGTCTGCTGCGTGGCCGGCGTGGCCGGGGACATGGCCCAGGACTGGAAGGTCGGGCACAACCTGGGCGGCACACCCTGGCGCATGGAGGTCGGCGGCGTGATCGGCGTGATCGCGGCCTCCCTGGTCCTGGTCGTCGTGATCACCCTGCTGCACAACAGCGACATCGCCACCGGCGGCCGCGGCATCGGCGGCGACGCGCTGCCCGCGCCACAGGCCGGGCTGATGGCGGTGATGGCCAAGGGCATCATCTCCGGCGCGCTGCCCTGGGAGCTGATCCTGGTCGGCGTGTTCTTCGCCGTGGCGCTGATCTTCATCGGCGCCCCCTCCCCGATGCTGATCGCGGTGGGGATGTACCTGCCGTTCCCGACCACCATGGCGATCTTCGTCGGCGGCGTGATCAGCTGGATCGCGGCGATAATGACCAAACGCAAGGGGATCACCGACGAGCGCGTGACCGAGGCGATCAGCAACAAGGGGCTGCTCATCTCCAGCGGCTTCGTGGCCGGCGAGGCGCTGATGGGGCTGGTCATCGCCGGGCTGGTGGCCGCCGACGTCAAGATCACCAGGGGCGCCATCGTCAGCCCGGCGACCGGCTACTGGATCGGCGCCGCCGTGATGGTCGGCCTCGCCGTGTTCATGGTCAACCGATCGCTGGCCGCGGCCAACGACCCGCTGCCCCCGGTGAAGGAGGACAGGGAGTAGGTGCCGACCAAGCCGTCCAAGGAGCTCGAGACCTTCGACAACCCGAGGCCCGGGCGGGACTACGAGATCCGCATGGAGTGCCCGGAGTTCACCTGCCTCTGCCCGATGACGGGGCAGCCCGACTTCGCCACGATCCGGGTGAGCTACGTCCCCGACAAAAAGTGCGTCGAGCTCAAGTCGCTCAAGCTCTACCTCTGGTCCTACCGCGACGAGGGGGCGTTCCACGAGGCGGTGACGAACCGGATCCTCGACGACCTGGTCGCCGCCCTGGCGCCGCGCCGGATCACCGTCGAGGGGGACTTCCAGGTCCGCGGCGGGATCCACACCGTGGTCGTCGCGCGCTTCCCCGACAGCTAGGCAGGTGTTCCGAGCTTTCGATCACTCCACGGAGGCGGTTGTGGCCCGCGCGGAGCTTGAAAAGACAGCCGGGAGGGGCGTGCGTCGGGGCAGCATGCCGCGCGGCGTGAGGCGCTGGGGTGGACCATGCTTGGGAAGGCCGCTTGGCTGCTCCGCGCGAGACCACAACCGCAGGGGGCTCGCAGGATGTGTGGACGCGTTGGGGTCAGGTGTTTAGACCATGCCCCGCCGCCAGCAGCCGGAGATCGTCGCGCTCTACCCCGAGCAGGCGGTGGAGGCCGTGCCCGACGGGGAGCTGGTGATCGTGCTGCGCCCACGCTACATGCGCGGGCCGCTGGCCTGGTGGCTGCAGCCCCGCCTGCGCAACCCGTACTTCAAGGTCCACCTCGACGAGCTGGGCTCCTTCGTCTGGCGCTGCTGCGACGGGCGGCGCAGCGTGGCCGGGATCGCCGAGGCGATGGACGCGGCGTTCGAGAACCAGGAGCAGGTGCTCCAGCGCGTGATCTACTTCGTGCGCGAGCTCGAGCGCGGCAAGATGATCCGCCTGCTGGAACAGCCGCGGGACTGAGGCCGGTCCTCGTGGTAGATTGCTCGCCGATGACACGAACACTCCTATTGTTGGCGGCGCTCGCGGGGGGCTGCACCTCGCCGCGCGGTCCCGCCGAACCGAGGAAGCAGTCGATGCCCGCAAAGGTCAGCAAGACAAGCGACGACGAGCCGATCCGGCTCGACCAGGCCACCCTGAGCCGGCTCGAGCAGGAGCTGGTCAAGGAGCACGGCGAGGCGAGCCGCGAGCGGATCCGGACGGGGCTCAAACAGGTGGTCGCCCGCTGGCGCGGCAAGGACGGCTCGGCCAAGGAGCTCGAGGCCTTCGTCAAGCGGAACTTCCTCTCGGACGAGGCGAAGCTCAGGGACACGGCGCGCCACCTGGAGTACGCCCTGGAGATGCTCGACGGCCACGCCAACGAGGTGGCCCGCGAGCTCGCCCGGTTCCAGGTGCTGGACGAGGGGCCGCCGCGCCCCGTCGACGCCCTCCTCGCGGCCTTCAGCCCCACGGCCCACATCATCGAGGACCTGTTCCAAAGCCGCATTGCCTTCGTCGCCCTGCTCAACTTCCCGCTCACCACGCTGGAGCAGCGGGTCGGTGGCAAGGGCTGGTCTCGTGCGCGCTGGGCCCTGGCCCGGCTGACCGGTCGGTTCGAGCACCGCGTGCCGGCCGAGGTGATCCAGGAGAACGACCGGGTCAACGCCGACGTCGAGCACTACATCGACAACTACAACGTGTTGATGGACCACATCGAGCTCGAGGACGGCAGCCGGCCGTTCCGCGAGGGGCTGAAGCTGATCTCTCACTGGGGGCTGCGCGACGAGATCCGCGGGCTGTACGAGCGAAAGGGGGGGCTGGCGAGCCAGCGGCTGATCGCCAGGGTGATGGAGCGCATCATCCTGCAGCAGATCCCGCGCGAGATCATCGACTCCGGCGCGCTGCGCTGGGACCCGGTCCGCAACCGGGTGCGGGCGCCCGACGGGAAGTGGCGCGAGGCCGAGCGGGAGCCGGACACGCGCTACGCCAAGCTCCTGGGCGTGTTCCGGGCCAAGCGCCGGATCGACCCGTTCTACCCCGACGCGCCCACGCACATCTCTCGCGTGTTCAACCTGGACCGCGAGGTGCCGGAGCCGCGGGTGCGGAAGCTCCTCGAGGGCGTGCTGACCTCCGACGTCGCGCGGCGCACGGCCGCGGTGATCCGCGAGCGCCTGGGGCGTCCGCTCGAGCCCTTCGATCTGTGGTACTCCGGTTTTCGTCCCCGGACCAGCTACAACGAGACCGAGCTGGATCAGATCACGCGCAAGCGCTACCCCAACCCTCGCGCGTTCGAGAAGGACGTGCCCCGGATCCTGGGCAAGCTCGGCTTCTCGCCCGCGACCGCGCAGTACCTGGCGGCGCGGGTGGTCGTCGATCCGGCCCGGGGCGCGGGCCACGCGCTGGGACCGAGGCGGCGCGAGGACAAGGCCCACCTCCGGACGCGGATCGACAGGGCGGGGATGAACTACAAGGGCTACAACATCGCCGTCCACGAGCTGGGCCACAACATCGAGCAGGTTTTTTCGATGACGAAGATCGATCACACCCTGCTCGAGGGCGTGCCCAACACCGGCTTCACCGAGGCCTTCGCCTTCCTGTTCCAGGCGCGGGATCTGGAGCTGCTCGGGCTGAAGACCGCGGATCCACGGGCGGAGGCGCTGCGCACCCTGGACCGCTTCTGGGCCGCCTTCGAGATCGCCGGCGTGGCCCTGCTCGACATGGACATCTGGCACTGGATGTACGAGCACCCGGACGCGACGCCGGCCCAGCTTCGCGCGGCCACGGTGGAGCTTGCGCGCAAGCTGTGGAACCGCTTCTACGCCCCGGTGCTTGGCGTCAAGGACCAGGTGCTCCCGGCGATCTACTCCCACATCATCGCCTACGGCCTGTACACCCCCGACTACCCCCTGGGCATGCTGATCACCTTCCAGGTCCAGCAGCACATGAAGGGCAAGAGCCTGGGGGCCGAGATGGAGCGCATGTGCACCCTGGGGCGGATCGCCCCCGACGTCTGGATGGAGCAGGCGGTGGGCAGCCCCGTCTCGGAGAAGCCGCTGCTCGAGGCCGCGGCCCAGGCCCTCTCCGCGCTGAAGTAGGGTCGCCCCGCGACCCCCGGCGCCGCGTTGTGTCCGCCCTGGCGGACGCGAAGTCTACGATCGGCTCAGGACGACAGGGAGTGACCGCGTTGACGGACGTAACGTGCGCGATCCGTCGGTTTCGCTGTTTTGTGACCGCCCTGGCGGACACAACCTATCCAAGGAGGTGCAGACGCCGTACGTGAGCAGTGATCGAGAGCCCCCCCGTCGCGCTGGCCACGGCCTCCTCGAGCGCGAGGCGCTGCCGCACGGCCCGGACGTCCGCGTCGCTGGGCTCGAGAGCCCGCAGGCGCCGGTACGTGCGTGGGACTATTCCCAGGGCCCAGCAGGTCTCGGCCGCGCTGAGCCCCGAGCGCTCCCCGAGATGTACCACCGCCGCCTTCGCCCGCACCTCGAGCGTTGTACGACCTCTCAGGCGGGGGGCGGCGGTCAGCGCGGCGCTCGCCGCCGCCATCAGCCGGACCGCGCCCAGGACGCGGACCTGCGCAAGACTGACCGGCTCGACGGGCCGGGGCAGCCGGACGTGGCGATAGATGACACTGCGGGCCGCGTGCGGAAGCAGGTCCCAGATCCGCGGCCGGAAGCCGTCGATGACGCGCGCCCCGGCGAGGTCCTGGAAGCACGAGCCGGTCCAGAGCGCGTCGTGGACTCCAATGTTGTGGTGTGACGGCTGCTGGAGGAAGTAGCGTAGCAGGCCCTCCTTGCGCCGGGTGCCGTCCACTCGCTCCGTCCAGGGATCCACCAGGGGCTCCTCGGAGAGGGCGTTCAGCGCGCGCTGGACATCAGCGCCGAGCTTGTCGATGCCCCCCTCGGTCCAGAGCATCGTGTGGTTGTGCTCGTGGACAAGGCTGAACAGCACGAGGTGATCGCCCGCCGCTTCGGTGAGCGCTCGCACGGCCTTGCGCCGCCTGTCTTCTCCCGGGAACGGAGTCCCGCGCTTGGCTGACGAGAACCCGACGTGCCAGACCGCCATGATTGCCTCCGTTGCGCTGGTTATCGGCGGTCAGCGGCGGAAGTTGCGTGGTATTGCGTGGGGCGCGTGTTCCGGGGTGTAAGGAACGGGGGGACCAGGCGTATACTACCGTACCACCTCGGAAGGAGCCGGGCATGACACGTGGTCTTGTACGCCTGTCCGTGATCCTTGGCTTGCTCGGGCTGGCGTCGGGCGCCAGCGCCGCCGAGCCGCAGGTCACGGCGAAGATCGAGAAGGTGCTGGTCTACAGCACCCAGGCCCGGGTGTACCAGGGGGCCTGGATGACCCTGGACGGGAAGACCCACGAGCTGCCTCTGGTGGACCTTCCCTCCGCGGCCCGCCATGACTCGGTGCGGGTGACCTCCAAGACCGCCGACGTGGTGCGGGTGCAGGTCGCGCAGACCCGGGGACAGCTCCCGCGGCAGGCCCGCACCGAGGGGCTGATCAAGAAGATCGAGCAGGCGATGGACCGGCTCCAGGACCTGACCTACGAGCGGCAGGTGCTGGAGACCGAGGTCGCCTTTGTCCGCGGGCTTGGTCTGCGGCGGGAGCCGCGGGCCACGCGCGCGCCCCAGGACGGGCTGTTCGCCGATGTCTGGCGCCGGATCCTGACCTGGATGGACGGCCGGACCGCGCGGGCACGGGCGCGGCTCCAGACCCTGGCCCGGGAGCGGCGGGACCAGGAGCAGGCCCTACACAAGCTCCGGGTCGAGGCGGCGTCGCTGGACCTGGGCATGGTGAACCAGCCGGTGCACCAGGTGCTGGCCACGCTCAGGGGGCGGCCCGGCAAGCACAAGGTCACCGTCTCCTACCTGGTGGACGGGGTGACCTGGCTCCCCTCCTACGACCTGCGCTACAACGCCGGCCGTCGCATCGTCGAGGCGACCTACTACGCCGAGGTGAGCCAGTCCACGGGCGAGGACTGGGACAAGGTCCAGCTGCGCTTCTCCACGGCGATGCCGATGCAGCTCCTGGCGATCCCCGAGCTCCCCACCTGGACCGTCGGGCGCAAGCGCGACTTCATGCCCACGCCCCGGCGCCAGGACGACCCGGCCCCGAGCCCCTGGGTCCCGCCCGAGCCCCAGGTCCCCGTGGACCCGGTGGTCCAGCACCTGCAGCGGCTGCTCGGTGCGCCCATGGACAAGACGGGCGAGGTGCGCAGGGACGCGCAGCCTGACCGCGACGCCGACGGGATCCTTGACGAGGAGGACCGGACGATCAGCGGCGAGCTGGCCCGGCCCGATGGAAAGGCACTCCCGTCGCCCCGGCCGGCGTACAGGCCCGCGCCGCGCAAGCGCGCCTTCAATTTCGACGACGCGGAGCGGAAGGCGCCAGCGGCGCCCCCCGCCGAGCCGATGCCCTCGGCAGGCGCGGCCGCCAAGGCCCCGCCGCCGCAGGCCCCGCGGCTCGAGGCGCTGGCGTTGCGAGAGGCCCCGGCGGTGTCGCGCAGCTCCGTGTTCGACGGTCGGCGCTCCTACACGCCCACCGAGAGCCTGCCCTGGACCGAGGAGGGCTACCGCCCGCCCGCAGTGAACCCGGATCTGCCCGCCGCCGCGGCCAAGGGCTACCGCTTCACCCTCTACGCCCCGGGCAAGCACAGCGTGCCGGCGAGCGGCAAGCGCCAGCGCGTGCCGGTGCTGCGCAAGGAGCTGAAGGTCCACCCGTACTACCGGGTCGTCCCCGGTGCGAGCAGCTATGCCTACCTGATGGCGGAGGTGCAGAACACCACCGGCCGCCCGATCCTGCGCGGCCACGCCAACCTGTTCACCGGCGACATGTTCAGCGGGCGGAGCTGGCTCAACACCTCGCTGCCCGGCAAGACGATCAAGCTGCCGCTGGGGGTCGACGACTCGCTCAAGGTCGAGCGGCACGCGCGGCAGCGCACGGTGGTCGAGGGGATGATCTTCAAGGATGACGTCAGCGAGTACACCGTGGAGATCGAGATCGCCAACCACCACCGCTACGCGGTGGAGGTGGAGCTCGAGGACCAGATCCCGGTGGCCGACGGGCGCAAGATCGAGGTCAAGGCGTTCTCCTCCACGCCCAAGATGGACAAGCCCGACGACAAGGGGATGGTGACCTGGAAGGGCACGATCAAGCCGTCGGCGGTGCAGAAGCTGAAGCTGACGTTCCGGATCGTTCGGCCCAAGGACTGGGAGCTGAGGCAGCATGATGGCTAGAGCAAACCTGATCACCACGTTCATCGCGTTGACAGCCCCGCTCTCCGCGCTGGCCCAGCCGGCGGCGCCGATCAAGGAGGTGGTGGTCTACGCGGACCGGGCGCAGGTCACCCGCGGCCAGACGGTGGACTGCGCCCGGGGCGAGGCGGTCTTCGCCGGCCTCCCCTCGAACCTGCAGACCAAGACCCTCTGGGCCTCGCTCGCCGGCGGCGGCGGCGGCGAGGTGGTCGGCCTGACCCACCGGGAGGTGGCCAGCGGGCCCCGGCCCGAGGCCCGGGCGCTCCAGGACCAGGTGCGCGCGATCGACGAGGCGCTGGCCACGGCCGACGCCGACCTGCAGGCGGCCAAGGCCACGGCGAGCAAGCTGCGGACCTTCCGGCAGCACATGCAGCAGGTCTGGGGCCTCCAGGCGGCGAGCCGCAATCCACCGGTGGGCAGCTGGGACGCGGCGCTCGATCTGCTGCGCCAGCAGGAGCTGGCCGCCGGCGTGCGGGAGCGCCAGGCGCTGAGCCAGAGCCGGGACCTCTCGCGCAAGCGGGAGCGGCTCCAGGCCGAGCTTCGGACCATCGAGCAGAAGCGTCGGCGGACCACCATCGAGGCCGTGGCCCTGATCAAGTGCGCCGGCAGGCGCACGGTGGAGCTGTCCTACGTCGTGCCCCACGCCACCTGGGAGATGGGCTACCAGCTCCGCGCCGATCCGCGCTCGGGCCGTGTCACGCTGGTGGTCCAGGCCGCGGTGCACCAGGGGACGGGGGAGGACTGGAACAACGTGACCCTCGCCGTCTCCACCGCGAACCTGCAGCGGCGCAACCTGCCCCCCAACCTGCAACGGATGAAGGTCACCACCTTCGAGCCGCAGGAGACCCGCAAGGTGCTGACCCGGCGCTTTGAGCGGCGGCGCCACCTGACCACGGCGACGACCTCACAGCTCCAGGAGGCCACGCTGAAGGCCCCGGACCAGCCGTCGGGGGGCGAGGCGGGCGTGCCCGACAGCGGCATCGCCTTCAAGCTCACCGCGGCCGCGCGGGTCAGCGTGCCCGGCGACGGCCGGCGCACGATGGTCGATCTCCAGCGGCGGACGGTGAAGGGGGACTACACCCTGGAGACGGTGCCCAAGCTCTTCCCCTTCGTCTACAACAAGGTCTCGCTCATCAACCCCTTCGGCTTCACCCTGCTGCCCGGCAAGGTCTCGCTGTTCGAGGGGCGCGCCTTCCTCGGCCGGACGGCGATGAAGCTCAGGGCGCCCAAGGAGCCGCTGGAGTTCTCCCTCGGCGTGGAGAAGCAGCTCCAGGTCAACCGCTACGTCAAGAAGGAGCGGGTCGAGGGCAAGCGCGGCTACGGCAACGAGAAGAAGCTGCGCCACCGCTATCAGATCCAGGTCGGGAACTGGACCGACAAGCGCCGGAAGGTCCGCGTGCTGGAGAACGTGCCGGTGTCCCAGGTTCGCGAGGTCGAGGTGACGCTCTCCGATGACACGACCAAACCGGGGAAGTGGGACAAGACCGACGGCATCCTGACCTGGGACCTCACGCTCTCGCCGCGCAGCAAGAAGGAGCTGATCCTGGACTACACGGTCCACCTGCCCAAGTCCTACATCGTGCAGGGCTACTGATCTACGAGTTCGCCCGCGCCTAGGCCGGCTTGACCAGCTCGCTCTCGATGAGCAAGTAGAGCGCCTGCTTGACCCGCCGGGCGTCGAAGGTGGCGCAGGCCTCGATGACCTGGGCCGTGGTGCGCGGGGCGGCGAAGGTGGCGTGGACCTCGCGGCACGGGGCGAGGGTCCCCAGACCCTCGACGGTCGCCGAGGCCACGGCGTTGACGACCAGCTTGCGCCCGGCGAGCCGGGCCAGGTACCCGTCGAGGGCCAGCTCCTCGATGTAGCTCACGCCCTTGGCGATCAGCTCCAGGCCCCGGTAGGTCGAGGGGAACCCCTCGGTGCCGCTCGCTTCGCGGCGGAAGGCGTAGCTGCCGCTGCCCCAGGAGAAGGCGCTGAGCACCGACCACTGCACGAAGGAGGAGAGCTGGCGCGAGAGCTGAAGCGGCGCGAGCTCGCCGGAGGCGACGAGGGCCGAGACCGGGCACAGCGTGGGGTGCTCGACGATGCGCGTCGCCAGGCGGTCCTCGCTCACCACGCCAACGCGGACGAGGTAGGCCGCCAGCGCCTCCTCGCTGCGGTCGGCGGAGACCAGGGTCGGTTGCCCCGACGCGAGCTCGATCTGGCAGGTTCGGCGATCGGCGCCGGGGCGATCCGTGGCCGCGCCGAGCCTGTCCTGCAGGGCGGCGATGCGTCCCTGTATCTCCGCCTGGCGCCCCACGGTCCCCGGGCCGCTCACGGTGAGCAGGCCGCTCTCGCCCGCCACGCAGAGCCGGTAGAGGACCCGGGTCACCGAGTGGGTGGCCAGGGTGCCGATGAACTCGGGGGCCGCGCCGCCACCCCGGGCGTCAGCCTCTTCCAGCCGCAGGCTGATCGTGATCCCCTCGAGGTCCGGGGCGCTCGCGGAGGGGGGAGGGGCGGCGCGTGGGCGGGCGGCGCGCGTGGGGCGGGGCACGGCGATCTCGGCCTCCATTCGGCGTAGCATCTCGTCGCGGGTCATGAGCTTGACGCTGGGCTCGTCGTCCTCGGAGAAGTCGAACTCCATCTCGCCGTGGTGTCGAATGTCCGCTCCCGCGTCGGTCTCGCTGGACAGCACCACCAGGTCGCGCTCGAACTGGGACTGCACGTGGCCGGCGAGCCCGCCTCCATCGCGGGGCGGAGCCTCCTCCATGGTCTTGCCGTCCAGGTGGGCCAGCTCAGGGGCGAGGCGGCTCCAGTCCACGACCTGGATGCTCCCCGTTGGCTCATCCTCGAAGTAGTCGCCGTCACCGTGGGACTCGACGAACTCCGGCGGGCCGCCGGGGATCGTCGGCTCGGTCTCCTCGTACTCGCCCGAGGGCGTGACCTCGGCGGTGGGAGTCAACGTGTGGCTGATGGTCTCCGGCTCCATGGCGCCCGACGCGGTGACCTGGCTCTCCTCGCCCCGGTCGCCGCCCGCCAGGTGGGGCACCACGTGCTCGGCGACGAAGGCCGCCAGGGTCTTGCCACCGACCCGCGGCGCGCTGCCATGGAGCAAGCTCGCCAGCGCCTCCTGGAACGCGGCGGCCGACTGGTAGCGCGCCTCGACGTCGCGCATCAGCGCCGTACGGACGACGTCCATCACCTCCGGGGGGATGTCGGGCTCTTGCTCGTCGAGCACGTGGAGGTCGACGTCGATCACCCGGCGCATGGTCTCGTAGTCGTTCTTGCCCTTGAACAGCCGGTGCCCGGTGATCAGCTCGGCGAGGACCGCTCCCGACGCGAAGATGTCGGAGCGGTGGTCCACCGCGGCCCCGCTCAGCTGCTCGGGCGTCATGTACCCGAACTTGCCCTTGACCGTGCTGACCGGGCCCTTCGACTCCTGCTGGACCAGGGCGATGCCGAAGTCCCCGATCTTCACGTCCCCGCGGAAGGAGATCATGATGTTGGAGGGGGAGACGTCGCGGTGTACGACGCCCAGGGGCTGGCCGTCGGGGCCGATGGCGTTGTGGGCGTAGTCCAGCCCCTTGAGGAACTCCGAGGCGACAAACAGCGCGAGGGGGATCGGCAGGCGCAGGTCGCGCCGCGCCAGCGTCCGCCACAGGGTGCGCGCGTCGAGGCCGTCGACGTACTCCATGGCGATGTAGTAGCGGCCGTCGACCTCGCCGAGCTCGTAGACCTGGACGATGTTGGGGTGCTCCAGGTTGCAGACCAGCTTGGCCTCGGTGGCCAGCATGCGTACGAAGTGACGGTCCGCGGCGTAGTCTGGCAGGATGCGCTTGACCACCAGGCGCTTCTCGAAGCCCATGGCTCCGACGAGCTTGGCGGTGAAGATCTCCGCCATCCCCCCCACGGCGAGGCGATCCGTGAGGAGGAAGCGGCCAAACTGCACCGGTTTGAAGGTGTTCGGGCCGAGCATCGCCTGCCTATTGGGTCATTGTCTCCCGACAGGCGCGCGAGGTCAAAGCCCGATGGCGCGGCTCACTTGGCGGGCTTCTTCTCCTCGGCCTTGGCCTTGACCAGGGTGTACGAGAAGGTGAGCAGGAGGTTGTTCTGGATCTGCCAGCGGTCGAGGAGCTGCGGCTCGCGGATCGCCTTGAAGACGTAGTCCAGCGAGGCCCAGCTCACCAGCTTGAAGGTCAGGCCGGCCTCGAGCAGCACGTTGGTCAGCTCGGCGGCGTTGCGCTCGTCGCTCTCGGCCTGGTTGTTGATCAACGGGAACATCAACTCGGCCAGACCGTAGTAGGTCACCCTCTTTTCGTAGAGCGAGCCCTTGGCCGAGACAGAGACGGCCGGGCCGCCCTGGTGCACGTCGTCGAGCTCCTTGATGAAGACCTGCTTCTTGTCCTTGTCGAGCTTGTCCACGGCGAACTGGTCCGCGGCGAAGATGTGCTTTCCGCCGAAGCCCAGCTTGGCCTCGAGCTTGATCGACTCCTTGTCGAGGGGCTTGGCGAAGGCGCCCACGGCCTCCTCGATGTGCAGCGGGCGGAAGGGGTCGGAGAGGCGGTACTTGCGCTGGATCAGGCCCGGGTCGGTGGTGCCGTCCAGGCGCTGGACGAGGTACTCGTGCTCCTCGGCCTGGAAGTCGTAGCCGGGCAGGATCGAGGTCTTGAGCTTCAGCTCGGCGAAGGGGCCGAGCCAGGGGATCTGCCGGATGTGATAGAGGTAGGTGCTCTTCCAGGCAAGCTCGTCCACGGTCTTGACGAACTCGTCGAGCGCCGTGGTGTAGGAGTAGGTCTCGCCCAGCTTTAGGGAGTTGGTCCACTCGCTCTGGCCGCCCCGGTACTCGAGCAGGCCGGCGACCTGCGCCCCGAAGGACCAGGCGATGCCGTCGGTGACGCCGACGACGTTGCTGTTCTGGGCGAGGCTGGTGGAGGCCCCAAGCACGAGCGATCCGTCCCAGCCTTTCTGCTTGGTCGCGGCCCCCTTCACCTCGTCGGGGAGGTAGGTCTTGGGCTCGTCGGCGCGAGCGGCAGTGGCGGCGAACAACGAGGCAAACAACAGTGCGGTGGTTACAGGCGCGGTCTTCACGGCACTCATCTCCTGTTGTGGTGCAAGCGGTGTTGCGGACAGCTGATCGTCCTGTACGTCGCGGGTCAAGATGACACGATTGGCAGGCCTGTCAAAGGTTTGTATCGTCCCGGGATGGCAGCCTATCGGTCCATTTTCCAGAACCAGCTGTTTGAGGGGCAGGTCGTCGTGGTCACCGGCGGCGGGAGCGGCATCGGCCGCTGCACGGCGCACGAGCTGGGCGCCCTCGGCGCCCGGGTCACCCTCGTCGGGCGGAAGCGGGACAAGCTCGAGCGCGTGGCGGGCGAGATCGTCGAGGACGGCGGCCAGGCGGACTGGCAGGTCCTGGACATCCGCGAGGAGCAGCCGGTGGTCGAGGCGGTGAGCGGGATCCTCGCCCGGCACGGCCGAATCGACGGCCTGGTGAACAACGCGGGTGGGCAGTTCCCGGCGGCCCTGGCCGGGATCAAACAGAAGGGCTTCGAGACGGTGGTCCGCACCAACCTGGTCGGGGGCTTCCTCGTCGCCCGCGAGGTCTACCGGCAGCACATGCAGCGGAGCGGCGGGTCCATCGTCAACATCGTCGCCGACATGTGGCGCGGCATGCCTGGCATGGGGCACAGCGGCGCGGCCCGGGCCGGGATGGTCAACCTGACCGAGACCGCGGCGGTGGAGTGGGCCCCCTCGGGCGTGCGGGTCAACGCGGTCGCCCCGGGCTGGGTCGCCTCGAGCGGCCTGGACCACTACGAGGGCCCGGCGCGGATGCTGATCCCCCGGCTGCGCGAGGGCGTCCTGCTCAAGCGCCTGGGCACCGAGGCCGAGGTGAGCGCGGCGATCTGCTTCCTGCTGAGCGAGGCGGCGGCGTTCATCACCGGGGTGACCCTGCGGGTGGACGGGGGGGCGCCGCTCTACAGCGCGATCTGGCCCACCCCGGACCACGACGCCTCGCGCCCCTTCGAGGGCTTCCACCGCGCCGTCCGCCCCAAGGTGCTGGAGTCGGAGTAGCTCGGCAATATATAGTCCCCTGCAATGCCTACCATCGAGTCACGAGCTGACGTCCGCTCCGAGGCCTTCCGCGACAACCGCCAGCGCATGCTGGAGCTGATCGAGGGCTTTCGGGGCCTGGAGCAGAAGGTGCGCGACACCTCGGCGCGCCAGGCCGAGAAGTTCCACGCCCGGGGGCAGCTCCTGCCCCGGGAGCGGGTCGAGCGGCTGCTCGACCGGGACACCCCGTTCCTCGAGCTGTCCACCCTCGCCGGCTACAAGATGCACGACGACGACGGCGGCAAGAACATCATGGGCGGCGGCAACATCATCGGCATTGGCACGGTCAGCGGCCGCCGGGTGCTGGTCTGCGCCAGCGACAGCGCGATCAAGGGCGGATCGATCTCGCCGACGGGGCTGCGCAAGACCCTGCG
>Ga0316576_10000404_pt1 | contig 19945 bp, 13 predicted proteins | sample S0NA_FD_203075 | JGI IMG/M metagenome (GOLD analysis project Ga0316576, IMG submission 203075) | Rhizosphere microbial communities from salt marsh grasses in Alabama, United States - S0-2_050615r3r5 | ecosystem: Host-associated > Plants > Roots > Rhizosphere | place: USA: Alabama | collected... | reverse complement strand
GGCGTAGAGGTGGCGGTCGTCCGAGCCGACGTAGACCACTCCGTCACGGCTGATCCGCGGCGAGCTGTCCACGTCGCCCCCGGTACGGATCTTCCAGCGGAGCTTGCCTTCCCTGTCCAGGGAGTAGATCCGTCGGTCCCGGGCGCCGAAGTAGACCGTGCCGTCGCGGGTCGCCGCGGGCGAGGACGAGAGCGCCTTGTTCACCGGGAGACGGTAACGCAGGTCCCCGTCCGGCTTCAGCCCGTAGAACCCGCCGTCGTTGCAGCCGAAGGCCACCGCGCCGCTCTGGTCCGCGACGGGCAGGGTGTCGATGTCCGCGCCGCAGTTGTAGCTCCAGCGCACCTTGCCGTCGGCCTCGAGCAGGAACATTCGGTTGCCCCAGGTCCCGGCGAGCAGGCCTCCGCCCGGGGCGGGGCCCACTCCGCAGGCCACCGGGCCGGAGAGATCGCGCCGCCAGAGCCGGCGCGCCGGCGGCGTTCGTAGCAGCGCTTGCTTGAGGCGGGGCGAGTGGCGCCAGCGGCCGGCGCCGTCGAGCGGGATCGAGTAGATCCGACGGTCGGTGCTGCCAAACAGCGCGCGTCTTCCCTTGCCAAGCGTGACCCCGCCCTTGATCGCCCCGCCCACCGGGTAGAGGCCCAGCGGATCGCCGCGGCCGTCGACGACATACAGCGTTCCGCGATCCGTGCCGAACAGGATCCGGCCGCCGCTGACCTCCGGTGTCCCGCTCACCGGCCCGTCGGCGGCGAGCTCGAAGCGCGGCTCCCCCTTGGCGTCGAGGGCGACGAGCTTGCCCTTCTGCGTGCCCAGCACCACCGCGCCGGTTCGGTCCAGGGGCGCCAGCCCGCCGCGCTGGGGCTGTTCCAGCGGCCGGCGCCAGAGCGACCTGCCGTCGGCGACGGAGAGGGCGACGACCAGCCCTTTCTCCGTGGCCACGACCACGGCCTTCGGGCCGGCGACGATGCCGCCGCGCAGGGCGACGCCCTCGTCCACGACCACGCGCCACAGGCGGTTCCCCCGGGCGTCCAGGGCGATGAGCGCGCCGTCCTTGCAGCCGACGAAGACCTTGCCGCGCTGTGCGGCGGGGTAGCTGGTCACCGGGCTCTCGGTGTCATGGACCCAGAGCAGCCCCTCGCGCCCCACGGCGACCAGCTTGCCCGCGGTGGTGCCCTGGTAGATCCGGTCCCGGTCCACGGCGGGCCGCCCGAGGGGGATCCCCTCCACACCCACCTTGTGCCGCACCGTCCCCTCCTCGTCGAAGACGTAGACCGTCCCGTTGCGGTTGCCCACCGCCAGGCGGCCGCGCCCGAGCCAGACCGGCCAGCCGGAGAAGCCTTCCGAGGCCTTGTAGACCCAGCGCAGCCGGCCCTCGTCCTCGAAGGCGTAGAGGAAGCTGTCCTCGGAGCCGACGTAGATCCGGCCGTCCCGCCCGACGAGCGGCGCGGCCCAGACCGCGCCGAGCGTCTCGTGGCTCCAGGCGGGGCGGGCCCAGGCCGTCCGCGGGCTCGGAGCCACGGCCCACAGCGCGAGCACGAACAGGGTTGGTCTCACGTCGCGGGAGCGTACCACCGAGGGCGGCCAGAGACCAACGTCGTTGACCCGTGATTTCCGTTGATCTAAGGATGCCCAGTGGATCGGCTGAAACGGCTCTGGCGCGCGGGGTGGCTCCCGGCGGCCATCGCGCTGCTCTACCTCTACAACTTCCCCTACTTCAGCGCGATCCACAGCGCCAACGAGCTGCCGCGGATCTACCTCACCATGGCCATCGTGGACCGCGGGGCGCTGAACATCGATCCGGAGCTGCGTCGCTTCCAGCCGACCCCCGACACGTCGACCTACCGGGGCAAGCTCTACGCCAACAAGGCGCCGGGGATGAGCTTCCTCACCGTGCCGGTCTACTGGCTGGAGAAGATCGCCAATGGCGGCCGGACCCCGGAGCTGCCGCGGATGTTTTTCTGGTTCCGCATCTTCGGCTCGATGCTGCCTTCCCTCCTGTTCCTCCTCCTGCTCTGGCGTTTCCTGGGCGCGTTCGTCGAGGGCACCGGCGCGCGGCGCATGCTGCTCGCGGCCTACGCCCTGGGCACCATGGCGCTGACCTACGGTACGTTGCTCATCGCGCATCAGCTCTCCGGGCTGCTCATGGCCACCGGCTACATCCTGATCTTTCTCCACGCCCGGGGAGGGGCGGGGCGCTTTGCCCTCGCCCTGGCCGGCCTCGCCGCCGGGGGCGGTGTGCTCGTGGACTACCAGGTCGCGTTCATCGGCCCGCCGCTCTTCTTCTACCTGCTCTGGGTCGAGCGCCGGCGAGGGTGGCGGCGGCTGCTCGCCGCCTCGGCCCAGTTCGGCGCCGCGGCGGCGATCCCCCTCGTGGCGCTCCTGCTCTACCAGTGGGGCTGCTTCGACAGCCCGTTCAAGACCGGCTACCACTACCCGACGACACCGCTGTTCCAGGAGTGGCACTCCCAGGGGTTCCTCGGCATGTCGAAGCCCAGCGCCGTCGCGTTCTGGGGCAGCTTCTTCCGCGCGGACAACGGCCTGTTCTACTTCTCGCCCTTCCTGCTCCTCGCGCTCCCGGGCCTGGTCCTGATGCTGCGCGAGCGGAGCCTGCGCGCCGACGCGGTGCTCTGCCTGGCGCTGATCCTCTTCTTCGGTTACTTCATCTCGTCGCTCTCCTTCTGGCGCAGCGGCTGGGCCGTGGGTCCGCGCTACATCACGTGCGCCATCCCGTTCTACCTCGTACCGGTGGCGGTGCTGGCGGAGGCCCTGGACCGGCGCCGGTACTGGCAGATCTTGCCCTACGGCCTGATGGCGATCTCCATCGTGCTCTACACCACGGCGAACGCCGTCTTTCCCCACTACCCCGAAAACTTCTCCAACCCCTGGTTCGACGTGACCGTGCGCTTCGCCCGGGCCGGCTACCTGCCCTACAACCTGGGCTGGCTCCTCGGTCTGCGGGGCCTGGCGTCGGTGTTGCCCTACCTCGGCGTGCTCGGCGCGCTCCTCGCCGCCCTGTTGCTCGGGGGACGGGGCCGCCTCCGGCAACGGGTGGTGGTGGCCCTCGGCGCGCTGGTCGTCGCCTCGGCGATCCTCGTCGGCTACCACTACCAGCTGCGGGACCGGCGTCTCCCCGTCCCGGTGAGCTTCCTGCCCTGGATGGAGCGGATGTGGGAGCCGCGTCACCCCGGCATGGACCTGGACCGGCTGCTCCCGGCCGGCGACCCCCGCACGGGGGGGCTGGCCACTCGCCGGCCTTGAGGTATAGTAGGGCCCCATGCGCCCGTCACTCCTAGTGCCGTTCGCGCTCACTGCCCTGGGCTGCACGTTCGACCCGGGTGGGATCGCGGCCCGCGACCTGGGCATTCGCGAGTGGCCGGTCTTCGAGACATCCCGGGACGCCGAGATCTACGACCGTGGTCCGGACCTGTACCAGGGGGACATCAACTTCGTGCCGCCCCCCGACGCGTCGCTGCCCGACGGGCTGTCCTTCCCGTTCAGCCCGGCCAACATCTCGGTCGCCTACTGGGGCATGGGCTCCGGCGACCTGTTCATCAAGAGCGGCATCACCCTGACCATCGACACGAGCAACCCGGCGGCCGCCGTAGCCTCGTTGCCGGCCGGCGTCGGCCTGTACAACGATCCCCAGGCGCTCTACGTGATCCTTGTCCTTCACGACCTCACCATCGAGGCGGGGGGCACGCTCCGTGTTGGTGGGAAGCTGCCCCTGATCATCGCCGCAAACGACAAGGTCTCCATCGAGGGCACCCTCGACGCCTCGGCGGCGGGCCGGACGCCGGGTCCAGGCGGGGGCCTGGGCGGGTCGGCGGGCGACGACGGACAGGGCACGTGCGGGGGCAAACACGGCGCCTACAATACCCTGGCCACCGACGCCGATACGGGTGGGTCGGGCGGATCCTTCGGCGGCAAGGGCGGCCGGGGGGGCGCCGGTCCCTACAGCGTCGACCCGGCGACGACGAGCTGCGTCCCGGCCTGCACCCAGCACTGTGTGGTCGATTGTCTGACCCCGCTTGTCGGAGGCAAGGGCGGAGGGGGCGGCGCAGAGTTCCCGGTGATCACCGGGGGAGGGGGCGCGGGCGGCGCCGGGGGCGGCGCGCTGCAGATCTCCGCCGCGGCCGAGATCCTGGTCGGGCTCAACGGCGAGGTTCTTGCGAACGGAGGCGCCGGCGGCGGGGGTAGCGGCGCCGGGGGCAGCGGCGGAGGTGGGGGCAGCGGCGGCGGGATCCTGCTCGAGGCGGACAAGCTGACGATCCAGGGCGTGGTCGCGGCCAACGGTGGTGGTGGGGGAGGGGGCGGCGCTGCTTTCGCGGGGGGAGATTCCGGCGACGACGGGACAGGGTCAGCCTCCCCTGCGGCGGGCGGAGACGGGGCGGAGGACTGGTTCTTCGGCACCTGCCGGGGGGGCAAGGGCGGTGCCGGCAGCAGCCGCGGCGACGGCAAGCAGGACGGACAGCCCGGTGGCACGGGCGAGGGTCAGCGGGGCGAGGGCGGGGGAGGCGGCGGCGCGGGCCGGATCTGCCTGCGGAGCAAGAGCGGAGCATACGGCGGCGGGGGCGTGGTCAGTCCCCAGACCTCGACCAAGAGCCTGGCCTACGTTCTCTGCGACTTGTTCCAGTGCAAGTAGCCAGGGTCTCGGGCGCATTGCTCCTGGTCCTCGCCGGCTGTGGTTACCAAACCGCGGGTCGGACGCTCCCCGGCGGGGCGCGCAGCGTGCGGGTCGAGCTCCCCGATCCGTCGCGCATCGACGAGCCGGAGCTGGCACCGCTGCTCGCGTCGGCGCTGTGTCGCGAGCTCGCCCGGGCCGGCGTCGCCGCGTCGACCCTGGGCCGGGCCGACACCGTGCTCCGCACCCGGATCCTCGCCCTGGCTGGGCTCCGTCCGGTCGTCGGCCCGTCGAGCCGCGTCGCGGCGAGCGATCTGGTGCTGCGCCTCGAGCTCTCCCTCGAGCGCGCGGGACGCGCGCTCTGGCGCAGCGGCCTCGTGGAGGTGGAGGCGATCTGGCCCGTCACCGGCGCCGATCCACTCCGGGCCGAGGCCAGCCGGCGCGCCGCGCTGGAGCGCCTGAGCGCCGAGGCTGCGCGGCGCGCGGCGACGCTGCTCGTGAGTTTGACACCCTGAGTGGCGGTGCCTAGAATCCGCCAACTTTTTTAAGCTGACCGTTGCCGGAGGCAAGCTCCTGCGTCACGCGCTCTACGTCGTCCCCGTCCTCGTCGCGCTGTGGTACCTCGACAGCACGGTGAGCAAGGAGCGCACCGTGGGCTGGGAGCGCAACGGCGTCCGCGACGCCCGCAAGCGCTGGACCACGGGGCGGGGGAGGGAGGCGGTGCTCCTCGGCTCGTCGACGTCGGTGGACTGGTTGCGGCCCGGCCACGTCGAGCGGTTGCTACGCCTCCGCGGGGGCTCGGTGGTCGACGCGCACATCAACGGCTGCCACCAGGGCTGCACCTTCGCCGAGGTGCGCCGGCTGCTGCGCGACAAGCGCCACTACCGCCGGGCGTTCTACGGCACGAATCAGTTCCAGATCTGCGAGTTCGAGCACTCCAAGCGCGTGCTCCAGCAGCAGATGATGATCCCCACCGAGGACGTGCCCGACCTGTTCGCGCTCTACCTGCACGCCGATCAGCCCCTGGGCTACATGGCCCGCTTCGTCGGCATGCGCCTCTCCGGGGTCTACGGAGACACGCTGTTCCTGCAGGGGCAGTGGTCCGAGGCGGTGTTGGGGGAGGCGCGCAAGGGACGGCAGCACATCTGGTTCAGCCAGAAGGCGCCCCCGGCGGCGCCCTGGCCCTGGTGCGACTACGAGCCCGGGCACATCGCCTACAAGGTCGCCGTGAGCCGGGCCCTGTACCGGGACCTGCGCCGGCTCGCGGACCGGGTCGTCGTGATGCTGCTTCCCGACGAGAACCTGTCGCGAAAGGACCCCGACATCGAGGCCGCCTGGTCCAGGCACCGCGCGCTCCACCGTCGCCTGGTCGCGGAGGTGCCCGGTGTGCTGCTCGTCGACCTGAGCCAGCCGGGCGGCGCCCGGCAGCCTGGCCACTTCAAGGACGGCTTCCACGTCAACGCCGAGGGCGCGCGGTTGCAGCAGGCGCTCCTCGAGAAGGAGCTGCGGGAGGCGGGCGTGCTCCCCCGTTGAGCGGACGCGATGATCTTCACCACGCCCCAGTTCGTCCTCTTCTTCTTCCTGTTCTACGTGGTCTACCGCAACCTGAGCGGCCGGCCGGCCAAGCTCTTCCTGCTCGCGGCGAGCTACTTCTTCTACGGCAGCTGGAACGCCAAGTTCCTGCTGCTGATCATCGCCTCGACGCTGCTCGACTTCCAGGTCGGGCGGCTGCTCCCGCTGGCCCGGGATCCGCGCCGGCGCAAGCTGCTGCTCCTCGCCAGCATCTGCGGCAACCTGGGTATCCTCGCCTTCTTCAAGTACTTCAACTTCTTCGCCGAGTCGGCGGTGGGGCTGCTCGGAGCGCTGGGGGTCCACCTCCCGCGCGTGGTCATCGACGTGCTCCTGCCCGTGGGCATCTCGTTCTACACGTTCCAGACCATGAGCTACTCCATCGACATCTACCGCGGCAGGATGTCGCCGACCCAGTCGCTGCTCGACTTCTCGCTCTACGTCGCCTTCTTCCCCCAGCTCGTCGCTGGCCCCATCGAGCGGCCGCGCCACCTGCTGCCGCAGCTATCAAACATCCCGCGGCCGGCGGACCGCTCGGGCTGGGCGCTGATCGCCATGGGCGCGTTCAAGAAGGTGGTCATCGCCGATCACATGGCGCCGCTCGTCGCGGCGACCTACGCCGCGCCGGACAGCGTCCCGGCGGCCGCGCTCTGGCTCGGCACCTACGCCTTCGCGATGCAGATCTACGGCGACTTCTCGGGCTACTCGGACATCGCCGTGGGCCTGGGGCGGCTGATGGGCGTCGATCTGATCCAGAACTTCCGCGCGCCCTACGCCGCGCTGAACCCGAGCGACTTCTGGCAACGCTGGCACATCTCGCTCTCCTCCTGGCTGCGCGACTACCTCTACATCCCCCTGGGCGGCAACCGGGGCGGCTGGCTCTATGTCCAGCGCAACCTGATGCTGACCATGCTCCTCGGCGGCCTGTGGCACGGCGCGCGCTGGAACTACGTGCTCTGGGGCGCGTTCCACGGCCTGCTCCTCGTCGCCTACCGCCCGCGCTTCGTCCAGGCGCTGGGCAGGCGGATGGACGCGACCGGGATCCTGCGCCCGCCGTTGACCTTCCTGCGCCGCCTGTTCTTCTTCCACGTCACCTGCCTCGGCTGGGCGCTGTTCCGCGCCGAGACCCTCGCCGACTGCAGGGCGGCGATGGCGAAGCTCGTCGACCTGCGCGAACTCCACCTCTCGACCTGGCTCGATCGCGTCGAGCTATCGGGGGAGGGCACCTACCTCGGTTTCATGTTCGCCGTCGCCGTGCTGATGGTCCTCTGGCAGAACCTCCGGCCCCACGGGACCCACGGCATCGCCGATCACATCGGCCGGATGCCCGCCATCGCGCAGTTCCTCTTCGCCACGGTGCTCCTCGTCGCGACCGTGGTCCTCGCCCCCGAGTCGCCGCCGCCGTTCATTTATTTTCAGTTCTGAGAGCCCGGTCAGAGATCCCGGCTCCGGCGAGGGGTGGGGCGCGGTGGCCCTTCCGCGTCGCCGCGTCTTGTCAGTGACACGCGCGGTCACCGCGCCCGAGCGGGCGCAACCGTGCGGGCTCTGCGCTTCCCACGCCCCGAACGCTGCCCCGCGCGGCGCTCCGGGCCCTGTCTCCGCCCCGGCGCCCCACCCCCATCCCCCTCCCCGCACCGCTTGTGCCGCGGGATCAAAGTGATTACCATGCCGACGACGGTTGCCCGGAGAGATGAATGGCCGACAAGGAGCCAACGGACAACGAGCCGGAAGAAGAGCGGGAAGAGGTCGAGCCCGAGACCGCGGAGGAGGATCCGCGTGACCCGGATCCCCGGCCGCACGCCGCAGACTCGGCCGACCTGCAGGCCGAGGGCGAGATCGCGTCGCTGGGCGCCGAGCTGAAGCTCGACGGGCTGAAGAGCGTCGAGATCCTGCCGCTCCCCCAGGGCTACCTGGTGCTCGGGATCCTCGAGGAGCGCGTGCTCGAGCGGGAGGAGCTGGCGCGCCAGATCACCTCCCACGGCCTCGCGCGGAACGTCGCGCTCTACCCCGTGCTCTACACTCCGGAGGAGCTCGCGGCCCTGGACCAAGCGGTGCCGCGCCAGGAGTGGCGCAAGGCCCTGGCAATGGAGCTGGATCCGACCAGGGTGCTGGAGCTCTACCGCAGCCACCGCTCCGAGCCGCGCGCGATCCGCGAGCTGCTGGTGACCCGCACGCAGCACCAGCTCGGGCTGCTGCGCTTCGTGCAGCACAACCGCCTGCTGCCGCCCTACATGGTCCTCGGCCTGGCCCGGTCGGCGGTGCACGACGCGCTGACCTTCCTCTTCGCCACCCGCGGTCTCGAGGCCCGGGATCCGGCCCGGGCTCTCCGCGAGCTCGAGCGGCACTTCGTCGGCACCGGCTTCTTCAGCCGGGAGCACCTGCTGGTCTACCTGCGTCTCTGCGCGGCGGAGCGCCAGGCCAGACACCACTTCATGCTCACCGGGGACGACCGGGAGGAGTTCGAGCTCCTGCCCCTGGTCCGGGCGGCGACGGGCTTCCTCCAGGCCTTCGAGGGCTACGTCAGGGCGCAGTTCGCCACCGCCGCCGAGCAGCGGCGGACGCGGATCAAGCGGCGAGCCCTGTGGGCCGGGGTGCCGCTGGCCCTGGCGCTGCTCGTCGGGGCCTACGTCGTCAGCACCTGGCCCGAGAGCCCGGTCAGCGCGGCCAAGATCACCAAGCCGGGCGGCATCGTCGGGCACTACTTCAAGGGGATCAAGTTCGAACGCGAGCTCCTCGTCCGCACCGACTCGCGCATCGACTTCAACACGAGCGGCCGGCTGGCCGACAAGCTGCCGGTGGACTTCTTCAGCGTGCGCTGGAACGGCTACCTGCGATTCCCCGAGGGGGGCAAGCGGGTGCTCTGTACCATGAACGACGACGGCGCCAAGGTCTGGTTCAACAACCGCCTGGTCATCGATGACTGGAAGGGCGGCGCGGCGCGGCAGAACTGCGTCAACCTGCGCCTGAAAGCGGCCTGGTACCCGCTCAAGATCGACTACTACGACCACACCCACGGCGCGCAGCTGCGCCTGCTGCGGGGCGAGGACAAGGACCACCTGCAGTCGGTCCCGCCCCAGGACCTGTGCTGCCGCGGCCCCGACGACAAGAAGCCCGCGACCAAGCCGGGGAGCAAGGTCGTGGCGCCGAGCCTCGTCCCCCCGCGGGGCGAGAAGGCGGGCATCCTGGGCAAGGCCGCGCTCCGCCCTGCGGGCGCCAAGGCGCCGCCCACCGCGGCTTCCAAGACCCCACCGCCGCGACCCAAGGCCGGCGCCACGGTGCCGCCCACCGCGGCTTCCAAGACCCCACCGCCGCGACCCAAGGCCGGCGCCAGCGTGCCGCCCACCGCGGCCTCCAAGACCCCACCGCCGCGACCGCGATCGAAGGCCGCCTCTGTCCGGCCCGCGGGCGAGCGGCCGCCGGGGCTCCGGGTCCCGGTGCGGCCCGGGCCGAGACGGCCGCCGGTGGAGACCAAGAAGGCGCCGGCGGCGGGAGAGCGATGATCCGACGCCCCACGGCCGGGCGCGCGCGCTGGATCGGCGCGGCCGCCCTGGCCCTGATCGTCGTCGTCTCCACCGCGATCCGCTTCACGGCCAGCGCCTGGAGCGTGGATGCCGACCAGCCCATGCGCCGCATCGTCGAGACCGACGAGAGCACGTTCTTTCGCCACTTCAAGGGCTACCCCGACTTCAAGCCGACCTACGTCGACCAGACGACGATGCAGGCGCTCGTGCTGTTCTGGGCCATCCGCCCCGTGGCCCGCGCCCTCGGCGTGCCGGACAAGGTGATCGCGAGCGATCTCTTCGGCTACCGCGTGGGCCGGCTGAGCAGCGTGCTCGCCGGTATCGCGTTCCTGCTGCTGATCTACCTCGGCGGCCCGCACCTCGGCCTTCGCGACCGCTGGCAACGCGTGGCCGCGGTGGGGATCCTCGCCTTCTCGCCGCTGATCTCGGTCTACAGCCACCTGTTCGTCGCCGACGCGCCCAACCTGCTCTGGATGTGGATCGGCTTCTACGCCTTCGTCCGCTTCGTCAGGCTGCCCGACTTCCGCTACGCCGTCCTCTTCGCCGTGGCCGCGGGCTTCGCCAGCGCGACGAAGCTCTCGATGACCTACTTCGTGATCCCCGGCCTGGCCCTGCTGCTCTGCGCCCCGCGTCCGGTGACCACCGCGCTGATGATGCTGTTCATCGTGTTTGGCGCCTTCTGGCTCGGAAACGGCTTCAACTACTCCATCGACCAGATGGACAAGGCCGTGGACATGCTCAAGTACGTGCAGAAGGGCGGCCACACGCCGGTGGAGTTCTCGGCGTTGACCAACCTGCGCAACATGTCCGTCTTCTTCGTCGCCGGCCTGGGGATCCCGGTGACCCTCGCCGCGCTGGGCAGCCTCGGCGCGGCCGCGGTGGCGACGCTGCGGCGCCTGCGGATCCCGCGCCCCGATCTGTCGCGGGCGCTGAGCTGGGGCCGTGACTTCGTCAGCGACCACCCGCTGGCCGTGCTCGCCCTCGGCCTGCTGCTTCAGCTCGCGATCTCGGCGAACATGGCCGTGGGCGGGCTGTTCGCACGGCACGTGATCCCGTTTTTGCCCCTCGTCGTGCTGCTCACCGTGCGCTTCCTCGGCGACCACCTGCCGGCGCGGCCGGTGCTGCGGGTCGGCGCTCTGACCCTGGTTCTCGGCTACCAGCTCCTGTTCTGCCTCGACGGCGAGCGCGGCTTCTACAACGACCCCCGGGCGCGGGCCCGGGCCTGGCTCAAGTCGCACCGCACCAAGGACACGCCGATGTGGTCGGGCTACTACTCCTATGACGTGGTGGTCGGCCTGCCCAACGTCTACTCGATCCGCCACATCGGCCCCTCGCCGGTGCCCACGCTCCGCGGCAAACAGCTGTTCGTGGTGCACCAGGCGACCTACAGCCGCTACCTCCTCGCCGACGCCTGCAAAAAAATCCAGCACTGCCTGGGCGGCGACAAGGCGCGCGAGTTCTTTGTCAAGCTCATCGCCGGCCGCGCCGAGGGCTACAAGCTGGTCTTCGAGGCCGACCCGGGCTACGTGATGCCCGAGCACCGCCTGCTGCGCCGGGTGGTGCCCACGCACCCCTTCGGCGAGGTGGGGGTGGTGCGGATCTACCGCGGCGGGTGAGCAGGATCCGGCGGCCCGCTACCGGCACGGCGCCCATCGCTCAATACGACCCCCACGTGAATCGTCTGGGCCCACAATGTCCCATTCGAACCGACCGGTGGGAATCCCGGGGCGACCCTGACCCGTGGGGCGCGGACGTGGCGCTGCTGGGCCTTATCCCCGGGTGATGCGCCAGACCCGGTGCGCGTGGGGCCGGCGCGAAAAGTCCGGGGGCAGGCAGGCCCGGCTGATCTCCTCGATTGCCAGGCCGGGCAGGGCGGACGGGTCGAGCTTGAAGCGGCGGGCGCCCGTGGCGAAGAGCAGCACGCCGTCGGGCTCGAGCAGGCCCGCGGCAGCGCGGATGAGCCAGGCGTGGTCGCGCTGGACGTCCAGCGTGCCGCGCATCGCCTTGGAGCGCGAGAAGGTGGGCGGGTTGAGGTAGATCAGGCCGAAGCGCTCGCGGCAGGCCTCGATCCAGGCGCTGCAGTCTGTGCGCAGCAGCGCGTGGCGCGCGCCCGTGAAGCCGTTGAGCGCGAGGTTTCGCCGGGCCCAGTCGAGATACGTGGCGGACAGGTCCACCGATGTCGTCGCCCGGGCACCGCCCGCGGCGGCGTACACCGTGGCCGCGGCGGTGTAGCAGAACAGGTTGAGGAAGCGCCGGCCCGGGGCGAGCTCGGCGATCAGCGCCCGGGTCTGGCGCTGCTCGAGGAACAGCCCCGTATCCAGGTAGTCGCGCAGGTTGACCAGCAGGCGGTGGGGCCCCTCGTGCACCTGGCGCAGATCGCCGCTGCTCGCGATCTTTTCGTACTGGGCGCCGCGACGCTGGCGGCGACGCACCTTGAGGAAGACGTCCTGGGCGCCGACGCCGAGCAGGTCGGGGATCACGGCGAGCACGCGCCGCAGCCGGCGCCGGGCGTCGGACGGGTCGACGCTGGCCGGCGGTGCGTACTCCTGGACGTGGACCCAGCCCTCGTAGCGGTCCACGGCCACGGCGTACTCGGGGATGTCGGCGTCGTAGACCCGGTAGCAGGTCACCCCGACGCGGCGGGCCCAGCGCGAGATGTGGCGCAGGTTCTTGCGCAGGCGGTTCTCAAAGTCGGTGGCGGTTGCGGCACCGGGGGCCGGCTCGCGGCGGGCCTCGATGGGGTAGGCCAGCAGCCGGCACTCGATGGAGCCGTTGTAGACGACGTGGCGCCGCGCGGCCCGCAGGCCGATGTAGCCGGCGAGCTCGCGGTTGCCGGTGAGCACGTGGGCCGACCAGCCGCCGAAGCGCTGCTTGAGCAGGTCGCCGAGGGCGGCGTAGAGCGGGATCAGCGCCTCGACCTCGCCGATGCGCCGGCCGTAGGGCGGGTTGACCAGCAACAGGCCGGCCTCGTCCGGGACGCGATCCCCGGCCCGCGAGAGCTCGCGCTGCTCCAGGCGTACCAGGCGACCCCGTCCGGCGCGGCGGACGTTGTCCCGCGCCCGGGCGATGGCCGCCGCGTCGGCGTCGTAGCCGACGATGGGTGGTGACGCCGCCTGCCGGCCCTGTCCCGCGCGTTCCCGGGCCTCGCCCTGGAGCCTGGCCCATGTGGCCGCGTCGTGACCGCGCCAGCGCTCGAAGGCGAAGGCCTCGCGCTGCAGGCCCGGGGCGATGTCCGCGGCGATGAGCGCGGCCTCGACGAGGAAGGTGCCCGAGCCGCACATCGGGTCCAGCAGCGGCCGCCCCTCGGCGGCGAGGGCGGGCCAGCCGGCCAGGAGCAGCAGACCGGCGGCGAGGTTCTCCTTGAGCGGGGCGCGCCCACCGGCGAAGCGGTAGGCGCGGCGGTGCAGGGCCTCGCCCGCGAGGTCGAGGTACAGCGTGGCGCGCTCGCCGTTCAGGAACAGGCGCAGACGCAGATCGGGGTCGGCCGGGTCCACCGAGGGCCGGGCGCCGCTCGCCGCCCGCAGGCGGTCGACGACGGCGTCCTTGACCCGCAGCGCGGCGAAGCCGGAGTGGGCGATGGCCGCGTTGTTGTGGCAGTCCGCGTGGACCGAGAGCGTGCCCCGGGGCGAGAGATGCTCGGCCCAGGGCACGGCGTGGATCCCGGCGTAGAGCGCGTCGGGGTCCGGCGCCGAAAAACGCGAGAGGGTGAGCAGCACCCGGCTGGCGACCCGCGACCAGAGGCAGGCGCGGTAGGCCAGCTCCAGCGAGCCGCGAAACGCCACGCCGGCGCGGTGCTCGGCGAGCTCCTGCGCGCCGAGGGCGCGAAGCTCCTCGAGCAGCACCGGCTCGAGGCCGCGGGGGCAGGGGGCGAAGAGCTCGAGGGTCATGGGGGGCTCGATTCTAGACGGGAACGCCCGGCTTGGCGAACGGCGCGAGAACGAGGTGCGGTGGCGAGACCGGCGGGTCCCGCCCGCGCGCAGTTCCGCAGGCGCCGAACGCCGCTGGCGGGCCGCCGTGCCCGGGGCTAGACTGCCCGCCGTGGCGCGACCCAAGGACGACTACTTCGAGAGCTACGGCGAGACCGGACGGCCCTACACCCGGGCCATGCGGCGCTCGGTGATCAATCGCAAGAACATCCTCAAGGCCTGGGAGCGGCTGGTAACGCAGCACTTCGGCGCGGAGGCGCGCGAGCGCTACCGCATCGAGAGCTTCCTCGACGTCGGCGCGGCCACCGGCCGACTGGTGGCCCAGTTCGCCGAGGTCTGCGACGTGTCCCTGGGCATCGAGTGCGCCGAGTGGCCCCGGTCCCGGGTCCCGCGCGGGCTGCGTGGCCGCATGCTCTGGGGCGACTTCGTCGCGCTCTCGCCGCACCTTTCCGACGGGGCCTTCGATCTGGTCTTCGACTCGTCGGCGATGTACGCCAACAACCTGCGCGAGAGCCAGGACTGCCTGCGCGAGGTCTTCCGCGTGGCGGGCAAGGGCGCGCTGGTCTACCACTACGACATGACCGACTGCACCCGGGCCGAGATCAAGGCCTGCGACCGCTACGCCCGCGTGCTCCCGCCGCAGAGCGTCTGGCTCGAGATGATGTGGCGCGCCGGCTTCCCCGTGGTGCAGCCCTACACCTTCAAGGGCCGCTACTGGTACGACGTGATCGTCGGCCTCAAGGAGCTCTGAGCGGGCGCACCGGCTTCTTCAGCTTCAGGCCGTTTCGGATGAAGGTGTAGGTCTGGCCCGTGTCCAGGCTGACCTCGCGGCGGTAGTGCTTCTTGAGCAGGTCGCCCAGCTCGCGCCAGCCGCCGTAGGAGGCCTTGCGGGAGACGACGATGAAGGTCGGCTTGCCGCGGGAGAGCTCGGCGGCGATCTCGCGGTACGGGCCCCGACGGGCGAAGCGGACCGGCGCCGGGCGGCGCCAGGTGTTGGCCGGCGGATCGCTGACCAGGGCGGTGCTGTGGTAGAAGCGCGTGGCCGCGCCGCGGTCGGCGTAGGTGTAGATCGAGCGCGCGGGCCAGCCGTAGGCCCAGATCTTCTCGCGGCGCGGCGTGGTCTCCTGAATCGTCGCGCCTGCCCGTCGCAGGGCGATGGTCTCGGCGGGCACCGCCCGGCTGGCGTCGCGGTCCTTCTTGAGCTGCTGGGCCTGGGTCAAGAGCGCCGGCAGCACGGCGAAGAGCAGCGCGATGATCAGGGCCACGCGGCAGCCCGTCTCCCAGCGGTTGCCCGGGGCCGGGTTGCTCCCGACGGTCCAGCGCAGCAGCGGCCCGTCGGGGTGGCCGGCGGCGAGGGCCATCACGGGCAGCATCTGGAGGTAGCTCCCGGGCAGGTAGCGCCAGCCCAGGGATCCGCCCACCAGCCCGGCCAGGGCCGCGCCGCCGAGCAAGATCCCCACCGGGCTCCAGGGCCCGCGACGTCTCACGGGCAGCCCGGCGAGGCCCATGGCGCCGAGCAACGCCGGCAGCGCGGCGAGGGTCCACAGGCCGTTCATCCCGTCCTTGATCCGCGGCAGCTTGTCGTCGAGGGTGCCCGCGCCCCAGGCGTGGCGCCAGCCCTCGGCGTTGAGCACGTACTGCTTGAACAGCGCGCCGAGCCCGCCGTGGGCCAGGTAGTAGACCGCCAGCGGCACGAAGAAGGCGGCCATCCCGCCAAAAAAGAACCAGAGCCAGCAGCGCTGCACCGCGGGCCAGCCGCGGTAGCGCGCGAGGCCCGGGCCCAGGGCGAGGACCAGCGCGTAGGCCGGCACGATGAGGATGGCCTGGTGCTTGATGAACGCGGCCAGGGCGACGAGCAGGCCGGCGCCGCCGACGAGCCATGGGCTGCCCCGGCGCAGCCCGAGGGCGAAGAGCACCCCGGACCAGACATACGGGGTAAGCATCCAGCTCAGGTGGCCCGGGACCATGCCGTCGAGGCAGGGCGCGGCCACGGCGTAGACCAGCGCGCCGAGCATCCCGCCCACCAGGCCGAAGAGGATCGTGCCCAGGGCCAGCACACCCAGGGTGGCGAGGATGACCCAGGCGAGGCCGGCGTTCTGCAGCGCGTGGAGGTTTCGGCCCCAGAGCCCCCAGACGCCGGCGACGAGGAAAGAGGCGCCGGGCGCCCGGGTCTCGAACGAGTCGACCATCGGCACCTGGCCCCGGCGCAGCATGTCCGCGCCGAACGTGACGTCGGCGACCTCCTCGCTCTTGAGCGGGTCCGTCTCGAGCGAGGGCCAGCGCAGCCAGAGCGTCCCCGCGACCAGGACCAGCGCGCAGGCCAGCCGCGCCGCCACGGCGAGGGCGGGCCCGGCCAGCGAGACGCCCGCTCGAGGCTCGCGTGTGCGCTTGAGGGCGAGGAGAGGGAGCGCCATCGGTCTCTCGGTCACCCGCGCTGCTTCGGTCCCGGCGGCGGGGGGGGCTTTGCGCCGTCGGGAGAGGGGAGCTTGGCGTCGCCGAACACCTGGGGGAAGGGCGGCTTCTGGTCCGGAGCCGTCGTCGCCTCCTCCGGCTCGACGGCCGGGACCGGGGGCGCCGGCTCGGCGGATCCCGGGCCCAGGTTCAGCCGCTGCGCGATGGTGTAGGGCCGGATCCGGTCCCGGGAGTAGAAGATCTTCACCATGATGTCGGCGAGCACGCCGAAGATCGTGAACTGGACGCCGAGGATGATCAGCAGCACGGCCAGGGTGAGCAGCGGGCGGCTGGCCAGCTCCTCGCCCCAGCCCAGCTTGAGCACGGCGAGGTAGGTCGCCAGGACGAAGCCGCTCAGGCCCATCAGGATGCCCAGGGCGCCGAAGAGGTGCATCGGCCGCGCGCTGAAGCGCATCCAGAAGCTGACCACCATCATGTCCAACAGGCCCTTGATCACCCGCACCATGTTGTACTTGGTCTTGCCGAAGCGGCGCGGGTGGTGCGCCACCTCGAGCTCGGTGATGCGGTAGCCGCGCCACTGGAGCAGGGCGGGGATGAAGCGGTGCATCTCGCCGTAGAGGTCGACCCCCTCGAAGGCCTCGCGGCGGTAGGCCTTCAGCGTGCAGCCCGAGTCGTGGATCCGGTCGCGGATGAAGATCTTGCGCAGCAGGTTCGCCCCGCGGGAGATGAAGCGCTTGAGCGCCGGGTCGCGCCGGGTGCGGCGCCAGCCCGAGACGCAGTCGTAGCCCTCGTCGAGCTTGGCCAGCAGGCGCGGGATGTCGGCCGGGTCGTTCTGCAGGTCGGCGTCCATGGCCACGACCACGTCGCCGCTGGAGCTCTTGATCGCTGCGTCCAGCGCCGCGGTCTGGCCGAAGTTCGCGCGCAGCTTGATCACCTTGACCCGCCCGTCCTGGGCCGCGATCTGCTCCAGCTCGCCGTAGGTCCCGTCGTCGCTCCCGTCGTCGACGAAGATCACCTCGTAGGGGCGCTGCATCCCGTCGAGCGTGGCGCGGATCTGGTCGTAGAGCGGGCGGACGTTCTCCGCCTCGTTGTAGGCCGGGACGACGACCGAGATCTCTGTCTGCGGGTGTTCTTCGCTCACGAGTCGCCCCTCTCCCTCGGTTTGGCGCCCGCCGGCCGCGACGCGGGCTTGCCCTTCGGCGGGGGCTTGAGGCGCCAGATGCGGAAGGCCCGTACGTTGCTCATCGGCACGGGCTCGTACCTGTCGCGCAGGAGGTCCTCCAGCGCGGTGAAACCGGTGTAGTCCTCGTTGTTGGCCGAGACGATGTAGGCTGGCTTGCCCCGGGCGAGCTGGCGGCCGATCTCCTTGTCCGGCCCGCCCGGCACGTAGCGTGTCATCACGGTGGGGCGCTTCCAGGTGTTGGTCAGGTTGTTCGTGATCACGCCGAGGACCTTGTAGAAGCGCGTGACCGACAGCCGGTCGGCGTGGAAGTAGACCGGCCAGGCCCAGCGCCCCCAGACCCAGATCCGGTCGCCGGGCCGGGTGTGTTTCTTGATGTGCTCGGCGATGCGCACCGCCTCGTGCTGGTAGGAGTTGAACGTCTTGCGCTGGAGCCGCTCCTGCTTGAGCGCGTGGAGCCCGGGCTGGCCCGCCGAGGCGACGAGGACCAGCACCATGCCCACGGCGAAGACCCGCCCGACGTGCCGCTGCCAGCCCAGGGGCCGGGTGTCGGGGTTGAACCAGCGCAGCAGCGGGCCGTCGGCGTGCGCCGCGAGCCAGGCCGCGGCGGGCAGCGCGTGGAGGTAGTAGCCCTTGTAGAAACGGAAGCCCAGGCTGAGGCCGATGAAGCTGAGCAGGAAGTGGCCGCCGAGGAGCAGGCCGAGCACGGCCCAGCCGCGCCGGCGCACCTGGGGCACGGCGACGATGGTCAGGCAGGCGAGGATCGTGGGAAGGAGCAGGAACTCGTAGAAGCCGGTGAACGCGTCCTCGAGCTGGAGCACCTTGTCGCTCCACTCGAGCTCGCCGCTGACGTAGCGCCAGCCCGCGCTGGAGAAGAAGAAGTGCTTGATGAACAGGTACAGGCCGCCGAAGCCCTTCTCGACCAGGTAGAACAGCCCGATGGGCACGAAGCCGGCGGCCAGGCCGCCGAGGTAGCCCAGCATCCAGCGCCGCGGACGGGGCCGGGCCCAGCCCTCGGGCAAGCTCAGGTGGGGCAGAGCGGCGAGCACCACGAGGTAGAGCGGGAAGAGCACGCCCCCCTGGCGCTTGAACAGGGCGGCGAGGGTCATCGAGACGCCGCAGGCCACGAACCACCAGAGCCGCCCCCGGGCCAGCCCGCCGACGAAGAACGCCGTGGACCAGACGTAGGGCGCGATCATCCAGGTGTTGTAGTTGACCGTCATGCTGTCGCACAGCGGGGCGTAGACCGTGAAGATCAGGCCGGCGATCAGCCCCGAGGCGTAGCCGAACATGAACCGCCCGGCGACGAACATGCCGGCCGCGGCGAGCAGGACCCAGGCCATGCCGAAGGTCTCCATCGAGGCCATGCTGCGGCCCCAGACCTTCCAGACCCCGTGCACGAGGAAGAACGCCCCCGGCGCCTTGTACTCCAGGTTGTCCACCAGCGGCACCTTGCCGTGGCGGAGCAGGTCCGCGTTGTAGGTGATGCCGGCCACGTCCTCGTTGCGGAACATGTCGACCTCGGTCACCGGCCAGCGCAGGTACAGCCCCAGCGCGGCGAGGAGGGCGATGCACCCCAGCGCGGCGCCGAGGTGGGCGAGGTTTTCCGTCCAGCGGTTCAAGAGTCAGCCCGGTCGTCCTGTCGGTCCGGTCGGCGCTGCCCCGAGAGCAGGCCGATCCAGCCGATGAGACCGAATATCACGGCATACCCGAAGGTTGCAAGCGAGACCCCGAGGCCGGAGAGCACCGCCTGCTCGCGATCCAGGCCGACGAGCACGAAGCCCAGGACCCAGCCCACCTCGAGGGTGCCGAAGGTGCCGATCCCTCCGATGGGCAGGAAGCTCGAGGCCACCGAGGCCGCGCCGCCGAGCATCGTCTCCAGAAAGCCGATGGGCAGGCCCAGGGCGCGGACGATCAGGGCGTAGGTCGCGAAGTGCAGCAGCCAGATCCCGGTGGTCGCCGTGGTCAGCTTGGCGAGCATCGCCGGCCCGGTCTTGTCGTAGGTCGCGACCACCGACGCGACGCGGGCGAGCAGGCGCCCCACGGCCGGGCGCTGCTCCAGGCCGACCAGGCGCAGCAGCCCCCGGAGCAGGGCGAGCCCCAGGCGCAGCAGGTGGGCGAGGTAGACCAGGGCGAGGAGGCCGGCGAGGGCGATGGCCGCGAACAGGCCCACGCGCTGGCCCACGCCCGAGCCCTCGCGCAGCACCAGGGCGGCGCAGAAGAGCAGGGTCACCACCACCGCGTCGAGGAGGCGCACGACGAGGAGGTCGATCAGGCTCTCGCCCAGGCCCGCGGTCCCCGCGCGGCGGACGAGGAAGGCGTAGGACAGGTCGCCCGTGCGCAGCGGCATGATGCGCAGGAGCAGGGTGTGCACCGAAGCGATCCAGAACATGGTCAGGCGCGGGGTGCGCGGGGCGACGAGCACGAAGCGCGCCGTGCGCACGCCGTACATCACGCCGAAGAGCCCCAGCCCGGCGAGCAGCGGCCACCAGGAGGCGGCCGAGACCAGCTGGGCCAGGGCCTGGCGATCGACGTAGCGCAGCAGGAACCCGATCAGCCCGGCGGAGATCAGCAGCCCGATCGCGAACTTGAGCAGCAGCCGCCGCGGCCGGGGGCTGGCGGGCGCCTGGGTCATTGCCGCTCGAGCTCGAGCACGTTGAGGAAGCAGAGCCCCGGCGGTGCCGCCACCGCGTTGAGCAGCTTGTGCAGCGGCACCGAGCTC
>Ga0316576_10000402_pt1 | contig 19962 bp, 14 predicted proteins | sample S0NA_FD_203075 | JGI IMG/M metagenome (GOLD analysis project Ga0316576, IMG submission 203075) | Rhizosphere microbial communities from salt marsh grasses in Alabama, United States - S0-2_050615r3r5 | ecosystem: Host-associated > Plants > Roots > Rhizosphere | place: USA: Alabama | collected... | reverse complement strand
GCGCCTTGCACATCTGCCGGGATATGAAACTGCACGCCTTCGCCTGCCTGCTGGATGGGCGCAGCATTCCCAGTGAAGACCGCGCCAGGGGCGCCCGGTTCAACTCCGCCCTTCGGTTCACGGCCGAACACCGCAGCCTGATTGTCGTTGTGGTTTCTTCGGATCGCCCGGTGTCCACTATCCAGGAGGGAATAGAGGTCAGCGCCCAGTGCCAATGGCATCCGGAATCCACCTGTACCGTGCAACACCCGACGCTCGAGGAACGGGTCTGCGAATAACAATTGCACGGGCAATTGTTATCAAACGCGGTTTCGCCCCTACCATTTAGAATATACAATATATAGTAGTATAAAAGGACTTAAACAACAATATAGCGTTAAAGAGGTGCCCGAAATAGATGAAAATAGCGGCGAAGCCGCACGCCGTAAGCGCAGCGCCGTAATCGTTACTGGCGCTTACGGCGCTGCGGTTACTCTTCGTGACCTTCTCGAATCAACAGCTCGCGGTACCAGCATGAAAACTCGTACATCCCCCGAAAACGATCTTCATCGTTGACGATGCCAAGACAAATCTCTAAAACCCCCCGACCGTAAGCGGGGCTGTACTCGTCCTGACTTCTGGTCTGTAAAAACTCCCTTACCAGCGTCTGGGTGGTCCGTTTACTCCTATCCCGGCGGATATCGATGGGATCTTTTGGTTCCTGAAAGGGATCCCATCTCTCGTACCCCCTTTTCAGAATCGCCTTCTGATTGCGGGGGGACATGGCATCGAAAATCGCTTTTTTGCGGTTTTCATCTTGTTTGGAAAGCATCGTCACGGCCGCCCCCTACTCCGTCTGCGAAGATGGGACAGCCTGCTCGTCACCGGCAACCCCAAGATAGGTTTCGTCGTAGTCAGTCAGCAGCGCCATGGAGAGTGGCACCAACAACTCGCCCAAACGGACGTATTTTGAGCCGATGTCACGGGCCAAGCGCTCCGACAACCGCAACAGCTTTTGTTGAATTACATCGATATTTACCGTTTGATACGGTTCCCCTGCCTTGAAACCACTGAGTCCGCAGGTGCGCCCCTTGCCGCCGATGGATGTCGGAATCCCGTAAAGGCGGCAGGTTATGGGACGAAACGCATAGAGATCACAGCGGTCTTGAGCATTCAGCAGTGGACACCGTACCCTGACGCCGGACAATTCGTTCAAGATCTCCTCTTCGGTTTTACCCCCCTCTAAATCCTTGACCACCTTCCTTTTAAGTTGGTGGATTTTCCGATCGATCCGGTTAACAGATTCCAGATAGGCGTTTTTGTCCCCACCCTTAAAGGTATCGTTGAAGTGATAATTTACATACAGGGCTTCTATCAAGGGTAAGTCAAACAGGGCGTAACAACAGTCTGCGCATCCCAACCTGCATTTAACCAAATCCGGATACTGTTCTCGAATTTTTTCAAATGTCTTGTCGGCAAGGTCCAGCAGCGCTTCATACTCTTTGAAATACGGATTAAAATCAATACTCATGGTCTATTCCCTCAAATTGTTTCACGTGAAACATTATTTTCCAACACAGAAGCGGCTGAAAATAGTATCCAGCATGTCTTCTTTGCAGTTCAACCCCAAAATTTCATCCAATCGTTCGATGGACGCCTTCAGGTCGAGAGCGGCAAAATCCATTTCCCCCCCCTTAGCGATGGTTTTCTGTGCGCTCTTTGCAAAGCGACAACATTTTTTCAATGCGTCGGCCTGTCTTAGATTGGGAACCAGCGACGCTTCTTTCCAGGTTCCGGCATCGCTGACACCGATGTCATAAATAGCGCGTCTCAATTTGTCAATGTTCGTTCCCTCGAGGGCCGACACACTGACGTTATGGATGCCCCGCCATCCATTCGGAAGGGGAGTGTCTTCCTTTAAATCATTCTTGTTCTGCACGAGAATGCATCTCTTGTCGCCAATTTTTCCGTATATATCCCTATCCGCTTTGGTAACCCCCTGGCTTAAATCGATCACAAATAAAACGAGGTCCGCTTCTTCCAGGGCGGCCAATGTCCTCTCTATGCCTAATCTCTCGATGGCCTGGGATGTTTCATGCAGCCCGGCCGTGTCGATGATCATAACCGGCAACCCATCGATGTCGATCATCTCCTCAATGGAATCCCGCGTCGTCCCGGGAATTTCGGTTACGATGGCCCGCTCCCTCCTGATCATGCGGTTTAGAAGGCTCGATTTTCCGACATTGGGCCTCCCGACAATCGCCATTTTCAGACCGTCTCTGAAAAACCGCCGATTCTCATACCCCATGATCAACCGCTCCAACGGCTGCAGTGCACCGATTTTTATCTCTTCCGCCATGCGATCGGGATCCAACGGCTCGTCGACGTCTTCTGCAAAGTCTATGTCGGCTTCAATCTCAGCCAGCCGCATCAGCAGGTGGTCTCTGACGATTCCAATTTCCTTACCCAGCATGCCCTTTAATTGCCCTCCGGCAATCGCCAGCGACATGCCAGTCTTGGCGTTAATGACATCGGCTACCGCTTCAGCCTGAGTCAGGTCGATTCTACCATTTAAAAAGGCTCTTCTGGTAAACTCTCCCGGCTCGGCCAGTCGAGCTCCCTGAGCAAGGACAAGCGCCAGAACCCTTTTTAAAACGACATACCCGGCATGGGTTTGAATTTCAACCACATCTTCAGTGGTGTAGGAATGCGGGGCTTTCATGAGGACAACCAGCACCTCATCAATGAAGCTGCTGTCCCGTGGATCGATAATGTTGCCGAAATACATCCGGTGTGAAACAAAGCCTGCGGTTCGAAGCTGTGCCGACTCGTCAGACCTTTTGCCTTTATGCTGGAATACGGTCGCGAGAATGTCCGCCGCCGCCTCGCCGGTCACGCGGACGATGCCTATGCCACCGCTACCCAGGGGGGTTGCGATGGCAGCTATGGTGGATGACGCCATATTCATTGTGCGTGAACCGGTTCTGAAAACTTAAAGCACGCAATTGACAAATGATGCGGTTCCGGCCGCGAACATGTCAACAAGGTGACCGGTCTAATTGCCTTTCGCCTTCCGATTGCGCTGCTTGGGAAAAATTTTCAGTTTGCGATAATATCCATCACCCAGACTGTGGGTTCTGATTTCGCCGTCCGCCTTCAATGCCAGGTGAACAATTCTCCGGTCGTATGCGTTCAACTGTCCGACGGTGGCCGGTTTATTGGTTCGCTTTACCTTTTCACTTAACTTTAAGGCCAATGCTTCCAGTTTCTGGCGCTTGTTTTCGAGGTATCCCTCTACATCGACTTCGATGCGGACCCTTTTGCCGCCCTGTTTGTTGACAATCTTTTCAACCAGGTATTGCATGGCTTCCAGGGTCTGGCCCCGTTTTCCAATTAAAATCGCCGTATTGCCGCCGGTCACGTTGTAAAATATCCGCTCCCCATTGCTATCCACATCGATTACGGCGTCGCTCGTTATTTGGTCGATCATCGTCCGCAGAGCATCCTTGCCGATTTGGACGAGTTCCTCCGTCACATTCTCTTGTTCCTGATCATCAAAGGTTTCTGCGACCCGTTCGCGGACGCCCGCATCATCGACACGTTTCTTTTCCTCCGGGCGTTTCTTTTTACCGGCTTTCTCCTTCTCGGGAACCGTCACTCGAATTTTCGCCTTTTTGGCGCCAACCAAACCGAAAATACCGCTGGATCCATGGGATATGATATCGTGTTTGAGCTTTTTTTCCGGTATGTTAAGACTTTCACAGGCTCTCTGTACGGCCATTTCGACCGTCTTGCCTTCAAATTCGACTATCGGCGACATCAATTCCTCCCTGATTAGGCGTATTTTTTCTGAATATAATATTGTTGCGCAATAGACAGCACATTGTTGACAAGCCAGTAAAGCACCAGGCCAGAAGAGAAGTTTATGAAAATAAACGTAAAAACAATCGGCATAAACATCATCATCTTGGCTTGGGCGGGGTCACCAGGCGAGGGGGTCATCTTTTGCTGCAGAAACATGGTCGCCCCCATCACGAGCGTCAGTACGGGTATGCCGTATGGCGGCTGCATAAAGGGAACCGTAAAGTCGAATCGAAACAGCCGGTCGGGCGCAGACAAATCGTTGATCCACAAGAGAAAGGGTGAGTGCCTCAACTCTATGGCCTGGTACAGCATGCGGTACAGTGCAAAAAAAACAGGTATTTGCAAAACCATTGGCAGGCACCCGCCCATGGGGTTGATCTTATACGTGCGGTAGAGCGCCATGAGTTCCTGGTTCATCTGTTTCTTGTCGTTTTTGTACTTTTCACGCAAATCAGCCATAAGTGGTTGAATTTTCTTCATTTCATTCATTGACTTATAGCTCTTGTTACCCAGCGGCCACAGAATGATTTTGGTAACAATGGTCAATATAATGATGGCTACGCCATAGTTTGGAATCACGCTGTAGATAAAATTCATAAACCAGAGAAGCGGTTTGGCAATAAAGGTGAATATGCCGAACTGGACGGCCTTGCCCAGATCAAAACCGAGGCTGTTCAACAACTTCATGTTTTGGGGGCCAAAAAACACCTTGTAGTCGTAATGGGCCGTTTCCCCGGCTTGAAACATTCGCTCGGGCACTTGAAACCGGCTGACGACGATTCCGTCCCCCTCCTGGGACAACTGGACGGTTCCCTCCTGGGATCCCATCGGGATCAGACTCCGCATGAAATAGCGGTCTTCGATGGCAAGCCATCCGACGGTGCCGTCAAACCTGTTCTTGTCTTCAATCTTCTTGGGTTTAATTTCTTCCAGTTTTCCGTCAAGCAGCAAACTAGGTCCTTCAAAGGCGTAACCCGTTCTTTTATTAGCAAATTTATGCTGAAGTTCAACGACGGCACTGTCACTGAAGGCGCTTCCGGAACCGTTTTTAATCACGAGCGACAGATCGATCAAATAGGATTCCGGATGAAAGGAAAATCGTTTCTCGATCACGACTCCGTTTTCCGACTGCCAGCTGAAGGTCAAGGATCGACTTTCGTTCGTCACCTCGATGGCGTCGATTTTTTCATCAAGATTGAAAACGGCCGTTTCAAACCCGCTGATACCGTTTCCGGCAAAGGACATCTTCAAGTCCTTGGTGTCGCTTTGCGGGTCGATCAAGTTTTTGAGCACGGAGTTTTTTTCTGCCGTTTCCTTGTATTTTTCGAGTTCGAAACTTTTAAAAACGGCACCCGCCTCGGATATGCGAACGCGGTACAGTGGGGTTGTGACCGTTATGGTACGAGCATCCATCGCAGGCTTCGAACTGGGGCTTTCGCTCGCTACGAACGTGTTTGGGGTTTTCGGTGGCTCCGCTGCGGGTGTCGCCGCTTTCGCGGTGGGTTCTTCTGCTTTTGATTCGACGATCTCATCGGACTGTTTTTTTTCGGGGACGGGTTTTTCAACAAAAAAGAAGTTCCATACGAAAAACACGACAACCGAAAGCGCTATCGCGATCAATAAACGGCCTTGTTCCATCTTTTGCTCCTGGAGGTTTTGCTGTATTTAGAGACAACCCTTGACTTCGTGCAGAATGTTGCGCGGGGAAAGAAATGCGGGGGCTTGGTCGGTTGCAAGAACAGCCGTCTCAGCCTGGTAGCGGCCCCCCTGGTTGTGTCAACGGGGAACGGGATCGACCCCACCGGGATTGAAGGGATGACACCGTAAAATTCTTTTGGCGGCAAGCAAAAGGCCCTTTGCTACCCCGTGGCGTTCGATGGCCTCATGCGCGTATTCGGAACAGCTCGGATAAAACCGGCATGCCGGCATCAGCATTGGAGATATGAAATATTGATAGCCTTTTATCAGCTTAAGAAACGTTTTTTTGACAATCACAATATCTCTCAATCTTCCTAAACAGACTTTCCAGCGATGAAAATGTTTCCGCCGATGTAAGCCCGGCTGCCTCTTCTTTCGCGATGATGTTCATATCTAGAATGGCGCCCAGTTTTTCCCGGTTCGACCGGAAATATTCGCGAAGCAGCCGTTTGATCCGATTCCTGGTGACCGCGTTCCCGACCCGTTTGGTTACCGTTACGCCCAGTCGTGACTGTTGTGCAACTCCGGCTATATACAAAACGATGAAAAACGAGTTCTGCACCCGTCGCCCGGTTTTGGAGATGTGGATGAACTCAGGGCGTTTCCTGATCCGGTCCGCGCCGGTATACATTCGCTTTTTCAACAGGCTCACGCACTGTACCAACAGGCCCTTCTTTTTCCTGTAGACACTCTATTAGAAGCCGTTCAGCTTTCCTTTCCGCCAATGCGGTTTGGGCATATTCTGGGCAGGCGGATTTATACCGTCAACCGTTTCCTTCCCCTCTGCCTTCTCCTGTTAATAATTTTCCTGCCCTGCTTCGTAGACATTCTTTTCAAAAACCCATGCCGCCGGGCACGTTTAATTTTGCTTGGCTGATATGTTCTTTTCATCTTGTACGGTCCTTATGGTATTTAATATCGATTAACAATTCAAAAGTATAATCAATCTATATAATCATAACAATTATTGACTGTCAACAACACTTTTTCAGCTATGCGTTCATCATCTCCATGATATCGAACTGCTCCATGTAGAACGTTGGGTTGGGATACACAATCACCCGCTTTTCAATCTTCCGCTCCAGGGCGAGGATCAGGTGGTTCTCCTCTCCGTAAAGCAGCTCGGCAATTTCGGGATTGACCCTCAGGGTCAAGCGATTGCCCAGCACGTCTCTGGAATCGCGGATTACATCACGATAAAGATTATAACAAATTGATTTTTTAGATATTAAGTATCCCTCACCCTCACAATAAACACAGGGCTCACAAAGCAGACGCGTCAGTGGTTTGCGTATGCGTTTGCGCGTCATCTGTATCAATCCCATCTCCGACATGGGCAGCACATTGGTTTTGCTGCGATCTTTTTTGAAGGCCTCCTGAAGCGCATTGAATACCTTCTCTTGATTGGACTTTTTTTCCATGTCGATAAAATCGATGATGATGATGCCGCCGATGTCCCGCAGCCGTATCTGGTAGGCAATTTCTTTGACGGCCTCGAGATTTGTTTTGGTTATGGTTTCCTCCAAGTTGTGTTTGCCCACATACCGGCCGGTATTGACGTCGATGGCCACCAGGGCCTCCGTGTGTTCAATGACAATGTATCCGCCTGATTTCAACCACACTTTTCGTTTCAGAGCCCTGGATATGTCCCCTTCCAGATTATAGGAGTCAAAAATGGGTTCCCGGCCTTCATACAGTTCGACAGAGTCTTTTAAACTGGGCATGAACGTGTCCAAAAAAGAAAGAATCGTTTCGTAACCGCTGCGTGAATCGATGATCAGTTTTTCAGCATCCTGTATGAGAAGGTCGCGCACAGCCCGCAGGCTGACCGATAATTCTTTATGGAGCAGGGATGGCGCGGACATGCTGTTGTTTTTGTTTTTGATTCCCTCCCAAAGTTTTTTCAGAAAACCCATTTCATAAGCGATCTTTTCCTGCTTCACCCCTTCGGCAGCCGTCCTCACGATGTAGCCCAGTTGCTCGATTCTCAATGAGGCCACAATCTCTTTCAGGCGATCCCTTTCAGCTGGATCTTCAATGCGGCGGGATATACCGATGTGATTGGATGTCGGCATCAGCACCAGAAAACGCCCCGGAAGGGAAACGTGCGAGGTAATGCGGGCGCCCTTGGTACCGATGGGGGATTTGGCGACCTGTACCAGCATTTCCTGGCCTTCGGTAATGAGCCCCTCAATATTTTGCCTTGGTAAAAAGAGATCCTTGGTCGTTTCGAAGTCGCTTTCATCGATATCTTCCGCTTCCATGCGGCTTTTTTCGTTGAAATACCGCTCGACGTCTTCAATGCGCGCCCCGATCACGTCGTCGACGTATATAAAAGCCGCCTGATTCAACCCGATGTCGACAAAAGCCGCCTGCATGCCGGGAAGCACCCGCTGCACCCTTCCCTTGTAAATGTTGCCGGCGCTGTCGGTCCCGTCTTTTCTTTCGATGAAAAGTTCTACAATCGTCCCGTCTTCCAAAAGCGCCACGCGCGTTTCATGGTCGGTTACATTGATAACAATTTGTTTATACATCTTTATTCAGCCCTTTGATGATGGTGGCCGTTTTAAGTTCATCCCCTGACAAGTCAAAAATTTCACGGAGAATCTCCTGCGGCCGCAGCGCCCGCCCGCTCTCCTTCAGAAGGTTGAGATACATGGACTGCGGGTTTTTCAATTCCATATGCACCACCACTTTTTTCAAGTCGATATCACGGCGCCTGCCTTTGCGGTTCGTGCGCACGTACCCATACTCCGGAAGCTTTAAAAAACGGTTCAGGCGTTCCGGGTCAAACCGCCCCTCTTTCAAACCGATAAAATATGCCTCCTCGACGGTGCTAGATCGCTTCCGCCTTCCTTTCACCGGAAGGCATCTCTTGATTTCAATTCCCTCCGGGAGCTCCCGGTTCAGGCGCGATAAAAGATCGCCAGCGTCGATCTGCGCGGTCACCGTTATATAAAACCGCTCTTCAACACTTTCCATTCCGACCGGCAGCGGATCGTCGAAAGAAATTTTTGGCATGGGGTGAAACCCCTGGGAATATTTCAGGGAAACCCCGGCACGCCGCAGAGCCCTTACAATGATATTGACAAGTTCCAGGTGCCCGAAATACTTTGCCTGGCCGGTTTTGGCATAGGTAACGACAAACGCCTTGTAGAATCCAGGATCTTTGCCAACGGGTTGGGACGATGGCGAAGATGACATGTTGCACACCCTGAACAGCTCGGGTTTGATCGTCGTAAAGTCGCATACGCCGCACTCGTTGCACGGATGCCATCTGCAATCGTCGGTTTTCCGTTCATCGAGCGCGGACTGCCACTCTTTTGCCAGAAAGGTTTTCGACACCTTCATACCGATGTGATCCCAGGGCAACGGCTCGTCCACATCTCTTTTTCGCGTGGTGAAAAAGGGCACGTCTACACCTGCCTCGGCAAACGCTTCCTGCCATACCCTGAAGTCGAAGCGATCGCTCCACCCGTCAAAGCGGCACCCTTTGGCGTAGGCGGTTACAAGCAGCCTCGAAAGCCGCCGGTCACCACGTGCCCACACCCCCTCCAGAAAGCTTACCTCCGGACTTTGCCATTTGAAATGAACGCCGGGCTTCTTCAGTTGTGTCCTCAACCATTTGATTTTGCTGATAGATTCCTCCAGGGAAATCTGAGAAAACCATTGAAACGGTGTGTGCGGCTTGGGAATGAAGGTGGTAACACTGACATTGATCTTACCCCGGTGCCCATGGGCGCCCCTGATTTTTCTCAATGCATCCACCAGATCGACCATCTCCTGCAGGTCCTCCCAGGTCTCAGTCGGCAGGCCGATCATGAAATACAGTTTGATCACCTGCCACCCCAGGCCGAACGCATTCCTCACCGTCTCGAATATCTCCTCGCGGCTTATGTTTTTGTTGATCACATTCCTGAGCCGCTGGCTGCCGGCTTCCGGTGCAATGGTGAAACCGGTTTTGCGCACCTTTTTAATCTGTCTCATCAGCTCCGGCGTCAGGGTGCCGGCCCTCAATGAGGGAAGGGAAACCGCCGTGTGGGTAGATTCAAAATTCCCCATCAACGCGGTCATAAGAGAACCGATACAGCTGTAGTCCCCGGTACTCAGGGAGAGCAGGGAAAGGTCTTCGTACCCTGTCTTTTCCAATGAGGCGCGGGAAACCGCCATGAGGGTGTCTTCCGATCTTTCCCTCACGGGCCTGTAGATCATACCGGCCTGGCAAAATCGGCACCCCCGGGTGCATCCCCTTGAAACCTCGAGCCGCAGCCTGTCATGCACGGGCTTTCCAAAAGGGAGGATCGGCGCCAACGGAAAGGCGGCTTTGTCCAGATCTGCCAGCACCGCCCGCTCGACAATTCCAGGACGGTTTCCACCCGTGCCAGGGTCACCGACCGGCAACTGAAACCCGCCCCGATCGTAGGTTACGGGAAACCTGGCGGGTATGTACACACCGGTTATCGTCGACCATGCCTTCAAGACGGATGCTTTGTCGTCATCACCGTTCCGCCTGAGGTTAAACCAGGTTTCCGCCATTTCGAGAACCACCTCTTCGCCATCGCCGACGACAAAGGCGTCGAAAAAGTCAGCCAACGGCTCGGGATTGCAGGTACAGGGACCTCCGCCGATCACCAGGGGAAACGAATCGTCCCGCTCCTTAGATAGAAAAGGAATGCCGGAAAGATCCAACATCGTCAGGATGTTGGTGTAGTTGAGTTCGTATAAAAGACTGAAACCCAATATATTGAAATCTTTCAATGGGGTGCGGGATTCGAGGCTCATAAGGGGAACCGCGTTTTTGCGCAGCAGCGTTTCCATATCTTCGGCCGGAGCGAAGACCCGTTCCGCGGCGATACGCGGGTGTTTGTTAAGGATCTGGTACAGGATCTGAATGCCGAAATGAGAGGTGCCGATCTCGTAAAGGTCGGGAAAAGCCAGGGCAAATTTCATTCCGATCCCGGACGGGTCTTTTTTTACAGCGTTAATTTCCGTTCCCAGATATCGACTCGGCCGTTCCACCAAGGCTAAGAAATCTTGAATGCTTGTGGGTGTCATGTTATATCTAATCCAAAAGCGTTTGCCACGATGTTATCAAAAAAGGATTTTGAACCAAAGTTTTGATTATGACAAAACCCTTCGAGCGATTCAACCCAATTATAGCGGCTATCCTGATTACCCTTCTTTTACCCGTTCCTGCTTTTGCAGCATACAACCGCAGGGATGCGGTCGTAGAGGCGGTCCGAAAGGTAAGCACCGCCGTCGTCAATGTCAGCTCCGAGTATGAAATTCATTCACGGCGCAGCCCCTTTTCCGGTTTTGGAATGGACCCGTTTTTCGATTCGTTTTTCAGGGATTTTTTTGACCCCAGGTTCAGGCAAAACGAGAAAAGGACCAGTCTGGGGTCCGGGGTCATTATCGACGGGGCAAGAGGGTTTATTCTCACCAATGCGCACGTTATCGCAAAAGCGGAAGCAATTACCGTAACCCTTCAGGACGAGCGCACCTTTACCGCTCAGTTGGTGGGCGCCGACCCGGACTCCGATCTAGCGGTATTGCGCATCGAATCCGGGCAGGAACTTCCATCCATCGAGATGGGGCGGTCAGACGACCTCATGATCGGTGAGACGGTTATTGCCATTGGAAACCCCTTCGGATTTTCCCACACGGTGACTACCGGCGTCATCAGCGCCCTCAACCGCAGCATCAGGACCGACGATACCATTTATCGCGACTTCATCCAAACCGACGCCTCTATCAATCCGGGCAACAGCGGGGGACCGTTGCTCAATATAAACGGGGATCTCATCGGCATCAATACCGCCATATACGCCAAGGCTCAGGGCATCGGCTTCGCCATTCCCATCAACAAAGCCCGGCGAATCATCGCCGACCTGATTCAATATGGTGAGGTCGTGCTCTCATGGACAGGTCTGCTTGTGCAAAACCTCGACGAGGATCTCAGCCTGTACATGAAGGTGCCCGGGGAGAAAGGATTGCTCGTCAAAACCGTGGAAACGGGCAGCCCGGCCGCACGCCACGGCATAAAACCGGGGGACATCCTGCTGTCCATAGAAAAAAGACCTGTCGCTTCGATCGTTGACTACCACCAGGTGCTGAGGGATTACCCGGTGGGGTCGACCATACACATCACCGTTTTGCGCAGGGGAAAAAAGATGACCGTCGCACTCGAAACGGAAGTTTTTCCCGAAGACCGCGCCCTGGACCTGGCCAACAGCCTGCTGGGTATCAAGGTGGAGCCTCTTTCGTCCAAAAACCGCGATTCCTTCAGAATAACGGCGAAGAAAGGGGTAATGGTAGCGAACGTCATGCCCGGGGCTTATCTTGCAAAAATAGGGGTCGAACCGGGCGACGTCATCCGGCAAATGGACGATATCGTCATCGAAACCCTCGACGATTTCAAAAAGGCCATGGTCAAAAGCCGGCAGAAGAAAACGGTGGTCCTGCTTATCCAGCGTGGAGGGCAGGGATATTATATCAGCGTCAAACTCTAACTTCTTCGGCATTAAACTTAGCTTACGCAATTACTAATTTTAATGCCGAAGAAGTTAGCGTTTTTAATATGATAATAAAATAGAGCCGAGTTTTTCACGGTTGCAGCGGTATTATTCATAGGCGATGCCATCGATCGAACGCTAATGAGGGGGCCATGGCAAAACGAAGCAAAATCCATACGGTATTAAATTTATCGGAACCCAGGGACGACGTACTGATCAAGGGATGGGTGCGGACGCGCAGGGACACCAAGACCTTCTCTTTTATCGAGGTCAACGACGGGTCCTGCCTTAAAAACATACAGGTGATCGCCGACGATACGCTGCCCAACTACGCTGACGTAAAAAAAATCACCACCGGATCCGCTGTTGCCATTGAAGGAACATTGGTCGCTTCCAAGGGAAAAGGGCAGCGCTGGGAACTTGTCGCCCAAAAGCTCGACATCGTGCACCTGGCCCCGGAAGACTTTCCCCTGCAGAAAAAAAGACACAGCGACGAATTTTTAAGAACCATCGCCCACTTGCGTCCTCGAACGAACAAATATGGGGCCATATTCCGTATTCGCTCCGAGCTATCCTATGCCATTCACCATTTTTTTAAAACCAAGGGCTTCCGTTATATTCACACGCCCATCATCACGGCTTCCGACTGCGAAGGGGCTGGTGAGCTGTTCCGCGTTACCACCCTGCCCCTCGAGAGCCTGCCGCTGAAGGAAGGCAAACCGGATTACCTGCGCGACTTTTTCGGTAAAGAGGCCGGCCTAACCGTTTCCGGACAGCTCTCCGCTGAAATGTTCGCCCTCTCCCTGGGTGACGTGTACACCTTCGGCCCCACCTTCCGCGCCGAAAACTCCAACACCAGCCGCCATGTAGCCGAATTCTGGATGGTGGAACCGGAAATGGCCTTTTGCGACCTGAACGGGTGTATGGACCTGGGTGAGGAAATGATCCGGCACCTTTGCCGTTATGCCCTAGATAACTGCAGGGAAGACATCGAACTGTTCGGCCGCTTCGTGGATAAGACGCTTTTGGAAACCCTCCAAACGATCGTCTCCAAGCCCTTTGTCAGGTTACCGTACATGGAAGCTGTCGACATCCTGAAAAAATCAAAAAAGAACTTTGAATTCGACGTCGATGTCGGCAGGGACCTGCAGTCTGAACACGAACGCTATCTGACCGAAGAGCACTTCAAAAAACCGGTCATCGTCTACGATTACCCCAAAGAGATCAAAGCGTTCTACATGCGCCTCAACGACGACGATCAAACCGTGGGCGCCATGGATGTCCTGGTGCCCAAGATCGGTGAAATCATCGGCGGCTCTCAGCGGGAGGAACGCCTGCAGGTATTGGAGCGCAGAATCGATGAAACGGGCCTTTCCAGGGAAAGCTACTGGTGGTACCTGGACTCACGCCGCTTCGGCAGCGTGCCCCACAGCGGCTTCGGCCTGGGGTTCGAGCGCCTGCTCATGCTGCTCACCGGCGTGTCTAACATACGGGACGTCATCCCTTTTCCCCGTACCCCCAACAGCATCGAATTTTAACAACAAATGCGCCGCATTTTTTATGTGCGCAGACAACGCAACTTGGCGAGGTCCTCGGCATACCCGTAAAGATGCAGGCCCTTGCTTTCAACGATCATCTCGCCGTCCTCGACCCCGATCTCGGCAGCCATGTAACTTTTTAAATTCTGAATGCCTGCCAGGTTTGCCGGCAGGCCGCCCCAGAGGTCCCACGACCTGAAGTAAACGATAAAATTAAGTTTTCCATCCTGAATGCGGGTGTCGATGGAACGCAGACAGGGGGGGTCCAGGAGGGTCATGTCCGATGGATGTGCCACCTGGAGAACCATTTGATTGTTGCGATAACCGAAATGCTTGTACGTATCGATGATCCACTCGATCTGATTGAGGTAAAGCGCCCCCTCCTCTTCGAAAACGATCCTGCCATCCGTGTCCCGCCGGTCGATAATCTCCCGGTTGTTTTCATCCCACCACATCTTTTTGTTTCCGGTTATCGGGGCGCGGGTCAACCGCTCGCCGTATGTGTAGGACTCACCCGGCTCCTTGTGGCCGGTCATCAGATATTCGATATAGGAGCGTTCGTAGCCATCACCGCCGTAGATATAGGCATCTTCCACAGGATTGGGGATGCCGCAGGAAGGCGGAATGTCGGGTATCAGGGGGATGGTGTAGGGATGGATAACGTGTCCGCAAAAATAGTCATACTCCAACCGCGTCTGTCCGGCGTATGACCCGCGGTCGATGGTGAAGCGTCTGCCGTTGTCCAGAATATCGTGAACCGCCTGAAACCAAAGGTCCGGTAAATCCCTCGCTTTTACCATATGAATCTTCAAAAGAAATCTCCTTGTTTCATGAAAGAATGCGCAGCATTTCTCGTTTTTACAATTCTTTTACAAAACTTTCCTCAAAATCCGTTTAAAGCACTTTTCATCTTAATCCCATTTGTACTATTCATAATCAACTAAAAAAATACAATCGCATGTCACGATTCAGGAGATTGGTTCGACAATGAATTCTGCCCTGCAAATCATCGATTACGGCGCATGGAACGGCGGTACCCTCACGGATAACGCCATGTACGAAAACAAGGGAATGTTTTTCAAAGGCAATATTCCCGTCAACAACAAAACCATTCAAGAACGCGTCGGCGTCAGGACCCGCGTCGTCGCCCCTCAGGATACGCGGATTGGAACGCTTTCGCTGAAAGACCTGATGGATAAAGCGGAATTCGATCCCGCCCGCGTCAAGATCGTCATCGGAGCCACCAATGTCGGTGACGACAAACACGACGCCGGACCGCTGATCAGATATCCCTTCGACGTAATCAGGGAGCAATGCCCAACAGCGGTTCCCTTCGACCTGTATGCCGGTTGCCCGGGATACAACGTCAGTGTGGAACTGCTCCTCATGCTCTCCCTCTCCGGTTTTCTCAAAAAGGGAGACATATCCATTGTCGTCGGGGCTGAAAACATTCACCGTTGCCAGGCGTTTACACCTCTGGATACCTCCAACATCATTTTTGGTGATGACTCCCTGGCAACGGCCCTCGAAACAACCGCACAAGTGGATCCTCCGGACAACACCATTGAAACCAGGGTTTTCCAGGGAGTGCTCAGGCCGGATTTTATCGATCACCTAGCTGAAATCATACACGATTTAAATCAAGGCGAAAAAATAGACGGAATCATCTTAGACAACAAGTTGGGTTCACTGCCCCACAGGGTTCCGGCCACGGCCGCCAGACTTCAGCACAGCCTGGTCGAGCGCACTTTTCCGAAAAAGATAAAACAGGCCAGGGGTTTTAAAGGCCTGCTCGACTTGTACGACGGCGATGTTGATTCTTTTGCTTATGACATCAATACGTTAGCAGACGACCCCCAGATGGTCGAAACCCTGGCTCAAGCCTACATCCTTGCGGGAAAACATCGCACCATCGTGTCCATCTACCTGCGCGCGGATTTGACTTTCCGCCTGACGATCCACAGTGGCGGACCCTTTCCTTTCCTGAAACCGGAAAAAGGGATTGTGGATGCCCGCACCAGAACCCACGGATGCTTTGCGGAGTATATACAGGCCCTCGAACTCGAAAACGATGTTTTTGGAGACATGAACGGCAAAGGCGTCTTTCTTTACGCGACAAGAGGTGCCACGCACCACATCCACACCCTGCTTTCGAACAACAACCTGTCCATGAAAAAACTCGACCTGCTGATCGAACACCAGGCCAATTTTGCCATGCTGCCCCTAACCCTTGAAAAGGTGCTGGAAAACGGACAACCCGACTTGAAAAAGGATGTCACGGATTATTTGGCCAACAAGATGATCACCAACGTTCACGAAAGGGGCAACTGCTCCGTTGTATGCATGCAACGGTTGCCATACGACCTGGCGAGAGGCGCACTCAAACCCGATACCATCAATGGATTTCCTGTCAACCGCAATGTGAAGACGCTTCAATCCGCCAGGATCATCCTGAATGACTCTGTCGGTGCCGGAATGACGCGAAGTTCTTTTCTGCAGATTCTCTAATAGCCGAAAGCCGTCAAACCACCATCTTTGGACCAGGCTGCGCCCACCACAAACGGGGCCATATGGGATGCCAGAAAGCAGATGCAGGCCGTCACCTCGTCCGCTTTGCCCACCCGGCCGGCCGATAGGATACGGCAAATCCCGGTGAGATTTGCCGTTACCATAAAAGCCGAATCATCTATTCTATATGTCCAGCGAACTGACCTCCAGCGCGTTGTTCTGAATAAATTCTCTACGGGGTTCGACGTCATCTCCCATGAGAACGGTAAAAATTTCATCGGTATCCACCGCATCGATGATGCGAACTTGCAGCATGTTGCGCTTTTCCGGATTCATGGTGGTTTCCCACAACTGTTCGGGATTCATTTCACCCAGCCCTTTGTAGCGCTGCACACTGATGCCCTTTTTTCCCTCTTCTAACAAATGGTTTAATAAATCCAATTTATTATCGAAAACCAGGTTTTCCTTGTCCCTGTCTTTATCCGTTTCCGTTTTTTCGACCGTGAACGGCGAGATGTCGTTCTTTGCTATTTTTTTAGCGACAACCACCGCTTTCTGAAAATCGCGGGAGTAAATGAGTCCCCTCCCGATGGTAATCGGCTTGACGTCACTGATAAACGGGTTTTTTATCAGAATCTCTTTCTTCAACGAATCCGAGGGGATAATCCGCATTTCATGGACGTCGTGGTCTTCATTCCATTGCAGGCTTTCCACAACATATCCACTGGCTTCAACTTGTTTTTTAAGAAAATCCATTTTATCCCTGTTTTGGATAAACTTGCTGTTTTCCACACCGCAATTTATCAGCAGTTCTGCAAGTTCAGGGTATACGCCTCTAACTTCCATACCGGATAACGATGCGTAATATTCAGATAAATTTCCTATAAAAACGAACAGATTATGATTTGTCAGTTTTTTACCGTCATTGCCCGGATAAACAACCTTCTTATCACAGACCCTTTTCAGAATGAAGTCGTTGTATTCCCGTTCGTCCTTTAAATAAATTTCATTTTTTCCCTTGCCCACCTTAAACAGCGGGGGCTGGGCGATATATAGATAACCTTTTTCTATTATTTCGGGAAGTTGTCTGTAAAAAAACGTCAAAAGGAGCGTACGTATATGCGATCCGTCCACATCGGCATCGGTCATAATGATGATTTTGTGATAACGCAATTTTTCAATATCATACTCTTCGCGCCCAACACCGGTTCCCAATGCCGTGATCATGTTTTTTATCTCTTCACTGCGCAGAATCTTGTCAAAACGGGCTTTTTCAACATTTAATATTTTACCCTTAAGGGGTAGAATCGCCTGAAATTTCCTGTCCCTGCCCTGTTTTGCCGAACCGCCCGCGGAATCCCCCTCGACCAGGAAAAGTTCCCGTTGCGAGGGGTCCGTTATCTGGCATTCGGCCAACTTTCCGGGCAGGGTCGAATCCACCAGGGATCCCTTGCTTCTGGCAAGATCTCTAGCTCTCTTGGCAGCATCTCTGGCTCGCGCGGCTTCAACCGCCTTGGCGATAATTTTTTTGGCAACAGACGGATTTTCCTCTAAAAACATACCCAGTTTGTCATTCACGAGCGATTCGACAAGCCCCTTGACCTCGCTGTTGCCTAATTTTGTTTTGGTCTGGCCCTCAAATTGAGGACTCATTATTCGCACGCTGATGATGGCGGCCAGTCCCTCCCGAACATCGTCGCCGCTGATTTTCGCGGTCAGGTTCTTGGGCAAATTTCCATTGACCGCATAGTTGTTCAGGGTGCGCGTCAAGGCGGCTTTGAAGCCGATGAGGTGAAACCCTCCTTCTACGGTGTTGATATTATTGGCAAAGGAAAACATCTTTTCTTTGAAGGTGTCGTTGTACTGAATGGCAACTTCTATTTGCACGTCGTTGCGTTCGCCCTCGATGAAAATAGGTTTGTGCAGCGGTGTGTGGCGTTTGTTTACATATTCTACAAACGAGGTTATGCCTCCTTTGTAAAAAAATTGATCCTCATTGTCGTTGCGTTCATCCCTTAGAAAAATTTTGATGCCTTTATTTAAAAAGGCGAGTTCCCGCAGTCTGCGGCTGAGAATATCGTAGTTGAACTCTACCATGTTGAAAATATCCGCGTCCGGAATAAAATGAATCTTGGTTCCACGCTTCTTCGTGCTGCCGACAACATTCAATTCACAGGTTTTTAAGCCGCGTTCATAGGTTTGATAGTAAACCTTGTTCTTGACGTAGACCTCCACTTCAAGAAAAGCCGACAAGGCATTCACGACGGACACCCCTACACCATGAAGGCCTCCTGATACCTTATAGGAATCATTGTCAAATTTTCCACCTGCGTGAAGTTTGGTCAATACCACCTCGACGGCAGGCACATTTTCCGTCTTGTGAATTCCCACCGGTATACCCCGGCCGTCATCCTCGACGCTGATGCTGTTGTCTGAATGAACCGTCACCTGTATGTTTTTGCAATACCCGGCCATGGCTTCATCAATACTGTTGTCCACGACTTCGTAAACAAGGTGATGAAGCCCTGCCACATCCACGTTGCCTATATACATGGAAGGCCGCAGCCTTACCGGTTCAAGGCCTTCCAGTACGTCTATGCTGCTCTCATCGTATACTTTTTTCATCAGATTCTCATCGGCATGATAACGCTCAGATAACTGTCGTCATCTACCCCTTTTATGATGCATGGTTTGTCTTCGGTATGAATGTTCAGTATTATTTTTTCGCTTTCGATAGCATTTAGTATTTCAATGATATATTTGGGATTGAAGGCGGCACTGATCCTTTCCCTGGAAAATTCAATTTCCATATCTTCTTTTGACTCGCCTATTTCCGGATTGGTCGCACTGACCAGCAGCCGATCTTGATTGAAATTGAAAATAGCCCCTTTGTAATTTTCCGACGATAGAATGGACATCCTCTTCAACAGCATGGTAATCTGATGCCGATCGACAATGATGTTATAAGCATCATCCTTTTTGACAATGTCGGTGTATTCCGGAAATTCACCCTCCAGCAGTCTTATGATGATCGTTTCGTTTTCCTTTTTTACAATGAAATAATTGTTCATGATACCGAGGGAAACGACACCCTCTGAAGACAAGAACTTCGCGACTTCATTCAACCCCTTTTTGGGAATGATGATCTTGCCCGTTTCCGGAAGATCGATCTCCTGGTCGAAGGTATAGTCGCACTTCGAAAGCCTGCTTCCGTCGGTTGAAACGATTCTTACTTTCTTTTTATCTCCATCTTCTATCTTTTCAAAAAGCGCGCCGTTGATATGGGCCCTTTTATCATCGCCGGCGCCACTGATAACGATACTTTTTTCGATCATTTTTTTGAAAGGTGCCGACGACAATTCAAAAAAAGTGACATCCTCTATACTCGGATTGTCCGGAAAATCATCCGGATCCATACCGACGATGTGGTATTGAATCGTATCGTTGCCAATCTCTATCCATCGATTATCAACTTCATTCACCGCGATATCTTGCTTAGGAAACTCCCTGACGATTTCAAAAAATTTTCTGGCGCTGATGGCGACGGCGCCGGGTTTTTCAATCTTGGCCGGATAATACCCTTCCATCCCGGTTTCAAGATCGGTAGCCATCAAATTTATGCCCGTGTCCGTTGCTTTAATCAGAATATTTTCCGTTATCGCCAGGTTGCTTTTCCGGCTGGTCAACCCCTGTACCTTGGAGAGAACATCCAGTATCTGGTCTTTTTGTATTGTAAATTTCATATCTATTCCTTATTTAAAGTATAAAAGTAATTATATATATATGCTGTCAATAACTACAAAAAGCACATAATATATTGAATATATTTACATAAATATATTTAATACTGTACAATAAAG
>Ga0316576_10000401_pt1 | contig 19976 bp, 16 predicted proteins | sample S0NA_FD_203075 | JGI IMG/M metagenome (GOLD analysis project Ga0316576, IMG submission 203075) | Rhizosphere microbial communities from salt marsh grasses in Alabama, United States - S0-2_050615r3r5 | ecosystem: Host-associated > Plants > Roots > Rhizosphere | place: USA: Alabama | collected... | reverse complement strand
CGGCGTGTTTGACGTAGTACAGGTCGAACTCCAGCTTACGCTTGGCGTCTTCCTCGTCGGAGCCGTACGGATACAGCATTTGCGCCCATCCGGTCACGCCAGGCTTCACGCGGTGGCGCTCGGCATAATACGGGATGCTCGCCGCCAGCCGGTCCACGAACTCCGGGCGCTCCGGACGTGGCCCCACCAGGCTCATCTGCCCCTTCAGCACATTGAACAACTGCGGCAGCTCGTCGAGCCGCGTGCGGCGCAGAAAGGCGCCGAGCGTGGTGATACGGGCGTCGTTCTTCTCCGCCCAGCGGGGGCGGCCATCTGCTTCGGCATCGACGCGCATGCTGCGGAACTTGTGAAGCCGGAACGGCAGGCCGTCCTGGCCGACGCGAATCTGGTGATAGAGTACCGGGTCGCGGAAGCCGGACTCGATCAGGCTGACGAGCGCCACGACCGCCATCACGGGCAGCACCGCCGACAGCATGATGGAGCCGAGCAGCAGGTCCAGGAAGCGCTTGCCGTACAGGCCGGTCAGTCCAGGCCGGAAGCCGTCGCGGGACAGAAAGATCCAGCTCGGATGCAGCAGGTCGATCTTGACCACGGCGAGCTCCTTCTCGAAGAAGGTAAGGATGTCGAGCACCTCGAAGCCGCTCATCTTGCAGTCCACGAGCTCCCCCACGGGGAGCTTGCGGCGGCGGTCGTCGGCGGCGACGACGATCTCGTCGACGCCGTGCGCAACGGCCAGCTCCAGCAGCGTGCCCTCATGCGGGATGATGTGCTCGTCCGCCACGAGCCTTTGGCTGCGTGGCAATGGCACATAACCGATGACGGAAAAGCCCAGACTGCGCTCCTCCGCGGCAAGATCCGCAATCCGCTGAGCATTGACGCCAGCACCGAGCACAAGCACACGGCGCTTCTGCGACTGTGCTCCCACCACCCGGCTGAAGCTTTCTCGCAGCAATACCACGCCGACGAAGGAGAACAACAGGGCCAGCGCCAGGATGCCGCGGCCCATCATCAGACTCGGGAAGAGATAGAAGGCCGACGCCAGCAGCGCCGTGCCGATCATGAAGGAGAAGCCGAGCCGCACGATAAAGCCGGCCTCGCCTTCGTGCACGCCGCGCTGGTACAGGCCCATCGCCATGACCGACAACGACATCACGGCGGCAAACACCAGTCCGGTAGGGCACCCCGAGCAGGCGTCCATCCCCTCCGGCAGGTTCCAGCCGAAACGCACCCAAAGGCCGAGATTGAAGGCGCCGAAGAAGAGGCTGGCCTCGATGAGCCCCAGAACGAGGTAAATGCGGGAGACGTAGTAGCCGAAGACGCGGATCATGTTCGCTGTAGAGCTATGGGTCCGTTCGGCCCGTGACTCGGGTGCCCGGCATTGCGCCGCAGCCGGCTCCGCGATGCCGGCCGTTCAGCAGTGGCGGGAGCCGGTGCCTGAGACCCGGCGCCCGACGGTCCGTGCTGGAAATCGGGGGGCGGCGCTACGGTAAGACCCGTGGTGGGAGACGGCCTGACTCCGACGAGTAAGGCCGGTATCAAAACCGCCGCGAGTCTAGCACAGTAGGAAGCCAGGCGCTGGCGCGCGCTCCCCCGCACCGGTCCGCGGCCAGTCGCCAAAAACCGGCGGCACTGCTACCATCGCGTCGTCGGCGGCCCTCCCCGCGTTTATGCTCGACCCGGCGGCGCAGCGGCCCGTGACCGGCGGTCGCCATGGGGCCACCCGCGAGCAATGCGGTACGCACCCGGTGCCGTCGCATCATCAGCGTCCGGTAACGGGCGAACAATCGGGCAGCGACTCGGCCCTTGATGACAGGACATCGACGAGAGAGCGGGCTCCAAACACGATGACAACACATCTCGACAGCAGCGACCCCATTATCGGCGTCGTAGGGCTCGGCTACGTGGGTCTGCCCTTGGCCGTGGCCTTCGGCCGGCAGCTGCGTACCATCGGACTGGACATCGACAGCGGCCGCATCGCCGAGTTGCGCGCCGGCCAGGACAGCTCTCTGGAAGTGCCTCCGGATGAGCTCAAGGCAGCCGAGCACCTGTCATTCACCAGCGAGCCGGCCGATCTCGGCGAATGCTCCGTCTACATCGTGACCGTGCCCACGCCGATCACCGAGGCCAAAGTACCCGACCTGCGCCCGCTGATCTCCGCCAGCACCGCGCTTGGCCCGCTGCTGAACGCGGGGGACATCGTCGTCTACGAATCCACCGTCTACCCCGGTGCCACTGAAGAGGTCTGCGTGCCGCTGCTGGAGCGGGGCTCCGGCCTTCGTTTCAACGAAGACTTCTACGTCGGCTACAGCCCCGAGCGCATCAATCCCGGCGACAAGGAGCACCGTCTGGAGACGATCAAAAAAGTCACGTCCGGCTCGACACCGGAAGTGGCAGACTACGTCGACCGGCTGTATCAGCGGATCATCAAGGCCGGCACGCATCGCACCTCGAGCATTCGCGTTGCGGAGGCCGCCAAGGTCATCGAGAACACCCAGCGCGACGTCAACATCGCTCTGATCAACGAGCTGGCGATGATCTTCAACCGGCTCGGTATCGACACCGACGAGGTCCTGAAGGCTGCCGGCAGCAAGTGGAACTTCCTGCCCTTCCGTCCCGGTCTGGTGGGCGGCCACTGCATCGGCGTGGACCCCTACTACCTTACCCACAAGGCGCAGTCCATCGGCTACCACCCGGAGATCATCCTCGCCGGCCGCCGTCTGAACGACAGCATGGGGGCCTTTGTCGCCAGCGAGGTCATCAAGCTGATGTCCAGACAGGGCACCGCGCTGCGCGGCAGCCGCGCCCTGGTGCTCGGGCTGACCTTCAAAGAGAATTGTCCGGACCTGCGCAACACCCGCGTGGTCGACATCGTCTCCGAGCTGACCGACTACGGCGTCCATTGCAGCGTCTGTGATCCCTGGGCGGACCCCCGGCAGGCACATGAGGAGTATGGCATCGAACTGATCGAGCCGAGGGCCGGCGACGGATATGACGCCGTCGTCATTGCTGTTGCCCACCGCCAGTTCGTCGAAATGGGTGCCACAAACCTGCGCAGCTTCGCCAAGCCGGACGGCGTGCTTTATGACGTGAAGCACCTGTTTCCCCGTGACCTCGTCGACGGTCGTCTGTGATGACCGCAGGGGCGAGGCCGTCGACCCGCCCGCCGACACCGGCGGCCGCAGCTCGGGGACGACCGCCTGCCCGACCAAACCGGCTTAGGGCCGCCTGCCCTGCCGCAAAGGAGTCAATGCATGAAAGTCCTCGTCACCGGCAGCGCCGGCTTCATCGGCTCTGCGCTGGCGCTGCGCCTGCTGGACCGAGGCGACACCGTCGTCGGTATCGATAATCTAAACGACTATTACGACGTCGGCCTGAAGCAGGCCAGGCTCGCCCGAACGCTGGGGCATGCCCGCTACATCGACCTGCGCCTGGACCTGGAAGACCGCACCGGCATCACTGCCGCCTTCGCCGAGCACCGCCCGGATCGCGTCGTCAACTTGGCGGCCCAAGCCGGGGTGCGCTATTCGCTGGAGAACCCGCTCGCGTACGTGGACACCAACCTGGTCGGCTTCGCCCACATCCTCGAGGGCTGCCGGCACAATGGCGTGGAGCATCTGGTCTATGCCTCCAGCAGCTCGGTGTACGGCGCGAACACCACGATGCCTTTCTCCGTGCACGACAACGTGGACCATCCGCTCAGCCTGTATGCGGCCAGCAAGAAGGCCAACGAGCTGATGGCCCATACCTACAGCCATCTCTACGGGCTGGCAACCACAGGCCTGCGCTTCTTCACCGTCTACGGACCCTGGGGGCGACCCGACATGGCCCTGTTCAAGTTCACCCGGGCCATCATCGCCGGCGAGCCGATCGACGTCTTCAACTACGGCCATCACCGGCGCGACTTCACCTACATCGACGACATCGTCGAAGGCGTGATCCGCGTGCTCGACCGTATTCCGGAACCGAATCCGCACTGGAGCGGCGATACCCCGGACTCCGCGAGCAGCTCCGCCCCCTACCGGCTCTACAACATCGGCAACAACCAGCCGGTGGAACTGATGCGCTACATCGAGGTGCTGGAGCATTGCCTGGGCCGGGACGCACAAAAGAACCTGCTGCCGCTGCAGCCTGGCGACGTACCCGACACCTATGCCGACGTGTCCGAGCTGGTCGAGACCTTCGACTACAAGCCGGACACATCGATCGAAGACGGCGTCGCCCGCTTCGTGGATTGGTATCGGGACTACTATCGCATCTAGGCCAATTGCTGTCCCGAAGGAACAGCGAATCGGTACAACGATCGGAATCGGCATCGAAAACTCGCAACCGACTCTGCTCTCGTAATCCCTTCAATCTAGATCCGGCAGTTCGGCCGCGGCGCGCGCCTGAAGCCAGCGGTTAGTGAGGTACTTGCGCCTTTGCTCTCAATCACCGAATGGGTGAGGGCCGAAGGCGCAATACCTCCCTCAAGGGACTGATCCATTTGCGTTCATTTGCTCTTCCATTCGCGCCATGTGCGGCCCTCTCCCTCCTTATCAGGTTCAAGGCCGTGTCGCGGGGCCACATCAATCCGCGACGGTGCCGCCCTCGAGGCGGAATTCTCCCTCCAGGTGTCCAAGCAGCGCCCGCAGCTCTCCAGACAGCAGCACCAGCTCGGCATCGAGCCGCGCGCCCGCGTCGTCCGCATCCCCGGTATCCAGCTCGTCGATCAGCTCGTCGGCGAAGCGCAGGCGCTTGAGGCTTAGGTCCTCTTCCAGCAGCAGGGACAGGTGCTCGTTCCACGTGAGCCCCAGCGCCACGACGCGCTTGCCGGCATCCAGGTGATTGCGGACCTCGGGGGCGGTGAGGTCCTGGCCACGGCAGCGCACGACGGCACGGCTGTCCTCGGGGTCGCGGAGCACGCACTGATCCTCCAGCGCGAGACCCGTGCTGGCGGCGCCGGCGGCGACCCAGCCGCTCAGGCGCTCGTCCACCGGCACGGTCGGGCTGAGCGGCTTCACCGGCAGCGAGTCCAGGCTCTCGCGTAGCAGGGACAAGATCTCCTCGGCCACCTTGTCGCTGGCCGCATCGACGACGACCCAGCCGGCGCCCGGATCGATGTACGCGCGCACCACTCGCGAGCGGGTGAATGCCCGGGGCAGCATCTGCGCCAGCAGTTCCTCGCGCAGACGGGTGCGCTCGCGCCGCGGCACCTCGCGCATCTCCGCCTGCTCGATGTCGGCGACCTTCTCGGCCAGGGCCTCCGCCAGCACCGAGCCGGGCAGCAGCCGCTCCTGGCGCCGGGCGGCGACGAGATAGCAGTTGTCGACCGCGTGCACCAGCATCTCGGCGTTCGCGCCCAGCGGCGCGGTCCAGCCGAGTGTGGCCACTTCCTGGGGTCCACAGGGGCGAAAGCGGCGCGCGCCCAAACGTTCGTGCAGCTGCATCTGATCCCAATCGAACGGCACGCTCATCCGGTACACCTTGGCGTTCTTGAACACGGATCCCCCTCGGCAAAAGCGGCGCATTATCCGCGTGCCGGCCGCGAGCGCAAGGCCGACTGCCGACCAGGACCCTACACCGGCGCCGCCGGCACGACCGCGGGCATAACGCCGCGGCCGCCGATCGCGCTCAGGCCGGCATCCGCAGCGGCTGCCGGCGCGCGCCCCAGGTGCCGGGGCGAGCCTCGAAGACGCCGGCACAACGGGTGCCGCACTGCTCGCAGTTGCCCTCGCCGGTCAGTCCCCAGCGGCCGAGCCGGTACCAGTCGCGCTCGATCAGCAGGTGCCCGCAGGCATGGCACCAGGTGCTGCCGCCTTCGCTGTCGTGGACATTGCCGGTGTAGGCGTAGCGCACCCCATTGCGCTGGGCGATGCGCCTGGCTCGGCTCAGCGTCGCCGGCGGCGTGGGCGGCACATCGCCCATCTTGTAGTCCGGATGGAAGGCCGAGAAGTGCAGAGGAACGTCCGGCCCCAGGTGCTCGACGACCCAGCCGGTGAGCCGGTGCAGCTCCCTGTCGCTGTCGTTGTGGCCCGGGATCAGCAGCGTGGTCAGCTCCATCCAAACGCTGGTCTCATGGCGGATGTACTCCAGCGTCTCCAGCACCGGCGCCAGGCTGGCGCTGCAGAGCTTGTGGTAGAAGTCCTCGGTGAACCCCTTCAGGTCCACGTTTACGGCATCCATGCACCCGAAAAACTCCTCTCGCGCGCCTGGACTGATGTAGCCCGCGGTGACGGCGACGTTGCGGATGCCGAGGTCGCGGCAGGCCGCGGCCGTGTCGCACGCATACTCCAGGAAGATCACCGGGTCATTGTAGGTATAGGCCACGCTGCGGCAGCCGTGCTCGGCGGCGGCCCGCGCAATCCGCGCCGGCGACGCCTGCGCGGCCAGCGTGTCCATCTCGCGGGACTTGCTCATGTCCCAGTTCTGGCAGAAACGGCAGGTCAGGTTGCAGCCGGCGGTGCCGAAGGACAGCACCGGCGTGCCGGGGAGGAAGTGATTCAGCGGCTTCTTCTCGATCGGGTCGATGCAGAAACCGCTGGAACGCCCGTACGTATGCAGCACGACGGCCCCGTTCTCACACCCGCGCACGAAGCACAGGCCGCGCTGACCCTCGCGTAACCCGCAGGCCCGCGGACAGACATCGCACTGCACGCGGCCATCGTCGAGCCGGTGCCAATGCTTGGTGGGATGCGCGCCGGTTCCCGCTGCCGGCCGCTCTTGTGTTGTGGGCGTATTCATGGTGAAACCTCGCTGAGCCATCGGGCCGGGACGGTGCGCCCCGCATCTGCAATGGACAGGACCGGCGCGCGCCTGGTTCGCGGATCGTTCAATGGCCGCTACCTCTCGCAAGGCGGCGTCTACTAAAATTGTAGATTGGCAGTGGGGCGCATCGGTGCCGCCGACGGCGCCGGCCGCCCCGCGTAACCGATCGGGACCCGAGCGGTCCGGGAGGCCATGCGATGCAGCGGATACGTCGTCCGGCAGTCGCCGGCATGTTCTACACGGCCCGGCCCGATGAGCTGCGCGCCCAGGTGGCGGGCTACATCGAGGACGCGGCGAGCCGGACGGGGCCTGATGCGGCCCCGCCCAAGGCGATCATCGCGCCCCACGCCGGCTACATCTACTCCGGCCCGGTAGCCGGCAGCGCCTATGCGCAGCTGCTCGGGCGCGTACCACTGATCCACCGCGTGGTGCTGCTGGGTCCGGCCCATCGCTGGCCCGTGCGCGGCCTCGCCTGTCCCGATTCCGATGCCTTCGATACGCCGCTGGGACGGGTGCCCGTGGACCGGGATGCGCTGGCGCTGATCGCCGACCTGCCTCAGGTGCAGGCGCTGGACGCCGCCTTCGACGGCGAGCACTGCCTGGAGGTGCAGCTGCCGTTCCTGCAGGCACTGCTGGAAGACTTCAGCGTCGTACCGCTGCTCGTGGGCGGGGCCGGCACCGACGCCGTGGCCGAGGTGCTGGAGCGCCTCTGGGGCGGCGACGAGACCCTGATCGTGATCAGCTCGGACCTCAGCCACTACCTGAGCTATGATATCGGCCGCGCCCTCGACGAGCGTACGTCGGAGGCCATCTGCGCGCTGCGCCCGGAGGCCATCACGCCGGACCAGGCTTGTGGCCGCAACCCCATCGCCGGATTGCTGAAGCAGGCGCGGGCGCATGGCCTGCAAGGCGAGCTGCTCGATCTGCGCAGCTCCGGCGACACGGCCGGGCCGAGAGACCGCGTCGTCGGGTACGGTGCCTATGTCTTCCACTAGCCCCGAGCACGGGTGCATGGCCGACCGCCCACAGCCGGCGCCATTGCTGACGCCGGCGCAGCACCGCACGCTGCTGGAGCTGGCACGCAGCTCCATCGCCCACGGCCTCGCGGAGCACCGCCCGCTGCCCGTCAGCCTGGATCAGCAGGACGAGGCGCTGCGGGCCGAGCGCGCCGCCTTCGTCACGCTGCACGAGCACGGCCGACTGCGCGGCTGTATCGGCCACCTGGAGCCGGTCGCTCCCCTAGCCGTGGACGTCGTCGACAACGCCTTCGCGGCAGCCTTCCGCGACCCGCGCTTTCCGCCGCTGACGGCCGGCGAACTGGACCAGATCGACATCCACATCTCGGTGCTGACCCCGGCCGAGCCCATCGAGTTCGACAGCGAAGAGGCACTGCTGGCGGCGCTGGTGCCGGGACTGGACGGCATCATCCTGGCCGATGGCGGGCGCCGCGGCACCTTCCTGCCGGCGGTCTGGGAGCAATTGCCGGATCGCCGCGACTTCCTGCGTCATCTGAAACAGAAGGCGGGCCTGAGTCCGGCGCACTGGTCCGACAGCCTCCGCGCCTGGCGCTACCGCACCGAATCGTTCGGCGAGTGAGCGCCGACGGGAGCGGGCCGCAGCGCCCGCCCGGCCGGCCACCCGCAGCGCCTCTCCTTCAGCCCGAGCAACCAACCGCGCATGGATGACATCCATCTCTCCGGCCTGTTCCTGTCCCTGATCGTGCTGCTGGTGCTGTCCGGCTTCTTCTCGGGGTCCGAGACGGCGCTGATGACGCTGAACCGCTACCGTCTTCGCCACCAGGCTGAGCACGGCCACCGCGGCGCGATGCTGGCACGCCGCCTGCTGGACCGCCCCGACAAGCTGATCGGGCTGATCCTGCTCGGAAATAACTTCGTCAACATCCTGGCGTCGTCGCTGGCCACGATCATCGCGCTGCGCATCGGCGGCGAGAGCGCGATCGCCATCGCCGCCGGCGTGCTGACTCTGGTCATCCTTGTCTTCTCCGAGGTGGCGCCGAAGACGCTGGCCGCGCTGCACCCGGAGCGCATCGCTTATCCGGCCGCCTACGTCTACACGCCGCTGCTGAAGGTCCTCGCGCCGCTGGTCTGGGCCGTAAATCTGATTACCAACAATCTGCTGCGGCTGCTGGGCGTACGCCCGGAAACCGGCAGCGGCACGGCCCTGAGCCGCGAGGAGCTGCGTACCGTCGTCAACGAGGCCGGGGCGATGATCCCGGAGCGCAGCCGCGACATGCTGCTGGCGATCCTGGACCTGGAGAACGCCACGGTGGAAGACATCATGATCCCCCGCAACGAGGTCGAGGGCATCGACCTGCAGGACCCGGAGGAGGAGATCACCGCCACCATCCGCCGTGCCGGCTACACGCGCCTGCCCCTGTTCGACGGCGGCCTCGACAACGTGGTCGGCCTCATCCACGACCGCGGCGCGCTGAACGCCCTACTGGAAGGCGGCCCGATCAAGGAGCAGCTGCGCGCCATCGCCCGGCCGCCCTACTTCGTGCCCGAGGGCACCCGGCTGTACCAGCAGCTCATCAATTTCCAGCGCAACAAGCGCCGGGTCGGCATGGTCGTGGACGAGTACGGCGACTTCCTGGGCCTGATCACCATCGCCGACCTGATCGAGGAGGTCGTCGGCGAGTTCACGACCGACCCGGACGACTCCTTTCCCGACATTCACCGCGCCGAGGACGGCAGCCTGCTCATCGACTGCAGCATCAGCGTGCGCGAGCTGAACCGAGCGCTGCGCTGGAGCCTGCCCACGCGCGGTCCGAAGACCCTGAACGGCTTGATCCTGGAATATCTGGAGACCATTCCCGAGCCCGGCACCAGCCTCAAGCTGCGCGGTCACCCGCTGGAGATCATCCAGACCGACGAAACGGCGGTAAAGACGGTCAAGGTCATCGGCCCGCCAACGCGTCGGGCCTCGTAGACCGACATCCCGCCGCCTCTGCGCGCCGACATGGCTACTCCGCTCGTATCATCGACCGCCACGGCGGTCGCTGGCGTCGCCCCGATCCCGGGTGTCCCTGCCAGCGAGTACCAAGACGCCGACGCCGATCTGCTGCCGCAGATGTCCGAGCCCAGCGTGGTCGATGCGGTCACCGCTGTCGCGCCGACCATCCTCGGAATCAGGCGCTGACGCTAAAACCCCTCGCCCGCGACGACACCGACCAGGTCGTCGATGCGCGCCAGATCGTCCTCGATGGCACGGGCGCTGACTTTCAGGTCCGACACCGGCTGGTCGCCCCGGCTCGCCGTCTCCACGGCGGCGCTGGTGGCGTCCAGCTTGGCCTGTGCCTGGTCGAGCCGCTGGAGACGCGCGCGCGCATCGGCGCCGCGGGCGGCACCGATGCTGCGACGCTCTGCCGCGATGCGTCGCTGCTGGGCGGCCAGGCGGCCCTGCGCGCTGCGCAGCTGCGCTCGCACCTCGGCACGCTCCTGCTCCACGGCCCGCGCCTCGGCCTGCAGCGCGGCCTGGGCATCGAGCTCGTCCTCGTAGGCATCCTCCCGCTCGGAGACTCGCCGCTCATAGCCGCCGCCGGCAAGTCCCACCACGCCGCTGATGAAGCCGCCATCGGCGGGATCGGGGCTGGTTGCGCAGGCACCCAGCGCCAGCATCGACAGGACGGCAGCGGGCATCGCCAGCCAGCGCCGGTGTCGCCGGTGCGCATCGCGCCCCGCGCCCGACCCTGTTGCAGATGCCTGAATCGAACTGTTGCTCATTTGCACTCTCCAGATCGAGAACCGGGTACTGTCGCTTTCGGTCGGACGACTGCACCGTTCGTCACCAAGGATAATAGATCCTCGACGAAGCACCGGGCCGTGACTTGTCACCCATCGCAAACTGCGACTATGCTGGGTAAAAGTACGTATTTGCTGCACTGTTTCTTGGACACAACAGCCTGGGCTGTCCGCGCGGGCCGCCCCGGCCATCGAGCCTGGTCTGCACGAGGTACCCGGTCATGACGTTTGCGACACATTCGCGGCTCCGCCACACCATTCAAGCGGGCGCTATGACCTCGACACTGGCCGCGGTGCTTGTGTCCGGCGCCGCGGCCGCCGCCACCTGCCCCGCGCCCAACAGCAACGACATCTTTACTCTGACCTTGTGCGTCGATGGGGAAGTACGAACGGCCGGGACCAACTCCATCGCGGACGTCATCGACATCATCAGCAACGAATCCCTCGATGCGCGCTTTCCGAATTACGACGAGGACACGTCTCCCGGCGAGTTCCGCCTCGACGTCCGTGGGTTGCCGGCAATCCTGTCCTACGACCAGGACTCCACCAAACTCGTGTTCAACGTCCCCAGTCTGGGCATCAACGAAACCTTCGACGCCGGCACCCGTGACGCCAGCAACGACGAGTTCGAAGACTATCTCAAGGACAATGGCGACGACATCCTGCGCGAGTTGCTGAGGGTTTCGCCCATCGATCCGCTGGCGGGCAATCCCGCCAGCCTGCAGAGCGAGATGGTCGCCGGCGCCTTCGCCGCCGGCGTCGACCCCACCTACGATACGCTGGCGCAGGGAAGCTCCTTCGGGATTGGCGCACGCTTCGGTCGTTACAGCGCCGGCGATTACAACCAGGACGTGTTCACGCTGCCGTTGTCCTACGCCTACACGTTCAAGAATTACGACAAGCTCATCGTCACACTGCCCATCACCTACATCGACGTCGACGGTGCCGCCGCCTACCGCGGCAATTTGGGCGTCGCGTACAAGAAGAATATCTTCCGCCGCTGGGCGGTGACGCCATCCATCGGCTACGGCATCACCGGATCGTCCGATCTCGGCTCCCTCGGACACATCTTCTCCGTGGCCGTAACCAGCGACCTGATGCTGATCGACAAGCCCAAGTTCCAGCTCAGCATGGGCAACATGGCCGGTTATTACTGGACGCTGCCGGTCAGGGCCGGCGACTACGGCGTCGACTACGACCTGACCAACACCATCCTGCGCAACGGCCTGCTGCTGTCACTGCCGTGGCAGAAGCGCATCTGGGGCCGCGACTTCAGCCTGGACATCTACGTCACCGATACCCGCTTCTTCGGCGATGAGCTCTACAGCGACAACTACCAGGAGATCGGCGTCACCTTCGGGCCGATGCGCTCGGGCGACAAGCTCGCGCCCAACACCTCCAGCCATCCCTTCGGCATCGGCCTCAAGTACGTCACCGGCGACGGCGACATCGATGGATTCGAGCTAAACTTCGGCTACCGCTTCTGACACCCTCCGCCCAGGGAGGGCCTGGTACCCGGCAGGGACGCCCGGCCGCCGGCGGAGTTGCGTCAGCGCGCCAGCACTGTTGCCGGAGGCCGCGGCATGACCCGCATCTTTATCAGTCATTCCCACAAGGATGCCCCTTTCATCATCAACCAGCTGAAGCCGCTGTTCAGCCGGCTCGGCTACTCCACCTGGTGCTCGGGCAGCGACGTGCGCAGTGCCGAGGACTGGGAGCACCAGATTCGCGACGCCCTCGCCTCCGCCGACTGGTTCGTCGCCCTGCTGTCGCCGAATGCGGCGCAATCCGAGTGGGTCCAGGCCGAGATCCACTGGGCCCTGGAAAACAAGCGCGGGCGCGTCATTCCGCTCATGATCAGCCCCTGCAACCCGAGCGACGTGCACCTGCGGCTGGGCACTCTGCAATACGTGGATTTCACCACCGACGCGCGGGGCGCCCGCGAGCGCTTGCTGGCGGTGATGCAGGGACGCACCGTGCGCACGACCGGGATCACCGCCCTCCCGGCCGCAAACGTCCCGGCGATGCCCGATTCAGAGCAGGCCACGACCATCATGACCGAGTGCCGCGTCGCGCGGGTCCGGCTGTGGATCGAGCCGGCGCAGGGCAGCCCGCGCGAGCAGACCCTGTCCATCAACAACTGGGCCCTGGTGGGCCGAGCCAAGGACGTCGATCTGCACCTGGACGACCATTGCGTGTCGCGCCGGCATGCCCGCATCGCTGTGGTGCCGGGCGGCGGCGCCAAGCGGCTGACACTGACCGATCTCGAGAGCGCCAACGGCATCCTAATCAACCGCCATGCCGTCGTCGGCGACCAGCCCCTGGCCGTAGGCGATGTCATCGAAGTCGGCAACACCAGGCTGACGGTCCGCGGTATCGACTAGGCCCTGCTGACGCTCGCGGCGATTTCGTCCAGGGTCTCGATGTTTTGCTTGTATTCCTTCAGCGCGACGTCGAACCCGGAGGCCTTGGCAGCCGCGGGGTCGCTGCTGCGGACGCGCTCGCCGGCAATATCGAAGACCCGGTAGCGGTCGCCGGCATTGGTCGCCGCCTCCTGGATGACCTTGCGGTTGCCCCAGACCCGCGCCCGCTCCTGCCGCAGCGCCTCCTCGGTGGCCTGGCCGCGCTGGTAACGGGACTCGACGGCCGCCAGCCGCCGCCGGTCCTCCTCCAGGACGGTGCGGGCGCTGGCGATGAGGGCCTCGGCCTCCTGGTTGGAGGCGCGCACATCCCTGGTCATGGATTCCAGCTGGTCCTCTGTGTCGGCGTAGTCTTCCTGCTTGGATGCCACATAGACACCGGCGATGCCGCCCACCGTGCTGCCGATCATCGCGCCGCCGATGGCGTCCTGGGTGTCGCCGCCGGCGACGGCACCGATCACGGTGCCGGCTACGCCGCCGATCAGCACGCCCTGCCAGACCGTCATCTCGAAGCGCCGCGCGCGCTCGCGGAGCTGGCGCTCCTCGGGACTCAGCTCGCCTTCGTAGCCATAGGGCTCCTTGGGGCCACCGAAGCTGAAGCCGCCGATGCCGAAGCGCCCGCCCACCTCCGGCGGCGGCCGGTTGTCGTTCAGGGCGGGCATGGTTACGCAACCCGCCAGCAATAGGGTCAGCGCCAGCGTGGCGCCGCTGTCAGAGAGGATCGATAGCTTCACGGTCTCAGCCCCATTTCATGGTCCTGCAGGGTCAGTCCGCCGCAAGCCGGCCCAGGTCCCTGAGCCAGATGCTCTTGTCGGCCTGTCCATCTTGGTGATACGCAGCCAAGTGCTCGACGAATACGGCCGCATAAGGAATCAAATAGGCATTTTGCTGCTGTTCCAGCTCGGTTTTCACCACGGCCAGCGCCGGACTGACCTCTTTGTCGGAAAAGTCGCGTCCGACGCCGATGACGGTGTCGCCGTAATAGGATAGGCTGTTTGCGAGCCCCGCCTCGATCTCGTCCAACTTGGCCTGCCAGTTGCGCAGCCGTTCCTCCAGCGTCTTGCGGGCATCCTCGATGGCCTTCTCTGCGCCCGGCTGCCCCCCGACCTTGGCGACGAAGCTGTCGAAACGGCTCTGTGCCAAGCCCATGAGCCCCTTCAGAGCCAGCGCCCGCTGCTGGTCGGTGACCACGCGCTTGCCGAGGAAGGCGCCGGTGCGCAGCAGGGCCCGCAACATGCGCTCGCGGGCCTGCTTGATCTCTGCACGGCCGCTCGCAAGCCTGCCCTCGATCAGCTCCAGACGCGTGCGCAGGGCGTCGTCGCCGGACTGGGCCGCCAGCGTTCGCAGGTCCGCCAGCGCCTGATCCGCGTCGCCGCCCGGGGACGCGCCCAGTTTCGGCAGCTCGGCCCAGGCCTCCTTGATGGCGTCCAGCCGCGCCGGCGAGACGATGACGGGCGCCGTCAGCACCAGCCGGAAGCCGAGGCTGTCCAGGGTCTTGGCCTTACCGGTGGCGGCGTTGAAGTAGTTATGCTCCTGGCGCACGGCACTGCCGATCTGGCTCTCCGGGGTCAGGAAATCGCCGCCGCGGCTGACGAAGCCGCCGGCCTGGCCATGGGGCCGGCCGCGATGGTCCAGCGCGAACGGCGCCAGCGTCAGCTCGGCGGCATTGCCGAGGATGTCGTACAGGCCCAACGGATTGGGCTTCAAGAGTCCCACCGGATGCAGCTCGCCGTCGGCGGAGCGGGTGCTCTCGAACCAGGCATAGCGGGCCAGGTCGCCCTCCGGCATCGGGAACACCGGGGCCAGGAAGTCGGCCTCGTCCACCTTCAGGCCACCGCGGGCGGCGAACTCCCATTCTTCTTCGATGGGAAGGCGCAGGAAGCCCGGCTCGCGCTCCTCCCGCGGCAGCGCCCAGGGCGCCTCGGCCAGCAGCCACTCGGTATAGCGGCGGGCGTAGTCCAGGGCGTCGAACCAGCTCACGTCGGTCACCGGCAGGCGTCCGCCCATGGTCGGCCGAGGGCACTCCGGGGCCATCAGTGCGGCGTACTGGTCGCGGGTCGTCTCGTACTTGGCGATGTAGAAATAGCGCGCAGCTGCCTCCGGATCGGTGAATGAGCCGGCCAGGAACGACAGTCGCCGGCCCTCCTTATAGCCGCGATCCTCGTCGGCCTGGCCCATCTCCACCGGGCGGTCGTCGAGCAGGGTGCCGGCCGGTATGGGCACGCGCCGGAACACCATCGCGCCGCCGCAGCGCAGCGGCAGGACCAGGTCGTCGTCCGCCGGCGCCGGGTTATAGAAGCGCTCCGGCCAAGTGATCGACGGTTCCGCCGGCTGATCCACCGCGCCCACACCGGCGCTGCCTGCGAGCAAGGCCATCACCAAGGCCAGCAGCCCGACACCGACGCCGCGCCTTTGCCGAAGCCAACGCTGCTCAGACATCTCGCAGACCCTCCGCGGGCTCGATTCGCGCCGCCCGCCAGCCGGCCCAGGCGGCGGCCAGCGCCGATCCCAGCAGCGTCGCGGCGAGCGCGATGATCACATGGACGGTCCGCAGGCGGCAGATCAGCTCCCCCGGCTGAAGGCTGTCGGCGAACCAGACGTTCAGGGCCGCGGCGACCGGTGCGTAGACTCCAAGCGCGGCGACGGCGCCGAGCCCGGCGATCAGCACCGCCTGGGCCATCGGGAACAGCACCAGGCTCAGGGTCGGGAAGCCGATCAGCCGCAGGATGCTGAGCTCGCGGCGCTTACGCTCCACGTTGGCCAGCAGGTTCGCGGCCAGGGAGGCGAGGAAGCCGACACTGCCGATCAGCGCGATGAGCCAGAACACCCGCGTCAGGTTGCGGTCCAGGGACTGCATTGCCGCGATCTCGCCCTTTTGGGTGCGCACCTCGACGCCTTCGGCCAACAGGTCCGCCTCCAGGCCGGCCACGTCGTAGATGCTCTTGGCATAGAGCCGGAAGCGGGCATAGGGCCGGGCGCTGCCCGATGGCGAATCCCCCTTCCAGCCCAGCGCGGGAACGGCCACGCCGTCGCGATAGTCCTCGGTAGCCACCAGCAGCGGAAGCGGCATCAGGGCCGCATCCTCGGCCAGCGCAGCCGGCGCGGTCACGGCGGTGACGGTCAGCTCCCACACCACGCCCTCGTCGCGGCCCTCGCGACGGCGGTCGATCCGCGCCAGCAGCTGGTCGCCGGGGCCAGCCCCGAGCTTGCGCGCCGCGGAGGCCGACAGCGCCACCTGGTCCAGGCCCCTCGGCGCCGTGGCCGCGTCCGGCAGCAGCGGGTCTCCGGCCGCGGTGGGAATCATCTGCAACGCGCGGATCGCTTCACCGCTGTCCGGGTTCATGAGCCGGCTCAGGCTGGCGGCGATGCGCCGCGTGCTCGGCACCAGGAAGTCCACGTCCGGGCGCGCGCCGATGCGCTCGAACCAGGCCTGGTCGAAGGTGTGGCTGCCGACGCCGATGACCTGGCGGTAGTCGGGCGACTGGATCAGCCGCTGGGCGAGGGTGTCGACGAGCCCGAACTTGAGCCCGAACAGCACCAGCAGCGGTGCCAGCACGGCCATCAGGGCCAGCACGAAGCACAGCGACACGCGCCGCTCGTGGGTGAAATCGCGGTAGGCGAGTCGTAGGATCTCCCGGTTCGGATGCATGGCGTACGGACCGGGGGGATCAGTCCCAGAACAGCGAGCGGGTCAGACTGCCGTCGCGCTCCAGGCGGTGCTGCAGCACGACGACACCGTCGCCGCTCTTGGGCTGCCAGTCGTGGCTGGCGATGATGGCGGTCACGCCGGCGCGCCGGACCAGGTCCATCATCAGGTCGAGGATCACGGCCGCATTCAGCGGGTCCACCGACGCGGTCGGCTCGTCGGCCAGCAGCACGCGCGGCCGGTGCGCCAGGGCGCGGGCGATGGCCACCCGCTGGCGCTCTCCCACCGACAGCTGGCCGGGCCGCTTATCGAGCTGCCGGCCGATGCCGAGGCGCTCGGCCAGCGGCCCGATGCCGGCCGTGCTCTGGCCCAGCAGCCGGCAGGACAGCGCGATATTTTCCCGCGCGGTCAGGAACGACAGCAGGCCGCCGGTTTGCAGCACATAGCCGATGTTACGCCCGCGCAGCCTGCCCAGCGCGTTGAGGTTGCCCTGTTGCCACAGGGCCTGCACGTCGGCATCGGCAAAGCTGTCGGGGCGGAATGCGAAGCGGCCGGCCCGGTCTGGGCGCAGCGCCAGGGCCAGCAGGTCCAGCAGCGTGCTCTTGCCGCAGCCGCTCTCGCCGCGCAGTACGACGATCTCGCCGGGGCGGATGTCGAGACTGGGCACCCGCAGCTCGAAGCCGGCGCCCTCGGCCTCGCGGCGCTTGACCAGGTCGCGGCAGCGGTAGACCGGCAGCACCGGCGCCCGCCGCGACCCGGTCGGCGAGCGCACGGTCAGGTCGTCCATCGGGCTCATCAGGGCAGCGCGTCCAGCGGAATCGTCGTCACCGCCTCGCCCTTGGAGGCGCGGCCGCTCAGGTCGATCCAGCGGTCGGTGTCATCGTGGATGCGCCGGTACAGGCGGATCTTCTCCTCGATCACGTCCAGCACCTCCTGCTGCTGGGCATACGAGCGCGACAGCCAGCGCGATTCGGTCAGGTTCATGACCTGGCTGGTGTAGGGCAGATCGTCCAGCCATTCGCCCACCAGGCCGACGTCGGCGAGGCGCTGCACCTGCACCGTGCTGACCTTGTCCGGGTCGCGCGCCAGCGCCGCCGCGGCGCTGCGCAGCTGGGCGAAGAAGTCCTTGGCGCTCATGGTCGTCTGCTCCCCGGCCGCGAGGATGGCCTCCAGCGTCTCCTGCAGGTTGCTGAGCTGATTCTTGCTGATCAGCACCCGCACATCCATGCTCTTGATCGCAGGATCGGCGGGGTCGCGGTCGCTGACCCAGGCCGAGATCAGCCGCGGCGCCCGGCTGCCGGTCTTTCGGCCCAGGTAGGCCAGCTGCATGGCGCGGCCCACCAGGGCGGTCTTGCGCTCGATTGCGCTGGCGTCGTCGGCCGCGGGGACCTGGATCAGGCGGCCGTCGCGGGCGGCCTTCAGCTGTGTCACGAGGGCCTCGGCCAGTGCGTCCACCTGGCTGCCGAAGGCGTCCACCGAGCCGCCCTGCACCGGAAAGTACAGGTCCCCCGCGCTGCCCCAGCGGCTCAGCTCCCGGTACTGGGCGGCCGCCCGCTCGTGGTTGCGCTCGCCGGCCGGCGTCAGCAGGTGCAGGACGGCAATGGCGATCTTCGCCCCGCCGGCACGCTGGTCCTGCTCCTGGGCCAGCAGCCGCAGCCGCTCGGCGCCGAGGCCGGTGCTGGCGAGCGGGTCATTGCCCTCGCGGGCGCCGGCATCAGTGATCAGCACGATGAAGCGGCCGTCGTAACCGCTCCAGTCGATGGATTCGATGGCGTCGTAGATGCCGGCGTAGGCATCCTCGTCGAAGCCGCGGCTGGACACGTCCGCCGCCTGCACCCGGTTGACCCTGGTGAAAAAGCCGCTCGGGTCGCGGCCGTCCTCGAGCGTGGCGGCCACACGGCTGACGTACTCCAGCGCCGGCGTGACCTCTGTGTTGTCGCGGAAGGCGACCAGGCCGAAGCTCAGCGCGTCGCCCATGTCGCTGTCCTTGAGCCGGTCGTAGATGCGCCGGACGGCGCGGCGGGTGCGATCGATGTAGGGCCCCATGGAGGTGGTGCTGTCGACGACGAAGACGATGCCGGCGCGATAGTCCTCGAGCTTGCGGTCGGCCTTGGCCGCGGCCGGCTCCGGCGCCTTGTCGAGGCGGTCTTCGTCGCCCGCTTGCAGCGTCACCGCCGCGACCCGCAGCACGGTGCTGCGCATGCCGCTGGAGAGATACACCTGGTCGTGGTCCAGGATCGGCAACAGGTAGAATTGACTGTTGGGGTCCACGTAGGTGTCCGGCTCCCGGGCGATGACCGGGAAGCCCTCGGGGATGTCGCCGCTGGCGATGGTCGCACGCAGGCGCTCGGTCTCCTGCCCGGGCAGCTCGGCATCGATGACGTTGAGCAGGGCGTTTTGATCGCTGAAGAACAAGGCCGGCTCGCGGTCGGCGGTGCGGGTGAAAGCGACGGTCAGGGTCTGCTTCCAGTCGATGGCCTTGTCCGCCGGCAGCCAGCCCTCGGCGGCATCCTCGCGGGCGCCGCCCACCTCGATCCATTCCTCGCCGCCGCTGCGGCGCCGGTCGTAGACGTAGAACACGCTGAGCGGCGGCAGCTCCGCGCCGGTGGCGGGGGCCTCGGGCATCGGCCGCAACTCGGCACCCGGGCGGGTCAGCACGCGCTGGTAGAGCTCGCGCTTGCCCGGCATCAGCAGGGCCTCGCGGGACTGGGCGGGACCGGCCCCCAGCACCAGCGGCAGCACCAGCACCGCGGCCAGGACCTGCAGCACGCGGACAATAGGAGCGCGGATCAGGGTCATGGGCTCTCTCCGGCCCGCTCCAGGGCCTGCAGGCGTGCCACGGCCTCGTGCACCCCGGCCGCCTCAGCCTGACGGTACCAGTGCGCGGCCTTGCGGGCGTTGGGCCCGGTGAAGGGGGAGCTTTGCTCGCTCCAGTGCAAGGGGTCGTACCAGTTGGCCAGCGTGAATGCGGCTGGCCCGAGGCCGCCGTTGGCCAGCTCGCGGGTCAGGTAGAAGGCCGGGTCCAGCTGGCCGGCATCGCGCAGGGCCAGGGCCAGGGCCCAGGTCTGGTCCGCCGGCGGCGCATCGCCAGCGGCGATACGCTCGCGGGCCAGCGTGAAGGCATCCTCGAGGCGGCCCGCTCGCAGCAGTTCCATCAGGTCCGGAGCGCTTCCCGTAGGCGGCCCCGGCTCCACCGGTGGTGTCGGCGTGGGGGGGGACGGTGTCGGCTCCACCGGCGGCGGTTTCGGCTCCACGGGCGGCGGATTGGAGCCGTCGGGAACGGTCTCGCCGGGCCACCACCACCAGATGGCCAGGCCGATCGCAACCAGCAGCACGGGCATCAGCCCCCAGATCAGCCAGCGCGACCATCCCCCGCCGCCGTGCGGTCCCGGGCCGGGATGGGAC
>Ga0316576_10000400_pt1 | contig 19993 bp, 18 predicted proteins | sample S0NA_FD_203075 | JGI IMG/M metagenome (GOLD analysis project Ga0316576, IMG submission 203075) | Rhizosphere microbial communities from salt marsh grasses in Alabama, United States - S0-2_050615r3r5 | ecosystem: Host-associated > Plants > Roots > Rhizosphere | place: USA: Alabama | collected... | reverse complement strand
GGGCGAGCAGCAGGATGTTCGGCTCGATCTCGCGGTAGGCCTGGCTGTGCGTCTGCGGGTCGTACTTGGTGTCGCGGGTGTACTCGCTGATGTTGATGTCGTACCCGCCGATGCCGCCCTCCTCGTTGACCCGGGTCCAGAAGTCCTGCTGACCCTCGACGATCGGCACGGCCAGGGCCGCGAACGGGCCCTCGGACAGGTCGGACAGGATGCCCAGGTAGATGCACCCGTTGTCCTCGTTCACGGCGTCGGGGCATGGCTCCTCGGTCACGCCCACGTCGGTGGCGATCTCCTCGACGGCACCGTCGTCGGCAGCGCCGGTCTCGTCGGCCTCGGTGTCCCCGTCGCCGCCCCCGCAGGCCGTGAGCACCAGGGCCCCCGACCCGAGGACGGCGAGGGTGCGAGCCAGTCGCGCTCGGACCACGTCACTTCCCTCCAGTCGCTCCAGGTGCAGCACTCGCTGCACACGCCGATACTTTCGGTTCCTCGACCGTTTCGGCAAGATGGGCTCGACCCGTCCCACGTAACGATTCCGACTCGACCACCGGGGAGACATGCTCGCCATCGAGAACCTCGAGGTGGTGTACGAGGACGTCATCCTGGTCCTCAAGGGGGTCAGCCTCTCTGTCCCCGAGGGCCAGATCGTCGCACTCCTCGGCGCCAACGGGGCCGGCAAGACGACGGTGCTCCGGGCGATCACCGGGCTCCTCGACGTCCACCGCGGCAAGATCACGAAGGGCTCGGTGACGCTCGACGGCCGCCCCATCTCCGACCTCGACGCACCGGGCACCGTGGCCGCCGGCGTGGGACAGGTGATGGAGGGGCGCCGCGTCTTCACCGAGTTCACCGTGCACGAGAACCTGCTCGTCGGAGGACACACCTCCAGCCGAGCCGAGGTCGTCGACGGCCTCGAGCGCGTCTACGGCCTCTTCCCCATCCTCGCCGACCGTCGCAAGCAGCTGGCCGGTTACCTGTCCGGGGGCGAGCAGCAGATGCTCGCCATCGGCCGCGCCCTCATGGCGCGCCCCCGCTACCTGCTGCTCGACGAGCCGTCCCTGGGCCTGGCCCCGCTGGTCGTGCAGCAGATCCGCGACCTCGTGGTGGACATCAATGCTCAGGGGACCTCGGTGCTGCTCGTCGAGCAGAACGCCAGCATGGCACTGTCCATCGCGAGCCACGGCTACGTGATGGAGACCGGCCGGGTCGTCATGGACAAGCCGGCCGAGGTGCTGCGAGAAGACGAGGACATCCGCGAGTTCTACCTGGGGCTGCGCGGCGAGGAGGCCGCGTCGTTCCGCGACGTCAAGCACTACCGCCGACGCAAGCGCTGGCTGAGCTGAACAGGAGCCTGCCGTGACCGCGACCCCGCACCTGACCCCGCCGGCACTGTCGTCAGCGCCGCTGAGCACGGTGCTGACCGCCGCGGAGCACCACCTCGACAGCGGCCGGGCGGTCCTCGAGGTCTCTGACCTGTCCCTCGCGTTCGGCGGCACCCAAGCCGTCTCCGAGGTCTCCTTCCACGTCGCCGCCCACGAGCTGTTCGCCGTCATCGGGCCCAACGGGGCGGGGAAGACGTCCATCTTCAACTGCGTCTCCGGGGTGTACCGGCCGCAGCAGGGCACGATCCGGATGTTCGACACCGACCTCATCGGGCGACGTCCGGACGAGGTGGCGCGTCTGGGCGTGGCCCGGATGTTCCAGAACATCGAGCTGTTCGACAACCTCACCGTCCTGGACAACCTCATGCTGGGCCGGCACCACCACATGACGTACTCGGTGGGGTCCGCGCTGGTCTTCCGAGGCAGGGCCAAGGCGACCGAGATCGCCAACCGCGCGGTCGTGGAGGAGATCATCGACTTCCTCGACATCGAGGCCCACCGCTCCTACCCGGTCGGCATGCTGCCGTACGGCATCAAGAAGCGGGTCGAGCTCGGCCGGGCGCTCGCGATGGAGCCGACCCTGCTGCTGCTCGACGAGCCGGTGGCGGGGATGAACGTCGAGGAGACCGAGGACATGGCCCGGTTCATCCTCGACATCCGCGCCGAGCTGGGCATCAGCATGGTCATGGTCGAGCACGACATGGGCCTGGTCATGGACCTGGCCGACCGGGTGATGGTGCTCGACTTCGGGCAGCGCATCGCGCTCGGCACCCCCGCGGAGGTCCAGGCCGACCCCGCCGTCATCCAGGCCTACCTGGGCGAGGAGATCACGGCATGACCACGACGTCCCAGACCCGCACGAGAACGCTGGTCGCACGCGTGCAGGAACGGGCTGCCGCCCACCCCGACCTCACCGCCATGCGCGTCAAGCGAGTCGGCATCTGGCAGGACATCACCTGGGCGGAGTACGCCGACCAGGTCAGCCTCGTCGGCCACGCGCTGCTGTCCATGGGGATCGAGCCTGGCGACCGCGTCGCGGTGCACTCGGAGAACCGCCCGGAGTGGCTGTTCGCCGACCTCGGTTCCATCGCCGTCCGCGGGATCACGGTGGGCCTCTACCCGACGAACCCACCGGCGGAGGTGTCCTACCTGCTCCGCGACTCGGGCAGCCGAGTGCTCGTCGCCGAGGACCAGGAGCAGGTGGACAAGGCGCTCGCGGTGGAGGCGGACTGCCCCGACCTGGAGTGGATCGTCTACCTCGAGCCGCGCGGCGTGGCGACGATGGAGCACCCGAAGCTGCTGAGCTGGACGCAGTTCGTCGAGCGGGGCCGGGTGCACCGGGAGGAGCACCCCGACGCCCTGGGCGCGCTCGCTGCCGCCGCGAAGCCCGAGGACGTCGTCACCCTCGTCTACACCTCCGGCACGACCGGGCCGCCCAAGGGCGCGATGCTCACCAACGCCAACGTCGAGTTCGCCACCGACGTGCTGGTCAAGGGCGGCGGCATCTACGAGCCACCCCCGACCACCGACGACGTCATCCTGTCCTACCTGCCGCTGTGCCACGTCGCCGAGCGGGCCATCACCACGTGGAGCAACGCCGGGTCCGGGGTGCTCGTGCACTTCGCCGAGTCCATCGAGACCGTCACGACCAACCTCCGCGAGGTGCAGCCGACCCTGTTCTTCGCCGTCCCGCGGATCTGGGAGAAGCTCAAGGCCGGCATCGAGATCAAGATGTTGTCGGCATCCCGGCTCAAGCGCGCCAACTACGCCCTGTGGATGAAGGTCGGCCGTCGGATGGCCGACGAGCTCGTGCGCAACGGCGGGCGGCACACGTGGCGCACCCGGCTGATGTACGCGGTCGGGTACGTCTTCCTCTTCCGCTCCCTGCAGGAGCGCGTCGGCCTGCGTCGGGTGCGCGCGGCGTCCTCCGCCGCGGCCCCCATCGCCCCGGAGGTGCTGTTCTTCTTCTTCAGCATCGGTGTGGTCATCAACGAGCTGTACGGGATGACGGAGAACTCCGCCATCGCCACCACGAACCGGAACGGACGGATCAAGCTCGGCACCGTCGGCGAGCCGCAGCCCGACACCGAGGTGCGCATCGACGAGACGACCGGGGAGATCCTCACCCGGCACCCCGGGGTGTTCGCCGGCTACTGGAACAAGCCGGACGCCACCAGGGAGACGATCGGCCCCGACGGCTGGCTGCACACCGGCGACGTCGGGGTGTGGGTCGACGGCACCCACGTCAAGATCGTCGACCGCATCAAGGACATCATCATCACCGCAGGCGGCAAGAACATCTCCCCGTCCGAGATCGAGAACTCGCTCAAGGCCTCCCCGTACATCCGAGAGGCGGTCGTCATCGGCGACCAGCGGCCGTACCTGACCGCGCTCATCGGCATCGAGGAGGACACGGTCGGCACCTGGGCCCAGCAGCGCCGCCTCCCCTACACCACCTACCGCGACCTGTCGGAGAAGGAGGAGGTGCTGCGGCTGGTCCAGGGCCTGGTCAAGGAGGTCAACGAGCGGTTCGCCCGGGTGGAGAACATCCGCAAGTTCCGGATGATCCCCAAGGCGCTCGACCACGAGGACGGCGAGCTCACCGCGACGCAGAAGGTCAAGCGGTCCTCGATGATGAAGCTCTTCGACCTCCTCGTGGCCGACATGTACGACAACCACGACACCCTCGCCGGTGGCGACCTCGTCGACGTGATCGTGCCGGACCACGAGCCGGTGGGGGTCTGAGCGTGGAGGAGCTCGTCCTCTCCCTCGCCCGAGGCCTCGGCGTCGGCAGCACCTACGCCCTGCTCGGCGTCGGTTTCGTGATCATCTACCGGGCCACCGACGTCATCAACTTCGCCCAGCCCGCGCTGATGATCCTCGGGGCCTTCTTCGCGTCCGCGTTCGCGACCCAGGCCGGCCTGCCGTTCCCGGTCGCCGTGGTGCTGGCGATGCTCGTGCTCGCCGCCATCGGCATGGTGGCCGAGCGCCTCGCCCTGCGTCCCATGGTCGGCCGGCCGTCGTTCTCCGCGGCCACCGTGACGGTCGGGCTGTTCATCATGCTGCTCATCCTGGCCTTCCGGCTCATCGGCCCGGACGTCATCACCGTCGGTGACCCCTGGGGCCTGACGACGGTCGGCATCCTGGGCTTCGAGGTCTTCGCCGTGGACCTGGCCAAGATCGTGATCTCCCTGGTCGCCATCGCCGCGGTCGGGCTGTTCCTCACCCGCTCCCGGGTGGGTCTGGCCATGCGGGCCACCGCGCTCGACCAGGAGACGGCCCTGGCCCAAGGCATCAAGGTCGGTCGGATGTTCGGGCTGTCCTGGGGCATCTCCGCCGGGCTCGCCGCGCTGGCCGGCGTGCTCATCAGCACCGGGGCCACCGGCGTGGACGCCACCATCGCCCTGGTCGCGCTCAAGGCGCTTCCGGTGATCATCCTCGGCGGGCTGGACTCCATCAAGGGCTCGGTGATCGCCGGGCTGGTGATCGGCGTGGCCGAGTCGCTCACGAAGACCTACCAGCCGGAGTACGCCCCGTGGCTCGGGGCGAACTTCGACCTCATCGTCCCGTACCTGATCATGATCGTCGTGCTCATGGTGCGGCCCTACGGGCTGTACGGGACCAAGGAGGTGCTGCGGGTATGAGCACCACGCAGGCCCCAGAACACCTCAGCCGGCGGGACCGGCGCCGGTCCCGCACCACGCTGCGCGGCCGTCCGCTGCTCTACACCCGCTACGCCGACGAGATGGCGGTGTTCAACACCTCCACCAAGCGCACCTGGGTGGTCGTGCTGATCGCCGCCATGCTCGTGCTGCCGTTCGCCCTCGAGCGTGACATGGTCAGCCTGGTCTCCACCGTGTTCGTCTTCGCCATCGGCGGCATCGGGCTGAACCTGCTCACCGGCTACGCCGGACAGGTCTCCCTCGGCCACGCGTTCTTCCTCGGCCTGGGTGCCTACACCGCCGCAGTGCTCGGGGGCGAGCAGGACGGTGACGTCATCGGCCTTGGTCTGGACATGGCCATCTGGCTGCCCCTCGCTGGACTCGTGCCCGCAGCCGTCGGACTGGCCGTCGCACCGCTCGCAGCCCGCGTGCGCGGGCTCTACCTGGCGATCCTGACCCTCGGGCTCGTCTTCATCGGGGAGCACTTCTTCAAGGAGGCCGACTCCATCACCGGCGGTGCGGGCGTCGGGCGCGCTCCTGCCGAGCCGGTGTTCCTCGGGGTCGACCTGTTCGTGAACCGGGAGATCCTCGGGGTCCGCGTCGACCGGTTCACGGTCTTCTACTTCACCTGCTTCGTCATCTTCCTCCTCCTGGCGTTCGCTGCGCGCAACCTCACCCGCTCCCGCTTCGGCCGGGCCTTCGCCGCGGTCCGCGACCGGGACATCGCCGCCGAGGTGATGGGCGTGCCGTTGCTGCGCACCAAGACCCTCGCGTTCGGGGTGTCCTCGTTCTACGCCGGCATCGCCGGGGCGCTGCTGTCGATCATCGTCGGGCGGATCACGCCGGAGAACTGGAACCTCTTCCTGTCCATCGACTTCCTCGCCGTCGTGTTCATCGGCGGCGTGGCCACCATCAGCGGGTCCATCCTCGGCGCGGTCTTCGTCGTGATGCTGCCCAAGCTCGTCGAGGAGCTGTCGGTCTACGTCCCCATCGCCGGCGGCGTCGGCTCCGGGGCGCCCTTCACGGTCTTCCAGCTGCAGACGCTGATCTTCGGTCTGCTCATCGTCCTCTTCCTGGTCCTCGAACCACGAGGGCTGTACGGGCTGTGGGTACGCATCCGCAACTACTTCAAGGCGTGGCCCTTCTCCTACTGACCGCATCCCGCCGCAGGACCTTGGTCCCGGCGTGGCGGCAGGAACGCCCCTGATCCGCTGGGCCGTCGTCCCCGACACTGGGCTCGGCGGGCCTCCCGGCACCGGGTCGTCCGGGTGCCGGGGTGCCCGGAGGAGGCGAGCATGCCTGCTGCGCGCGGGTTCCTTGAGCGCTTCCGCACCGGTGGCACGCCGGGTGCCGCCGCCGGGGCCGGTGTGCCCGCCGACCGGGTCGCCGAGCGGGACGCCGAGCTCGCCGCCGTCTTCGAACGCCTCGAGGACGTCGAGGCCGCCTGCGCCACCCAACGGGCCGAGGCGCTGGACCAGGCCGAGGCCCGTCGGGTCGCCGCTGCGGCGCAGGCACGCCGGGTGCTCGCCGCCGCGCGTGACGAGGCCGAGACCGACCGACGGGAGGCGGCTGCCGCCATCGCCGCGCAGGCCGACGAGGAGAGCGCTGCCGTCGTCACCGCCGCCCAGGCCCAGGCGGCCGCGGTCCGCGAGCACGCCGACGGGGTGCTCGACGACTACGTCGAGCGAGCCCTGCTCGAGGTCCGCCGAGCCCTCGCCCTGGGCGCGGGGGGACCATGAGCACCTCGTGGGTGGCCGCCAGCGTGCGGGCCCGGGCCCTCGCCCGGCGCCGGGTCGGGGCCGCCGGCGCCCGCAGCCTCGCGGCCCTGCCGCTGCCCGAGGCGACCGCGGCCCTGGCCGACACGCCCTACCACCACGACGTCCGCGCCTCGGACGACCTGGCCGCCGCCCAGCGCGGCACCGCCGCCGCCGTCCTGTGGCACCTGCGGGTGCTCGGGGGCTGGGTCCCTCGCAGCGGGACACCGGCACTGCGGGCCCTGGCCGCCGGGTTCGAGGTGGCCAACGTCGACGAGCACATGCGGTCGCTGCGCGGCGAGCCGACGGAGCCGGCGTTCCGGCTCGGCTCCTTCGCGACAGCCTGGCCGCGCCTGCGCCACACGACGAGCCTGCGGGACCTGCGGGACGAGCTCACCACCTCGGCGTGGGGCGACCCAGGTGGGGACGGGGTGAGGACCATCGGCCTGGCACTGCGCACCGCGTGGGCCGGCCGGGTCTGGCGGGCGGTGCCCCAGGCGCGGCGGTGGGCGTCGGGCGCCGCTGCCCTTCTCGTGCTCCGGGAGCGGTGGGTCGCCGACCGGCGGCTGCCAGAGGTCGTTGTCGACAACCTCGAGCCGGTGCTCGGCGTCGAGTGGATCTCGGCGTCGTCGATGGCCGCCAGCGCGCAGGCGATGCCGGCTGAGGCGACGTGGGTGGTCGCGGACGCCGACGGGCCGGACGAGCTGTGGCGGGCCGAGGCGACGTGGTGGCGGCGGGTCGAGTCCGACGGCTTCGCGATGGTCCGCGGATCGTCCTTCGGCCTCGCACCCGTGGTCGGGAGCCTCGGTGTGCTCGCCGCCGACGCCTGGCGGGTGCGAGCGGCCCTCGAGGTCGCCGCCACGGACGGCGCAGTCATGGAGCTCTTCGATGCCGTGGCGTGAGACGGTCGAGCCGGTGAGGATGCAGCGCGTCGCGCTGGTCGCCCCCCAGGAGTCCTGGCGCCGGGTGCTCGTGTCGGTGGCGGACAGCGGCGTCATGCAGGTCGACAGGGTCACCGATGCGTCGGAGTCCGCCCCCACCGAGGCTGCCCGGGCCCTCCAGCGCGTCGCCGGCGACCACGTCCCCGAGCCGGTGCTGAGCCCCGAGGCGCCCGACCTCTCCGCCCTGGAGCACCAGGTCCCCGCCGACCAGGCCGCCGCGCTCCTCGCCGGCGAGGCCGACCTCGCCGCCGTCTCCGGCGACGCAGTGCGGCGCGGTTCGGTGGCAGCCGTCACCGGCTGGGTCCCGGCCCGCGAGATCCCCGGCCTGGCTGCCCGTCTCGCCGACAGCGGCGGCGGGGTGGTCCCGCTGCCGACACCACGCGGCACCGACCCCCCGACGATGCTGCAGCGCCGCGGACGGGTCGGCCGCTCCTTCGAGCCGCTCGTCCGCACGTACGCCACCGTGCCCTATGCCGACATCGACCCCACGCTCGTCGCCGGCCTCGCCTACGTCTTCATGTTCGGCATGATGTTCGCCGACGCGGGCCACGGGCTGCTGCTCGTGGGGGTCGGCCTGCTGCTGCGGGCCGGACGGCTCCGCCGGGCCGCGCGGTTCCGCCACGTCTGGCCGTTCGTCGTGGGGGCCGGCATCTCCGCGACGGTGTTCGGGGTGCTCTTCGGCGAGTTCTTCGGCCCCACGGGCGTGCTCTCCCCGCTCTGGCTCGACCCGCTGGAGGAGCCCATCCCGCTGCTTGGTGCCGCCATCGGGGTCGGTGCGGTGATGCTCGCCGGCTCCTACGCCCTCGGCACCGTCAACCGGTGGCGCGAGAGCGGCTGGCAGGCTGCGCTCGTCGCCCAGAGCGGCCTGGCCGGGGTCGCCCTGTTCGCCGGTCTGGGCTTCGTCGCCTGGGGTGTCGCCGTCCGGCTCACCCCCCTTGTCGTCGCCGGAGCCGTCGTCGCCGTGGCGGGTATCGCCCTGACCTACATCGGCCTGCTCGCCGCGGCCGGAGGGGGCGGCGCCGGTGCGGCCCAGGCCACCGTCGAGGTGTTCGACGCCGTCATCCGGCTGGGCACCAGCCTGGTCTCCTTCGCCCGGCTCGCAGCCTTCGGGCTCGCCCACGCCGCGCTGACGGCGCTGGTGTGGCAGGGCGTCACGGCGCTGGCGGGGCAGGGTCCGCTCGGCTGGGTGGGCGCCGTCGTCCTCTTCGTCGTCGGCAACGCGGTCATCTTCGGCTTCGAGGCCCTGGTGGCCGGCATCCAGGCCCTGCGCCTGGAGTACTACGAGCTGTTCTCGCGGGTGTTCGTGGGAGAGGGCCGACCATTCGAGCCCTGGCACGTCCCCACCGCCCGCACCGTCCCGTCCCCGGAGGTCTGAGTGAGCGCCTGGCTCGTCGCCCTGCCCGTCGCCGTTGTCGTCGTCGTGGCCACCCGTGCGGTGGTCAGACGCCGGGGACGGCTCGCCCTCCGCTCGCTGCTGGCCCTCGACGCAGCCCTCGTGCTCGTGGCGCTCGGCCTGTTCGCGGTGACCTTGGCCGGCGTGGACCCAGCGCCCGCGGCCGCGGTCACCGAGGCCGCCACCGCGGCACCGCCGGTCCTGCAGGACACGACAACGGACTCCTCCACCTCCTCCGCCGCACTCATCGGCGCGGCCATCGCGGTCGCCGGCTGCGGCATCGGGGCGGCCATCGGCGTGGCGTACACCGGAGCGGCGGCGCTGGCAGCGATCAGCGAGCGGCCGGAGATCTTCGGTCGGGCCATGGTCATCGTCGGGCTGGCCGAGGGCATCGCCATCTACGGCCTCATCGTCGGGATCATCCTCATCGGGCGGGCCTGATGATCGCCGCCATCGGCACCGCGAGCAGGGTGAACGGCTGGTGCCTCGCCGGCGCACTCGTCCGCCCCGCCGAGACCTCGGAGGAGGTCCGAGAGGCGTTCCGAGGCCTCCCCCAGGAGGTGTCGGTCCTCGTGCTGACCCGAGCGGCGCACGCCGCCCTCGCCGACGTGACGGACGGGCGGCTGCAGGTCGTGATGCCGCCGTGACCGCGACCGTCCTCGAGCAGCAGCGCGACACCGACGCGCTGGCGCCGGTGCGGCAGGCTCTGCTCCGCCAAGCCCGGGAGGAGGCCGACGAGACCCGGGCGTCCGCCGAGCGGGAGGCCCAGGAGGTGTTGGCACGCGCGCACGCGGAGGCCGACGAGGTGCGTCGGCAGGCGCGGGCGGACGGCGAGCGCGACGCGCAAGACCTGCGAGCCGAGCAGCAGGCCCGGGCTCGCCGCCGCGCCCGGACCATCGTCCTGCAGGCCCAGCAGGAGACGTTGGAGCGGCTCACCGAGCAGGTCCGCGCGGCGGCGCAGGCCCTCTGGGAGAACCCCGAGACCAGGGACCTGCTGCGAGACCTCCTCAGCGCGCGCGCCCGGGACGCGCTGGGCCCGGACGCCACCGTCAGCGACCACCCGGCCGGCGGCGTCCAGGCGGAGGCCGGGTCACGCCGGGTCACCTACCTGCTCACCGACCTCGCGGACGAGACCATCGCCGGGCTGCCGGACCTCGCCGGGCTGTGGACGCCGTGACCCGGTCGACAGGCCGGGTGGCCAGGGTCGCCGGACCGCTCGTGGAGATCGAGCAGCTGCCGGGCCTCGCGATGGCCGACCTCGTCGAGCTCGGCTCGGACCGGTTGCCCGGGGAGGTGGTCGCCCTGCGCGACGGCGTGGCCACCGTGCAGGCCTACGAGTACACCGGTGGGCTGGGACCCGGGGCCCCGGTCGTCCCGGTGGGGACGCCGCTGTCCGCCCCCCTCGGGCCCGGGCTGCTCGGCTCGGTCGTGGACGGGCTGCTGCGCCCGCTGTCCGGCGTCGGACCGTGGCTGCGCCCGTCCCGGGCCGGCGACCCCACCGAGCGCACGTGGCCCGTCGAGCCGATCGTCGCCGAGGGTCGCGGCGTCCGCGCCGGCGACACGGTGGCCACCGTGACCACGCCGGGAGGGCTCGAGTTCCGCGTGCTGGTGCCGCCCGGGCTGTCCGGTCGGCTCGTCGACGTGGCCGAGCCGGGGCCGCGCCCCGCCGACGCCACGGTCGCCTGGGTAGAGACGACCGCCGGCCGCGCCCCGGTGCGCCTCACCCAGCACTGGCCGGTGCGCAAGGCGCGTCCGGCCGGCCACCGCGTCGACACGGTCAGCGGGCTCACCACCGGGCAGCGGGCCGTGGACCTGCTCTACCCGGTGGCGCGCGGGAGCTCGGCAGCGGTCCCCGGGGGGTTCGGGACCGGCAAGACCATGCTTCTGCAGCAGGTCGCCAAGTGGTGCGACGCCGACGTCATCGTCTACGTCGGGTGCGGTGAGCGCGGCAACGAGATGGCCGACGTCGTCGCTGACCTGCGTGAGCTCGTCGACCCCCGCACCGGCACCCCCCTCTCCCGGCGCACCGTCGTCATCGCGAACACCTCGAACATGCCGATGATGGCCCGCGAGGCCAGCATCTACAGCGGCGTCACGGTGGCTGAGTTCTTCCGCGACATGGGCTACCACGCGGTCGTCATCGCCGACTCGACGTCACGGTGGGCCGAGGCCCTGCGCGAGTTCGCCTCCCGTTCCGGCGCCCTCCCCGCCGAGGAGGGGTACCCGGCCGACCTGGCCTCGGCGCTGGCCGCGTTCTACGAGCGGGCCGGGCACATGGTCACGCTCGGCGGCAGCGAGGGGTCGGTGACGGTGATCGGCGCGGTCTCGCCACCCGGGGGCGACCGCTCCGAACCCGTCACCGCCAACACCGAGCGGTTCGTCCGGTGCGTCTGGTCCCTCGACCGCGACCTGGCCTACGCACGGCACTACCCGGCCGTGTCCTGGACGGGCTCCTTCTCCCGGGACGCCGACGACCTCGCCGTCTGGCACACCCGCCAGGGCGACCCGGGGTGGGCGACGCGTCGAGGCCGCATGCTCGGCATGCTCGCCGAGGCCGACCGGCTCACTGCGCTCGCCGACCTCGTCGGGATCGGGTCGCTGCCCCCCACCGAGCGGGTCGTCCTGCTCGGGGCGCGCCTGCTGCGCGAGGGCGTGCTCCAGCAGAACGCCCTGAGCACCACGGACGCATCGTGCTCCCCGGAGAAGGGGGCAGCCCTGGTCGAGGCGGTCCTCGCTGTCGTGGACCGCTGCCACAGCCTCGTGGATCGAGGCGTCCTGGCCTCGACGATCGAGGAGCAGGACTACTCCGGGCTCGTCCGGGCCCGCGAGGAGACGGGGTCCGACGACGTCGACGCGGTGCACCGGCGGCGGGACTCGCTGCTCGCGGTCCTCGACGGCCTGGACGGTGAGGCAAGCGGGGGTGCGCCGTGAGCGGGAGCTGGGGGGCCATCGAGCACACCGGGATCGCCGAGGTCCACGACCCGCTCATCGTCGTGCGCCCGGTCCAGGGGGTCGGGTGGGACGAGTTCGCCACCGTCCGGCTGGGGCCCGACGGGGCACGGCACGGGCTGGTGCTCGAGGTCGACCGCGACCTGGCCGTGCTTCAGGTGCTCGAGGGCACCGACGGGGTCGACCCGGCGGCGACCAGCGTCGTGTTCAGCGGCTCCCCCCTCCAGGTGCCCGTAGGCCCGGCCTGGCTCGGCCGGGTCTGCAACGGCCGCGGGGAGCCGATCGACGGTGGGCCCCCGGTGCTCGCCGATACGCGTGCCCCCACCACCGGACTGCCCATCAACCCTCTGCTCAGGCAGCCCCCCGCGGAACCGGTGCTGACGGGAGTGAGTGCCCTCGACGGGTTCGCGACTCTGGTGCGCGGCCAGAAGCTGCCGATCTTCAGCGTCGCAGGCCTCCCGCACCTGACGATGGCCACCCAGGTCGCCGCCCAGGCCTCGGCCGGTGGGGAGCCGTTCAGCGTCGTCTTCGCCGCCATGGGCCTCACCCACGCCGACTCCGCCATGGTGCGTGACAGCCTCGAGGAGCGCTCCGCCGCCGGCGAGCTGGTCACGTTTCTCAACCTGGCCGACGACCCCGTCATCGAACGTCTGCTCACCCCCCGGCTGGCACTCACGGTCGCCGAGCACCTCGCGTTCGACGGCGGCCGGCACGTGCTCGTCGTCATGGGCGACATGACGAGCTACGCCGAAGCGTTGCGAGAGGTGTCCTCCACCCGCGGGGAGATCCCCGCCCGACGTGCCTACCCCGGCTACCTGTACAGCGACCTGGCCTCCCTGTACGAGCGCTGCGGCCGGATCGAGGGCAGGCCCGGCTCGGTGACCGTGCTGCCGTTCCTCACGATGCCCGCCGGCGACATCACCCACCCCGTCCCGGACCTCACCGGCTACATCACCGAGGGACAGGTGGTCCTCTCCGGAGACCTCGCCGCCCGGGGCGTGTACCCCCCTGTGGACCTGCTGTCGTCGCTGTCCCGGCTCATGCGGAAGGGGGCCGGCGCCGGCCGCACCCGCGAGGACCACCTCGACGTCGCCGCCCAGGCCCTGGCCGCCCTGGCGCGGGCCCGCCAGGCGCGCGAGCTGGCCGACCTCGTGGGCGAGGAGGCGCTCAGCCAGACCGACCGGCAGTACGTGGCGTTCGACGACGCACTGCACTCCGGCGTCGTCGACCAGGACCCGACCGAGAACCGGCCGCTGACCGAGACGCTCGACCGGGTCTGGAAGGCGCTGTCCACCTTGCCGCGGCGAGAGCTGACCATGCTGTCGGCGGCGATGCAGTCCGAGCATCTGCCGGGGGGTGCGCCGTGACGGCCATCCGAGGCCAGCCCCCAGGGCGCACCGGGCGAGTCTGGCTCAAACGCAGGCTTGAGGTGGCCGACCGGGGGTCGACACTCCTGGAGACGAAGATGCGCATCCTTGCAGGCGAGCAGCAACGCTTCGCCCTGCTCGCGCAGCGCACCCAGCGACGCTGGGAGCAGGCGGCGGCCGACGCCGACCGGTGGATGGCCCGCGCCAGCCTGCTCGGCGGGCGCCGGGGCCTGAGGTTCGCCGACGACGGACGGCCGGCGCAGGTGCTGCTCTCATGGGACACGACGATGGGGGTGTCCTACCCCTCGCGCGGCCGAGTCGTGATGCCCGATCCCCTGCCCGACGCACCGACCCCCGCGGGGGCGGCCCTGGTGCGGGCCAGGCAGGCCTACCGGGCGGCGGCCGTCGCTGCCGTCGACCACGCTGTCGCGACCGCCGCGGTGGCCGCGGTGGAGCGGGAGATGGCGGCGACCCGGCGGCGGCTCCGGGCGATCCAGGACCGTTGGATGCCACGGCTCGAGGAGGCCGGCCGCGCCGTGGCCGAGGCGCTGGAGGAGCAGGAGCGCGAGGAAGGCATGCGCATGCGCTGGGCGGCCGAGCGCCTCGGAAGGAGGCAGCGATGATCCACCGCATCCTGCTGGCGGTCGACGACTCCCCGGCGGGGTTGGCCGCCGCCCACGTGGCGATCGAGCTGGCGGTCGTGTGTCGGGCCGAGGTGCGGGCGGTCACGGTGCTCGTCGACGGCGAGCTGGAGGCGGCGCTGGCCGGCATCTCCGCGGGCCGTGAGACGAGCGAGGCGCTGCGTGCCCGCCGCGGCGGCGGGCAGAGCGCGGTGCTGCACCACGTCGTGGAGCTGGCGTACGTGCGCGACGTCATCCCCGAGACGATGGCGCTGGTCGGCGAGCCCGCTCCGGCCATCCTGGAGGAGGCTGCGCGCTACCGTCCCGACCTCGTCGTCATCGGACGGTCGGACCGTCGGGTCACCGGCCAGCCCTACGTGGGGTCGGAGGTCAGGCACGTGCTGGAGTTCGCCGAGCAGCCCGTGCTGGTCGTCCCGGCCGACGGCTCGGCACTCGGTGCACGGGAGCCGCCCCGACCCTAGGAGCGGAAGCGCGCGTCGCCGAGCTGCTGGTCGGCGTACGAGGACGGGTCGCCCTGCGGCTCGAGATGGGTGAAGGTCGTGGTCCCCGGCAGGGCCAGGGCGATGTCGCGCTCGACCCGCTCGCACAGGTCGTGGCCCTGCACCACGCTCCACTCCCCCGGAACGAGCACGTGCATGTAGACGAACCGGTGCCGCCCCGACTCGCGGCTGCGGACGGCGTGGAACTCGATCCCCTGCTTCTCGTAGGTGGCGATGACACCCCCGATCGCCTCCTGGTCGTCGGCGGGGAGGGACACGTCGAGCAGGCCGGCCCCGGAGCGGCGGATCAGCCGCCAGCCGGTGACGAGGATGTTCACGCCCACCGCCAGCGCCACCAGCGGGTCGAGCGGCTGCCAGCCGGTGATGGCGACCAGCGCCACCCCGATGATGACACCCACGGAGGTCCACACGTCGGTGAGCAGGTGCTTGCCGTCGGCCTCCAGCGTGATCGACCGGTGCCGACGCCCGGCCCGGACGAGCACCAGCCCGACGACGAGGTTGATGACCGCTGCCAGCGTCGTCACGGCCAGGCCGATCCCCACCTGCTCGACCGGCTCCGGCACGATCAGCCGGCGCACCGCCGTGTAGACGATGGCCGCGGCCGCGACGAAGATCATCCCGCCCTCGATGGCCGCGGACAGGTACTCGGCCTTGCCCCGTCCGAAGTGGTGCTCGGAGTCCGGCGGCCGGGCGGCCGCGCGAAGGGCGACCAGTGCCACGATCGCCGCGACCAGGTTGACCATCGACTCCAGGGCGTCCGACAGCAGACCGACCGAGCCGGTCAGCCAGGCCGCCCCGAACTTGAGCGCGATGGTCACGAGCGCGGTGACGATGGACAGCCAGGCGAATCGCTGCAGGACGTCGCGCCGGCTCACGGGCCCATCGTCCCACCCCGCGTGGCGAACTCCACGGGACCCGGCCTTCCACCGACAGGGGCTGCCGACAATCATGGGAGCGTGGGTGAGCAGTCGTTGAGTCTGGACGTTCCCGAGACGACCACGGCCACGTGGCGGGCCAGCGTCGACGCGGTGCTGGCGCGCGGCCGGGGGGAGCTGGACCAGGACCAGCTCGACCGGCTGTTCGCGAAGGTGCTCACCACGACCACCGACGACGGCATCGTGCTTCAGCCGCTGTACACAGCCGACGACGCCGGGCCGCCGCGGGGGTTCCCGGGCCAGTCACCCTTCGTGCGGTCGGCCACTGCGGCCGGCTCCGTCCCGTCCGGGTGGGACGTGCGCCAGCGGGTCGACGCCGCCCACCCGCAGGGCAACGACCGTGCCCTGGACGAGCTGGCGAACGGTGCGACCTCGCTGTGGGTGCGCCTGCCCGAGGGCGCCGACGCCGCCGCGCTCGACACCGTGCTGGCGGGGGTGTACCTCGAGCTCGTGCCCATCGTCGTGGAGGCCGCTGAACCGGCCGTGGCGGCGCCTGCACTGCGCGCCCTGTGGACCCAGCGGGGCCTCCAACCCGCCGAGGTGCGCGCCGTGCTTGGGTTCGACCCACTCGGCCGGCTGGCAGCCACCGGCGACACCGACGTCGTCGAGCCTCAGCTGCGGGCTGCGGTCGAGGAGGCGGGGCGCGCGGCCGCGTCCTACCCGGGCGTGCGCACCCTCGTCGTCGACAGCACGCCCTACCACGACGCCGGCGCCTCGGAGGCCGACGAGCTCGCCGTGAGCCTGGCTACGGGCGTGGCCTACCTGCGCGCGCTGACCGACGCGGGGCTGTCGGTCCCGCAGGCCCTCGGCCAGCTCGAGTTTCGCTGCTCGACCACCGACAACCAGTTCCTGTCGCTCGCCCGGCTGCGGGCAGCCCGACGGCTGTGGGCACGCGTGGCGGAGGCGTGCGGCGCCCCGCAGGCGGGGGCGCAGCGTCAGCACGCCGTCACCTCCCGCGCCATGCTCACCCGCTACGACGCGTGGGTGAACCTGCTGCGCACCACGGTGGCGTGCTTCGCCGCGGGCCTCGGAGGCGCGGACGCCGTCACCGTCGAGGCATACGACGTCGGGACCGCTGCCACAGACCTGGGGCGCCGCCTGGCCCGCAACACCCAGACGATCCTGCTCGAGGAGTCCCACCTCGGTGCGGTGATCGACCCGGCGGGGGGGTCGTGGTTCGTCGAGACCCTCACCGAGGAGCTGGCGCACACCGCGTGGGCCCGCTTCCAGCAGATCGAGGAGGCCGGCGGCATGCGCGCGGCGTGGGACGCAGGCCTGGTGCGGGCCTGGGTCGATGACGCCCACGAACGCCGAACCGACCGGGTCGCGCACCGACGTCAGGCCATCACCGGCGTCACCGAGTTCCCGCTGCTCGGCGAGACCGTCCCGGCGGACCCCGGACCGACGGCGCGGCAGGGCGGGCTGCCCGTGCGCCGCTGGGCCGAGCCGTTCGAGAGGCTGCGGGACCGCGCCGCCCGGAACGGCAAGGCCAACGGGACGCCCCCACGGGTCTTCCTCGCCACGCTCGGGCCGCTGGCCGAGCACAACGCCCGGGCATCGTTCTGTACCAACCTCTTCGCCGCCGGTGGCATCGAGGCCGGCTCGGCCGGGACGGTGACCGCCGACGACGTCGCCGAGGCCTTCGCCGCCAGCGGTGCCCGCCTGGCCTGCATCGTCGGGAGCAACGACCGTTACGCGACCGAGGCGGTGGCCGTGGCGGCGGCGCTCGCCGCGGCCGGGCCGGCGCGGCTCTACCTGGCCGGCGACCCGGGGGACCTGCGGGACGCCCTCGACGCCGCGGGGGTCGCCGAGTACGTCGTCGCCGGCGGTGATGCGGTCGCCCTGCTCGGCAGGGCGTTGGACGCGGCGGAGGTGCAGTCATGAGCGAGCGGGCCGTCCCCGACTTCACCGGGGTGGACCTCGGCAGCCCGACGCCGGCAGCCGACCTGTCTGCCTGGCGGGCGGCGTTCGCCGAGGCCGTCGGGCAGACCGCGGACGAGACCGCCTGGCACACCCCCGAGGGCATCACCGTGGCCCCGCTGTACACCGAGCAGGACGTGGCCGACCTGGGGTTCCTGCGGACGATGCCCGGCCACCCACCGTACCTGCGCGGGCCGTACCCGACGATGTACGTCAACCAGCCGTGGACGATCCGGCAGTACGCCGGGTTCTCCACCGCCGCCGACTCGAACGCGTTCTACCGCCGCAACCTGGCCGCCGGCCAGAAGGGGCTGTCGATCGCCTTCGACCTGGCCACCCACCGCGGCTACGACTCCGACAACCCGCGGGTCGCCGGCGACGTCGGCATGGCCGGGGTCGCGATCGACTCCATCCTCGACATGCGCCAGCTCTTCGACGGCATCCCGCTGGAGAAGATGAGCGTGTCCATGACGATGAACGGCGCGGTGCTGCCGGTCATGGCCCTCTACGTGGTCGCCGCCGAGGAGCAGGGGGTGCCGCACGAGAGGCTCACCGGCACGATCCAGAACGACGTTCTCAAGGAGTTCATGGTCCGCAACACCTACATCTACCCGCCCGAGCCGTCGATGCAGATCATCTCGGACGTCTTCGCCTACACCTCGGCGGAGATGCCGCGCTTCAACTCGATCTCCATCTCCGGCTACCACATGCAGGAGGCGGGGGCCACGGCCGACCTCGAGCTCGGCTACACGCTCGCCGACGGCCTGGAGTACCTGCGGGCCGGCGTCGGCGCCGGGCTCGACATCGACCGGTTCGCGCCGCGAATCTCGTTCTTCTGGGCCATCGGCATGAACTTCTTCATGGAGGTGGCCAAGCTGCGGGCGGCCCGGCTGCTGTGGTCACGGATCGTCGCCGGGTTCTCCCCCACCAACGACAAGGCCCTGTCGCTGCGCACCCACAGCCAGACCAGCGGCTGGTCACTGACCGCGCAGGACGTCTACAACAACGTCGTCCGCACGTGCGTGGAGGCGATGGCCGCCACCCAGGGGCACACCCAGTCGCTGCACACGAACTCCCTGGACGAGGCACTCGCCCTGCCGACCGACTTCAGCGCCCGCATCGCCCGCAACACCCAGCTGCTGCTGCAGCAGGAGTCGGGCACGACCCGGGTCATCGACCCGTGGGGCGGCTCGTACTACGTCGAGCGACTGACCGCGGAGCTGGCGAAGGCCGCCTGGGCGCACATCGCCGAGACCGAGGAGGCCGGCGGCATGACCAAGGCGATCGAGGCGGGCCTGCCGAAGCTGCGCATCGAGGAGGCCGCGGCACGCACCCAGGCCCGGATCGACTCCGGCCAGCAGCCGGTCATCGGGGTCAACACGTACCGGCCCCAGGTCGACGAGCCGATCGAGGTGCTCAAGGTCGACAACACCGCCGTCCGCGCGGAGCAGCTGGCGAAGCTGGAGAGCCTGCGGGCCGAACGCGACCCCGACACTGTCCAGGCCGCCCTGGACGCGCTGACCGCCGCCGCCCAGGCCGCCGCCGACGGCAGCCGCGGGCCCGGGCTGGAGCAGAACCTGCTCGCCCTGTCCGTGCAGGCTGCCCGGGCGCACGCCACCGTCGGGGAGATGAGCGACGCGCTCGAGCGGGTCTTCGGCCGGCACACGGCGACGATCAGGACAATCTCCGGTGTGTACCGCGAGGAGATGGGGGCGTCCGACACCGCCGACCGCGTCCGCGAGCGCTGTGCGCGCTTCGAGACCGAGCACGGACGGCGTCCCCGCATGCTGGTGGCGAAGATGGGGCAGGACGGCCACGACCGAGGCCAGAAGGTGATCGCCACCGCGTTCGCCGACCTCGGCTTCGACATCGACGTCGGCCCGCTGTTCCAGACACCGGCCGAGGCGGCGCTGCAGGCGGTGGAGGCCGACGTGCACATCGTCGGGGCGTCCTCCCTGGCGGCCGGCCACCTCACGCTGGTGCCGCAGCTGCGTGCCGAGCTCGCCGCGCTCGGGCGTGACGACATCATGGTCGTGGTGGGCGGGGTCATCCCACCTGACGACGTCGCCCCGCTGCTGGAGGCGGGTGCCAGCGCGGTGTTCCCGCCCGGCACGGTCATCGCCGAGGCAGCCCTGGGCCTGCTCGACGAGCTCGAGGAGCGCCTGTCCGGCCAGCGCACCGGAGACGCCACCTGAGCCCCGCCCGCCCGGACGTCGACACGCTGGTCGCCCGGGTGCACGCCGGCGACCGGGCCTCCATCGCCCGGTCGATCACCCTCGTGGAGTCCACGCGCGCCGACCACCAGGCACACGCGCAGGACCTGCTCGTACGCCTGCTGCCGAGCACGGGCTCGGCGCAGCGGGTGGGCATCAGCGGGGTCCCGGGAGCGGGCAAGTCCACCTTCATCGACGCCCTCGGCACGCATCTGACGGCCGCTGGTCACCGCGTCGCGGTGCTGGCCGTGGACCCGTCCTCGACTCGGCACGGGGGGTCGATCCTCGGCGACAAGACCCGGATGGCGCGGCTCGCCGTCGACCCCGCCGCCTACATCC
>Ga0316576_10000399_pt1 | contig 20063 bp, 18 predicted proteins | sample S0NA_FD_203075 | JGI IMG/M metagenome (GOLD analysis project Ga0316576, IMG submission 203075) | Rhizosphere microbial communities from salt marsh grasses in Alabama, United States - S0-2_050615r3r5 | ecosystem: Host-associated > Plants > Roots > Rhizosphere | place: USA: Alabama | collected... | reverse complement strand
GCTGACAACCTGACAACCTGATTCCCTAAAACTCAAGCTCGGCGGCGGGTACGGCGGAGTTGGAACGGCCAGGGTAGCTGAGCCAGGTCATGGCCACGTTGAGATCGCGGATGATATAGTCGGCCTCGATAATTGTGCCGTCCTGGAACTCCATCATCTCCGTCGTATGGGCATCTTTAATCAGGGTGAGATCGTAGCCGCGGTCGAGAGCGGCGTAGGCCGTCGCGCGAATGCACCAGTTGGTGGCCGCTCCGGCGAGGACGATGTGTGTGACGCCAAGCTCGGCTAATATCTCTTCCAGCGCTGTTTCCTCAAACGATGAGTTGTAACTTTTATAGAAATGCAGATCCTCGTCCGCGGGGGACAGCTGGGGAACCAACTGCCACTCGGGGCTGCCATAGATCAGCTCCTCGTCCGCGTGCTGGACCCAGATGACGGGCATACCACCCGCGCGCGCTTTTTCGACAGCCAGGTTGATGTTCTCGACAACCTGCGGCGTATTCCAGGCCTCGCGCACGACGCCAACCTGGACATCTACAATCAAAAGCGCTGCTTTGTTACCTTCGCGAATTACCGCCATTTTGAATTACCTCCAAATAGATAGGGGATTTTATGCGTTACAAGAGCCGGAATAAATCATGCCGGTCTGTTATTGTAGCGCAACGCACAGCCAAGATACGGCTGTGACGGGGATTCTCATCAGCGGCCTTTGTTCCAGGCATCCTTTCTGCGGCTGTAATATCCTTTAAAATATCATAAAATTAGCATCATTTTGATAAGGCAGATAAAAGAACATGAATTTCCAACTTCTCCACCCACGCGACCAGCTGATCGCGATCATGAACCGGATTTATCACAATGGGATGACCACCCTCAGCGGCGGGAATCTGTCGATCAAGGATGATAACAGCGACATCTGGATCACGCCTTCGGGCATCGACAAGGGCAAGCTGACGCCCAAAGATATTATGCGCGTCAAAGCGGACGGGACGCTGGAGGGGCCGCACAAACCCTCCTCTGAACTGCCTTTCCACCGCGCGATCTACCGTCTGCGGCCGGACCTGGAAGCGATTGTCCACGCCCACCCGCCGGCGCTGGTCTCCTTCAGCATTGTGCGCGAAGTGCCGGATACGCGGATCATTCCCCAGGCCAATCGCGTCTGCGGGCCGGTCGGCTACGCGCCTTACGCTCTGCCGGGCAGTGAAATGCTGGGCGAACATATCGCGGCTACTTTTGCCGAAGGGTACAACATCGTCATCCTAGAAAATCATGGCATAGCCGCCGCGGGGACGACGCTGCTGGAGGCCTTCCATCGCCTGGAAACACTCGATTTCTGCGCACGCACGCTTATTCACGCGCGGGCCTTGGGAGAAGTCAATATGCTCTCCGAGGCGGCGCTCAATCTGTTCGACCATCGCAAAAATGAGCTGCCGGAGTTTGTGGCCACATCGCACAGCAGCCGCGAAAGGGAACTGCGGCAGCAAATTGTGGACATCACCGCGCGCGCCTGCGACCGCCACTTGATGATCAGCACTGAGGGCGTGGTTTCGGCGCGTCTAGACGAGGACAGCTTTCTGATCACGCCCACAGGCCACGACCGGCGCACGCTAGCCATCGAGGATATCGTACTGGTACGCAACGGCGTGCGCGAGGCGGGTAAAAATCCCAGCCGATCGGTGCGCCTGCATGAAGCGATCTACACCCGGCATCCCGACATTCACAGCATCATGACGGCGCAAAGTCCTAATGCCACGGCTTATGCGATTACCACGGCCGTTTTTGACTCGCGGACCATTCCCGAAAGCTTTATCTTGCTGCGCGATATTCCCCTGGTGCCTTTCAAGACCCTCTACACGCAGGCGGAATCCATCGCCGAAATGGTCTCGCTGAGCAGCCCGGTCTTGCTGATTCAAAACGACTGCGTACTCACGGTGGGGACGGACATCTTGAACGCTTTTGACCGGCTGGAAGTGGCTGAATTCAGCGCGCGATCGCTGATTGATTCTGTCTATCTAGGCGATCTCGTGCCCATCGGCGCGGGTGAAATCCAGGATTTAGAAAAAGCGTTTAATCTCAACTAAGGCGTTAGCGCATGGGATCGCCAAGCAAAGAACAGATGATTCGCCACCTACGGCACGCCAACCGGGTCGCTGAAGCAGCTATGGAACAGGGCAACCATCCTTTCGGGGCAATCCTGGTCGCCCCGGACAATGAAACGGTGTTGATGGAACAGGGCAATATTAACACGGTCAACCACGCCGAATCAACGCTGGCGCGCCTGGCGGCGGAGCAGTTTGACAGTGACTTTCTGTGGGAATGCACGCTGTATACAACGGCCGAACCCTGCGCGATGTGCGCGGGGACGCAGTACTGGGCCAATATAGGCAAACTGGTTTACGGCATCAGCGAACGGCAGCTGCTAGCCTATACGGGATCACATGATGAAAACCCGACCATGGATGTGCCCTGCCGGTATATTTTCGAGCACAGCCAGAAAGCGGTACAGGTTTGGGGACCGATCGAGGAAGTATCGGCCGAAATTTGCGAACTGCACAAAGCGTTCTGGCGTTGAGAAAATGGACTCGGATTGACTAGTGGCCGGCCAGATCCATGTCCTGATTCACGCGGCTGAACCCAGTTTCCAAGTCTCGCCAAGCATCAATCAAAGGTAACAAACTGGCAACACCTTTGTTATAATTCGCTTTCAATGGCCAACAGATTGAAAATTTAGTGACTGCTCTAAGAGGGAATATCGGCGGTTTTATCTTAACGTCGACGACGGCAGTCTATATTGGCGCAGGCCCTTTTGACCAACCCTTGCGCGAATCAGACGCTAAGTATGACCTGCCCGAAAACCCTCAACTGGCAACCTTCCCGAAACCAACAGGGGTGGGGATGATCGGGTATGCGACCGGTAAATTAGCGGCGGAGAAAGCCCTTATCCAGCAGGGCGTGCCCTACACGATTATTCGACCTCATATCGTCATGGGACCGGAAGATAACAGCGGTCGCTTGCAGTTTTATTGCCAGCGACTTTTAGACGGAAAACCGATAATGTTGACTAACGGTGGTGTCCAATCGGTTCAATTCGTGTTCAGTCGTGACCTAGGTTCTGTTGACATTTGGTGAATAATTACCAAATGTCGCAAATCAAAGATAATCAATGGTTAAAAATCTATCAGTTTCTGGACCAGTGTCCCGACGTATATGCCGGGAATGAATCTGAGTGCCGCCGTTTCATTGACGGCGTCCACTGGATCCTGCGAACCGGATCACAATGGCGTGAGTTACCAGAGAAATATGGTAACTGGAATAGTGTCTACAAACGTTATGCTCGCTGGTGCGACAAGGATATCTGGCAGAGGATGCACCAGCACTTCGCCGATGATGCCGATATGGAGAGTTTGATTGTGGATAGTACCATCGTTCGCGCTCATCCATGTGCCGCTGGGGCTTTAAAAAAACGGCGGTCAGGCTGAACAGGCTCTGGGTCGCAGTCGCGGTGGCTTCAGCACCAAAATTCACGTTAGCGTGGATGCGTTGGGGAATCCCCTGCGCTTCATTTTGACTGCTGGACAGCGGCATGATTGCACCCAGGCCGAAGCTTTGATAGATGGTTACTCGTTTGACCGTCTGCTGGCCGACAAATCTTATGATTTTGACGATTTTCTGCAGCTCATTGTTGACAAAGAGGCCGAGGTGGTTATTCCGCCACGAGCCAGGCGCAAAGAGCAGCGTGAATATGACAAACATTGGTATAAAGAGCGTCATTTGGTCGAGTGTTTTATCAATAAGATCAAGCATTATCGTCGCATATTCTCTCGTTTTGAGAAGTTGGCCGACCGATATCTCGGTTTCTTGAGCTTTGCCGGTGCTCTTATATGGTTACGTTGAAATGTCAACACAACCTAGTCAAGAGGCGCAATCTACCGGCCAAAATGTGATTAGCCAGGTAGCCAAGATGAACCTGGCCGATCAGCCAGGTTCCGACTGCTTAGAGAGTTTTTTTACTTTCTGGAAACCAAGTTCTGTTCAAGGGCGATGGTCGCGGCTTCGGTCCGGTTGGCGACACCAAGCTTGGAGAGAATATTGCTGACATGATATTTGACGGCCGAAACACTGAGATGCAACTGTGCTGCCATTTCTGGATTTGACATCCCGGCCGCCAGTAATTGTAAAACATCTCGTTCACGATCAGTCAGATCGTTCCCCAATCCTGATTGTCTTTCCGTAGATTGCACCAAATCTCCCAGTGCTTCGGCATCCAGCACAGGTTTACCGGCTGCGGCGGCGCGAATTGCCTCACATAACGCGTCACCAGAAACGCCTTTGATCAGGTAACCGATGGCTCCGGCCTGGACCGCCCCTTGAACCAATTTACTATCGTGAAAGCTGCTGAGAATGATTACCTGTGTATATGGGCATTTTTCGCGGATCACCTTCGTGGCTGCAATGCCGTCCATACCGCCAGTCAGGCGCATATCCATCAGCACCACGTCTGGCTGCAGTTCCTGGCACAATCTGACAGCTTCCTCTCCGTCCTGTGCCTCGCCGACGAGCATCAGATCGTCAACTGGGAGCAGCGCAAAACGGATACCGCGCCTCAGTAACTCGTGATCATCAACTGTAAGCACACGAATCGCCTTATCCATTAGAACCCTCGGTATTTTCAGCAGGAGACCAGTAGACAACGATCTCTGTCCCCTTTTCTCTTGAGCTATTGATCACAAAATCTGCTCCGATCGCCCGGCTGCGTTCACACATGATTGCCAAACCCAATTCATCCGGCTGGCTAATCTGATGGTTAAACCCTCGGCCGTTGTCTGACACCTTGAGAATGGTGTGATCGCCCTGGCAGTTCAAACTGACGGCCGCACGGCCGGCTCGTGCATGTTTACTTATATTGTTGAGCGCTTCCTGAGCTATCCTTTAAAAGGCGATCCGTACCTCAGTGGGCAATTGACAGTTACCGATGATGGTGGTTGCGATCGGTATTTCTGTTTGTCCAGCCATCGCGTCTGTGAGCTGGCGCAAAAGTTCACTCAGGTCACGTTCGGCAAATTCTCCAGGACGGAGTTCCAAAAGCAAGGCGCGCATCCCGGCCAGCGCACCTTTTGTCAATTTGCCTAATTCCTGCAGACTATCGAGCGCTTCCTGGGGATGAGTATGCCAGACTTTAGGCAGCGCCTCCGCGATCAGGCTGGTTGTGTAAAGCGTTTGTGTAACCGAGTCGTGAAGGTCTCCGGCAATTCGTGCGCGTTCAGCCGCAACAGCCGCTGCTTCAGTTTTTTCTTGCAGCGCCTGTTCGGCCAGCACCTGATCGGTAATGTCATCCACAACGCCCAGCAGGACATCATGATTCTCCCTGGTCAACAGACTCTCCGTCAGGTTGACATGTATAAGCGTCCCGTCCTTGCGCTGCAATTGCAATCGCGGCACTTTAACAATCCGCTGACGCAACAAATCCTGCATAATCGCGTTGCGAAAAGCCGGATCTGGGAAAAAATCATTGACGTTGATCTGCAGCACTTCTTTTTCTTCATAGCCAAATATCCGGGCCAGTGCCGGGTTAGCCGATAAAATCGTACCATCAAGGGAGGCCGTTCCAATACCAAATGGAGAATTCTCGAAAATCGCCTCTATCTGTGCCTGGGCAAAACTCAGTTCTTGCATACGCTGATCAAGCTCTGCTTGCAGATTCATATTCATTCTCTCCAAATAACAGGTTTATTGATACCCACAATACTCATTGGTGTTAAACAGTTTGCCTTGAACTTGATATCAGGAAATGAGATAGCAATCGCCTCAAAGAAATCCCATGTATAATTATTACATAGAGACCATTTACAATTAAATCGCCCTTTAAGCTCCATGAATGTCCCCCATTCATTGGTGCATGACCAGTTAAAAAAGGATTAGGTGAGCCATGAAAAAACCCTTACAAAGGTTCTTGATTTCGCAATTAGTACTGGTTCTCTTAGCGCTTGCCGCCTGTCAAGGCCAGGAGAGCGTCACAGCGACGCCATCCCCGGCAGCGCTCGCGGACACGGCCGTTCCTAATACGGCCACGCCTATTCCGGCAACGGAAACAGCGGAGGTGGCGGCGGTTGTTGAACCGAGCCCCACCGTGCCGCCGGTCTCCTCGCCGACGATAGTCATTCCCACGCGCGAGGCAACGGAAATCCCGCCTACGGCAACAACGCCGGAGACGGTCGCCGAGGTGCAGCTGGAGGCCATGCCACGCTTCGCCGATTACAGCCCGATGCCCGTGGAGGCCGTCCTGGCCATTTATCACGATCCTATCGCCTCTGATTTGAGCAACGTCCTCGTACCCTTCGTGCTTTCTCCCGACCAGCTGCAGCGGCTGGGCGAGAGCGGCGTGGTTGTCAGCCCAGGAGAGGAGAAAGAGTTTTTCACGGTGTACGAAAAGGCACGCTACGATAACCTGCCCGTGTTCGTGACCAGCGACTCTCTGCTGCACAGCTACCACCTCATCTTCGACAAGGTGCTGCGCACGGCCGAACGCCAGGCTTTTATCCCCCTGCTGCAAGAACTGAACGCGGCGATGCTGGCGCAGACGGACGCGCAGTACCAGGAGCTGAAAGGCACACCCTGGGAGGAAGCGGCCCGCCACGCCGTGGCTTTTATCGGCGTGGGCAGCCGGCTGCTCGACCCACAGGTAACGGTACCCGACTATGCCGAGGACCTGGTGCAGGCCGAAGTGGCACAGATCGAGGCCGCCGAGGGCATCCTATCCTCGCCCATATTCCCCGGCCTGGAATACGGCGAAGATTACACCCAGTATATCCCACGCGGGCATTATACGCGCAGCGAGGAACTGCAGGCTTATTTCAAGAGCATGATGTGGTACGGGCGGATGACTTTCCGCCTACGAACGCAAGACCCGGAAGTCGGCCGTGAGGAGACACGCTCTGCGCTGCTGCTGGTGCAGGCACTAAAAAATGCCACCGTAGACGGTCGTCCGGCGCAGGAAGTATGGCTCGATCTGTATAATCCCACGGCTTTCCTTGTCGGACGCAGCGATGATTTGACCGCCTTCCAATACGAAGAAGTGCTGAATGAGATTTACGGCCCCGCGCCGACGCTGGCTGAACTCAGCGACGAGGCGCTATTGGACCGCTTCATCGACGCGGCGATAAAGCTGCCCCCGCCGCGCATCTTGGGCCTGGTGATCAGCGAAACGGATGACGTGACCGAGACCACTCAGGGTTTCCGCTTCATGGGCCAGCGCTTCGTGCCCGATGCCTATATTTTCCGCGAATTGATCTACCGCAACGTGGGCACCCTCGACAATCCGCGCCAGCTGCCCAAGGGGTTGGATGTGATGGCGGCCATGGGATCCGAGCGCGCCTACGCCATTCTTGAGGCGTTGGGGGAAACGGATTACGCCAACTACCCGGAGCAAATGGCCAAGATGCGCGAATGGGCGGGCGGCCTGACGGCCGATGAGTGGACGGAAACGCTCTATAACGGCTGGCTCTATACCTTGCAGCCGCTACTGGACGCGCCCGGCGAAGGTACCCCGCAGTTCATGCAGAGCAACGCCTGGCTGGATAAACAACTCAACAGCAGCCTAGGCAGTTGGGCGGAGCTGAAACATGACACGATTCTCTACGCCAAGCAGGTCTATGCCGAGCTGGGCGGTGGCGGATACTGGCCGCCGCAGCCGAAGGAGGCCGTGGGCTATGTGGAGCCGGTGCCTGAATTTTATGCGCGCCTCTCTGCCCTGGCGGCGATGACGCGCGACGGTTTGCAGGAACGGGAGCTGCTGAGCGAAAAGGATGCTGACAGCTTGAAACGGATCATAAACCTCGCCGACGCCTTCCAGCTCATGGCCGAAAAAGAACTGCGCGGCGAACCACTTACGAGTGACGAAGCGTACCTGGTCCGCTTTTATGGCGGCGAGCTGGAACACCTGGTGATGGCCTCCGGCGATACGGATGATGAGGAAGATGTCTTCGCCCAACCTTATATGGAAGAGCAGCCCCAGGCGGCGATCATCGCTGATGTGGCTACAGCGCCGGATTATGTGCGTGATGGGGTACCTGATCCCACGGTGCTGGAAGAAGGGGTCGGCCGTATTGATGAGCTTTACGCCGTTGTGCCCGCGGTGGCCGAAGACGGGTCTGTTTTTTTGCAGGTGGCCAAGGGCGGCGTGTTCTCTTATTACGAGTTTCCCTGGCCCGCTGATGATCGCCTGACGGATGAAAAGTGGCGCCAGATGCTGGATGACGGCCAGGCGCCCGATCGGCCGTCCTGGAACGAGACCTTCTTCACCACGGAGACGGAATACGCGGAAATGCAGAGCGCTATTTACAGTTTTGAGAAAAATATTCCCTTTGTCTTTTGGCTTGATCCGTCTATGGATCCGACAAGTCTCGTTGTGACCACTTTCCAGGATGACGTGGATGCGCTTGTCGCCGCCAAGCAGTACATGGGACGGCAGTGGATCAACGCCAATTACCGCTCGTTTGACCTGCAGTCGCCCGACCTAGCCGTCGTCACCGTGCGCGAAATCTGGGAGGATACGCTTTACGATCTTGGCGAAGCGGGCTATCCCGAAGAGGGAGATACCGTGGACGGAAAGCGTGGCCCTTACACGCTTGATGTGGTCTATACCGTGGAACGTGGAGAAGATGGGTGGCAGGTGACGCGGGTGGTGTTTGAGAATGAGCCGCCGGCGTGGGACGGGAATAATGGTTAATGGTGGATGGTGAATGGTGAATTTTTAATCGGCGGCTTGAGACTTGGTGAAACAGTTTCTAGTAATAGCATCTCTCCTCATTATCTTCATTTCAGGATGTGCTGGAGAGATGTCGCCCATTGCCGTTCCAACGGCCGTTCCTGACCTCGATCCTTATCCCTGGATCTACCTGCGCGACGGTCTGGCGCTGGAGGGAGATGAACAGGTGGTGTCGGTCATCGCCGTGGGGGACACGCTGTTGGGGCGCGGGGTGTCCGGGGAATCTGACCCGCTGGGCGACGCGGCGGGGTGGCTGGGCGAGGCCGATCTGGCTTTTGCCAATCTTGAAGGCGTGCTTGTCAAGGAAGGCACGGCGCGCCAGGCTTCTGAGGGAGGGCCGCAGCCGATCCTCCTCAGCGCCGCGCCGAATGCCGTGGACGATCTGGTCCACGCCGGCTTCGATATGGTCAGCCTGGCCAACAACCACAGCCTCGATTACGGCGCTGATGGGCTGCGGGAAACGGCCGATCATCTGCGGGAGGCGGGCATCGATGTGTTTGGTCTCGCAAGCGAAGGCGGCACGGCCGATCCTCTGTTCCGCGAAGTTGACGGGCTGCGCCTGGCTTTTCTCGCTTTTAACGCTGTTGCCGATCCAAATCCGGAACTGGCTTGCCCGCCGGATGGGGAGTGCTCGCCAGGTCCAGCCTCGTGGGACGCGAACAGTTCCACGGAGGCAATCGCCAGGGCACGAGCCGCGGCCGACGCCGTTATCGTCTCCATTCATTGGGGATATGAATATCAACCCCAAGCCGATCCGGGACAGGAACGGATCGCCCAGGCCCTGCTGGATGCCGGAGCCGACCTGGTCGTAGGCCATCATCCGCACGTCGTGCAGGGCTTTACAATTCAAGACGGCCGGGTCACTGCCTACAGCCTGGGCAACTTTCTCTTCGACCAAAGCCAGGGGGAGACGGCACACGACCTGGCTCTGCGCGCCTTTTTCGACGAGCAGGGCCTGCGCGCCGTGCAGGCGCTACCACTGGACTCCAGGTTGAAGCCGCGACTATTGACAATGGCTGAGGCGGAATCCTGGCTGGAGCCACTGCTACCCCAATCCCGCTTCGCCTATGCCTGCGACGTAGACGGCTGCACGGCCGTCGAAGCGCCACTAGCAAGCAAGGGCGGTCGAACGGTCGACGGCCGTTTCTTCGCCGGCCAGATCGATTTAACCGGCGATGGGAAGCCGGAGACGGTGCGCCGTGAGGGCGAGCAAATCACGGTCTATGAAGATGGGTCGGCTATTTGGGAAAGCCCTGAGGTATGGCGCGTGATGGACGTGGCCCTGGGCGACCCCAATGACGACGGCCGTTACGAGATCGCCCTGGCCATCCGCCAGAAAGATGCGGAGGGCTATGAACGCAGCCAGCTCTATATCGTGGGCTACCGCGGCGGCCGTTACGACCTGCTCTGGGGCGGCCGTCCGCTGGCGGACCCGGTCCAGGAACTGGCCGTGGGCGACGTAGATGGCGACGGGATCGACGAGCTGGTCGTGATTGAAGAACTGGCTGACGGCTCCACCCAGGCGATTTCCGTCTGGCGCTGGAGCGGCTGGACCTTCACCCTGGTCTGGCGCAGTGAACACGGCTCCTACGCCAATCTCGTCCTACTGCCGGACGTTCAAAGGCACTTAATCAGGCTTGATTAGGCCTAACACGCTGTGGCATGGCGGACGATTGTTTTTTGTTCCCTAATATCAGGAAACAGCAGGTGCTTTTTCGCAGTCCGCAGGCATTAAATCCGCTAATTCCAGCTCCGGGCATTTAAAGTACTGCCAGGCATGAAGAAACAGGCTGATGAAGGCTAAGAGGGCCAGCAAGATCAGCAGATTTAGGAGGATAGTAATAGTCGTGAGAAGACGTGGGATGCGTTCTCTCAGATTGGCCATTGATTGGGAACCCTCGGTCAGGCGGCTGTCCAATTCTCCCAAATTGGTCAACGCCAGGTTAAGCCTATCGCTTAATGGGGTTGTCACTCTGGTAACTGAATCGACTTTACCCTGAATGAGATCAGAGCGCTTGTTTTGCGTCGTCTCAATAAACGTCGTCACCTGTTCGCGAATCTGGGCCAAACTGTCTTGCGCTTCCTGGAGCATAGCTGTATCGGGTAGGCGGTTGTTTATAGTAAGCAGCGGGATCGCCTTGATAGCATTGACAGCTTCGTTAACGGCGATGACGTTGGCTTCCACCTGATTAAAGATATCAGCCGCGTTTTCAACACCCGTTCGCAAGTCGAGGATCACTTTCCTGGGCCGCGAGCCCTCACTCCCTCGCCCGCGTATCAATTTCGGTCACCACGCCATTCGCTGTTCGCAGATGTTCATCGACGCGGACCATCCGCTCCTGCGTAGTCGCAATCATATTTTCGCCCGCCGGGAGCAGCTCAATAGAGGATGTCTGCCGACGGTCGCGCACTACCCAACTTCCGAAAAGAGAGACAACCAGAACAATTACGGCAATGATGGATAGGACCATGACGATCGCGGCGACTACTTTTTTAAAACCAACATTGCGGCAGCTCCAAATTATTGTTGTTCTCAAACAATACATTATCCACTAATAATGGAAGTTTCAAATACCTTTTTCTGTTTTCGAACAGGGCGATTCCAAAGTCGTGAACCCTATCAATGCGCTGGCTGAAATTCTTAAGTAAATGCCACCAAATTTTCTATTATGTTTACTGCATGATTACATTTCAGCAATGTAAATTGCGTTGATGCAGAATTCCGTAAGCCCTTCAGTAAGATTTGCTGCTTAATCTTGACTTTGGGATCGCCGCGTGTCTTCGATAGGCTGTCTGATATGATTAAAAGGAAATTTTCGCTAAAAATTCCTAGGCAACTGGAGGCGCCTGAATGAGCAGATTATTGAATGTAGGATTGGTTATTTTAGTCTTCATGTTGGCCCTGGCCGGCTGTGAATTCAGCGCCAGTACAGCCAATATCCCCAGCGTGGTTCTGGCAACGGATGAGTCAGGGACGGCCGTCACGACGCAATTCAGTCCCGATGACACGTTTTATGCCATCGTTGAACTGGCCAACGCTCCTGATTCCACCGAAGTGAAAGCGGTCTGGACGGCCGTTGACGTAGGAGACGCCGCCGAACCCGGCCATATAATCGATGATGCAGCTCTGGAAACAGGCAGCAGCCCGGTCGTGTTTGACCTGACCAACGATGGGGCCTGGCCTGCCGGGCAGTACAAGGTGGATATTTACCTGGATGGGGAACTCGACAAGACTCTCGAATTCAACGTTGAACCGGCCGAAACGGCCGCTGAAACAGCGCCTGAATCGCAGCCCACAGAGGTAACCGAAACGGCTCAGCAACCTGAAGCGCCCCCTGAGGAAACCTCGCAGGAGGACCAAGGGACTGCATCAGCAAGTGGGGCGGCGACGACCCTCGAAGAAGTACAAGAGGCCACTATTCGCATCGTATCCCAGGGCAGCTTTATCGATCCCGAGTTTGGGGAGATGATGAACGCCGCCGGTCAGGGGTCTGGTTTCATCATCGATCCTTCGGGCATCGCCGTGACCAATAATCACGTTGTAACCGGGGCTGCTTTCCTGGAAGTCTACTTGGAAGGGCATGACGGGCCCTTGAACGCTCATCTCCTGGGCGTATCCGAATGCTCCGATCTGGCGGTTATCGACATTGATGGAGAAGGATACCCTTACCTGGAATGGTATGATGGTGATCTCAACGTAGGCCAGGAAATTTATGTCGCCGGCTTTCCCTTATTCGGCAACGAGGAATATACCCTGACCCGGGGCATCATCTCTAAAGCCCAGGCCGACGGGGAAACGAATTGGGCATCCATCGACCATGCATTGGAAATCGACGCCACGATCAACGGCGGCGATTCCGGGGGCCCGCTGGTCACCAACGATGGTCAGGTCGTGGGCATCAATTACGCCGGCCGCGATGACACGCGGCAGGGCTTCTCCATTTCTCGCGACGAAGCGCTAAGCGTGATCGACATCCTGCGCCAGGGCCAGGATTACAATTCAATCGGTATCAACGGCCAGGCCGTACTCTCCGATGACGGCAGCATTGCCGGCATCTGGGTTGCTTCCGTAGCCTCAGGCACACCGGCTGACAACGCGGGCATTAAGGCGGGAGATATCATTACCCAACTGGAAGGGCTTGTGATGGGGACCGACGGCACGATGTCTGACTACTGCAACATTTTGCGCAGCCACGATCCGGGAGATGTATTGAGTGTAGAAGTGCTGCGCTTCGATACAGAAGAAATCTTAGCCGGGCAGCTCAACGGCCGTCCGCTGGAGCAGACCGTCAGCTTCGCCGAAGAGATCGGGCAAGAGATCGGGGATGAGATTGTCGATGCCGAAGGGTATGGCGAATTCATGTTCGTGACCGATGATTCCGGGGCTCTAGAGGTAGAGATTCCAACGGCCTGGGCTGATATTGATGGCACTGCCTGGGAATCCGATGGCCAAATACTAGGGCCAAGCATCTCCGCTGCAGCCAACCTGGATAATTTCAACCAGAGCTGGGCGGAGCCGGGCATGTTCTTCTTCGCTTCCAGAGATTTGGTCCAGGAAACGACCGTAATAGATCTGCTGGATGCCTTTGATTATTCCGAGGAGTGCACCTTTGACAAGCGCCTTGAGTATGCGGATCCCGTTTACACGGGTTATTACGATATCTGGAATGACTGCGGCGGCATAGGCACCGTTCTGGCCGTTCTGGCTGCCACTCCCGAGGCACAGGATCATCTAGCTATCGTCGGCTTGCAAATCGTCAGCGATGCCGATATCGAGGCACTGGATCACATCCTGAACAGTTTTATTATGAATGAGTAGGGGTTAGGTTGTCAGGTGGTCAGCCTGTCAGCTCGTCAGCTAATCAGCGAATCAGCGAATCAGCCTGTCAGCCAATAAGCGTTTCAGCATTGGTTGGCAGGCTGTTTGAAAAATTAAGGCGAATAGGAAGCGATAAAAAGTTACTCGATTACTGCAAGGCGAACAATGATCAATTCACACCTTGTGCTTCCAGCCAGGGATCCAAATGCTCACCATCAACTGCCCCGGCGACGCGGAGGGCAATGGTGCCGTCGGGGGCGACAATCACCGTACGCGGCAGCTGGCGCGCCTGGTAATCCAGGACGGTGTTGATGTCCGGTTCCATGAGGATCGGGAATTGGATGCCGTGTTGGGCCGTGAACTTTTTCACATCATCGGCCGTATCGGTCAGGTTGATGCCGATAACATTGATGCCGCGGTCAGCCAGGGACTGCAGGTAAGGCATCTCGGAGACGCAGGGCGGGCACCAGGTCGCCCAGAAATTCACAATAACCCATTCGCCCTCGTAATCACTGAGGGAGAGCTCTCCGCCATCCAGGGTAAAGAGCGTGAAGTTCGGGGCTACTGCCGGCGCCGGTGTGGGGGCGGGCGCGGATGTGTCAGAAGCCGCAGACGTTTCAGCGGGCGCAGATGTATCAGCAGCCGCGGATGTATCAGCGGGCTGCGACGGTGTGCTCGTGGGAGGAAGTTCGGCCGATTCTTCTGCACCTTCTGAAAGGGGACCGCAGGCCACAAGAGTAAACAATATGGTTAAGATGATCAGAAAATAGCTGCTTGATTTCAGTGCCATCACGCGCACTCCTTCATTGATGAAATAGGTCCTAAATTATAACACTTCGTAATCCTGCGGCATGCTCGGGATTTTTTGCTTAAGGTTGCCCCTCGATCCCTGAATCAAAGGTGATTTCGGCAAAGCGCACTATAGATCGCTGCCGGCTATACCGGGTTCAAATCCTTTAGATGGGGATTATGTTATACTATGCGGGTCTCTGATCGAGTCCAAACATGGATCAGACGGTTAATCAGAGGCAACAGGGTGAGAGAAGATATGTCATATAAAGTCTTTCTAGTCGAAGACGAAATTGTCACCAGGGAAGGCATCCGTGACAACGTCGACTGGGAATCCGTGGGCTTTGAGTTTTGTGGTGAAGCTCAGGATGGGGAAGTCGCGCTGCCGCTGATCGAGAAAACACAGCCTGATGTCCTGATCACGGACATTAAAATGCCCTTTATGGACGGCTTACAGCTGTGCAAGATCGTCAGGGAGCAGATGCCCTGGATCAAGATCATCATCCTCAGCGGACATGATGAATTTGAATTCGCGCAGTCGGCCGTTAAATTGGGTGTTTCCGAATATTTACTAAAGCCCATCAGCGCGGTTGAGCTGCAGTCCGTCCTGCAAAATATCGCCGGCGTCCTCGATCGCGAAAGAAAAGAAAGAGCCAACCTGAAAGCCCTGCAAGGGCGGGTTATGGATGTCCTGGCTTTGAAAAAAGAAAGGCTGCTGCTCGATCTGGTGGTCGGCGGCCTATCCTCCTCCGAAGCGATTGAACAGTACGGGGATATCGGGCTGAAGATGATTGCCCAATATTACCTCGTGATCCTTATCAAAGTAGACTTGTTTGAAAACAGCGATTATCTTGATCCCCAAAAACGCCAAAAAATCCAGCAAATCGTGACCGCATTGACGGACATGCATGCAGGCGCCTTTTACGCGCATAAAAGCGTTGAAGAGGTGCTGTTGATCATGATGGGTGATGATCCGCAGCAGCTGTTAGAAGATGGAAAATTCCTGGCCGGTCTGATCAAGAAAGATATTGAAAACGATATAGGCTGCCGGACAACGTTCGCTTTAGGAAGTATTCAAGAGCGGCTGGCTAATATCCACCTTTCCTTCGCAGATGCACTGGCCAATACCAACAACTCGACTCGCAGCATCTCGGCCGCTTCCGACTATGCGGCCGGCAATCTGTTGGAAACACCCAAACTCAACCAGAAGGCTGTTGAGGGTTATTTACGCAGCGGTTTGATCAGCGACTTTGATGCGTTTTTTAAGCAGTACCTGACAAACATCAGTGAAGCCGCGCTGCATTCAACCTTGATCAAACATTACTTGTTCGTTGATTTTATTTTGACTTCGGCGCAGTTTGTCTACGAACTGGGCGGAGAAGAAACGGAAGTGATCCCGGTCATGACGGATGTCGAAAGTTTGATGGCCGATCTGCAAACGGCCAATCAAATCAGAGAGGCGCTGAGAAACTTGATTACGGCCGTGCTCACTTTTAGAAACGACCAGGCAAATCACGAAGTAGAAGAGCTCATCTTCCAGGCCAAGGTCTATATTGATGCCCATTATATCCAGCCTGATCTGCTGCTGGAGGATGTAGCCAACTGCGTCAATTTAAGTCCCAGTCATTTCAGCACAGTTTTTGGCCGGGAAATGGGCGAGTCATTTAAGAGTTATCTAACCCGAATGCGCATTGAACGGGCCAAGGAACTGTTGAGAACCACTAACTTGAAATGTTCTGAGGTGGCCTACCAAAGCGGATACAGCGATCCGCATTATTTCAGTTACGCTTTCAAGAAAAGCACGGGCATACCACCGCAGCAATTTCGCCAGTTAGCCCAGCCGTAAATGGTCAACTAGATCTCACTATCCACTGCAAGCTATGCTTGGTTTCATTCACGAACGACACTGCTAGAAGAGGCAGCTATCATGATAAATGCAGAACTCACCTACAACGAATCCACGTCCAGGTTTATGAACAAGTTCATTACCCTGTTTTCCGGGATTCGTTTTACACTGCGCACCAAAATACTTTTCTCATTTTTTGCCGTGATCTTGTTACTCTCTTTGACGAACATCTTCTTGATTTTCGAGGTTCTGCGCTTCAACCGCCAATATGACGCCATTATTTCAAACATCACCACCGCGAACAGCATCAATGGATTTATCAAACCGGCGATTGATACAGAAATGTGGAACATCGTATCCGGCAAAACAGAATTTGATCAGGGAAACCAGTACCAGATTATCGCCCAGGCTAATTCGCAGATTGAGTCGATGATGGCCAATGCCGAATCGGACAAGTCGGAAATTAAGCTGGAAGTGATTCACAGGACATTGAACACGCTGACCCATTATGTGGACAAAATGGGCCAGGAGATCGAAGCAGGCAGCCGGGTGGCCGAGCATGAAAAAATCCTGGAGGATATCCGCGGTGTTTCTGATGTCGTCGAAGAGACGGTGCAAGATTATATGCTGTTTGAAGTGAACCAGGCGGAAGCACGTTATAAGGAGAACCAGGAACGCTTCGCGCGGCTGTCTATCTTATACATGATTCTGCTGCCTGTCGTCGTCGGCTTTTCTTTCTTAGCCGCGTGGATCATTTCTGAGAGCATCTATGTGCCGATCAAAAAACTGCATGACGTGACCACGACCATTACCGGAGAGGATTTACAAGCCCTGGTAACCACCCAAAATGTCGATGAAATCACGGAATTGGGTATCAGCTTCAACTTAATGATCAGCCAGATTCGAGACCTACTTAATGCTAAGATGTTGGAGCAAGAGAATTTAAAAAAGGCGGAGCTAAGGACTTTGCAGGCGCAGATCAATCCCCACTTCCTGTATAACACCTTGGATACAATTGTGTGGATGGCCGAGGCAAAAAAGACCGACCAGGTGATTGAGATTGTGCGCGCTCTCTCTAGTTTCTTCCGCATTGCCTTGAGCAAGGGAAGGGATTGGATCTCGCTGCGCCAGGAGCTTGAACATGTTCAAAGCTATCTCACCATCCAGAAAATGCGCTATCGAGATATTTTAGATTACCAATTTGACATTGATGAATCTCTGCTTGACAGTACGATCCTGAAGCTGACTCTGCAGCCCCTGGTAGAAAATGCGCTTTACCACGGCATCAAAACAAAGCGCACCGGCGGCGAAATTGTCGTCAGCGCACGGCGCGGAGAAGGCGACAGCGTGGTCCTGGAAGTTCGGGATGACGGCGTTGGCTTCACGCCCTATAAACTGTCGCAGATTAGAGCCATGTTGTCCGGGGCGGCCGATGGCGTCTCAATGAAAGGCGGCGGTTTTGGGCTGGAAAATGTCAACAAGCGTATCAAGCTGTATTATGGGTCGCAGTATGGTTTGGCGATCGAGAGCCACTATCGCGGGGGGACCCAGGTAAGTGTGACTATTCCGGAGATCTACGATCCCGTTTGAGCGAGTTGGAGCCATGAGATCACGCTTGGGGCATTTCGTTTTTCTTGTAATCTTGGCCGTTTTGGCCTGTTTCATTCAGGCCTGCCAGGTTAATTCACTCTCTTCTATAACGGCCGAACCAACCAATGAATCGGCAGCAGATGATGGCATAAAGCCCTACGACGAGCTGGTTGTCGGTTATTCGCAAATTGGGGCCGAAAGCGAATGGCGCACCGGGAATACCACCTCTATCAAGGAAGAGGCGGAAAGATTGGGCGTCGAATTGATCTTTTCGGACGGCCAGCAAAAACAGGCCAATCAGATCAAGGCCATCCGCACTTTTATCGCCCAACAGGTAGACGTAATCGGCGTGTCTCCCATCGTTGAGACCGGTTGGGAGTCTGTCTTCCAGGAATCCAAGGACGCGGGCATCCCGATCATCCTCGTCGACCGCAGGGCGGATGTCAGCGAGGAACTCTACACCACCTATCTCGGGTCAGACTTTATTGAAGAAGGGCAAAAGGCAGCCAAAATTATGGTCGACCTACTGGGTGGAGAGGGTAATATCGTCGAGTTAGTCGGTACAATCGGCTCTGCACCGGCTATTGATCGCCACGACGGATTCCGGCAAATCACCCAGGAATATCCGGGGATCAAGATCATCGGCTCCGAGTCCGGGGATTTTACGAGGGCTAAAGGCGAAGAAGTCATGGGCGATTTCTTGCAGCTCTACGGCGACCAAATCAACGCCGTATACGCTCATAATGATGACATGGCTATCGGAGCCATTCGAGCGATTGAGGCTTACGGCTTACGGCCCGGTGAGGATATCAAAATTGTTTCGATTGATGCTATTCGCGATGCTTTTCAGGCAATGATCGACGGTAAATTAAATGCAACGGTAGAATGTAACCCGCTGCTTGGGCCTCAATTTTTCGAACTAGCCTTACAGGTCGTCAACGGCGAACCTGTCCCCAAATGGATCCCTTCCGAAGAAAGTGTCTATTTTCCTGAAAATGCCGCGGAATTGTTACCCACACGCAAATATTGATCTGCCAAATCGCTAAGAATGAATCTGCGGCTAGTGAATTTAAAGATATTCAAAAATATTCTTTCGTCACAGCAGCGAATTCTTAGGCTCCTCAAAAAGGCAAAAATTTAACCTTCTATCTACGAGATATCATCTTGTTCTACAAGGTGGATAGGCTTGCGTCGTAAGAAATCAAACCCTCATCCAAAAAAATCTAACCTTCTTGAGGCAGAATAGTTTATTTTGTTACCGGTACCGGAGCGTTTCATAAAAACTGCCCGACAAAACACATTGATTCCTGGCTATTTTAACCAGTATGATCAATCCAGTAGGAATTTCATCTTTGCGAGGATGGAATATATGATCGATCTAGCCCTATCAGAAAGGAGAAAAAAATGAAGAAACTAGGCATGATCATCGCAGTCATTATAGTGGTTCTTTTACTCGTTGGTTGTTCAACCGCGACGCAAGAGCCAGCTGCAGATACAAGTGGTGACACAGTGGTAGCTGAAGACACACCTGAAGAAGCTGCAGCCCCTGAGATGGCGGAAGGAGAAAAGACATTTGCGGATTTAACCGTCGGCTATGCCCAAATTGGGGCTGAAAGCGAGTGGCGTACCGCGAATACGGCTTCGATCAAAGAAGAGGCTGATAAATTAGGGGTCACGCTCAAATTCTCTGATGCCCAGCAGAAGCAGGAAAATCAAATCGCGGCTATGCGTTCGTACATTGCCGAAGGCGTTGACGTAATTGGCTTCTCCCCCGTCGTTGAAACAGGATGGGAGACCGTTATGCAAGAGGCGAAAGACGCCGGCATTCCCGTGATCATGGTTGACCGCCGCGCCGATGTTCCTAGAGAACTCTACGCCACCTATCTCGGATCGGATTTCGTTGAAGAAGGTAAAAAAGCCGGCGACGAAATGAACAACCTGCTCCCAGACGGAGGCAAGATCGTCGAATTGGTCGGCACCGTGGGTTCCGCCCCGGCAAACGATCGTTACTCGGGATTCCGCGAAACGCTCAATGACAACATTGAGATCATCGATTCCCAATCCGGTGACTTCACTCGCGCCAAGGGTAAAGAGGTTATGGAAGCCTTCCTGAAGAATTATGGCGACGAGATCACCGGCCTGTATGCCCACAATGATGACATGGCTATCGGTGCAATCCAGGCCATCGAAGAATATGGTCTGAATCCAGGCACGGACATCAAGATCGTCTCCATCGACGCGGTTCGCGGCGCCTT
>Ga0316576_10000398_pt1 | contig 20067 bp, 12 predicted proteins | sample S0NA_FD_203075 | JGI IMG/M metagenome (GOLD analysis project Ga0316576, IMG submission 203075) | Rhizosphere microbial communities from salt marsh grasses in Alabama, United States - S0-2_050615r3r5 | ecosystem: Host-associated > Plants > Roots > Rhizosphere | place: USA: Alabama | collected... | reverse complement strand
TGTCGGATCACGCATCACCACATTTGGTGAGGCCATGTCAATTTTAGCGCGAAGGACATGGGTTCCGTCCTCGAATTCTCCGGCCCTCATCCTTTTGAACAGGTCCAGGTTTTCTTCCACAGGTCGTGAACGAAAAGGGCTTTCAGTTCCGGGTTCGGTCAACGTTCCTCGAGTCTCTCTGATTTCTTCGGCGCTCAGGCTGCAAACATAGGCTTCGCCCTTTTTTATCAATTGTACGGCATATTCATAAAGTTGTTCGAAATAGTCGGATGCATAAAAAAGCCGGTCACCCCAATGGAATCCAAGCCATTGAACATCTTCTTTAATGGAATCCACATATTCCATTTCTTCTTTGCTGGGGTTTGTATCATCGAATCTCAAATTACAAAGCCCCCCCTCAAATTCTTCAGCAATGCCGAAATTGAGACAGATGGATTTGGCGTGTCCAATGTGAAGATAACCGTTCGGTTCCGGTGGAAAACGGGTGACAATACGGCCGTCGTTTTTGTTATTTTTTAAATCTTCGGTGATGATATTCCGAATAAAATTAGATGGAGGTGTAGGCTCGGGTTTGGTCATATTTAAAGCTCCATTGTTTTGCTTTATTGTAGCAGTTAACCATAGGTTTGAAATCCCAAACCCCAAGCATCAAATTACAAATAAATCTCAAATTCCAAGTTCTAATGACCTAAACTTTCTTCAAGGTCATAAACTGGTTTGTTATTTTGAATTTTGGTCATTGGGATTTGTTTGGTATCTGGGATTTGATTTTTGTGATTTCAATAAGTCAATGAACCCCTTTAAAATCTCCTCTGACGATAATCTGGGGCTGGTTTCCAGCCCCAGATTATCATTTTTGTTTCTCAAACAGTTTCGGTGCGTTGCGCAGACGGTCTACCACACGACGTTGACCAATGGTAATCAAAATGTCAAATAGTCCCGGACCGGCGAGTTGTCCTGTGACAACGGTTCGAATGCCGTTGATCAATATGCCGGGTTTGATGTCGAGAGTATCCGCCATTTCCCGAATAACATTCTCGGCCTCAGTATCTGTAAAATTCTTTAGACCTTCCAGTCGATCCGCCAGCATCGGAAGCCATTTTTTAAGCTGTGGATGCTTGACAATATTTTTTTTCAAGGCTCTTTCTTCGATAGAAAAATCATCTGAAAAATAGGCCCTGCCCCGAGTGACAAAATCGGTGGTCACATGAAACCGACTTCGAATCAATTCAATGGTATCCAAAAACCACTGGTGTTGTGTATTTTCATATGCCGGGTCCCAGATCCCAGCTTTCTCCATTTCAGCCCGAACATAAGGTTCGATTTCATCAACCGGCATGGTCCTCAGATAATGGGCATTGATGCTGATGGCTTTAGGGTCGGTAAAATATTTTGGATCATTCTTGTTGACGTTGAAGATGGAATTGGCGCGATTGATCCCCTGCAAAGAGAATGCTTCGATCAATTCATTTTTTGAAAAAATCTCTCTCGATTCAGGTGTTGCCCAACCTAACAGAACCAAAAAATTTACAAATGCCCATGGCAGAAAACCGTGTTCTTTGTAAAAATGGACAGCCACCAGTTCACCATGTTTTCTCTTTGATATCTTGGCCTTTTTAGGATCAAGAGTGAGTGACATATGGGCAAACTGAGGTACAGGGGCTCCTAAAGCCTGATAGATCAAAATCTGTCGATGAGTATTGGATAGTCCGTCCTGTCCGCGAATAATATGGGTCACCCGATCACGGATATCATCAACGGCATTTGAAAGGAGATACAGTGGTTGACCATTGGAACGAACAATAACAAAGTCCTCAACATCCTGGTATTTATGATCGATTTTCCCATAGACGACGTCTTCGAAAGAAACGGAACCTTCTACGTCGGGCACTTTCATGCGAAGGGTGTAAGGAAGGCCTTTATCTTCCTTCATGGCGACTTCAGTTCTTGTCAATCGTCTGCAGGTACCGTCATATTTCACGTCTTTTTTTTGTTTTAATGCAATGGTTCGCTTATTTTCTAGTTCTTCTTTTGAGCAGAAACATTTGTACGCACGGCCTGAATCGAGTAGTTTTTTCGCAGCCGCCTGATGCTCCTTGATATACTGTGACTGAAAATAGGGTCCTTCATCCCAGGTAATTCCCAACCATTTCAAACCGTCGACAATTCCTTGGATGGATTCTTCGGTGGACCTTTGGGCATCTGTATCTTCGATTCTGAGAATCAATTTACCGCCGGTCTTTTGAGCAAAGAGCCAATTAAAAATGGCTGTACGAGCGCCACCGATATGAAGGTATCCGGTGGGACTGGGAGCAAAACGAACGATTACTTCTTGTTTCATCTAAATTGACCTTCCTTAAACTAACCCGGACAAGCCGGAAAAAATATTTGCCGCAAGGGCACTAGGACACAAAGGATTTATTTATTATTTTTTCTTTGAGCCTTGGTGCCTTAGTGGCATAGTGTAAAAAGTTTTGCCATAAAAAACACAAAATTAATAATTAAGGTAAGAATCTATTGTTTTGACAGCCCACAGGAATCATAAAGACGATTTTTTTACAAGGCCGTCAAGTCTATTTCTCTACGATATCGGCTTCAAGCTTTTCTGCCAGATCGAAAGCGGTATTTAATGCATCGTTTATTTTAAACAGCTGGACTTTAAATGTCTTGAGGGATGCAGGCGTCGCCATTATGGTGGATTCGCTGAAAAAAAGTTCCTGCAGATTTTTTGCTTTATCAGATAAGTCGTCTAGTTTTTGAGCAAAGGTACCGATTTCCTCAGCCCATTTTTTTCGGTCATTATCGGGAAAGGGAATTTGACCATGCCCAAACCCCTCTTCTATCGCCCCAATGGCGTAATCGTCGGGATCAGCTATTATCTCATACATTTTAAACTCCTTAAAGTGGAATAAACCGGATGAATTTGCTATATTAAAACTTTTACACTGTTAGACAGAGAACGTCCACAAAATTTTTTTGCTTTAAAAAATTTGTGCACTATTTTAGTGTATTGAAAAAAATCACAGTCATATATTTTAAATAGTAAAATCCAAGTTAAGAAATGCAAAAGAAAGTGTGACAAAATGAGCGACGAAATGGAATGCATGTGTTTGAAATGTGGTATGTCGATCCATATGGCTGAAAATACCATTACCATGGATCCTTCTGATCCCACATCGACACTTTTAGACAGTCTATTGGTTTGTGAAAACTGTGGGGGACAGCTTACGCTGGTGGGCAAAGCAGGGGATGAACCGTTTTATCGTCTCAAGTGATTTGGCATTGTCGGGCCTTCCGGTTTCTGTTAGAAAAAATAGGTATGATATAAATGGAAAATTTCGGCTTCCTCATCTTCATGGAGAAGCTTGAGCGGAGCGACTTCCATTTTGCAGCGGTAGTTCGGGGATGTTCCGTATAATCTGCAAATCAATGGTCGAACAGGATAAATTGTGCAGCCTGATTCATTTAAGTAAGGACAGGTGGTTCCATGCGCTTTTCCAAGTTTCATGGCATTTTTCTTAAGAAATACCTTTATCCGTTCGTCCTCGGTTCTAGTTCTTGAGGGAACACCAAAGTTTTGGCAGCATTCATGACACCCCTTGGTGCACATAAAGTCTGGAATGAGATTATAAATATCATCGATATCCATCAGCTACCTCTAAGCAGATGTATTCTTAAATACGACAACGTATTTATATGGCGCTGTATGCCGAAAAATGTCAACTGAAAAAATGATAATATCTGTAAACCAGCCTTATTTTTTCCCCTTTATCGGCTTCTTTTACAAAGCATATCTTTCTGATAATTTTGTAATTTTGGATGATGTTCAGTTCCCGAGGGGAACCACATGGATTACCAGAAACAGATTCAAAAACGCCCAGGGAAGTCTGTGGATGACCGTGCCTGTGATAAAAAAAGGTTTGGGACTTCAAAAAATCAATTCTGTTAGGATATATTATGACGGACGATGGGCAAAAAAACATTTGCATAGCTTGAAAAATGCATATATCAGAGCGCCATATTTCAGGGAGCATCAAAATTTTTTAGAAGATCTTTTTTCAACGAAATTTGAAAAACTCATTCATTTAAATCTGAAGATTATCCGTTATTTGATGCAACAGCTTCAAGTGGACACAAATATCGTCTTATCGTCCGAACTCGGGCTTCATTCGAAAGGGGATAAACTCCTTTTAGATATTTGCAGTAAATTGGGCGCGTCACAATTTCTGATGCAGAAGGCTGCTACAAAATATATTGATTCAGAATACTTATCATCGGCAGGGATAAAGCTCAGAGATTTTAGACCACCATCACCGGTTTACCCGCAACTTTGGGGAGACTTCATTCCCAATCTTTCAGCATTCGATCTGATTGTTAACTGCGGGCCAAAGGCCCATGATATTATGACCCAAATTGATCGTGAACAAAACGGGAAAAATATGTTATCTATTTAATTTTGTATATATTTTAGTGAGCTCAGATGAAATTTAACAAGACAACCCCAATTCAGAAAGTGGCTCTCATTTCAGTACCCTGGCCCCTTTACAACAGACCCTCAATTCAGATCGGAACATTGAAAGCACATCTAATAAAAAAGTTCCCGAATCTTAAAGTTGATTCACATCATTTCTATTTAAAGGTGGCCGAGGCCATAGGGTACAGGTACTATCAAGCGATATCGGAACGAACATGGCTGGCCGAAACCGTTTACGCTGCACTGTTATACCCCGAAAATGTTGAAGCCATTAAAAAAGTTTTTTCTAAAAATGCCAAGGGTAAAATTTTGCCACGGGGCATGGATTTTGATTCCCTAACGAGACAGGTTCAAAAGGTCTCAGAAGACTTTATACAAAGTATCGACTGGTCTGGATATGGCCTGATCGGTTTTTCGATATGTCTATGTCAGTTAACCGCCTCTCTTTTTTTTATTAAAAAGATTAAAGAACGTTTTCCAACCCTTTTAATCGTTGTTGGCGGATCGATGTTTACGGGAGAAGGCATCCGAGATATATTTAATGTGTTTCCGGAAATCGATATAGTCGTAAACGGTGAGGGTGAGATCCCCTTAAGCCGATTGATTTCCTGCCTTACAACCATTGAAGGAAAAAAAAAGATATCTTCCATAAAAGGAATTGTCATACCGGAAACCATTGAAAAAAAGACTCGGATTTCTTTTAATCAAATGAAAGATTTGTCTGATCTCACTCCGCCGGACTACAGTGATTACTTTGAACTTTTAACATCATTCGGGCCTGATAAAAATTTTTTCCCCACACTGCCCATGGAGATATCGAGAGGATGCTGGTGGCAAAATAAAAGTGATGGTCGTAAATCTAAAGGGTGTGCTTTTTGTAATCTTAACCTGCAGTGGGATGGATACCGGACGAAACACCCCAAACAGGTAATTTCAGAGATCGATGATCTTACCACAACACACAAGACACTTTCCGTGGCATTTACGGATAATTTGCTGCCTTTGAAAACATCTCGGGCCATTTTCAAACAGATTAAAACGTTAAAAAAAGATATTCGCATGTTTGGTGAGATCCGGGCCGCAACGCCGGTTCGAGATCTTTACGAAATGTATACAGCCGGCATGAAGGAGGTTCAGATCGGTATCGAGGCATTAAGCACACGTCTTCTTAAAAAACTAAATAAAGGGACAACAGCCATCCAAAATATCGAAATCATGAAACACTGTGAAATGCTGGGGATTGAACATTCTTCAAACCTTATTATGCATTTTCCGGACAGTGATGAGGAGGATGTGGCCGAGACACTTCAAAATCTTGAATTTGCTTTTTCATATCGACCGCTTCGAGTGGTTCATTTTTGGCTTGGGCTCGGAAGTCCTGTATGGCAGGACCCGAAAGCTTTTGGCATCAAGGCTTTGTTCAATCATGGAAATTATGCCAGTATTTTCCCGAAGGACGTTGTTGAATCAATGCACTTTACCATACAAGCTTATAGAGGTGACCTTGGGTATCAGAAGAGACTCTGGCGACCGGTTAAAAAAAAGCTAAAAGTCTGGAGAAAAGTGTATGCCAAACTCCATCAGGGGCCAAAACATGAGAGCATTTTAACTTTCCGGGATGGCAGAAGTTTTTTAATCATACGCCAAATAAGGCTCAAGGGGGAACCCTTGACACATCGTTTGGAAGGAACAAGCAGAGCGATCTATCTGTTTTGTCAAAAGCACCGTGCATTAAGGAGAATCATTGATCGTTTTTCTTCTATACCGTCAGACAGGATCGAGCCTTTCTTAAAAATGATGGTGGACAAAAAGCTGATGTTCAGAGAGAACGATCGATATCTCAGTTTAGCGGTACCTAAGAAGCTGAATATCCCAAAAACTTGACGCCAGTGTTGTTTCGTAGGGCCTAAAATGTTATATATATGAGGTATCGAGAAATTTTCTAAAATAATCGTTCCATGCATAATCTTTTTAAAGCGCGTTAACTTGTGGTAAGGACTCATATAATTTTTATCATAAATTTATGAAATAGTCCCCATTTAAAAAGTGTCCATCCAGAAATGAATATTTTTATTCAAGATCTCCCGCCGAAAATAGCGGGATAAAAAGGCATGCGAGAAAAATAACCACAAGCATATAATTGATATTCTGAGGATTTATCCGCCTCAGGAGGATTATTTTTTGAGCATAACCCCAGAGAAATAGGCTACGCATTTCACAGGGCAGGCGCAGAGACTGGATAAAAAGACCATTTATGGATTGACACTAAATGATTAAGGAGGAATTAATGGGTATGCTCGGTAAAATCATAGGAGGGACCATAGGATTCGCTATGGCTGGTCCTTTAGGTGCCATTGCAGGTGCAGCGCTGGGGCATGCCTTTGATTCCAATGCGCAGACGTATTACATAGACGAACAATCCCGTCTTTCATCAGGAGAAGAGGCACAGTTTACCTTTTTTGTCGCAGCATTTTCAATGCTTGCAAAACTCGCCAAAGCAGACGGCCGTGTATCCAGGGAAGAAATTGACGCAATTGAAAAATTCATGATTTATGATTTGAACCTGAATCCTGAAAGCAGGAGCCTTGCTACCAATATATTTCATACAGCCATTGAATCTCCGAATAGTTTCGATGATTTTGCCGCTCAGTTTTACAGCCAGTTTCGTGAGCAGTATCAGATGCTCGATCTGATGATCGATATATTATTCCGAGTTTCTGTGGCTGATGGTGCACTGAGTCCGAGTGAGGAGAGACTCATTTTGTCTGCCGTGAGAATATTCAATTTCGATGATGAAAAATACAGAAAGCTCAAATCAAAATATATTCAGGATTTTGAAAAATACTATGCGATTCTGGGGTGTAGCAGTAATGACTCTGTTGAACATATAAAAAGACAATACCGGAAACTTGTATCAGACTATCATCCTGACAAGATTGCATCAAAGGGTCTTCCCGAAGAGTTTACAAAATTCGCAAATGACAAATTCCGTGAAATTCAGGAAGCCTATGAGACTATAAAGAAGGAGAGAAACATCAAGTAGTTTCCATCCAGAAATTGCCCTTTTTCACAATTTCTGTGTCAATCTGCAGAATTACTTGTGCGGCGTACTAGTTGTACGCCTCCGCGTAATTCCTTGATTTCCTTGATCTTGCGAAAAATTACTAATTTCTGCATTGGAAACTTCATTTATGTCCGATATGGATTATGGATGGACGCTAAGCACTCAATAGTAATTTTATGACCAGAAACTCGAAACATAATAACAGCTCAGGTACAGATTACTGGCAAAATAATAGATGCCTGTCATGCGGAACTACTGAAGATATCGGCAAGCGAAGGTATTGCTCCATCGGCTGTCGTCAGAAATTGCGATATACGCTTGATATGAGAACAGGATTACTCAAAGCACTAAATACACGCTATGGGTCGTTTTATTTTACAGATGTTTTAATTATAATGGACATTCTTCCCTATGATACCAAAGAAATCTTTAGTTTCATCTATCCGCGTTCTTCAGGCAAAAGGCCAGCTGAAGATTACAGCAGCATGTCGGATATGTTGGGAAATGAGTGGTGGGCGGAGAAAAAAAAGACAAATCGCCACTATCTGGCCACGCGGTATCTGCTTGAAAAAGCCAAGCGTCAACAGATGTTAAATCGTCCAGTCATACCTGTTGAGTTTAAGATCCCCGTCATAAAAAAATCGTCGTTAACATTTCTCAAGCTTGCTAAATCACAGTTGAATTCTCCTGAACTGGAAAAAATCATCAAACGTGCCTACCGGCTACAGGCAAAGAAATACCATCCCGATTTAGGCGGAGATAGCGAAACATTCAGAAAAATTCACCAGGCATACTTGGATCTCATCCGGTGGGCAGAAAATCCTTCTTATAAAAGGCGCCGCGGGTTCCCGGATAAATGGTTTTACGATGGGCATCAGAACCGGTGGCTTCAGCCGACACCCTATTTAAAAAAGAAACCGGCCTTCTATCACGCCAGCTCGATATGAGCTCAAGATTAGAAACTATCTCAAAATAATCTTTTGGCCCAACCCGCCAGAGGCGGACAAGCCTCGGCATTGGCGCCTCGTTTTAAGTCCTCAACATACTTGAGTATGCGTGTCGAAGATCCCGTCAGCAACGCGGCGGGTTAAAACTCAGCTCCGCATTCTTGTCCCGCCGATCTTCAGCGGGAGATTTTGAACCAAAGTTTTTATTTTGAGCTGGTTTCTAGTCCCTCGGATCCAAAGTGGTTTTTTTATTTCACCGGGGGATCGTTATCCTGTTTATTCTAATACGTAACCATTCCATGTAGCTCTGGAGGCCTTAATAGCCCCACGAGTTCGGTTTTTATAACTTGTAACGTTCCATAATGATGCGTTCAACCTCTTCTTCCGTGGGCATGGCATCCCGGTAGCCAGCCAGACACTGGTTACGAATCCACCTGAAAATGGATACCATCTCATTGACTTCAATCAGTTCGGGAATGACGTCCTCCTCTTGGGACAGGATATGTCGACGAAACTGACCCAGCATGCCGACCACATCATGGAAGGTCGCCGGTTCTCGTTTAACACCTTTTTTAAAGGATTTACCTTTTGTTGGAAATATCTGGTCTGGTTCCGGGTTGGCGGAGATATCAAGCTTTTGAAACGGTCTTCTCACCTGGATCTGCCAGTTTCTGGCTTCGTTCATCATCCTGGAAACCAATGGGCCCGCATAGTCATGGCTCTGTTGACCCTGTGAGCAGTAAGAGAAAAATTCCACCACCGATGGACCGCAGTAGGCAATGGCCTCTTTCAGTATCTTAATGGCGTAAAATGGGTTGTCCACTGTGAGCTTGGCAGAATAGACGTGAGATATGGCCGTTGCCTGACTGACGATACGTCGATGCAGCGTCGTCTTACCGGCAAATTTATCACCGATGGGCGAGGTGGAACGGTCACATCCAAAGCGAGTGGCACCGGATTTCTGTGCACCGGTGTTCATGTAGCCCTCATTGTTGTAAATCACCCAGGTGATATCATAATTTTCCCCCAGGGCATAATTGAAGGGGCCGTTACCGATGTCGTAAATGGCACCGTCTCCTGCAAACACAATGATTTTGCTCAATACATCGTTAAAGCCGTTGGCATATGCCTGATCCAAAGCAAACTTGGCTCCCAATGCCGCAGCCGACGCCGTGCCAAAACCATAGTGGCCTGACTGGTAAATCCGGGCGTTGAAAGGGTTGACCAGTTCCGACACCTCATTACAGCCGGTGGCATTGATGTTGTAAATGGTAAATCCGCGATCGATCATATGCTCGATGGCCCGCCGATTCTTATCCGAAAGAACCTTGAGTCCCTGATAAAACGTCTCTATCCCCTTGGGGCTGTTGCGCAAACTTTCCAGGGCATAAAAGGTCAAAAGGTTGATGGTTCCTTCACCACAGCCGGGGCAAAGGGTGTGCTTCCCCGGATACAGTTTCGAGAAGACAAAAAGTACCTGGTGGTTGAGCGGCATCCGGTCCACATACTGGGCCGCATCATAGGTATTGTCCAGATAGTGGTATGCTTCGGGGAAAAAATCTGTTGCAGTTGTTTTTGTCTTGTCAACCATTTTGAAGGCATCCACCGGACAGACCTGAGCACAGACTCCGCACCCTTTGCATCGGTCAACAACGGCATTAATGTTTAAGGCAAACCGTTGCCAGGGAATTCCCTTGGGAGATTTTTTGAACACTTTAAAATAGACAGCCGCTCCTTCGGGGATTGGCTTGTCCGTGACCGTAGAATGAAGCGCCGAATCCGGGCACGAGGCCGCACACATGCCACAAGCGATACATTTGTCGGCATCCCATATCGGCAACTGAGTACCGATGAAGCTCACATCTTTATATTGGCTGGTTCCGGACGGTACCACGGGAATAAATTTGTCCCAAGGTACTTTTTTCCCTTCCAAAATCGGTTTAACCATTTCCTGACTAAAGGTTCCCTGAAAGTCGTTCATAAGGTTCACCGGTTTAATGGTCCCCATCTCGTCCTTTTCGGTCATGACAACCGGAAGACCGGCAGCACCCGGAGCCTGGCTGAAATCTTCGGGTGCAAACGCCGCCGATGATTGTTGACTTTCGGATACTGCGGCAAATGAACAGATTCCTTCAATGGGATCGGGTGAAGCCTTTTCTACACCCTCTCTCAATAAAGCGACGTTGGAATCGATAATCTCAAATCCTTTTTTAGCTCCCAACTTTTCCTTCATGATACTGGTAAATCTTTCTTCAAAAGCTTCAGGTGTAAAAATTCCCGTCTCTTTATTGATAAGACCCAGCATGACTGCGCCGGGCAAATTTTTCTTAAGATGTTTCAAGGCGGCATGAGTGGCGTCCACGGCAATCACCTTGATATTTTTGTCTGCAATACGCTGACGCATTTCAGCGGGGAAAGTCTCGAGGATTTCATCTACAGCCCTAGAACTGTTGATCACCAAAAGGCCGTTTTGGTTCAGACCGCCGACGTAGTCTCTTAAGATTTCACCGGATAAAAACTTTTCATTGAAAAAGGCCAGGACATCGTTCTCGGAAAGTTCCGAAGCATTCCGAATCGGACTGGCACTGATTCGAAGGTTCATAAATACAGGTGCCCCTTTTCTAGCGGCACCGTATTTTGCACCTGACTCGATATATCGCTGGCCGTCGCAGCTTTCTTCAGCATAGATGACAGCTGCGGTTTCCAGGGCGGTTTTAACGCCTTCGGCGCCAATACCGATAAAGGTCAGGCTCAGTTCCCGGTCCTTGTAATCCGGAAGTGGTGCAGGTTTCAGGGTGTATGGGCCTTCGACACCGGAATAAAAGTCCCGGATAAAATCATCTCTACTGCTTTCCAAACAGGCCCGCATGTTCTCGACGACCGCTGCGGCATCGTATTTGTTGAAATCTTTGCTGCCCAATCCGTAAACCCCATGCAAAAGGGTGGGCATAATGTCTCGGGCGTATAGCTTGTGTTCATCCTTGCCCTCTCGATAGGCTCTTTGAGACAGTTGTAACGCCACCTGTAAATCGGCTAGCAGCAGCTGATTATGAACCATTCCCGTTCTTTCTATTACAGTAATGACCTTGGCGTTGCGAACACCATAGGCGATTTCCTCGTAGCAGGGCGGGTTGAACAATATCGGTCGTACGACCCCTATTTTCAAGCCTTGCACATCCCGGTAATAATCAACCACATCCTTGAGCACACCGGCTGCCGACCCCAGAACCACCACGACCATTTCGGCATCTTCGGTGCGGTAGCACTCCACAACTTTAAGGTTGGTACCTAAAATCTGGTTCATCACGTTCATGGCGGCGGTAACACCCCGCCTGACAAAACGGTAGGCAAGATCTTGGGCCACCTGACCTTCCATGGTCAGGTCGGTATCGGTAAAAGTTCCGGTGAGGTATCTTTGTTCAAAATCGGGCTGATAAAGCCGGTTCGGTGGCCCGACAAAATATTTTAGAAAGTCGTCTGAAAGAAGTTTTATATTTTCAAGGGCATGGGATTTGATAAAACCGTCGCCAATAACCATGAACGGCAGCATGACCTGGCGGAGCTCGGCGGTTTTAAAGGCAATCGGCAGCAATTCATGGAGTTCCTGATTATTTTCAGAAACAAGCTGGGCCCAGCCGGTATTACGCACCCCGTAAAAATCGTTATGGCCGCAGTGAATGCTCAACGATCCCTTATTCACTTCCCGGGCCATCACCGTCATAATTGCAGGCAGTCGTTTACCCGCCACGGAATAGAGGTTTTTGGTCTTTAGTACCAATCCTTGGGAAGATGTATTGTCAACATATCGCCCCCCCTGACACGCCATGGCTTCAACTGCTGCAATGGCCGAAAGCTCATCGCTGGGCTGAAAATACATCAATTCAGTGCCGAACAGGTTTTTTTGTCCTTGGGCGGCAGCCTTGGCAAAATCTTCTGCAATGGGGGTTGATGGCGTTATGGGATAGCCGCACAGCCCGTCCACCAGCCGGGTAAGGACGGAAAGCGCAGCGTGATTGCCGTCCAGGATGGCGTCTTTGCGCACTCGAGCGGCCTCCAATTTGTCTTCCGGGATGTCAGCAAGGTCAAACTTAAAAAGATTTTTGGCGTCGAACCGCTCCCACTCTTTCTTCCAGTCCAGTTGAAGGCTCTTCCATTTTCCTCTTTTCCTCTGGTAGGGAAGCACTTCCATGAGAGTATCTAAATCTATTTTTGGTGCCATTGGTCGTCTCTCCTTATCAATTATCTCATTTAAGATAGATCAAGATTATTAAAACAGGCTAGAACATTTCCTTAATTGGAAGATACGGCATCGAAGGAAGGGTAGAATTCCTTTAAAGCCGGACAACAAACACGAGGCCCTTCTTTGTGAGAAAGTCTTCTGGTATTCGCTCGGATAAAGCTCGTAAGATTTTAACCTATTGTAAAATCAATTATATGTCAAGGGCTATTGCCGAAATATAGATAAAAATATAGTAATTACAATGATTTTAATCGAGATTTAATTGAAGAATTTCTCATCGGAAAGGTTTTAAACAGCGTTTAAAGAGTGAAACAAGAAAATAGTATTGAAAATGAAACGGTTCTTCAATAGGATTAAAATTTGTGGAAACTTAATGGTGGCTATTTACAATAAGTGGTATTGTTTTTTTCATCAACCCATTGCATTTGTCTTGAAGATAATGAACTTCGATTTCAAGATTCCCCATCTTCTTAAAGAAGATACTTTACGAAAATATGAAAGATTCCTTTCTGCAGCAAAAGATGCAGGTGTATCCTTGCATGATGATGCTGAATTCACTAATGCTCTAAAAAGAGTTTTCACCTTTAGTGATTTTGTATTCAAAAGCTGTACCCACTACCCTGAGTTCTTAAAAGATTTACATGACAGCGGGGATCTTCAAAGAACATTCAAAACAGATGAATTTCTTAAAAAACTGATAGCCTATTTAATTGATGTTAAGGACGATGCGCAGCTTTCAGCGCAACTTCGACGGTTTAGGCGGTACCACATGGTCCGAATCGCCTGGCGGGACCTGGCCGGCTGGGCAGATCTTTCGGAAACCATGGCCGATCTCTCTGCCCTGGCCGATGCATGCATTGATCAGGCAGTGTTTTTTCTTTATCAATGGCAATGTTTAAAGTACGGCATTCCAACTTCACACGACGGATTTCAGCAACAGCTGGTCGTTTTTGGAATGGGAAAGCTCGGCGGTCAGGAGTTGAATTTTTCTTCGGATGTTGACTTGATTTTTGCTTATCCCGAAACCGGGATAACTCAAGGAGGCTTGGAAACGGTAAACAACGAAGAATTTTTTGTTCGTCTTTGTCGTCAACTCATAAAAATCATCGGTGCCATTACCACTGACGGCATTGTATTTCGGGTTGACATGAATCTCAGGCCCTATGGTGAAAGCGGGCCTATGGTGATGAGCTTTGATGCCATTGAAGAATATTACCAGAAACAGGGACGGGAGTGGGAACGGTACGCCTGGATAAAGGCACGGGTTGTGGCGGGTGATAAAGATGCCGGTGAAACACTTTTAAAAAACCTTAAACCTTTTGTTTTTAGAAGATATCTTGATTTTGGAGTGTTTGAATCTTTAAGGCGGATGAAAGAGAAAATATCTCTTGAGGTTGAGCGTAAGGGGATGACAAATAACATCAAGATCGGATACGGCGGAATACGTGAGGTTGAGTTTTTTGGGCAGATATTCCAACTCATACGGGGAGGCATAACCCCCTTGCTTCAGGAACGGCGCATACAGAATACACTAAAAATCCTTGCCAATGAAAATTATATTTCCCAAAAAGTCAGTGATGAACTCAATATGGCCTACATATTTTTACGAAATACAGAACATCGTTTGCAGGAATTTTCAGATCAACAAACCCATATCATTCCGTCAGATTTTATTTCAAAAACGCGTTTAGCCGCGTCCATGGGGTTTGATACTCCGGAAGCATTCGATGGCCAGTTGGAAAAACACAGGAGAATCGTTCATTCTCATTTTGATAAATTACTTGAAATCAAAGATTCAAAGTCAATCGATGAGCAGACCAAAGAAATTAAAGCCGGTTTGGAGGCGATATGGGAAAATCTTTTAGAGGATAAACAGCGCCAAAAGATACTTCTTGCGGCAGGATATAAGAACTTCGATGAAGTCGAGGGTTTGTTGGATCACCTCCGTAACCACCCGTCAACACGCTCTCTCAGCAGCGACGGCCGCCAACGTCTCGACAGGCTGATGCCGCTCATGCTTAAAGAAATCGGACGCTCTGAACACCCTATGGTTGTATTGAATCGAGTCATCGATCTGATTAAAACCATCGAGCAACGTACCAATTACTTGGCTTTGTTACTGGAAAATCCTGCAGCTATCGTTCATATGGTGAAGTTGGTCAGTGCCAGTCCCTGGATTGTTTCATTTTTGTCCCGCCATCCGGTTCTCTTGGATGAACTTCTTGATCCTCGCACACTCTATCGTCCCCCGGAGAAGTCGGAACTTGAAAAAGAAATTCGCAAGAGGCTTGACTTGACATCAGATCAGGATTTCGAGCATCAGATACAGGAATTGTGTATTTTTAAACAGGTAAATACCCTGAGGGTGGCTGCAGCAGACGTCACCGGTGCCCTGACATTGATGCGAACCAGCGACCATCTTACTGAAATTGCCGAGACGGTTTTAAATGAAGTTGTTGAACTGTCATGGAAGCATCTGGTTGAAAAACACGGGACTCCGACGTGTCAAATGGGCGGCATGGACATCGGCAGAGGATTTTCTGTCATTGCCTATGGAAAGCTGGGTGGGATCGAACTCGGTTATGGATCGGATCTTGATATGGTTTTTCTCCACGCCGGAACCGAGGGACGAACTTCCGGTGGGAAACATCCTATTGATAATCAACAATATTTTGCTCGTCTGGGGCAAAGAGTAATACATATTTTAACCACCCATACTGCTGTGGGAAAGCTCTATGAGCCGGATATGCGTCTTCGGCCCAGTGGAAGTTCAGGCATTTTGGTGAGCCACATAGAAGGGTTTAAGGATTATCAGACCAACAAAGCCTGGACATGGGAACATCAGGCCTTGATCAAAGCAAGACCTGTTAGTGGTGATATCAATATGGCCAAACGTTTTGAACAAATACGGAACGAGATTCTTGCACGGCCTAGGATTAAGTCCCAATTAAAGAAAGACGTTATCGACATGCGCGAACGGATGCGAAAGGAACTCTCAAGCCCTGATCCAAAGCTTTTCGATCTCAAACAGGATACGGGAGGTATTGTTGATATTGAATTTTTGGTGCAATATCTGGTTCTTTTAAGGTCTTGCGAATACAAAGAATTATTAAAGTGGACCGATATTGTTAGGCTACTAGAAACATTGCAAGAAACCGGTATCATTAACGACCAGGTCGCTCACTTCCTAAAAATTGCCTATCTTACCTATCGATCGGCGGTACACCAGCTCAGCCTCCAGGAGAAACCTGCCAAAGCCCCTGAAGCAAAATTTCGTGGTATGCGAGAAAATGTTGGGCAAATCTGGAAAGATATTATGGAAATTGAATAAGGGTTACATTTTTGTAATTAATTGGGTTTAGTTTTTACAAAATTGTAAGTGATCATCTTTGTATTTGTGCTGATGACAGAGTATAACACTCTAAAAATATAGCTATTTAATAATATATGGTGTCATGGCACACTTGTTGCTGATAGACTTTAAGTTTGTATTCATATAAATTGACATCGTTTGAGTTGAAATGACACTTTCAAATTCAAAAAAAATAGAGAGGCTTGAGCCGACTGCAGAGCGACTGCGGGAAAATACCGCAAGTCTGATTTCCGATTTTATAAAAAGAAAATCACCTGACTTTATAAAGCGACATGCACAAGCCCTGGACGACTATTTTTTTGAAAGTTTCGAAAGCTCTCGTGTGGGACCTAAAATGGGTATAGAAAAGAATCCCTATGCGATCATTGCGCTTGGGGGTTATGGACGAAGAGAGCAGTTCATCCACTCGGATGTGGATCTTCTTTTTCTTTTTGAGAAATATGTTCCAGACAAGGCTGAGCATCTCATCCAGGAAATCGTCTACCCGTTGTGGGACATCGGTTTTGAGGTGGGGCATGCCACTCGATCTCTTAAAGAATGTGTTAAATTGGCTGTTGATGACATTGAGGTGTTGACGTCCCTTCTGGACGCGCGTTTCATATGCGGCATGTCGCCGTTGTATTCGTCTTTGATGGAACATCTTCGTAAACGATTTAAAAAGAGAAATTCAACGAAAGTCATAAAGAAACTGGTTGATATCAGCCAAAGCAGGCATGAATGTTTCGGGGATTCATCGTATTTGCTCGAACCCAATCTCAAGGAGGGCCAGGGTGGTTTGAGAGACTATCACACCATTCTCTGGATCGCCAGGCTGAAATCGAATCTCAAACAATTCAGAGACCTCGAATATTACGGTCTTTTATCCCATGATGAATTTCAGGCCATGAGACAAGCCCTCGAGTTTATAGGTAACGTGAGAAACTATCTACATCATTTGTCCGGCAGAAAATGTGACCAGCTCTATTTTGAATATCAGATCAAAATGGCTGATGCCTTGAAGTTTGGCAAAAAAAACGGACAGCAGCCGGTGGAGCGCTTTTTGGGTAAGCTTCATAGCCAAATGGAATTTCTAAAGCAGCAGCACCTGATGTTTTTATATGAACTGGGCCTATTTAAGAACATTAAACGGTCGAAAAGGGCCCTAAAACATACCCTCACAAAGGGACTTGAAATTACGGAAAATGGGATGATCAACTTTGTTTCTTCAGAAGACATCCTGCGCGATCCGAGCCTTTTGATAAAGATATTTGAAGAAAGCGCGACTTTGAAAATCCCATTAAATGCAGAGGCTAAAAGGCTGATCAAAGAATTTTCCTTCCTTGTTGATAAAAAATTTTCTTCTTCGGTGTTAAATCTTGAATCATTTGAACGGATTTTAGCACAACCGTCATCAACATTTAATGTGCTCAACGAAATGCTAAATACCACCTTTTTAATTAGATTTATTCCGGAATTTAAAGAAATCTCCGATAGAATTCAGTATGATGAATACCACCTTTATCCTGTTGATCGACATTTGCTAAGAACCGTTCAGAATATTAAAAGATTCGGTACATCCGAAGGAATTTCAAAGTATCCCTTGTGCAGTGATCTTTATAAAAGGCTTAAAAAACGTCATCTTTTATTGTGGGCGGCGCTATTGCACGACATCGGGAAGGGTGAGACCGGTGTTAGCCATTCCATCAGTGGCGCCAAGATTGCAGAGTCGATCCTGCTTAAAAAAGGCTATCCTGCCGAGGATATTGAAACGGTCTCTTTTTTGATAAAAGAGCACCTATTATTGATTAAAACCGCAACCCGAAGAGACCTCAATGATGAGGAGACAGCCATTTCCTGTGCCAGGAATATAAAGGATATCGACCGGTTGAAAATGCTTTATCTATTGACTGTGGCCGATTCCATGTCCACCGGTCCAAAAGCTTGGGGTGATTGGACTGCGACACTGTTAAGAGATCTTTTCTTTAAGGTCTCAAATGTTCTTGAAAAAGGGGAACTTGCAACCAGAGAAGCTGTCGAAGCCGTTGAGAAGAAAAAGGCCGAAGTCCTCGGGTCAGTAATAAAGCGCTATGCCGAGGATGATATGGAGACACTTTTAAATTTCATGTCTCCTCGATATTTTCTTTATATGCCGTCTGATAGCATCATGGAACATATTGAACTGTATAAAAATATGGGAACAGTTGACTTTGTCTGGAAGGTGACAAAAACTCCGGATTCCAATACCCGAACAGTTACCATTTGCGCAAAGGATCGTCCCGGTCTTTTTTCAAAGATTGCGGGGACATTTACGTTGAACGGGCTGGATATCCTCGATGCGCAGATCTTCACATGGCGGAATAATATCGCCCTTGATATTTTTGAAGTTAACCCGCCGTTAGATCAGATTTTTGAAAAGGAAAGGTGGCAACAGGCTGAAGCTCATCTCAGATCTTCCCTGTCCGGAAATTTAGACCTAAGTGCAGCGCTGGAAGAAAAAATAATGGTCTACCAGCCTACCAAACGTTACGTAAAAAACAGGCCCCATCAAATCAACGTGGACAATGACAGCTCGAGTTTTTTTACGATTATTGAAGTATTCACCTATGATTTTCCGGGACTTTTATACACAATCACCGACGCACTTTTCCGATGCAGTCTTGATATTTGGGTGGCCAAGATTGCAACAAAGGTTGATCAGGTTGTGGACGTTTTTTATGTCAGGGATTTTGATGGGCAAAAAGTTGATTTGCCGGATCAGGTGGAGAAGATTAAAACGACCATCAAGGAAGTTTTACCGGGGTTCAAAACTTAATACCAAAATGGGTGGAAAATGCTCACCCGTTGTATGTTGTTCTTTTAATTCGTGATTGGGGAGACAACTGATACTGCTAATCGGTCACAAGGTTTAATCACATAAGGAGGAAAGGTTATGAAAAAAGTTGAGGCGATCATCAAGCCGTTCAAACTGGATGATGTTAAGGAAGCCCTCAATGACATCGGGATTCAGGGGATGACGATTTCAGAAGTCAAAGGATACGGCCGTCAGAAAGGCCATAAGGAAATTTACCGGGGCGCTGAATATGTCGTCGATTTTATCCCAAAAGTTAAGATCGAGATTATCGTTCAGTCTGACAGGGTCAAACAGGTGATGGAAACCATACAAAAGGCCGCCTATACAGGGAAAATTGGAGACGGCAAAATCTTTATTCTGCCTATGGAAGAGGTGATTCGGGTACGTACCGGAGAAAAAGGAGAAGATGCCATATAGCTTATTGGGCATTATCGCTTCAGGTATAATTAAATTTTTGCCGAAAGAACTCGTGAATAAAGGCTCGTAATGAAAGAACCTGTTCGGGCTAGTAATAAAGTTATTTTAATCCAACATGGGATTTTATCCATAAAGTTAGATCTCATGTTGTTCTTTCAAAACGATCCCTAATCCACTCAGACAGCTTCCAGCCGAAAATTTAATTATACCTGAAGCTCTGGTTGAAGCAATTAATTTTGAAAGGATAGACAATTAGGAAAGGAGATGGATGAAAAGAAAAACGATTGTTTTTTTATTCGCGGCATATGTTTTAACTGTATTGCCAAAATTGGCTTTTGCCTCCGAAAATGCGGCTATTGATACCGGAACTACCGCCTGGATGTTGACCGCGACCGCATTGGTTCTGCTTATGGTTCCAGGGTTGGCCATGTTTTATGGAGGGTTGGTCAGAACAAAAAATGTTTTGGGCACTATGATGCACAGTTTTGTCGCCATGGCAGTTATCGGCGTGCTTTGGGCGGTTTGCGGATATTCTCTTGCTTTTGGAAAGAGTATATTAGGTGGAGCTGTCGGCTGGAACAGTGACTATTTTTTTCTAAAGGGGATAGACAACACGATCACCAACGGGATACCCGAGTATGTCCTGGCAATGTTTCAGGGTAAATTTGCCATCATCACTCCGGCGCTGATTAGCGGCGCACTTGCGGAACGCGTTTATTTTA
>Ga0316576_10000396_pt1 | contig 20098 bp, 18 predicted proteins | sample S0NA_FD_203075 | JGI IMG/M metagenome (GOLD analysis project Ga0316576, IMG submission 203075) | Rhizosphere microbial communities from salt marsh grasses in Alabama, United States - S0-2_050615r3r5 | ecosystem: Host-associated > Plants > Roots > Rhizosphere | place: USA: Alabama | collected... | reverse complement strand
TGCTTCGATCTCTATTTCAAGCGTATTCGGAAACGTAAAAGCAGCGCAATGAGCATATAGCTTTTCGCCTTAATATTTATGTATTTGGTATTGGAATTTCCGGTTTGTCTTAGAAGACGATAACCACCCGGCACTCTCTCAGAAAATTGGAGGGGCTTTCTATGACAGCCTTGAGGATTTCGTAAGATTCGGGATCCAATGCAAGACTGCGGTCGCCCTCGGGGGTTCCTTCAGCGAAGATGACATAAGGGAGGGACCCGACGCGCTGGCTTTGCTGCGCCTGGACCTTATTGTTGAAATAACGCACATAGCCGCTTTTTAGCGCTTTTGCCATATCGACGTAGGCCCCGGGATACAGCTGCTCTCCCCGGCTGAAAATGTTGGGCTTCAGACAGGGTTTGAACCCGATCTGCCGGGCATCGATCACTAGACCGGTGTAGGGTGGTGCTTGGTGGGGTTGTTTGTCCGGTCGAACCTCGGGTTCTGGTTCTTTGCCGGTTTCCAGAGTGTCAAGCCGCCTCGACAGATCGGTCAGGAGAACCGAGAAAGCGGCCATCCTCTTTTCCTGGTCGTTCATCTGGTTTCTGATGGCGGAAAGTTCCGTGTCCGAGGCGTAGCCGGCATTGATAAAAAAGGGCTTGTGGACGGCATACGTCTGCCAGGCCGCGACCAGTTCCTGAAAAAGGATCATCAGCCTCTCTTTTTCAAGCGATGTTTTTTTTAGACCGGAGATTTCCTCTTCCAGCATTTGGATGCGTCGCTCGAGACGGTTCAGACGACCTTCCAGATCGTCAGAGGCGCCGTTCGCTTTCCGCTGATCCCCGGCCCTTTCGGTGAGGGTGAAAAGAATGCCACCCAGCCTGCCCGTTAGCGGCATGCTAACCCCCACTTCCACCGAGTCCCCGGACAGCTGTTTTGAATATTCCACCCTGCAGAATTTGATCACTCCCTGGATATTGGAGACAATCCTTTCGTCGGTCACGAGCTTTTCTTCGACAACCGTGCGTGAATCGATATGAACGCCTTTGATGACTTCCAACAGGTTTCGCTGAGCCACAATGATAGCCGCCCGTTCGGCAAGCGCCATTGCCTGGTCGCTGTTGCGCTTGTCTTTGGGTGCCAAGCCCATTCCCGTGGCGTAGACCGTCTGGTTGAGCCAGTCGATGTACCCGTAAGTGCCGATGTTCTCTTTTTGTAAGCTCGCCGCGTTAACGGGCAAGGTGAGCACAAGGATTGAAAAGACGACAAAATTCAGTATGCGGTATGGGTTCATTCCGGTCTCCATGTATCATTCTCCGCAGCGGTCCGGTGGCGAGTCGAGCCGGGGCATCCAGATAACCGGCCCCAACAGCTTTCCATCTCCAGGGTTCGGGTCCCCCCAGTAGTTGTTGGTGAGATCGAGCTCGACCGGTGCATAGTTCTGAACATCAAAAGGGCTGTTGTTCAGAAAAGTGGTGCTCTGGATGGCCGGTGCGATGCCTTCGCCCGCCACGACCATACCGCCCTGCCCCTGATTGTCGGCAATGATCGAGCAGGTGATGTTGGGTCTGGCATTGTCCTTGAGATACAGCCCTGCCTGTGAAGATGCCGTTATGGTCATGCGCGTGATCAACGGCCGGCTATTGGCGATGGTCAACCCGGTGGCAGCCTTTTCGATGCGGGTGTACCGGAGAAGCGCATGACCGGAATTGCCGAGCACAACGCCACCCCAGGAACCCGGGGGGCTGTCGGTGGCGACCGGTCCCAGGCGGACACCTTTTTTTTCACTGCCGTAACATGCGATGCTGCCGCCCTGGACGGAAAGCACGGTGCCCGGCATAAAGAGAATAGTCACACCCGGAGCGACATGAAGGGTCGCATCCGATGTTACCACCAGGGAGGATTGAACCGTGTAGGGACTCTTTGCCTCCGTCAGAAGAACGCTGGCGGTGAGGTCTCCGCCGAGCACCGGACCCGGTTGGGGCAGATCAAAAAGATCGGGTTCAGGCAGGGCGACAACCTCGGTGAAGGCGCTGAATGCCCCCCGGTTGCCGGCCCTGTCAACGGCCCTCACCTTCGCATAGGAGGAGACGAAATTTTCGAGCCCGTCCATGACCGCACGATTGTTTTCTGTGGTTTGCGCCAATGCGTATCCGCTGAAGGGAGATCGACTTGCCCAAACCTCATACCCAACGACGTCCTTCCCGGTACAGTGACGCCAGGTAAGCTCGACCCGCCGATCAAAGGAAAGAGGCGCCAACCCATCGACGGCCTCGGGTGGCCGGGCGTCGATGTCAATTATGTGAACGGGATCCAGGCTGGTGGCTCGGGATCCGGAATGATCGGCCAGGTAGGCCTTGGCCATCAGACCGTACATCTGTTCCCCCGGTTCGACCGTGTAGACCCCTTCATAGATCTCCCGTGCAGCAAGCTCCTTTTCAATGGCCCGGGTCAGCTCCTCCGTTAAATGGTGACCGCTTTGGCGGTATTGGTCCTCGATGGAAGCGATCACCTCGGCTCGAACGGCAACTGTCATCTGAGGGGTCAGTGGTTTGAGCGGAATGGCACTCTTGAACTCGCCGATATCCACGTAGGCACTGCCGTCTTTGTCGCCTATGAGCCGGAAGGAAACCGGTTGGCCGGCGGTAAACGGCTTTTGGGCATTGATGCACGCGAACAGATCAATTCGCGGGGGGGGTACCTGCAGTGCCTTAAACGATTCCGGCAACTCGATGGTCGAAGCAATTTCCCTGAACACCTCGTCGGTCTGGCTCAACATTTCCGAGTCCCTTAGATTCCAGACCGAAGCCACGGCCGCCATGAGCATCCCGAGGGGGTTGAGGGATACGCCGCCGGCGTGGGCCCGGCTGACATGTTTTGCCCGCCACAAAAGATTGCCCGTGTCAAGATCCCGCATTTTTACCTCGCACCCAACGGCCACCTGGGAATATACCCCCAGAAAAATTTGGTCGAAATGGGTGACTTCGCCGGAAACAACGGCATCCACGCCCAGAATAGCTTTCAACTTTTTAGGGTTCTCGGCAAGGAGGCGTTCGACGGATTCGGGATCTTTCAGGCCGGCGTTCGCGAGGCGTGTGTCCGTGTCGAATATTTCAAGGTCCTTGAAGGGCAGCGAACTGATGTGGTTGTACATTCCCGCCCGTACGATATCCTCGGGGTGAACGAAATTTGTCTTCAGGCTGTACGATTTGACTTCGAGTGCGGTGAAGGGCAGAACGGCGATGGATACCGGCTTGTGATGCTGAAAATAGGGCGTGTTTTCATATTCCCCGTCAAAGGCCTTGAAGGCTTCGGTGGTTGCCACGATTGTCGGGACGGGATTGTCGCCCTGATAATGTACACAGCCCGACAACAAAATCAGGCCGGTGAGCAGGTAAATCGACAGGCGTAACAGATGGTTTGGCCGGAAACAGCTCAAGCGCTTCATTATAACTGCTCCCTATTTTTTGAATGACATATTATCTGAAAATTAGGGCAAAGTGACCTTCAAGTCAACAAGATTCATTAGATACAGGGCTCAACTTGTAACCCTTCTTTACAAAGGTGATGACTGTTTGATCTTGTCAACATCATTGGCTTAGCTGAGTGTTTGTGCCAAAAGGATGAAGCCCGAGAGCGATAAGCACTTGAAACCTGCTGCCAACTATTTTATCCTGTGACCAAAGCGAATAAAATCATACCGGAAACCACGGTTTACCCCAACATTGCAAAAGCCTGAGGGCTTCAGAGCCAAGGCGTCTGAGGGTGACGTCGTAGCTCTTTACTTCGAAGCCTCAGCAATAAAGGCACCGCAGGCGCTGCTCGTAGAGCCTGAAATTCTCAGGCTTTCCCGGCTTGTCGGGCGTAGCTGAAAGCGAAGCCTGAAGGGTAAACAACATGGCAAAACAGATAATATCCTTGGAATGCACCGGTGGTTCTATCTAGAAATTTTCGATTTTCTTATGAATTTGGATGTTATTAAAAAACATTATCTATTCTCTGCCGCGTTGTTTATGCAACCTTGGGGTTTATCCACACCTTATCGATGAGGTCATCTATGGCAGACTCCGAATACCCGGACGCCCCCAGGGTGGCGGTGGGCGCAGTAGTCATTCACAACAACCGTATCCTGCTGGTAAAACGCGGAAAAGCACCTGCCAGGGAAGAGTGGGCCATTCCCGGCGGCAGCGTGGAGCTCGGCGAAACCCTTCAGAAAGCGGCGGAACGCGAAATTCAAGAAGAAACGGGCATCACCATCAAGGCCCTGGAAGTGATTTACAGCTTCGACGCCATCGTGAAGAAAGGTGACCGCATACGGTTTCACTATGTCATTCTCGACCTTGCCGCCGCCTACGTGGCGGGCGAACCCCAAGCCGGAAGCGACGCCCTGGATGCCGACTGGTTCGACCCGGCTCAGGTGCAGGATCTCGGTGTCAACACGCGATCGCGGCAGCTCCTTGCCCGAATCGGCTTTACCTCGCAGTTGCCTTGACTCTGGAGCCCTCAAGCTTTTGCAACGCTGAGGTTTATTGCATAACTTTACGTAATTATGCTATTCCCTGGTCTCAACTTAGGTATGCATGCGGTACACCCACCAACCAACAGAGGACAATGCCATGAATGCTGAAACCACTTCCTCCACAGGCAAGATAAAATATTACGGCAGGATTCTAAACGGCGACTTCAGTCCTGAGATAAAGACGCGCCTGAAGTCCGCTCTGCCGGTCTTCAACGCTTTCGACCGCATGAACATGCCTGTCATTCCCTACATTTCCGCCTGGCAGGGCAATGAAAAAAACATCTGGTACGAATTCGTGAGCCAGCAGTTCCTGGACCTGATGGAGTGCGAACATCCCCGTCAGGTGGCCGACATGCTTCGCAAAACCATTATCGACCGCCGTATTTACAAATACTGGGGGGTTGACGATTTTGTCGAAGAGGAGGTAACCAGCCGGATGCAAATCGACAGCACCCGGGAAGTGCTGCGCGCCGAAAGTGAGAAAACCGGTTTTATCGAAGCCGTTTACCAGTTGGACATCCAGCCGGAGCCCTCTATCTGGATCAAGGATCAGGCCACCATTGAAAGCTATCCCCGGGACCGGACTGCCCTGTCGTTCGGATGCCTGACGGTCGTCACCAAAGAGATGGCCACCGAAGAGGAACGCCAGAGACTTGCCGAGGAAAAGCAGGAATTGGAAAGACAGCTTCAAAAAAGTTACCGGCTCGACGCCCTCGGCAATCTGGCCAGCGGAATCGCCGAGGATCTCAACCAGAGGGTGGCCGGCATCCGCAACAGCATTAACGACCTGGCAACCGGCATCAACAAAGGGGGCTTCGATGACCTGTCACCGTTCCAGCACTACCAGAAATTAAAACGCATCGAGGGGCACCTCAAAGAAGTGAACGACCTGTCGCGGCAGTTGATGATGTTCTCGGGAAAAGGCCCCTACGATTTCATGGAAGTGGATCTGACCGAAACCATTCAGGTTACCCTGAACGAATTCGATTTCGGGCATAAACCCGTCAAAATCAGGGCCGAGTATTGCTCCGACCTATACACCGTCAAGGCCGACAGGGCCTTTTTCGGTCGAGCCCTGTACAACCTGTTCCACAATGCGGCCCGGGCCTTGCAAGAGGGGGGGGAGCTTTTCCTGAAAACAAAAAACACCGTGCTTGAACAGAAGGCAGCCAGGGCATGGAGCGTCACACCCGGAGACTACGCATCCATCGTCATCGACCTCCGCAACATGGTCTTGAGCGAAAAAGACAAACAGCGGATTTTCGAGCCTTTCTACGCCGGCGCGGGTTCCAGCCCATACGGATTGAGCCTGGCCACGGCCTACGGCATCATTAAAAAGCATGACGGCGTCGTGACGGTCGCCGACAGCCCGCCCGGCGGCACCAGCTTCAGCATCTATCTGCCCAGGGCTGGCAGCTGAAGGTCAAAGCTTTGCCGTGCGGGTAGGTGCGAAAAAATATGCTTGGTGTCCTTTCTGTCTTTGTGGTTCAATCGCACTTGCTCCACGCTTCCAACCTCTTGCGATCCCCGTAGGGGAGAATTAATAAAAAGGAGAAGGCAGCAACGATGAGCAACAGATGTGCGTGGGCCGGCGACGACGCCCTGATGATCACCTATCACGACAGCGAGTGGGGATGCCCCCTGCACGACGACCGGCGGCTTTTCGAGTTTCTCGTCCTGGAAGGAGCCCAGGCAGGGCTTAACTGGATGACGATCCTGAAAAAGAGGGAGAATTTCCGTCGGGCGATGGACGGATTCGATCCCGTCCGCGTGGCCGCTTACGGTGATGACGACATTCAACGACTGCTTCAGGACAGGGGCATCATCCGCAACAGGCTGAAGATCGGGGCGGCGGTCGCCAATGCAAAGGCATTCCTGGCTGTGCAGGCCGAATTCGGCAGTTTCGACGCTTACATCTGGCAGTTCGTCGACAACCAGCCCATATGCAACCACTGGAAAAAAACGGCCGAAATCCCAACCAGGACACCGATTTCAGATCGCATGAGCAGGGATTTGAAAAAACGCGGTTTTACATTTGTAGGGCCGACCATCTGCTACGCCTTCATGCAGGCCACGGGCATGGTCAACGACCACACCGTCGACTGCTTTCGGCACGCACAATTGAGATAAAATCGCGTTCCACGACTTTATGAAACGCGACAACGTCGCTCCTATGTGAAAAACCGAAAACGCCTGTTCCCGATTCGGTTTTCATAACAAGTCCTAAACGGAGCGTTTCAAATTTTAGGAATTGGTTATTTTACTTTATTCCAAAGGATTTCATCGATTTGACTTCCTAAAATTTTAAACCTGTTGGGATTGCCGATCTTACCGCATCTACCGCGTCAGATTCCTTACCGCATAGACCACTATAGCGGAAAAGCATCTTCCTTGTATATGCAGCAACCTCGGCAATCGCTCAGATTAGGCAAGTGTAAGAAGTCACCAAAGACAGTCGCTAAATGGTCATCTTGGCGCCCTCTTACCCGGTGGAATCCTCTTAAATAGGCCCGCTTCCGGCGGCAATCCACTGGACGGGATGAATCTCGATCGCAGCGGGCGGCTGAAAAGACCCTGCCTGAGCACCTAACGCTCAACGCCCCCCTTGACCCCTGGAATCCTTGAACCTTTTACGCGCCGGCCAGGTATCGGCCACCCGGTAGCCGCCCGGCCAGGGGTCGTCCGGGTCCAGCATGTGCTGATGCGTCCCCGTGACCCACGCCCGACCGGTAATACTCGGAACGACCGCTTCCAGCCGGCCCACACGGGTGATTGATTCCAGGCGGCAGTGAAACCGGGAACCAATGATGGACTCACCGATATACGCGTCCCCCCTGGAAAGAGTCCCCCTCCTTTTCAACACCGCCATGCGGGCCGAACAACCCGTTCCCGTCGGCGACCGATCCAGCTTGCCGGGTTGGATGGCGACGGCGTTGCGGCCGACATACACCCCGTTCTCCTTGAACAGCGGCGCCGTGATCTGACAGAATGAAATGTGACTCCACCCGGGGTTCTCCGGATGATGGAAGCCCAGCTGCTCGTTGGCCGCATTGGTCAACCTGATCCCGGTTTCCACGAGTTCCCGGGCTTCGTCCGGCGACACGGAAAGCCCCAAATCCGCCGCCGCCACGATGACAAAGCTGTCTCCCCCGTAGGCGGTGTCCACCACCAAGGTCCCCAGGCCTTCGACCTCCAGCCTCGCGTCCAGCCTGTCCACAAAGGACGGCACGTTGTGGATGGTCACCCGCTCCACTTTGCCGTCCCGGCATCGGGCCACGGCACGGATCAGTCCGCCGGGCGCCTCCAGGGTCAGGTGTGTTTCGGGCTCCTGCATGGGCAGTATGCCGGATTCAAGCAAAACGGTCGCCACACAGATGCTGTTGGAACCCGACATGGGCGGGGTGTCTTCCGGTTCCATGATAATCCAGCCCATCTGGGCGGCAGGGTTCTTTGGCGGCACCAGCAGGTTCACATGCCGGAAGATCCCGCCCCGCGGTTCGTTGAGCATGAAGTTGCGCAGGGTCCGGTCCCGGGCGATCCAACGGGACTGCTCCCACAGGGTCTCCCCCGGTGGCGGGGCAACGCCCCCCACGATGACATCCCCCACCTCCCCTTCGGCGTGGCAACTGACGGTATGAATGATTTTCCCCGTTCGCATGGCCCGCCTCCCCGCATCGAATGCCGTGGCGTTTTGCGCAACATCCAGGTCAACCCCCTTGGACGAAAGCAGAAAGCTTGTCGGGTTCAAGGGAAAAAATGCGTATGGCTCATAGCCGATAGCGTACCATGAGCTATGGCCTGTCAGCTATGAGCTGATCTCTGTCATTCCGCCCGTGAGGTCCACGTTTGGTTGAACCGGTTAAAATGACTTGCAGTCATAAAACCAGCGGGCGATATCCAGCTTCGCCAGACCACGCCCCCCCATCCAGAGGCTGATTATTTTGCTGTCCCGCCAGTGTTTCTCGATGTGACCTTCCCGGGCATACCCCTGGCTACCCATCAAATCGATCGCCCTGTTGATCAGTATCGTCATCTGGTCCGTTACGAAAAGCTTGGTTGCTCTGGTTTTGGCTAGAAATTCGACGCCCGTCGGATCGATGCCGTAACGTTCCGGGACCGTCATCATTCTTGCCTTCATATAGGTGTCGGATCTGCAGACCTCGATCGTCATGGCGATGTCGGCGAGTACCGATGCCGTCATGCTGTGCTCCTTTAACGGCTTACCGCCTACTTCGCGCGTGTCGCACCACGCCCTTACCAGTTCGTAGCAATTGCGCATGATACCGAGGGCGTGTGCTGCGGAGCCGATATTCCCGGCATTCATAAACATTCTGGCGGCGACGGCATCATCCCCCGGTTTTGGGTTGGCCCGGTTTTCTTTGGGCACCCTGACATTGTCAAACCAGATGTCACTGTTCTTGTCACCGGACATTCCCGCCTTCTGGTATGGCTCTCCCTGTTTGACGCCGGGCGCATCGGCAGGCACGTAAATGATTGCAAAAGCGTCGTCATCCTCCACGCCGGGGTTGGTCGTACAGAATACGGCGAACATATCGGCAAGGCCGCCGGAGTTCGTGGGCCACTGCTTATGGCCGTTGATCACCCACTCATCCCCATCGAGCTCGGCCGTTGTGGCGATATACTTTCCATGCGTTCCGTCGATATTTTCGACATCCGATCCGCTTCTCGCATCGGTGATGGCCGCACAGCCGACGAACAGCTTGTCGCTTTGGCAGGCAAGAGGGGCGAACTTTTCGATCAGGACCGGATTCGGTTTGGGCGCCAACATGGGCATGAATGTCCAGTTGATGCAGCCGGCAGCTGTTGATATGCCGGAATCGCCCCTGCTCATTTCTTCGTTCAACAGGCAAGAGGTAATCAAATCAAATTCCAACCCACCGTATTCTTTGGGCCACGGTGCACATTGCAAACCGAAATCCAACATGATTTTTTCCAAAATCTTGTTGTAAATTTTGTGATCTTTCCAATCCTCGTCAAGCTCGTGCCGAATGGGCATTATTTCCTTCTCCACGATCTCCCGGCAGCTTTCAACGATTCGTTTTGTCTCGTCACTGATCCATTCCAACGGTAGTGTAAATTTGTCTTCAAATTTCATCGTCAATTTCCTTTTCAATATGTTTCTACAGACAGCGATTTATTCGTCGAACCGGCGCGAGTATGCCAAAATGTCGATGACGCGTCAATACGTTATCGATCCGCCCCAAAATCGGATTTCACGTAAACGGCGAGGAAGGTGCTTGACAGGAGCGCATGATCGTCCTAAGCAACCGGTAGAACAAACCGACAGCAGGATGAGACCATGGCTTTAAACGAAGAAGAAATGCACATCTTGGACATCATCGCACGGTATAATTTCCTGATCGACTGCCGTGAAAAAGGCTTGATAACCGAAGAAAAACGCCAGGAGATCGCCTTCACCTTCGGCCCCAAGGCCCTGGAGCTGATCAATTATTACCGGGACAAGCTGGAGGATCATCACCTGGACGGTCCCGAGTATCTGGACAGTCTGAAACGAAAACTCAACAGATTCTAGAGGATTTTTACCATGGCTGTAGGCTGGGCCCGTGACGGAGGCGTTCAGGAACAGATTGACGCCAGTGTCGAAGATGCGGTGAAACTGGCGCGGCAAAGGCTTCCCGAAGGCACAGGGCTGACCCACTGCGAGGAATGCGAGGAGCCGATCCCGGAAGGCAGGCGCAAAGCGCTTCCGGGCGTGCGCTTGTGCGTGAAATGCCAATCAGCTTTGGAAAAAAGCCAAGTCATATCAAATGGATATAATCGCCGTGGCAGTAAGGACAGTCAGCTGAAATAGCCGCAGCCAACGCTTAAAGATATGCAATTCCGGATACCTTTCGCCGGTTATAGGAAAATGACGTCGGCGTCGTAGACCGTCCGATCGAACGGCACCACCCACATCGATCGACACACCCGGCCGATGAAGAGTCCCCGCCCAGGCCGGAATAATAATTTTGGTCAAAAGACCTTAATTTCTCTTGACAACATCTATTATTGACTTTATATTTTGATCAAATGATCATTACTAGGAGATTCAACCGTGCCGAGACCTAAAAAACTCAGGTTTGTTTCCAGCTACCCGACTATCGCTGCCTTTGTCCCCCAGGGGATGCCGATCTCCGGCGAGGTAATGTTGTCCGTTGAAGAGCTCGAGGCAATCAGATTAAGCGATTTCGAGTGTTTGGATCAGGAATCGGCAGCCAACCTCATGCAGGTGTCCCGGCAGACCTATGGCAGAATTCTGGCCACGGCCCGCCATATCGTTGGCGAGGCATTGGTCACCGGCAAAGCCCTCAGGGTCACCGGTGGGAATTATGCCATGCGGGGCGGCGGCAGACGCCGACGACGACGGCGGGGCAGGATGGATGGGTAATCATTCATTCAAAATGACATAGAAAGGAGGTGAAATCGATGCCTCAAAAAGATGGAACCGGCCCGGACGGAAAGGGCCGTCAATCCGGACGCGGACAAGGTCCGTGTGGACAAAATCGTCCGCTGCAAGGACAAGGTGAAAGACGTGGCGGGCGTGGCCAGGGCAAGGGCCGCGGCGGAGGTCGCGGACAAGGCCAGGGCCAAGGTCGTGGCGGCGGCGGGCGCGGGCAAAATCGTTAATGTGGCCCGGACCGAGTCGCTTTTACCTGCCGCCAGCGAACCCCAACCGTTGCAACGCTGGGGTAAAAACGCAATATGGCAACACGTGCCATTATTCAACCCTTAGAAAAGGAGGTACAATCATGCCAGGATTTGACAGAAGCGGACCCATGGGAGCCGGCCCTATGACCGGTGGCCGCCGGGGACCGTGCGGCGGCCAATACAGCCGGCCCGTTAACATCGGCTATGGCTACGGCGGAGGCAGAGGCATGGGATTCAGGCACGGCTATGGACGGGGGCGCGGTTTCGGATACCGCGGATACCCGGCACCACCCGCCTTCGGCCCCGGCGCCAGCTACCAGGTGAGCAGTGCCGATGAAATGGCAATGCTTCAGGCCGAGGCTGATGCCATGAAAGCCTCGCTGGAATCCATTCAAAACCGGATCGCGGAGCTTGAAAAGGGCGTATCCGAATAGCGGCTAAAGGGGTACCGGCCTGACGGCAACCCAAACGAAGGGAACCAGTTGTTATTGGCCCGTCCTACCGGTACCCCCCATTGATCACTCACCCCTATCGTGGCGAATGCCGACATCTTTTACGTGTAAAAATCAGCACCCTGCACGACAACACCATCCATAATCCCGACCCGACACCGCACGGGGGGCGCCTGCCTGATGGAAGTCAGCGGCCACCCACTTGTTTTCGACACAAATATCTGGAGGGCAGCACCGGCGTAATAACGGCCTAGCGCAGAATCAGCACGGAATAATCCGAGTTGTCCAGCAGACGATCCATGCTTCGGGGGGTGATAAACCGGTGCAGGCGCGATTGCCTGCCCATCCACAGGGCCACCAGGTTTTCCCTGCTTGCCTGAGCCGCGAAGGCCTCGAGGGACGTGCGTGGGACTGACCGGACCAGGGTTCTGATGCCATTTTGCGCATAATACTTTAAAATCTGACCCATTTTGTCGTCTATTTCACCCGGCAGCGTTTCAACCGTGGATACACCGACAATTTCAAGGTCGGCCTGGTAGAGCGTGACCATCTGGTTAATGATTTCCAGAGAATGCTGACTGACCCGGTCATGGTCCAGACAGGCGACGATGCGTTGAGGAAGCTTGGTTTTTGCGATCACGAGCACGGATGTGCCCGCTTCATGAATTACTTTCCTGCAGATCCGGCCGATATCGTTCCCGTCGCCGTCCAGGGAACTTCCGATGACAATCAGGTCGCAGGGAAACTGCCTGGCCTCTGCCAGGATCGACCTGGCGGCGTTTCCGGGTCGAATGCGCGTGACAAGTTGCTTGCGAGCGCTGCGCAAAACGTTTAAATCCTCCCACAGGTTGCTTTCAACTTCCACCAGTTCATGATCAACAACGGTTTCCATGTAAGGAGATTCTTCCGCTTTAAAGCGGGACAGAAAACGTCCCCGAAGACCGCGCAGCGATTGAACCAAAGGGTGGGATTCATCGCTCCGGAAGGAGGCGGAAAACGGCGGTATCTCCGGGGACGTTCCTGTTTCAACGCCGAGGAGGGTGACGTCGGCCCAGGTGTTGCCTGCCAGTCGAGCCACCTCATTGACGACGAAAGCGTCTTGAGAAGTTGTTCCCAATGCAGCCAGTATTTTCATGTTCACCTCATACCCTGCAATCTCGAGTTATTGCCGAAACAAAAGAATGGGAGAAAAGGTATCGCCCAAAAGCTGCACCAAGCTGCTGTCTGGCCCCATCCTTTGCGGCAGGCAGGTTACAATCAGGCTGTAATCCTGAATTCGCCGAACCAAGCCCTGCGGAGATCCTTGCAGTGCGAGCCGATTTTCAGGTTTCCATCCATGGGGGCTGAGAACCGCTTCCACCTCGGGAAAAAGGTCTTCCGCCCCGTCAATCGGATCGACGGATATCCCTGCGCCAGAAAACCGGTAGTAAAGCAGATCAAAGCGGAACCGGGTGCCATCGAACAGGTTGGTCAACCGGTGCAGCAGGTTGCCGATATTTATTTCCTCGTCGAAAACCACCAAAACCTTTTGCAGCTGGATGAGGTTGCGTGCGATAATTACAGGGCACGGCAGGTTGCGGTAGAGTTCGGAACCGACCCTCTGCTCGAACTCCGATTTTTCAAAACCGGCCAGGCTGCCCTCCACGAACAGGTCATAGGTACCGCCCATCAGGTTGGACAGTATGGCATTGTCCCGTTTGCCGAAAAGAACCTGCGCTCTGGCCAGGTTGGCGCAATGGGAGCGTTCGGCCTCGATGAGACGATCGATGGCGTCGCGTTCCGTGTCCAATAGACTGTTCTCCCACGTGCGGCGAACCCAGCCTACACCGGGGGCCTCTGTTTCGGGCTCGGGTTCCTTGACGAAAATCGGCTGGATCTCCATATCGATGACCTGAGACAGCCCACAAGCGTAATTCATCGCGATGACAGAGGCTATATTCGGATATACGGATACCAACGTTCTGATCATAATTTTATCTCCTCCTGTCGGACGATATCCATGACTGCCCTCACGCCGAGGCGTTTTCAGAAATCCGCGAGGAATTCTCATTGAGCGCTGCGGCGGCTTTTTGGATCGTCTGACGAATCTCTTTGGCTTTAAAAGGCTTGGCAATAAAATCGAAAGCGCCTTTGGTCAAAGACTCGCGGGCCAGTTCCAAAGTGGCGTATCCGGTGATCATAATGACCTTCGTGTCTTTCGATCTTTGAGAAATCCAGTTCATCACTTGGATCCCATCCATTTCCGGCATACGGATATCGCTGATCACGATGTCGATGTTTTTCTCTTCCAAGCACTTCAACGCATTGAGCGGATTGGTAAAAACTTCTACGTGGTGACCGTATTTTCCCAGGATGGTTTTGAGCCGGTCACCGACAATGCGTTCATCATCCAAAATTAGAATATTGCATTGGTAGCTCATCTTTCTCTCCTTGCAAGTAAATCGCTCGATTTTAGGTTTCGGGTTATGCCGCCTTTTCCGCTTCGATCATTTTCATTTTGGGCTCTTTAATAACCTGAAGGGTTTTTTGGATTTTTCGGCGTTGACGATAAGCGCCCACCACCTTCAGCAGAATGACCAGTGCGCCGATAATACCGCTGGCAAACAGAAAGAATTTGCTGCCAATGTTGAAATAACGGTCATAGTCGCTTACATAGCTGATAATCCCCAATTGCCGCAGGTAAACCGGCATGGCGATGATGCGGCTGAAAACACACAGAAGAATGATCAGACTGGTGACGATGCGGATGTACCTTTCGTTCACGACTTTGACGCCGTATACACCTAAGTGGATCCCCACCAGTGAGCCGAGGTAGAGCAGCATCGTCAAACGGATGTCGACAAAACCGTGATAAGCGTAGCTGAGCGCTCCATAAGCCCCCATAAAAAGGGCCAGAAAGAGCTCCGTACCGGTGGCCACCGTCGTGGGGACACCGAAAACGTAGATCATGGCCGGCACACCGATGAACCCGCCCACACCGATGGTTCCCGCGAGATACCCGGTACTGATGCCACCGGCCATCAGTACCCAAAGGCTTATTTTCGTGTCTGCGACGGGAAAATTAATGACCGGTGGCAGATTCAGCCTGGAAAAAAATTCGGCGATCTTCATAGAGGGCCCGCCATCCTCTTCACCCTTCCCTCTGGATTTAAGGACGTCCCTGAGCATGGAAACGGCCACCGCCGACAATATGGTGGCAAAAACCAGGCTGATGTACAAATCCGCACCGGCGCTGCCCCCCGCACCGTGACCGCCGCCGCCGCCTTTGAACAGGTGGCTGTTGATCGCCACCGCAATCTGGATACCGAACACCGCCGTAATCAGCATATAGGCTGCCAGCTTTTTGTCCACATTGCCCGCGGCAGCGTGCTTGCGTGACCCCACCATCGCCTTGCCGAATTTGTGGGTGATGTTGCTGGCCACGGAAATGACACCGTCCACGCCGAGGTTCATCATGCCCGGCGTCATAAAAAATGCACCACCGCTGCCGATGAAACCGCTGAGAATGCCCCCGATGAACCCCAGCAGCACAACTTGAAGCGCCGTGAACAGATCGATGTCGATGTAGGTGATAAGCGTGTGCATAAATGCCTCCAGAATAAACCTGCTAGTCGATATTGATGAGTTTCAGGATCAACCCTGTAATGGTCCCGTAAAGATAGGCGATGGTCGGAACAAACAGGACGATGACAAGGGGAGCGAGCCATTTCATCTGTTCGTGCATGGGACCGCTGAGAAAGGCCAGAATCGGGTCCTGGTTCTTGAACGCCAGTATATAAATCAGGCATACGATGGCCGCATACCCTGCGAGCATGACCCCTTGACGCTTGCCGAAAAGAAAACGGGATTTCAATTCGTCCATGGTGATCACCGGCGCCTTGAGCCGATCCCGAATGCTCATTGCCAGCTCCCGGGTCCTGCGGGTCCGGGTCGAGCGGCCTTTGGAAAGAAACATGTCGCCGACCACGACGAGGGCATAGTCGGCATCTCCGCGGACGCGTTCGAGGATCTTGTCATACCCCCCGCAGACGGTTTGCCCCCCGCCGCAGCGCCCCTTGTCGATCAGATCCTCCATGGCGCCGCTCAGGCCGTCATCTTCATCTGTATCCTCGGGATCGTCGTCTTCGACACCACCGTCTTTTTCCAGAGCACATTCCTGACGACCGAAATCGTACGGTAACTCGTCGTCGACATGCTTTTGATTCCCGGCCACATCCTCCGGCGCTATCAGGCGCATCAATTCCACCGCGGCCCCCCAGCGTTGGGCCAGGTGAATGACCTGCTGGAAATTCTCCGATCCTGCTTTGAACCGTTCCTGAACCCACAGAATATTGGTTTCGGCCATCGTGCAATGGATCTCCCGGCACTCTTTCAGGTCGCCGAGGACCTGAAGGATCGCATCGCTGATCCCGTTGTTATGCGGCGGATAGGTCACCGTTAGCACCTGGTTCTCGGCCTGTACCTTCAGATCCACCGCACGCGTTTTCTCGTCGAGGATCAGGAGCAGTTCCGCCTGTGCACCGAGATACAGGTCTTTCAACAACCGGGTGCTGGTCGGGGTAGGCTCGAATTCGCGCAGCTCAACCATACGGCTGAGCAATTCGGCGGCACTGGTCACCGTAGTGGTTTCTAGGTTGAAAAAAACATCGAATTGATTGGGGTCCTGTCCCTCGGCGTGATGAATATAGTGAATCCACTGGGCGATGTCATCGTCCAGTTGGGAGAGATAGGCGGCAGCCTGCTCCGGCAGCATGTTCAGCGACCTGGCGGTTCTCTGAATGCGGATATCAATAGGTGCCGTCAATCCCACCCGCAGGCGATGGCTGACACCCGGCAGCAGTAGATGGCCGGCCCGTCCGTCGTAAATCAGATTTCCCTGCAGGGCCCTCTCACAAAGGGTGGCGGTGAGAAATGCAAGATACAATTTTTTTTCACGGGCAAGTTTTTCAGACAATGTCGGCCGCTTGATAATACTGACTTCAAGCCGGCCGACCCTTATCCCCTGCTGCTTTGCCTTTTCCTGAAGGTCCTCGCGGGTGAGCATCGGCCAATCGGTTTTTGCGGCTAAAGCCCGGGCCAACTCCTCCCGCCCCGCCTGGTACAGGCTGGATATCATGACAAGTGCCATAAGCTTCATCCCCTTCCTTGATACAGTGTATTTCGTTTTTTTCTCTGACCTGGATAATCTGGCTTGGTACCAACGGCTTGATTTGAAACAGCAAGCTTTCCGAAACTTCCCCATCCTCACAGAAAACCAGCAGATCGATATGTTCCACTCTGACCAGATCGACGATTTCATCCTTGAAATTCGTGTTGGCCATGTAATGCGACAGCAACATATCGTTTTTACGGGCGTTGTTGATCAGGTCCTGAAGGCTTTCGTGAAACCAGGCGGCTTGCCTGTTTTCGGCTTTGGATGACAGTGCCTGCTGAAGAATAATGATGCGGGCACCCAGTCTGTCCGCCAGCGCCAGGGCGTAATGAACGCTTTTAAGATTAGTCGCCGTTTGCCCGATAGGGACTAGAATTTTTTTCTGAACCATGGCATGCGGTCCCCCGGACACGTATGTTTCAAAAAAGATGCCAAAAATTTTTTTCAATACTTACAGTAAGATACGCAACCAATCACCGAACGGCGACTGACAAAAGTTTCAATATGAAACTCTTTTCCAGTTTGATAGCCACCGGCTCGTTGTGATTTTTCTTTTAAAAGAAAGGGTTAGGTGATACGTTTCATATCGAAACAATCGGCAGGGGCATTGTCGGGTCAGGCAAGCCCGTAATGTTTCATTTTGCGCCACAACGTGGTGCGGGGCAGTTTGAGGATGTCAGCGGTGAGATTTTTCCGGTGATTGGTTTTGATCAATACCTGCTGAATGTATTGCTTCTCCTTTTCCTCCAAAGAGGGCCAGGCTTGTGCATCGAAGCTGCTCATGCAAAGCTCCCTAAGGTCGGACGGCAAATCGTGCGCGTAGACCATTTTGTCATCAGACAATGCGACAGCGCGTTCAATGATGTTTTCCAGCTCACGCACATTGCCCGGGAAAGGGTATTGGGACAGGATCTCCAACGCCTCCGCCGAAATTCCCTTGATTTCTTTTCCGAAGGCCTTGCTGTATTTCGACAGGAAGTTGTGGACCAGCAACGGAATGTCGTCCCGGCGATTTCTCAAGGGAGGCAGGGTGATCGTGACGACGTGCAGCCGGTAGTAAAGATCTTCTCGAAATGCCTGGCTTTTCACCAGCTGCTTTAAATCCTGGTTGCTGGCCGCAATCAGCCGGACATCCACCGGATGCGCTTTGACACCGCCGACGCGGATCAGGGTGCGCTCTTCCACGAAACGCAGCAGTTTGACCTGCATGCTCGGCGGCATTTCGCCGATCTCATCGAGGAAAATCGTCCCCTTGTCGGCGGCTTCCAAGAGTCCGATTTTAGTCTCCGTGGCACCGGTAAAAGCCCCTTTCTCGTGACCGAAAAGCTCATTGGCGATCAGGTCGTCACTGAAACCGCCGCAGTTGAAAGAGATGAAGGGGTGGTTATTTCGCGGATTCCGCTGGTGCAGCTCCCTGGCCACCATTTCCTTGCCCGTACCGCTTTCTCCCTGAATGAGAACGTTGCAATCCAGCGGCGCCACCTTGCCGATCAAACGGAAAACCTCGAGCATGGCTTTGCTGTTTCCGATAAAGTTCGCAGGCCGGGTTTGTGAGAACAGCGCTTCCTTTAATGCATTTTTTTCGCGTACCAGCAGAACCTTGTCCAAAACACGTTTGACCAGTGGCTTGAGTTCGGCCATCTTGATGGGCTTGATTACATAGTGAAACGCCCCGGCCTGGATGGCCTCGATGGCCGTATCAACCGAACTGTATGCGGTGATGATGATCACCTCGCAATCAGGGGTGCGTCGGCGGACCATTTTCAACAGATCGAGACCGTCGATACCCGGCAGGCGGAGGTCGCACAGGATCAGGTCGAAATCCGTTTGTTCAAAACGCTGCAGAGCGGTTTCGCCGTCGGAAAAGGTCTCGACTTCGTAGTGTTCTTTTACGAGTGCCCTTTTGGTTTCACGGCAAACGATCGGCTCATCGTCGATGACGGCTATTTTAAACGTATCCACTATTACCTCAACCTTATGGTTTCCTTTCCATAACTGCCGGCAGAAAAATGGTAAAACAAGCGCCCTGGCCAGGCTGGCTTTGCACTTCCATGCGTCCACCGTTCTTTTCGATGATACTGTAACTTACGGACAAGCCCAGTCCCGTGCCTTCACCTTCCTTCTTCGTGGTAAAAAACGGATCGAATACCTGGTTTATATGCTCCTCCGGTATACCGGGTCCGGAATCGATGACATCGATCCTGACTTCGTCGGGAGTCTCTGCCGGACGGATGACGACTTTCAGCTCACCGTCTTTCCCCATGATTTGAACGGCATTGATAAAAAGATTGAGCAGCACCTGTTGCAAACCACCCCTGTCCAGATAGAGGGCCGGCAGCGTGTTTCTGACCTCCTTGACAAACCGGATATTGTTCAATTTCATTTCATTGTTGAGCAAGCGTGCGGTTTTATCGACGATTTCTTCTAAATCGACATTTTCAACTTTCGGATGGCTGGCACGCGAAAATTCCAGCAGGTTTTTGACAATTTCGCTGGTTCGATCGGCCTGGTCCATTGCTTCCCTGTAAAGCTGTTGGCGTTCCTGGTCTTCCATCTCTGCACCGTCTTCAATCAATGCTTCCAGGGTCAACGACAAATTGTTCACCGGATTGTTGATTTCATGGGCGATGCCTGCCGTCAACGTGCCGATGGATGCGATTTTTCGGGATTGGATCAACTGCTCCTGACGGTTTTCAAGTTCGGTCATCATGCGGTTGATGGTCGATATCAGGTGGTGAATTTCATTCTTATCGCCGCCGTAAGGGGTGATGCGCTGGAACATTCCCTGGGCCACGGCTTCGGATTCGCGGGTGATGCGGGCCAACGGCCGGATCACTTTCTCACCGATGAAAAAGATGACAAAGCCCAGCAGGATAACCAGAACCAGCAGGCTGACCAACGGCAGTGGAATCATGTGCTGCAGCAGGCGGTTGATGGTGAGACGTTCCGTGGAAACCAATTGATCCGCCAGGACCATCAGATTTTTACCGACCCCCCGGATCTGGTCCTGCAAGGGGGCGCAGTTCTCCGCTTCGCACGACGACTGATGCAGGCGGGCCATCAACCCGGCATAGTCGTTGGCATATTCCACAAAATTGCCGTAATTGCCCCCCCCCATGGCCGTGATCAGATTGACACGCTCTCTCTGCAGGGTCAGCGCCAGTTGATTGGCATAAGTGACGTTTTCTTCGTAATTGAATTCCTGGCGGTAAAGAAAGTAGTTTTTCTCGTAACGCCGCATCTCAAGCAGATTTTTGTTGAGTTCTTCGGCGATCTCGAAAAATTGCATTGAGCGCGACAGCTTGCGGAAGTTGTTATAGTTGAAAG
>Ga0316576_10000395_pt1 | contig 20101 bp, 17 predicted proteins | sample S0NA_FD_203075 | JGI IMG/M metagenome (GOLD analysis project Ga0316576, IMG submission 203075) | Rhizosphere microbial communities from salt marsh grasses in Alabama, United States - S0-2_050615r3r5 | ecosystem: Host-associated > Plants > Roots > Rhizosphere | place: USA: Alabama | collected... | reverse complement strand
CCCTGGTGCCTTTGACGATGTTTGCCGCAGTCTGGCTGTTGGTGCGCCAGCGCAGCGCCGGATATCTGGCGGCTTTCCTGGTCGCGCTTCCTTTCTTCTTTCCGGCGTACTATACAACCTGGGGCAGACTGACCCAGCTGACGGCCGTCCTGCTGCTGCCCCTCCTGCTGGCATTTACCTGGCAGCTGGTACGCGGCAGCACAGCCTGGATCGATCGCTGGTGGTTGGTAGGGATTTTGGCCGCCGGGTTGTTCCTGATCCATTTTAGAGTATTGGTCTATTACCTGCCCTTTCCCGTGTTGGTTCTGTTGGTCAGCCGCTTTCGCCGCCTACGCCTGCTGCTGGCATCGGCCGTTCTGGCATTTTTGCTCATTCTACCACGGCTCCTCGATTTACTAGCCGGTACAAATCCTGTTCAGAGGCTTGGGCGTACGATTCCCGACTACAATACTTTTCCCAGCAGCTACCTGACCACCGGTTGGGAACAGGCTTTTCTAGTCCTCGCCGCTGCTGCATTTTTGTTCACGCTTATCGCCGCTTTGCGCCGCCAAGCCTGGGTGGTTTTACCGTTTGTGCTGGTTGGGTGGGCTGCTGCCCTGTTTGCCCTCCTCTCGATGGACCGGCTCGGCTTGCCCGTACCCTCGCTGGTCAACCTGAACAGCATGTATATCACGCTTTTTGTTCCCCTGGCGATTTTCCTGGCCGTGGTTTTCGGTCAACTGTGGGAATTGCTTAAGCAGCAGGGCTGGCCGGTTTGCCTTACGGGTTATTTCCTGGCCGGAGCCATGCTGGCCGCGATGTTGGTCTTTGGGGTGCGCAGCCAGGTCACGATGCTCAATCCACAAACGCTGCTGGTGAAGCCTGAGGATATGGAAGGTTTGCGCTGGCTTGACGAAAATCTAATGCAGGATACGTTGACGGCCGTCAACAGCTGGCGATGGTTGGGTGAGACCTGGGCGGCCGCTGATGGCGGGGCGTGGATACTGCCACTCACCGGCCTGGCGGTGACAACCCCACCAATCGATCATATTTACAATCCTGATCTATTCAAACAAGTCAGAGAATTTAACCACGCAGCGTCGGCCGTATCTGACTGGTCTGACCCGGCGCAAGTAGATTGGCTGCGTGAGCAAGGGGTAAGCCATATTTATGTGGGCAAGCGAGGAGGTTTTTTCGATCCAGCGAAGTTGAAAGCTAACCCGCAAACGGAACTGCTTTTCGACCAGGATGGTGTATTTATTTTCGCCCTCAATGAATAGGGGGTTCTTGCTTATAACGCACTGCGGCATTATAATCAAAAAGCCCGGAAGATAACGCACCCCGGGATATCATTGAGGGACATGGAGGTACTTAATGAATGTTGTTGTTTGTGTAAAGCAGACGCCCAGCACGACGGCCAATTTCAGCGTTGATAATGGCACCGTGAGTTGGGAAGACCCCGGCGGCAAACCGAACATAGTCAACCCATGGGATGAATATGCTGTCGAAGAAGCGATCCGTCTTATGGAGAACCATGGCGCCAGTGACGCCATTGCAATCAGCATGGGGGAGGCATCAAGTTCTGAGGCGCTAAAAACCTGCCTGGCGATGGGCTGCACAGAGGCGATCCTGGTTTCAGATGAAGCCTTTGCCGGATCGGATTCGTTGGGAACAGCACGTATTCTTGCCGCGGCGATAAATAAGGTGGGTGATGTGCAGGTCGCCTTATTCGGCAAGCAGGCGATTGATGCCGACAGCGGCCAGACGGTGGTCCAGGTGGCGCGAAAATTAGGATGGACCCCCCTTACATTTGTCTCGGCAATCAAAGAGATCGGTGACGGCAGCATTACCGTTGAGCGCCTGGTTGATGAGGGGAAGGAGATTGTGCAGGCAGCGCTGCCGGTTGTCATCGGCACGGTTAAAGAACTTAACGAGCCCCGCTATCCTTCATTTATGGGCATCCGCAAAGCGAGCCGGGCAACCATTCCCGAGTGGACGGCCGCGGACCTGGAGATCGATGGCGCTTACGGCCGTGAAGCGAGCAAGGTTGACTGGTCAGAGGTGTACACCATTCCAGCACGAGAGGGTGAGGTAGAAATTATTGAGGCTGACTCCGTTAGCGAACAAGCGGAAATTCTTGTCGAGAAATTGTTTGAGGAGAAGGTGATATGAGCGGGGTCTGGGTATTTGTAGAAAACCGCAATGGTGAAATCAGCCCCATTGCCCGGGAAGCGATCGGCGCGGCGCGGATCATAGCGGATGAGCTGGTAGAAGATTTAACCGGTCTGGTTTTTGGCGAGGACGTGGGCGATGTGGCCGATGCCGCTTTCGATCTTGGTTGTGATGAGGTGATTGGCGCCGATGACGCTACGCTCAAAGACGGCCTTGTTGAGGCTGTCGGTCCCTTGTTTGTCGCTCTGGCCACGGAGCATGAACCGGATGTGATCATCGCCGGTGCTTCGACGCGCGGCCGTGATTTAACTTCTTGGGTGGCTGCCGACCTCGATGCCGGATTGGTCTCTGACTGCGTGAGCTTAGAAGTTGATGGTGAAACGATTAAAACGACGCGGCCGGTTTATGCCGGAAAATTGTTGTCTAAGGTTTTTGTGACCGATGGCCCACAGGTGATCAGCCTGCGCGGCCGGGCATTTGCACCAGCCGAATCTACGGGCGGCAGTGGAACGGCCGATTGGGTTGATCCTGTCGTTGCTGAAGAAGATATTCCGAGCAAGGTGGTCGGCTTTGAAGAAAAAAGCGGTGGTGTGAGCCTGGTCGATGCCAGCATCATCGTCAGCGGCGGGCGTGGTGTTGGCGGTCCTGAAGGGTTTGACCCCGTGCGCGAACTTGCCGCTGTTTTAGGCGCCGCGGTTGGCGCTTCACGAGCAGCCGTGGATGCGGGCTGGATTCCCTACGAACACCAGGTCGGCCAGACAGGTAAGACGGTTAGTCCCGATCTGTACATTGCCTGCGGTATAAGCGGCGCTATCCAGCACCAGGCCGGCATGCGCACCTCTAAAGTAATCGTGGCCATCAATAAAGATGCGGAAGCGCCGATATTTAAACTCGCCCGATATGGGATTGTGGGCGATCTGTTTGAGGTGCTGCCCGCGCTTAATGAGGCTTTTAGCGAGCGTCTGGGCTGATGTTAATTTTTATTAAAACAGCCTGTTAACGGATATATTTAGCGTTCAATCGTTTTGAAGCGGTCGAACGCTTTTTTGTTATAATGCTCCCCATGAACTGGACGGCAATGCCAAAAAGCGCCTATGAGTGACGAACGGAAAGATTCGGCCGATCAAATTGATTTGGCTTACGAAGAAGGCGAATTATTACACGGCCGAGTGATCAAGGCCTTGAGTGGTTTTTTCACCGTTGATGGCGAGAAGGGTCCGATCATCGCCCAACTGCCTGGGCGGCTTAAAAAAGAGCGCAAGGATACCGACATCGTGGCCGTTGGCGATTGGGTTACCGCTTTGGTCAATGAAGATGGAACTGGGACGATTGAAGAGGTCGCCGAGCGTGAATCCGTCCTCTCGCGTACCCGGCCGGTCGCTCGTGATGGGCGTCGCCTTTCAGCCGATCGCGAACAGGTTCTAGTCGCCAATCCTGATCAGGTTGTCATCGTCTTTTCAATCAAGAAGCCGCGCCCAAGCCTGCGCAAGCTGGATCGTTTTCTGGTTGTCGCGGAAATGAACGATCTCCCCGTCATTATTACGGTGAATAAAGTCGATCTGCTGGATCCGGCAGCGGAGGTTTCTTCCAGCGAGGCGCATGAAATGTTCCGGCTTTACGAAGACCTGGGATACCGGACCATTTACACAAGCGCCAAATCAGGGGAGGGTATCCAGGAACTGTCCGACGCCTTGAAGGATAAGATTTCGGTAATGACCGGATCGTCCGGCGTTGGTAAATCGAGCCTGCTGAACGCTATCCAACCGGGTTTGGGTCTGCGGGTGAATGAGGTCAGCGAGGCGACGGAAAAGGGATTGCACACGACACGCCACGCGGAGATGTTCCCCCTGGATGAAGGGGGATATGTGGTTGATACGCCGGGTATTCGTGGGCTGGCTTTGTTTGATATCGAACCGACGGAGTTGGATGCTTACTTCCGTGAAATCGCATCTTTGGTTGAACAATGTCGTTTCAGTGATTGTTCTCACCGCCATGAACCAGGCTGCGCCGTCCGTGCGGCCGTTGAGGATGGGCGAATTTCCGAGGAACGCTACGATAGTTACCTGCGGCTGCGCGAAGAACATGAGCAGCTGGAGGATGATTTATTTTAAAAATCGGTAGGTAAAATGGTCCAATTTTCAAAATCGCACCATTTTTTATTCCGCCAGATGTTCAGGGCCGAAGTGGGCGGGGAGCAGGCTGTAGAGAGTCGTCTCCAGTACATCGCCCGCAGCATCACTGAGCAGAACAGGAATATCCCCGGCGAACTCCACCATTACCTGGCGGCAGGCTCCGCATGGTGAGCCCCCGTTTTCGGTACAGATGGCGATAGCCAGGATTTCTCTATACCCCTCGGTTACTGCTTTGAAAATGGCTGTGCGTTCGGCGCAGTTTGATAAGCCATAAGAGGCGTTTTCAACATTGACCCCGGTCATGATTCGGCCGTCCGGCAGCAAAATCGCCGCACCCACGTGATAGTTGGAATAAGGAGCGTACGAATTGGCGCGCACAGCGCACGCCGCGGTGAGTAATTCTACTTTTTGTTCTTCTGTGACCATGCTCTTTCCCGTTCCTTATTTTATTTCCTACAAAGCTTCTGCCTCGAGGGAGGCTAAGGTTGATCCTCACCGGGGATCCACGTGAATGGCGCTAGCCGAGTGCCCTCGGGCAGAATGGCGTTTTCTATCTGTGCCTGTTCGACAACACAGCCATTCTCCAGCCGCGAATGGCGAATGATGGTATTAGGGCCTAAGACACAGTCTTCTCCAATCACTGTTTGACCCTGAAGATAGGTATTAGGCCAGATAATGGTGTCCTTACCGATGAGAACACCCTGATCAATATAAACGTTGTCTGGATCAATGAGCGTGACGCCCCTATCCAGCCAATAGACGTTCGCGCGGCGTCTAAAAGCTTTTTCCACCAGCACGAGTTCGCTTCGTGTGCCCGCACCAAGGGATTCATCCAGGTCCTCTATAGAGAGAGCCACGACGTCTCGTCCCTGGCTCACAGCCATTTCCACCATATCGGTGAGGTAATATTCTTGCCCGCTGCGAGCCTGACGTACCGGCAAATCTGCGATGTGCCGCCACAGCCAATCGCTGTCAAAACAATAGATGCCGGCATTTAATTCGGTAACGGCCAGTATTTCTTCAGTATTCGGCCGTTGACGCGCTTCAGATACCTCCACAATTTCAATGACGCCACCGTTATCGTCGCGAATGATTCGTCCAAAGCTGCTTTCAGGATTTCCTTCAACGCTCAGCAGGGCGATGGCGGCTCCTTTTTCCCGTTGTTCATCGGCCAGATGGCGCATTGTCGAAGCACGCAGCAGGGGCATATCTCCATAGGTTACCAGTACCTGATCGACCTTGCCTTGCAGAAGAGGTTTTGCCATTTGTGTCGCGTGACCGGTGCCTAACTGCTGCGGCTGGGCGACATAGCTCGCCTCGTCGCCAAATAAAGCGCTGACCCCGGTTTCTCCGGGCCCAATCACCATCACCGGCGGAAGATCGGCAATCGCGGCGGCCTCTTCGAATACATGCTGAACCATGGGCTTACCGCCGACTTCATGCAGTATTTTCTGTTTTTTTGACTTCATGCGTGTTCCCTGACCGGCGGCCAGAATCACAACGGCAAGTGACATGGATGAACCTCCGCGAGCTTTTCAGCGGTCAGTTTTCAGCCGTCAACTGTCGGTGATCGCTGATGGCCGGTAACTTAATGCTGAGCAGCAAAATTAAAAAAGGACCGAGGTTCTTATTCCTCAGTCCTTACATTAGCTGGGGCGGAAGGATTCGAACCTCCGAATGGCGGATTCAAAGTCCGCTGCCTTACCACTTGGCGACGCCCCACCACCAAATAGTCCGAAAATCGTAACACAACGCCTGGCAATTAGCAACTGCCGCGAGGCCTTTGAGAAGCATTTTATAGGCTTGTCTCAGCGACGGTTTAGGTCAGGTTTTCTCTCCCTTCAAGCGCACGGCCGAGCGTGATTTCGTCGGTATATTCCAGGTCGCCGCCGACCGGGAGACCGCGGGCTAATCTTGTCAGCCGCAGATTGCTGCCGGACAGACGTCTTTGCAGATAGAGAGCGGTAGATTCCCCTTCAAGCGTGGGATTAGTAGCTAGAATAACTTCTTGGAAATCCCCCTTGCGCACACGATCAACCAGCTCATCAACGCGCAAATCTTCGGGACCGATCCCTTCAACCGGCGAAATCGCACCATGTAAGACATGGTAACGGCCGTTGTAGGCGCGGGAACGCTCAATGGCCAGAACATCGAGGGGTTCCTCGACAACACAAAGTATATGAGAATCGCGGGTCTCGTCCTGGCATATCAGGCAGGGGTCCTGTTCGGTAATGTTGTAGCAGACGGAACAAAAGCGCGTGCGTTCCTTAAGATCTCGTAAGGCATCGGCCAGATCGAGCGCCTGTTCGCCTGAGGCACGTAATAAATAAAACGTCAGGCGCGAGGCCGATTTCGGACCGATGCCCGGCAGGCGCGCGAACTCGTTGATCAAGCGTTCAACTGTTTCGGGAAGGACTGAGCGGGCCACGTCTCGTTTACAACCCCAGTCCGCCGAGCATATCATTGATGCCTATATTGCCGGTGATGCCTTCCATTTTTTCAGCTGAAAGAGCCTGTGATTGTTCAATAGCCGAATTCACGGCAGCGACCAACATCTCTTGCAAAAACTCGGCTTCTTCCGGATCGAGCAGTTCGGGAATGATTGATATTGATTGCACGCGTTGGTGGCCGCTGATGACAATCGTAACTGCCCCGCCGCCGGAGGTGACAGTTACTGTCTCATTCTCCAGGGCGGCCTGAGCCTCGGCCATTTCCTGCTGCATCTGCTGAATCTGGGCCATCATATTGCCCGGCGACGCCTTCTTTTTTGCTTTTCCACCACGATATGGTTTTTTTGCCATGAGTTACTCCAGTTAATCTTCACTATTTGTATCTTCACGGATTATGCCGCCTAGTTCTTCGGCTAATTCGCGAAATTCATCATGTCCAATGGGTACTACATATTCACTGGTAACAACACTGCGCACGCCACATTTTGTTCCAAAGATCGAGGAAAAAGCGTGGCTGATACTGGACGCAGCGTCTTCTGTCTTGTCGAATTTTTCTTTAAAGATGGGAAAGTCAAAGCCTAGAATAATCATGTCGCCTTCAACGGCAAGCGGTTTGCACATTGCTAATAGGGGTGGAAGGTTTTTGTTTTCCTCCCCAACCTGGCTGACCATGTTACGCCATTGAATTTTAACGGGCTCCAGGCTTAAGAGATCTCTTTTTTCTTTGGCCGTATCCTCCACGGGTTGTAGCTCTTCGACCTCTTCTGGGGTTTTATCCGCAACGGCCGCCGCGCTTTCATGTGTATCAGCGGCGGCAGCCTCTTCTGGTGCTGCCTGTTCGGGGGCAGTTTCTTCTACAATCGGTGGAGGTGGTTTGGTTGGCCCGCGTTTCGCAGATGGCTGTTGATGAGAGACGGGGGCTGGTTCTGCCGGTAGAAGTTCCATAAAGGCCAGTTCCAGGGGCAGCTGCGGCTGCCAGCTGACGGTCTGTTTTTGCGCCGCGCCATGAAAACCACGGATCGCAGCGATTAATGACTCGCGCGCTGCGCGTTGGGCCTGGTTGGTAATGGCCTCTTTCTGAGCATCGGGTATGTCAAGCGATAAATCTTCCCCGGCTGCCTGGACGATCAGCATTGTACGTAGGTGGTTGACCATTTGTCGCGCGAACTGGCGTGCATCGGCCCCGGCGGATGTGGCTTCGAAAATTATATGTAGTCCTTGCGCCCCATCAGCGTTCAGCCAGGCATCGGTTAGATTGATCACGGCTTCGTTGGCGGCCGTTCCCAATACCTGCTGAGCGCGTTCCAGGGTGATGGTATCACCGGGGATGGTGACCAACTGGTCGAGTAAACTCTCGGCGTCGCGCAAGCTGCCGGCGCCCTGCCTGGCAATTAGTTCAACAGCCGTCGGTTCAATGGTCAGATTTTCTTTTTCCGAAAGTTCCAGCAGGCGGCCGCTGATCTCATCGATTGACAAGAGGCGGAAATTAAACTGCTGGCAGCGTGATTTGATCGTCAGGGGGACTTTATGTTCCTCGGTTGTGGCCAGGATGAACATAGCGTGCGCCGGGGGCTCTTCCAGAGTTTTCAGTAAGGCATTGAAAGCTGCCTGCGAAAGCATGTGCACTTCATCAATGATGTAGACCTTAAGCCGTCCTTGGTTGGGGGCGAAGTTGATCTTCTCCCTTAATTCGCGAATATCGTCCACGCCGGTGTTGGATGCGGCATCGATTTCAATCAAATCGAGAAAACGACCGTCGTTGACCGATTCACAGACTGCGCACTGGTTGCACGGCCGTTTGGCCGGATCTTCGTGGAGGCAGTTGACAGCTTTGGCCAGCAGGCGCGCTGTCGTGGTTTTACCCGTGCCTCGCGGGCCACAAAAAAGATAAGCATGTCCTACCCGGTTTGCAGCAACGCTGTTCTGCAAGGTACGAGTGATATGCTCTTGCCCAACAACTTCATCAAAGGTTGTGGGTCGCCATTTTCGATAGAGTGCCTGGGACATTATGATTAGTTTAACACCCCCCAATGGGGCTAGCAAGAGCCCTTATTAAGGCGCTTTAAAGTGGCGAAAAAGGTTGTCTCGTTTCTGTTCCAAAAAGGATTTGTAATCAGGCGCATCCTGAAGCATTACCGTCATCAGGATGGCATCTTCTCCGGTATCATGATAGTAGCCTTTGCGCAGTCCTACTTCTAAGAAGCGATATTGTTTATAAAGTTCCTGAGCACCGGTGTTGGTGACTCTTACTTCGAGTGTGACCAGGCTGGCCTGATGCGTGTAGCTAAGGAAGAGGATATTGAGCAGCAGCAGCTGGCCTAATCCATGCCTGCGCAAGGAGGGATCGACGGCAATCGTGCTGACATGTACTTCGTCCGCGAGCACCCAATAGCCCGCGTAACCTAGAAGCGTTTCCCCGCCGTTCGGCTCCAGCCGCGTCAATGCCTGGTAATGGGCCAGGTTGTTTTGGGTCAGTTCATAGAGGAAGAGTTTTTGGCTGCGTGCCGTTGGAAAGGAGCGTTCTTCAATGGCCAGTACATCGGGAATATCGGCCGTTTGGAGGGGGCGTAAAAGGAAGGGGGAAGGAGGCTGCAGCATCCGCGGGTGCCGGTCGCTCTTGAGGGCTCAGCGGGTTATTTGCCCGATGGATCGCGCAAATAAACCGGCGCCAAAGAAGCCGCATCGTCAACCAGCCCCTTACGCCAGCGCTGCCAACCGGCCTCGGCCAGATAGCCGGCGCGACGGACGGAGGCCGCCGCCGGCACCAGATAAAATGGTTTTTTACTGGCGCGAATCATTTTTGCCGCTTCGGGCGATATCTCACCGGCGAAAGTCGTCGGATTCTCCAGGTGGAACAGCAGCGTTTCCCAGGTTTCAATGATTGGTTTTTCACTTGGCTGCCAACCTTTTTTCTCTTGCCAGCGGTAGAGACCGGCGACGACGCGCTTACGGCCTGCTTCAACCGCTACTAAAAGAGACCCTGTTCGCAGCCCAATCGAAGAAGCGATAATGTCCAGCGTGGGGACGCCGATCAGCGGCGTTTGGTGGGCCAGTGAGAGGCCCTTAGCCACGGCAAGGCCAACTCGTAGACTGGTGTAGGAACCAGGTCCGATGGCAACAGCAATAGCTTTCAGGTCAGACGCCTCCAGCTCGGATTTAGCGAGCAAAGTTCCGATAGCCGGGGTAAGTTCGACGGTCTGTGTATGGGTTCCTCGCCAGCCCTGCTCGGCAATAATAGTTTTGCCATCGAATAAGGCGAGGCCGGTCCAACGAGTGGCAGTGTCAATTGCTAAAATCATGTTTTTTAATAAAGCTTATACACCAAACGCGCTGCGGCGGAACGCTTTTAATAGTTCCGTGGAGCGTCCCTCAGAAGCGATAAAACGCAGCTTGCGCCGAGTTTCATTGACGTAGCTCATTTCAATCCACAGGTGATCGACCGGTAAGTAATCCTTAATTCGCTCGGGCCACTCGATCATAAAAGCGCCTTCGGCGAGCAGCACATCTTCCAGGCCGGCGGTGATAATGTCTTCCTCTGATTCGAGCCTGTAGCAATCAATATGGTAAAGCACACGATCATCATGCATCCGGGGATATTGGTTGATCAGGATAAAGGTCGGGCTGGTTACGCGGATTGCCGTTCCCCATCCCCTGCCAACACCTCTGGCCAGGACAGTTTTTCCAGCTCCGAGATCGCCGGAAAAGCATAAGACATCGCCTGGCTGCAGGAGCTCACCCAGGCGAACGCCGAGGCGCATTGTCTGCTGCTCACTACTGCTGATAAAGTCTAAAGACTGGTCTGTGAGAATGGCCATTTTCTTTTACAATGAGTGAATTACCCAATTATCGTACCTATTATACCGCTGTCTGACAAACATGGTATTATTGCGAAGGGGTCATAAAATGCGCATTCTCGTACTTTCTGATATTCATGCCAATTTAGCCGCTTTTGAAGCAGTGCTTGAGGCTGCTGACGGCCAATGGGATCGGGTCTGGTGCCTGGGGGATCTCGTCGGTTATGGGCCGAACCCAAATGAATGCATCGCTCTGCTGCGGGAGTTTGATCATCTAAGTCTTTCAGGCAACCATGATTGGGCGGTGCTTGGAAAGCTGAATATTGCCGAATTTAATGAAGATGCGCGGGCCATGGTCCTCTGGACACGCTCTGTATTAGAGGAGGAGTCGCGCAGCTACCTGGAATCTTTGCCGTCATTACGTGTCGTGGATGCCTTTACGATGGCCCATGCCAGCCCTCGCCATCCGGTATGGGAGTATGTGCTTGATTATGATACGGCGGCCGAGAATTTCGCTTATTTCGATACCGCCTACTGCCTGATCGGTCACTCCCATGTTCCGCTGCATATCATAGAGCGCGAGCCCGGCGATTTGTTGGTTGAGGAAGTGGTCAACGGCCGAATCGTGTCCCTAATAAACGAAAGGGTTATGTTGAACCCGGGAAGCGTTGGCCAGCCACGTGACGATGATCCGCGTGCTGCTTATGCTTTGTTAGACAGCGAAAGTCTGACTTGGCAGTTCGGCCGTGTTCCCTATCCTATCGAAGAAACCCAAGAGCAAATGCGCCGGGAAAACTTTCCCCGTGCCCTGGTCGAGCGTCTATCCTATGGCTGGTAATATTCGATGTAAGATATCGGATGTAGGCTGTAAGCTATAAAATGTAGGGTGTTTGAGTGGGGAAGGGAGTCCACTGAGAATCTGTTTTGATTCCACCATTTACCCCAACTTTGGAACTTTTTAGGTGCCGGATTCGTTTAGTCAGTAGAAACCAACAAGACATTTTCTTCGAGAATGATTTGTTGATTGACCAGCTTATCAATAAATCGCAGCTTTTTGCTCGCTGATAGCTTTTCTAAAGGAGAATGAAGATGAGCATGAGAAAAATAATAGTAACCTTATTCCTGCTGGCTGTGTTTTTGGCCGGTTGTGCTTCTCGTGCGGAGGATGCAGTAAGCGGGTCCGTTATGCCGGTATCCGCCCCCCAAGCGGTTGAAATGGAAATGGCTGTTGAAGAAAGCGCCGCCGATATGGGTTTTCGTAATGACGCAGCCTATAACCAGACTTCCATCGCATCCCAGGATACGGCCGGAGTGCAAGAACGCATTATCATCCGTACGGCCGATATGAGTATTGTCGTTGTCGATACCGAAGATGCCATGAATACGATTTCGCAAATGGTGGAAGAGAATGGCGGCTGGGTAGTGAGCAGCAGTGTTTACCAGTATGATGAAAATGCCAAAACCGGTAATATGAGCGTGCGCGTCCCTTCTGAAGGCTTTGATCCTTTCCTGGATGCAGTTGGTCTCCTGTCCGTTGAAGTTACCCGTATCTCTACTTCGGGCCAGGATGTAACCGAAGAATACGTGGATGTTTCAGCCAGGTTGGATAATTTGGAAGCGACAGCCGATCGGGTACGTTCCTTTTTGGACGAGGCGAAGACTGTAGAGGAAGCGTTGGCCGTCAACCGCGAACTAAGCAATTTGGAGGGAGAAATCGAGGCGATGAAAGGCCGCTTGCAGTATCTTGAGCAGTCGGCCGCGTTTTCAAATGTCACAATCGATCTGACTCCAGATGTTCTTTCACAGCCGATTGAAGTCGGTGGTTGGCAGCCCCAGGGAGTCGCCCGCAGTGCGGTGGAATCCTTGATTGATGCCATGCAAACCTTGGTTGATATTGGTATCTGGCTGATTATTTTCGTGCTGCCCGTGGTCTTGGTTGTGGGCATCCCTATCTGGTTGGTCATTCGCTTCATACGTCGCCGGCGCGCGGCGCGACATGGTGAGGGGACCTTTACCGCAGATGACGCAGATGGCGCAGATGGCGCAGATGGCGCAGAGACCACAGATACCGCAGATAGCGCAGATAGTGTGTAGATGAATTTCGGGATATTAGCCCGCGGCAGGTGTGTTGATCCTCCGCGGGCAAACTTCCGGTGAATTAATTCCCTCGACCAAGGTCTTTAGAAGAAGTTGGTACCTGCTTGACGGCTGTGAAATCTTGGTTATAACTAGTCTTTAGACGTCCACAAGTTACCTCTATCAGAACATCTCCGACCTTCTTGTTTACAGCACCATAATGCCGTAGTTTGAAAAGTCGAGAATTTAGACAAAGGTTTTGTTACTCATGCAAGCACCAGAAGAATTCACCGGCCTGGGAATGCCCGTTTTCACAGCGTTTGGCTGGGCTGGAGAAGAAACAGCCCAAAATTATGCTTATTCACAGTTGGAGCAGTTCATTTATTTACTCCATGCAGCCATGGCTACAGAACTGCAGGAAGAACTACCCTTTAAGGGGCTCAGCCCCATTGATCACAGCGTGTATCTAGCAGCCGCTGAGAATGTTGAAGACGATGTTCATATCGCTTTTAATGCCCGTCCTCTGAGCCTTGAGATACAGCTGGCTTTAACCGACAAAAGCGCGCTTAATCGTGCCCTGAAACAAATCACTAAGAATCCACAAGGTTTCTTGAATTTACTCCGCCAGCTCGACCCCAATTGGGAGTTTCGAATCCAGCAGGTTCAGGTCGATGAGGAAAATGGAGACCGGGTAAATTACCAGGATCTCTATAAAGGCGCGGTCGCCGGATTGGATGAAGAAGGCATCGTTGAACTTGTCGAGAAGACAAATTATCTAAACAGCGATGAAAAATGGGTGACGCCTATTTATTTAAGTCTGCGTACGCCGTCTGATCAGGCCGCAGCTATGCAGGGTTCCATCATTCCAGTGATGAGTGAACGTATCAATTTACTTGACCCAATTGTTTCTGTTTTACTTGGTAGTTCAGTCAAAAAGGGGGTTGCGGCAAAAGTTGAGGTAAAGAAGACAGCAGCGCCCGAGGTTGAAAAAAGCGTGCCCCCTGAGGTATTAGAACAGGCAGAGAAACCTCTTTCTCAAGATGAATTTACCTACATCAGCGAACTTATGCCGCTGCATATCGATCGCGGTTTCGTGAATATGACACCCGAGTATTGGCCGTTCTTTGCGATCAATGCACGGACTGAATCTAGACCCGTTACTGTGATAGCTGGAAGTATTCGTGATGAGGATAGTGCGGTTTGGCGGCTGCAGCCCAATGATCTGGCGCGTCTGGTCTTAGGATCACAAGCGCACCGCTGGCTTGAAGATACTTTTGTGCCGGGTGATTACGTCCAAATTATGGCCACCCGGATAAGTGATTCAGAGATCCACGTTGTTCTCAAACCTCTTGGTTAATTACAAGATTCTGGAGCGTTTGTAGGAGGGTGTTGTTCGCGACATCCTCTTTTATCTTTTGAAAGGATACTTCCAGACACCATAGAATTACGATGGCCCGCACAAAAATTGTAGCTACAATCGGCCCTGCTTCTTCCCGACCGGAGACGATCCGGCGTATGCTGCACGCCGGTATGACAGTCGCGCGTATTAATTTTTCCCATGGCGATCATGCAACCCATGCTGATACGGTTCGTATGCTTCGCCAGGTGGCGGCCGAAGAGAAAAAAATCCTTGCTTTGCTAGCCGATCTCCAGGGCCCGAAGCTGCGGATCGGTCATGTCAAGGCCGGTGGTATGCAGCTGGCGCTTGGTGATGAGGTGGTCTTAACGCCCCATCCCGGCCAACCGGCGATGATCCAGCTGCCGCATCCAGGTTTGATTGAAGCAGTCCAACCTGGTAGCCGCCTGGTGATTGGGGATGGGGAAGTTGAATTTACCGTCGCCGAGAAAAAAAAGGATACTTTGCGCTGTATTGTCACCGTGGCCGGATTGTTAGGTTCAAGGAAAGGAATAAGCGCTCCGGGTTCGGATGTGGCCATATCGAGCATGACGCCCAAGGATCGAACGGACCTTGGTCTGATCGCTGAGCTTGATTTTGACTATGTGGCGCTCTCTTTCGTGCGCACGGCCGAAGATGTCTTAGAACTTCGCCAACTGCTGGAAGCCAGGGATTGTAACATTCCAATCATTGCCAAGATTGAAAAGAGCGAAGCGATCACCCACCTGGAAGAAATCCGTGATGTATCTGATGGGATGATGGTCGCGCGCGGCGATCTGGGTATCGACATGCCCGCCCAGGAGGTGCCGCTGCTGCAAAAGCGAATTATTCGCGCCTGCAATGAAGTCGGGAAACCGGTGATCACGGCCACACAGATGCTGCAATCCATGGTTGAACATCCTCGACCCACACGGGCCGAGGCCAGTGATGTGGCCAATGCGATCCTTGACGGCACCGATGCGGTTATGTTGTCTAACGAGACGGCCACTGGGGATTATCCGGTTGAGTCTGTTTTGATGATGAAGCAGATTGCTGAAAATATTGAACAGGCATTCCCGTATGATGTTTGGCGCCAGAGACGGATAGCCACCGAAACCGGCTCGCTCAACGTCGCCGAAGCGATTAGCGCTTCCAGCTGCTCGGTAGCGGAACAAATCGTGGCCAAGGCGATCGTGGCTACAACGATATCCGGCTACTCCGCACGCCAGATTTCGAAGCATAGACCGCCTGTGCCCGTCATGGCTGCTTCTCCTTCTACCAAAACGCAGCGCTGGCTGGCCCTTGTCTGGGGAGTTGAGTGCCTGCTCGTACCGCCGTTTGAGCGCACTGATGAATTATTGGAAGCGACGATGAAGGCTTTGCTGCCCTTTAATCTCGCGGATGATGATAAGGTTGTGATTACGGCCGGCGTGCCTTTTGGCGGCCGTGGTAAAACAAACATGATTCAGGTTCATTCAATTGGTGAAGTGAAAGGCAATGGGAATGCAGCAAAAGCCTAGCGGCTGGTTTAATGCTCCAAGAACACTCATTATAGGGCATCGCGGAGCCAGCACGGCGATGACGGAAAATTGTCTGGCGGCTTTTAGCCTGGCTGTCCAACAGGGAGCTGATGGGATAGAGACGGATGTGCGCTTTTCAAAGGACGGCCGTCTGGTTCTGTTCCATGATGCGACGCTTGAGCGGCTGAGCGGCAATCCGACTAAGATTTGTGATCTGACAGTTGACGAACTCAAACAGGAAGATATTGGGCAGGGACAAACGGTCGCCCTTCTTGATGAACTCTTTGATCTGCTGGGCGATGAAACCCTCTATAATATTGAACTGAAAGATTTCGGCCTGCGCGATCAAGGCCTGGTGGATCGTGTGTTTGAAGCGGTATCCGCTTATGGTCTGGAATCTCAAGTCCTCATTTCATCATTTAATCCAATCCTTGTGCGGCGGGCGCGGCGTTGTTTTCCGGCTTCGATACCGGTTGCCCTAATACGCGGCCCCGGCGTTTATCGCTATACCGGCTGGACCGTGAATACTGGGGTAGAGAATCCACACTATTCTTTGGTTGATGAGGTATATATGGCTGACGCGGCGGCTAAAGGCCGTCATATCTTTGCCTGGACGGTAGATGATAGTGTTGAGGCGCAACGTCTGGTTGATCTAGGAGTAAACGGCATAATCAGCAATGAACCCGCTCATCTATTGGAACACCTCGCTTTCTAACGGCGTGAAATTTTACTCTATTCAACAATTCCATATAAAGCAGCTTAATTAGTCAAGGTCAATTGAATCGCGGTACATAGAAGAACTCAAGTTGAAAGTTAAAGTAATTCTCAATCCTTATGCAAATCGATGGGGGGCACAGGAACAAATCGGCGTTCTGGGTGACATGCTCGCCGCTGCCGATCAGGCCTGTGATTTGACGGTAACTCAGGCACCGGAAGATGCGATAGATATCGCGGAAGCGGCCGTTCATGATGGCTATGACGTTATTGTCGCCGCCGGGGGCGACGGTACGATTAACGAGGTAGTCAACGGCATACTGCGTGCTACACCGGTTGGCCCGACAATTCCTCTTGGTATCCTACCTCTTGGATCAGCCAATGACTTCAATAAACTGGCAGGATTGCCCGATTCGCTTAGCGAGGCGTTTGATGTGATCCTGGCCGGGCACACGCGGCAGATCGACGCCGGAAAAGTGAATGATCGTTACTTCATTAACAACAGCGCAATCGCCATGGAGCCGACTGTGACCCTGGAAAGCTGGAAGATCAAGCGCATTTCAGGCGAGTCGCGTTACTTGTTGGCTTTGTTGAGAGCTCTGGCCCATCTGAGCGCCTGGCAAATGGATGTGCAATGGGATGGTGGCCAATATATAGGTCCGGCCTATCTTTTGTCTGTCTGTAACAGCGAGCGCACCGGCGGGTTTACGATGGCTCCCGGCGCGAAGATAGACGACGGTGTTTTTGATCTGGTTATTGCTAAAGAAGTACCCAAGCTGGTGTTTTTGCAGATGCTTGTACAGCTGCTGCAAGGCAAGCACACAGAACATAGAGACGTCATCTTTACTCGCGTAACGGAAATACGGATCAAGACTGATCCGGGTACACCGGTACACGCCGATGGTGAAGTGTTTTCTACCTCTGAAACAGAGTTCACTTATTCACTGATGGCTGGCAAAGTGACTCTTTTATCCCCATAAAAAAGCGAGCTGATGAGCTCGCCGAATAAAAAATATATGATTCAATCCCCGCCATGCCGTGTGAGATCTGACATTTGAACCTGCATTCGCAGGTGGGGCACGTTCCGAAAGGACTCTGCCTGGCCTTAAAGGCTACTACATCCCCTTTACGGAAATTAGTACCCCAATTTAGTGGCGTTGGCTCAACGCGAGAAGCCCATCACGCACACAGCAGGGTATTGAGATACTAACACAGTCAGAGGGGGTGGGCAAGCAACTTTGAAATTTTTTAGATTCAGCTGCCGCCCCCGTTTTGAAGGAAATCTTGTTCTGTTTTGAGCGCTGCCAGGAGCTTTGATGCATCCTGTAAATCGGGCGTGGTAAAGCCTTCAGTAAACCAATTGAAAACATCGCTCAATAGGGAATTGGCCTCAGGTAGGCGACCTTGCGCCTTGTAGAGTTTCGCCAGACTGATTGCTGCTCTTAACTCCCACGACTTAGCGCCCTGCCGGCGGGCAATAGTGATCGCCTGCCTATAAGCTGATTCGACAACGGCCGTTTCCGCAGCCATTCTTTGCAAGAGATTCCCCTGAATATGGTAAAGCTCTGCTTCGTAAATACGCTCATCGCGCTCTTCGACCCAAGAAAATGCTTCTTCAATTGTTTTCAAACCTTCCGCTAATTTCCCAGCCCGGAATAAGGCTTGAGCCAGTAGACCCAGCATGACTGAGTGCATGATGCGCATCCCGGTTGCCCGCCAGGCGGCAAGTGAATGCTGCATTTGTTCGAGTCCTTCATTGATCCGGCCGCCGGCGACCAGTACAAAACCCTCGTAAAACCTGCCCTCTACCTGGAAAAGACCGAACTGCTGCCTGTCGGCGATCTCCAGCGACCCTTTGAGGTTACTCCCGGCAGCCTGAAATCTGCGTGCAAGAATGTGCATGATGCCCGCACCCACTTCCAAAGCCGTGGTTTGTGAAAAAGGGTGGTCGAGCAAGTTTGCCAGATTGATTGCATCCAGGCTTTTTTGCTCCGCCTGTTCCGGGTATCCTTGAATCCACAACACCAATACTTCCCAAACCAGACCGTTCACGCCGGGATCGATGCCAAAGTGCATGAAGAGGGCGTGGTGTTGGCGAGGGTCATAAAAGTCCAGCAATTTATCCAGGTGTTCACGGCAGGGTTCAAATTCACCTAGTTGGGAGTAATTAGCGGCCATGATCAGGCGCGAGAGAGCCATTTTCAACTCGTCTTGCAAGTTCTGGCCAATTTTGAAATTTCGCTGTCCAAGGTCCAGGCTCTTGTGGTACCTCGCGGATGTCATGTAATAAGAACCAAGAGCGCTCTGCGTGAAAAAAAGCTGGGTTGTTTCACCTACCTGCCGGCTTAACTGGTAAGCCCTATCGTAGATATCCTGAACTTCTGCGGCAGCGAAGCCTTTGAGGGCATGGAGCGGCATGGCCAGACCCATCAACAAGGTTAGCTCTTGCTGTTTGCGTTCCGCTGAAACAGGGAGTTTTTGCAGGGCGGCCAAACCTTGTTTATAAAAAGAGACAGCCTCTTCAGCAGCGGACAGTTTCCAGGCACGGTCCCCTGCTTTCCGGCAGTATTCAATGGCTTTCTCCCATACGCCCGCTTCCTGATAATGCCAGGCTAACTGGCCGAATATCGCAGCCAGGTCCTCCTCCTGCGCGCCATAAAATTGTTCGAGGGTATCTCCAACAGCTTCATGTAAACCGGCACGTTCCACCGGATCTAGATCGTTATAGAGATAATGTTGGATGAGAAAATGCTGGAAGCGGTAACGGGAAAAATGCTGGTGGCCGAGTTGTTGGCGGCTTTGGGCAGTGACCAGGTAATGCTCCCGGCTTAGATCGCCGCTCAGGAAGCTTAATGTTTCTTGTTCCGATGTGTTTTGGATGTGGGCTATAACTTCGGCCGTGAAAGATTCCCCTTCTACGCTGGCTACTGTTAATGCCGATTGACAATCAGGCGGCAAACGCTTGATGCGGCCGGCGATCACGGCTTCAACACGGGCGGGCAAAATCTCCCAATCTAACTGTGAACTCACTTGCCAAAAACCCGCATCATTTTTTACCAAATCGCCCCGTTCGCGCAGTCCATTCAGGAGTTCAACAGTGAAGAGGGCATGCCCGCCGGTTTGGGAGAATAAGCCGCGACGGAATTCTTCATCCAGCTCGTTTGGTTCGCTGTCGAGGAGAGCATCGATAAACGGCCGTCCCGCCGCCTGTCCTAAATCTAATTGGTCATGGCCGTAGATGCGCTGAAACTCGTTTATAACGCCTTTCAGCGGGTGCATATCGCCATTCAGGTCAGGCCCAAGGTCTTCCGGGCGGTAAGCGCCAAGGATTAGGATACCGCGCCCTTGTAAATGCTGTCCCAGATGGAATAGAAAGTTTAGAGAGCCCTGATCTATCCACTGCAGGTCATCGAGCCATATCAATAGGGAATGTTCTTTGGCCAGTGTTCCCAGTAGCTGCAAGAACTGTTCGAAAAGATCGGTTTGTGAGAGCGCGGCCGCCATCTCGCCCGATTGCACCCATTGTGATAGTTGATCTAACCAGGGAAGATTACCCGGCCCGAGGCTGTGAGTTCTCGCCTGGGCGCGCCTCAGCAATGCGGCCGCGGATACGAAGCGATCGAGGAGCAAACGGCCGTCTTCTACTAAAAATTGGATCGATTGGGGCAAAATGGACCAGAGCCGCCGGGCATGGTCTGTGCTGATGTCGCCGGCTTCCCAGCTTGATTCCACATCGGCGGTCAGCATATTGGTGATTTCCATAAAAGGTTGATAAGGATCGCCTCTACCGGTGTAGGCGCTGCATTTGCCCCCGGCGACCAGCAGGTTGGGTTGTCCGGCCATGGCCTTACGGGCAAAAGCATTTAATAAAGCTGTTTTCCCGCTGCCG
>Ga0316576_10000394_pt1 | contig 20105 bp, 18 predicted proteins | sample S0NA_FD_203075 | JGI IMG/M metagenome (GOLD analysis project Ga0316576, IMG submission 203075) | Rhizosphere microbial communities from salt marsh grasses in Alabama, United States - S0-2_050615r3r5 | ecosystem: Host-associated > Plants > Roots > Rhizosphere | place: USA: Alabama | collected... | reverse complement strand
GGTGACCGTGCGACGGGCCTCGGCGGACGACGCCGACGCCCTGGCCGAGCTGCACCGTGCCCTGCACGAGCCGCACGTGCGCGCCATGCCCGAGGAGTACCCGCCCTACGACCGGGCGGGGTCCGCGGTCGCGGGGTCGGGCGGGCCCTGCTGACGGCCGCCGAGCAGGCAGCGCCGGGGCTGCGGTGCAGCGAGGTGCGGCTCGAGCACCGGGCGTTCAACGAGGAGGCCCACCGCTTCTACGCCTCGCTCGGCTACGCCGCCCACCTGGTGGCGATGCGCAAGATGGTGGGCGCGTAGCTCAGGCCGTGGCGAGCTCCGGCAGCCGGTCCACCCACGGCCGGGCCTCGTGCACCTGCTGGGCCAGGCGCAGCAGCAGCTCCTCGGAGCCGAACGGGCCCGCCACCTGCACCCCGATCGGCAGGTGGTCACGGCTGACCCACAGGGGAAGGTTCATCGCCGGGTGGCCGGTCAGGTTGAACACCTGCGTGTTCGGGGTGCGCTCGAGGGAGTCGTGGGCCAGCTGGGCCAGGGCCTGCCGCATCACGAACCCGGAGGTCGGCAGGCGCTGGAGCGCGGTGAGCGCGACCTTCTCGGTCAGCCCGATGCCCAGCTCCCCGACCTTGGCCGGCGGCGCGGCCATCGTGGCGGACAGGTGGACGTCGACGTGCTCGTCGAGGACGGACGCGACTGCCCGGGCGGTGACGGCGGCCAGCTGGTGGGCCTCGTACAGCTCGCGGGCGGAGATCGTGTCGCCGACCTGCTTGAGGAACCACGTGGGCAGCTCGAACATCGACGCCCTGGGGGTCACACCGGTCTTGTGCTCGGTGCCGCGCACCTCGGTGGCCACCGCGGCCGCCACGATCGTCAGGTAGGCCCGCGCCAGCCCGTCGTGGTCGATCGGCAGCTCGTGCTCGACGACCCGGTGCCCCAGCGACTCCAGCAGGTTCGCCGCGTCGTCCACCGCGGCCTCGCAGTCGGCGTGCAGCGCAGCGTCGAGGAACGACCGACGGCTCACGCCGACCGTGAGGCGCCGCGGCGGGGTGCCGAGCCGGGTGAGGTAGGAGCGGGGCCGGCGTGGCTGGGCGTACAGCGAGCCGACGAAGGGCGCGCTCGTCGCGTCCAGGATCGCTGCGGAGTCGCGCACCGAGCGAGTGAGGACGTGCCGCGTGACCAGGCCCATCCACGGGTCGCCCTCGGGCGCCAGCGGCATCAGCCCCCGGCTGGGCTTCAGCCCGAACAGCCCGCAGGCCGACGCCGGGATCCGGATGGACCCGCCGCCGTCCCCCGCCGTGGCCACCGGCGTGACACCGGCGGCGACCGACGCGGCGGAGCCGCCGCTCGAGCCGCCGGGCACGTGCGCGAGGTTCCACGGGTTGTGGGTGGGGCCGTGCTGCTCCGGCTCGGTGATGCCCATGATCCCGAACTCGGGGCAGTTGGTCTTGCCGATGATGCGGAAACCGGCGGCCCGGTAGCGCTCGATGAGCTCGCTGTCCTCGTCCGGGTGCCAGGAGGCCAGCGAGCGGCTGCCGTACGTGCACGGGTGGCCCGACAGGTGGCCGTCCATGTCCTTGAGCAGCAGCGGCACGCCGGCGAACGGGCCGTCCGGTGACGCGGGCACCGGCGGGTCGATCCGGTGCACCACGGCGTTGATGTCGGGGTTCACCGCGTCGATGCGGTCGTTGGCGGCCTCGACGAGCTCGTCCGGGGTCACCTCACCGTCGTGGACGAGCTGGGCGAGGGAGGTGGCGTCGTGGCGGACGTACTCGTCGTGGCGCATGTGTGGAGCGTAGGCGGGGCCCAGTGCGGGTCGACTCCGGACCCGGACGTCGCCGAGGGCGGGACGTTCGGCCGTGGGTGGGGCGGTGGGGGCGGCCGACTCTGCAAGGGAGTGGCCGTGAGAGGAGGCCGTCGATGACCATGCCCATGCTTCCGACGGACGACGAGCAGGCTCTGCGAGACCTGGCCTTCAAGAGGGTGAAGGAGAAGCGGGACTTCCAGGGCCACGTCGTGGCCTACGTCGTGGTCAACCTGTTCCTGTGGGGCGTCTGGGCGATGACGTCCGGGATCGGCTCCTACCCCTGGCCCGTCTGGGTCACGCTGGGGTGGGGCATCGGCGTCGTCATGAACTGGTGGGGTGTCGTGCGCCGGCCGATCACGTCCGAGGACGTGGACCAGGAGATGACGCGGCTGCGCTAGCCGGCCCAGGGGCGGGACGACCGTCCCTGACTCAGATGGAGTAGTCCTGGGCCTCCCACACCCCGACCTCCATCACGTGGATGTCGTCGGCCTCGGTGTGGCCGGTGAGCTGGATCTCGAGCGCCTCCACCCGGTCCACGAGCAGGTGGACGGCGTGGCCCACGGGGTCGGGCACGATGCCGTGGTCGAGGTCGGGCTGGTCCGCCGCGGTGTGAGGGACGGCCCGTGCCACCACCTGGCCCGGTACCCCCACGACGACGGAGTTGTCGTGGACCGGGCGGACCACGACGGCGTTGGCGCCGATCCGCGAGTCGTGCCCGACGGTGAGGTTCCCGAGGATCTTCGCGCCGGCTCCGATCGTCACCCGGTCGCCGATCGTCGGGTGGCGGCGGCCCTTCTCCAGGCTCGTCCCCCCGAGGGTGACGCCGTGGTAGATGGTCACGTCGTCGCCGACCCGGGCGGTCTCGCCGATCACGACCCCCGAGCCGTGGTCGATGACGAGCCGCTCCCCGATCTCCGCCCCGGGATGGATCTCTATTCCGGTCGCCCAGCGGGCCGCCTGGGAGAGGGCGCGGGCGGTGAGGAACCGGCCTCGCCCCCACAACCAGTGGCTGGCCCGGTGCGCCCACACCGCGTGCACCCCGGGGTAGAGCAGCGCCACCTCGGCCGGCGTCCGGGCCGCCGGGTCGCGTTCGAGGAAGGCGGCGACGTCGCGCCGCATGCGCTCGAGCATCAGGTGGCGAGGTCGGCGAACAGGGCCGTGCTCAGGTAGCGCTCACCGAACGACGGGACCACCACGACCACGAGCTTGCCGGCGTTCTCCTCCCGTCCGGCCACCTGCAGGCCGGCCCACAGCGCCGCACCGGAGGAGATGCCGACGAGGAGCCCGTCCGCGACGGCGGCGCGGCGTGCGGTGGCCATGGCGTCCTCGTTGGCCACCTGGATGATCTCGTCGTACACCTCGGTGTCGAGGATGGCCGGGACGAAGCCGGCGCCGATGCCCTGCAGGGGGTGCGGGCCCTTGGTCCCCCCGGACAGCACCGGTGAGGCGGCCGGCTCGACCGCGACCATGCGGACGCTGGGCTTGCGCTCCTTGAGCACCTGCCCGACACCGGTGATGGTGCCGCCGGTGCCGATGCCCGAGACCACGACGTCGACCTGGCCGTCGGTGTCGGCCCAGATCTCCTCGGCGGTGGTTCGGCGGTGGATGGCCGGGTTTGCGGGGTTCGCGAACTGCTGCGGCATGAAGTAGCGCGGGTCGGACTTCACCAGCTCCTCAGCCTTGGCGATCGCGCCGGCCATGCCGTCCGGGCCGGGAGTGAGGATGAGGTCGGCACCGTAGGCGCGCAGCAGCATCCGGCGCTCCACGCTCATCGTCTCGGGCATCGTGAGCACGATCGGGATGCCGCGGGCGGCGCACACCATGGCCAGGGCGATCCCGGTGTTACCGCTGGTGGGCTCCACCACGATCGTGTCGGGCCCGATGAGCCCGGCCTCCTGCGCAGCGTCGATCATCGCCACGCCGATGCGGTCCTTGACGCTGTGCGCCGGGTTGAAGAACTCGAGCTTGGCGACCAGGTCGGCGTCGACCCCCTCGGCCAGGCGGTTGAGCCGCACGAGCGGGGTGTTGCCGATCAGCTGGGTCACGTCGTCTGCGATGCGCATGGGGTCCTCTCAGGGGTGGGCGGCGTCGCGGCGAGAGCCGTCCGGCCGACGAGGCGGGGATGCAGGGGCGAGGGGGTGTCGCTCAGCGACAACAGCAGCCCGGCACACGCCGGACAACACGCGACGGGGGCTGGACGTTCCCGGTGGCCGCGATGTCGTACCGCACGAGGGGAGTGAATCAGACCCGGTGCGGGCCATCAACCGGATGTGGCGGCGGTGGCGGTGGGTCACGGCTCGTCCGGGGCCGAGGGCCACAATGGGCCCGTGGCCCTGGACTACCTCACCGACCTCGCCCGTGTCGGGCAGTACCTGCGGCACCCGGTGCGGGCGGCGCTGTGGTGGCAGCTGATCCGCGAGGACGCCTCCGTGCTCGACCAGCTGCGGCGCGCCCTGCTGCCGCTGCCCTTCGACGGTGAGCCGGTCGTGCCCGACGACCTGTTCCCGCCTCCGCGGGACCTCGCACCGGTCTGGCAGGGCCGCAAGGTCGCCGTCGTCGCCACCGGTGGCAGCGGCGCCCTGGCCTCGACCGTGGGTGTCGTCCGGGCACTCGGGGAGGCCGGCGTCACCCCCAGCGGATACGGGCTGTGCTCGGGCTCGACGATGTTCGGCATCCCCCTCGCGGCCGGCATGAGCACCGACGAGGTGGCCCGTGCCCTCATCACGCTGCGCGCCTCGGACTACCTCGACCCCGAGTGGCTCCGGCTCGCCACGGCCCCGCTCCGCCTCGGCCGCGGCTGGGCCGGGCTCATGCGGGGCGAGGCGGTGGAGGAGGCCTTCCGGCGCCTGCTCGGCGACATCACCCTTGGCGACCTGCACGTCCCGGTGTGGTTCCCCGCCTGGAGCATCGAGGAGAACCGGTTGCGCTACATCTCCTCGGTCGACGACCCGAACCTCTCTGCCGCTCGGGCGGTGCGGATGGCCGTCGCCCTGCCGCTGGCGTTCGAGCCCGTCGAGTACCAGGGGCAGTCCTACCTCGACGGCGGGATCGTGGAGATCCTGCCGTCCCGCCCGTTCGTCGAGCCCGGAGCCTGCGAGGTCGCGGTCGTCGTCAACGGCTTCTACCGGCCCGGGTTCCACGCGGACGAGGACTACCGCTGGCGGGAGTCGCCGTTCAGCCTCATCCGGGTCTCCGGCCAGACCCGCCTCATGGGCCACGTCGACACCGCGCGCCGGTCGCTGGCCGACCTGACGGCGACGGCCGAGGTGCACATGCTCGACCCCGTCCCGTACGGCAAGGTGCACGGCGCCGGTCTCTATACCGAGTTCGTCGACCGCCGGGAGTGGCCGGCCTACATCCGCAGCGGCTACGACGCCGCCCGGGCGCTGCTGAAGCGCCTGCCCGCTGACGATGCCGGACCGGTCGAGGCGCCGCTGGGCCGCCGCCGGGGTTCGTCCGGTGTCAGTGCCGGGTCCCGGTCGCTGGCCCGCTCGCCACGCTCCTGAGACGTGGCTGTGGCCTTCGACCCTGGCGCCGCGCTGCCGCACCCGACACGGTAGGCGCAGGGGTCGGCACGTGGCTGCCGACCGTGCCGAGTCCAGGAAGGAACAACCATGCGCGTGCTCGTCGCCTACGCCACCAAGCACGGAGCTACCACCGGCATCGCCGAGCGCGTCGGCGGTGTCCTGCGCGACGCCGGCCACGACGTCGACGTCTCCCCGGCCGACGAGGTCACGGACCCCGCCGGCTACGACGCCTACGTCGTCGGGAGCGCCACCTACATCGGGCACTGGCGCAAGGAGGCCACCGCCCTGGTCCACCGGCTGGAGCCGGTCGTCGAGGACCGCCCGGTGTGGCTGTTCAGCAGCGGGCCGCTCGGAGACAGCCCGACCGACAGCAAGGGTCGCGACCAGCGCGAGTCCGCCGAGCCCGAGGACCTGCCCGAGCTCGCCGCCGCCCTCAAGCCGCGCGAGCACCGGGTGTTCTTCGGCGCCCTGGACCCCGACACGCTCACGCTGCCGGAGAAGGCGATGCGCACCTTGCCGGCGGGTCGAGCCCTGCTGCCCGAGGGCGACTTCCGCGACTGGGACGACATCGATGCCTGGTCGGGAACCATCGCCGCCCACCTCGCGGCGACCTGAGCTCAAGCGCGAGCGGCCAGCCCCGCCGCCACCTCCAGCACGCACAGCGCCGCGAGCCTCACGGTGCGGCCGTCGGGGGCGTCTGCGGTGGCGTCCACCTCGGTGACGTCCACCCCGACCACCCGCGGGTCCGCACCGGCCGCCCGCGCCGCCCGGCGCAGCTCGTCGGCGGACAGCCCGCCGGGCACCGACGCCGGGCAGCCCGGGGCCACGGCGCGGTCGCACACGTCGACGTCGAGGTCGACATGCACCCGTGGGTCGGCCCCACCGCCCGCGACGTCAAGCGCCTCGGCCAGCACGTCCTCGACGGGCCGGCGCCGCAGCACCCCGCGGGGCACCACCGTGATGCCGAGGTCGGCCGCCCGGGTCGCGTAGCCCGTCGAGTTGGCGAAGTCGGCGATGCCCACCTGCACCACGCGCCGCCCGGGCATCCCGGCCTCGACGAGCTGCCGCACCGGGGAGCCGTTGCTCTGCCCGTCTCGAAGGTCGTGGTGGGCGTCGAGGGTCACCAACCCCGTTGCGCGCATACCCGTGGCCACCGGGAACGTCAGCGAGTTGTCCCCGCCGAGCGCCAGCACGAGCGAGGCGCGGGCCGCGGCCTGCCGGACGGCGTCCACCACGCGCGCCTGCCCGTCAGGACCGTCCGGCTCGACCACGTCGCCGAGGTCGGCCGCCCGCAGGCCGGCAACGTCCACCCCGTCCGAGGTGACCCAGGTGGAGTACCGGGCCAGCGCGTCGCGGACGGCAGCCGGGGTGGTGTCGGCGCGGGTCGGCGACAGCGACGTGCGCCACGCCGGCACTCCAAGCAGCGCCAGGTCGAGTGGCCCGTCGCCGCCGGGCGTGAGCCAGCGGGAGGCCCGCGGCCAGCGGGGGTCGTCGCTCACCGCGGGCTCACCTCCAGCCGCCCAGCCCGCCAGACCCGGTGCACGAGGTCGACGCCGGGGCGGTAGGCCAGGTGCACGACGGACGGGGCGTCGAGCGCCAGCACGTCGGCGCGGCGACCCGGGGCGAGCACGCCGACGTCGTCGCGGCGCAGGGCAGCCGCGCCTCCCGCGGTCGCTGCCCAGACGGCCTCGGCCGGGGTCAGGTGCATCTCGCGCACGGCGAGGGCGATGCAGAACGGCATCGACGTGGTGTACGACGAGCCGGGGTTGCAGTCGCTGGCGATCGCGACGGTGGCCCCCGCGTCGACCAGCCGCCGGGCCGGCGGGTAGGCCGATCGCGTGGAGAACTCCGCCCCGGGCAGCAGCGTGGCGACCGTCGAGGACGCGGCCAGCGCGTCGACGTCGGCCTGCGACAGGTGCGTGCAGTGGTCGGCCGACGCCGCGCCCATCTCCACCGCCAGGGCGACGCCACCGCCGGCCTCCAGCTGGTTGGCGTGCACCCGCAGCCCCAGGCCGCGACGGCGGCCGGCCTCCAGCACCGCGCGGGCCTCGTCCACGCCGAACGCCCCGACGTCGCAGAACACGTCCACCCAACGGGCGTGGGGCGCGCACGCGTCGAGCATCGGCCCCCGCACCAGGTCGAGGTAGCCGTCGCGATCCGTCGCGTACTCGCTCGGCACGACGTGGGCGCCGAGGTAGGTGACCTCCTCGGTGAACCCCGCCGCGATGCGCACGCTTCGCTCCTCGTCGGCGACGGTCAGCCCGTAGCCGGACTTCACCTCGACCGTCGTCGTGCCCGACCGGAGCGTCTCCGCCGCCAGCCGCCCGGCCCGGGCTCGCAGCTGCCGGTCGGACGCGGCACGCGTGGCAGCCACCGTTGTCGCTATGCCGGCCGCGGTGAACGGCCGTCCGGACATGCGGGCGTCGAACTCCTCGGCCCGGTCCCCGGCGAAGACGATGTGGGTGTGGCTGTCGACGAACCCGGGCAGCACCGCCCGTCCACCGAGGTCGAGGGCGGCGTCGGCGGGCGGCGCATGCGATGCCTGCCCCACCCAGGCCACTCTGTCCTCCTCGAGTACCAGCGCCGCGTCGGCCACCCGGCCGAGCGGCCCGTCACCGGCGGCCGGGTCGTTCGAGACCAGCTCGGCGATGCCGTGCAGCAGCAGGCTCACGGCCCGCCCTCCTGCATCGGCACCCGGATGCCGTGGGCCTGCGCCACCGCCTGGGCTGCGGGGTACCCGGCGTCCACGTGCCGGATCACACCGAGGGCAGGGTCGTTGGACAGCACCCTTGCCAGCTTCTGCGCCGCCAGCGGGGTGCCGTCGGCGACACACACCTGCCCGGCGTGGATCGAGCGGCCCATGCCCACTCCGCCACCGTGGTGCACCGACACCCACGACGCTCCCGACGCGGTGCTCGCCAGCGCGTTGAGCAGCGGCCAGTCAGCGATCGCGTCCGAGCCGTCGAGCATCCCCTCGGTCTCGCGGTACGGCGAGGCCACCGACCCGCAGTCGAGGTGGTCGCGGCCGATCACGATCGGTGCCTGCACCTCACCCGAGGCGACCATCTCGTTGAACCGCACACCGGCCCGGTCGCGCTCGCCGTGGCCGAGCCAGCAGATGCGGGCCGGCAGCCCCTGGAACGTGACCGTCCGTTCGGCGGCGCGGATCCAGCGGGCGAGGTGCTCGTCGTCGGGGAACAGCTCGAGCACCGCCCGGTCGGTGGCGGCGATGTCCGTGGGGTCGCCCGACAGCGCGGCCCACCGGAACGGGCCCTTGCCCTCGCAGAACAGCGGGCGGATGTAGGCCGGGACGAAGCCGACGATGTCGAAGGCGCGCCCGAACCCGCCCAGGCGGGCCTCGTCCCGGATCGAGTTGCCGTAGTCGAACACCTCGGCTCCGCCATCGAGGAAGCCGACCATCGCCTCGACGTGGCGGGCCATCGACTCCCGCGCCCGGCGGGTGAACTCCTCGGGCTCGGCGGCCGCGTAGGCGTGCCAGTCGGCCAGGTCCACCCCGAGCGGCAGGTACGACAGCGGGTCGTGAGCGGAGGTCTGGTCGGTCACGACGTCGACCGGCACCCCCCGGACGAGCAGGTCGGGGACGACCGCGGCGCAGTTTCCCACCACCCCGACGCTGCGGGGCTCGCGCCGCTCACGGGCGGTGAGGACGTCGGCGACCGCGGCGTCGAGGTCATCGGTCCAGGAGTCGAGGTAGTGCTGCTCGGCTCGGCGACGCAGCCTGGCCGGGTCGACGTCGACGACGAGGCAGGCCCCGCCGTTGAGCGTGACGGCGAGCGGCTGCGCCCCGCCCATGCCGCCGCACCCGCCGGTGAGGGTGAGCGTGCCGGCCAGCGACCCACCGAAGCGTCTGGCCGCGACGGCGGCGAAGGTCTCGTAGGTGCCCTGCAGGATGCCCTGGGTGCCGATGTAGATCCACGAGCCGGCCGTCATCTGCCCGTACATGGTCAGCCCGAGGGCCTCGAGGCGGCGGAACTCGGGCCAGGTCGCCCAGTCACCGACGAGGTTGCTGTTGGCGATGAGCACCCGCGGGGCCCACTCGTGGGTCTGCAGGACGCCGACCGGACGTCCGGACTGCACGAGCATCGTCTCGTCGCCCCGCAGCGTGCGCAGCGTGCGGACGAGCGCGTCGAAGGACGCCCAGTCCCGGGCCGCCCTGCCGGTGCCGCCGTAGACGACGAGGTCGTCAGGCCGTTCGGCCACCTCCGGGTCGAGGTTGTTCTGCAGCATCCGCAGCGCAGCCTCCTGCGACCAGCCGAGGCACGTCAGGGACGTCCCCCGGGGGGCGCGGACGGGTCGGGCTCCGATCATCGTCACTCCTCCCTCACGGCAGCGGGCCGAGGACGCCCTCGGCGGCGCGGACGACGTCGCCGGTGGCCACCAGGTCGACGACGGCGGCGACCTCGTCGGCCACCACTCGGTCGGGGCCGGGTCCGGGCACGCAGGTGCGCACCAGGCCCCGGACGGCGGCCGTCCCCGGGGCGGGCTCCAGCGGGGCCCTCAGGTCGAGTGCGCGGGCCGCGACGAGCACCTCGACGGCCAGCACCCGGGTGAGGCCATCCACGGCCTGCCGCAGCTTGCGGCCGGCTGCCCAGCCCATCGAGACGTGGTCCTCCTGCATGGCACTGGTCGGGATGGAGTCGACGCTGGCCGGCACCGCCAGCCTCTTCAGCGTCGCGACGATCCCGGCCGCGGTGTACTGGGCGATCATGTAGCCGGAGTCGACACCAGTCTCGGCTGCGAGGAACGGCGGCAGCCCGTGGGAGCGCCCCGCGTCGAGCATGCGGTCGACCCGCCGCTCGCAGATCGAGGCGACGTCAGCCACGGCGATCGCCAGGAAGTCCAGCGCGTAGCCCACCGGTGCACCGTGGAAGTTGCCGTTGGACTCCACCCGGCCGTCGGGCAGCACGACCGGGTTGTCGATGACCGCCGCCAGCTCGCGCTCGGCGACGAGTCGGGCGTACCCGACGGTGTCGCGGGCGGCCCCCGCCACCTGCGGGGCGCAGCGCAGCGAGTAGGCGTCCTGCACGATGTGGGTGCTGTCGGCGCGGTGGCTGGCCATGATCGGCGAGCCGGCGAGGGCGCGCGTCATGGTCTCGGCGGCCGCCGCCTGGCCCACCTGCGGACGCAGCCCGACGAGGTCGGCGGCGAACACGCGGTCGGTACCCAGCAGCGCCTCGACGCTCATCGCCGCTGCCAGGTCGGCGGTGCGCAGGAGCATGCCGAGGTCGGCCAGGGCCAGGCACAGCATGCCGAGCATGCCGTCGGTGCCGTTGATGAGGGCCAGGCCCTCCTTGCTGGTCAGCCTCACCGGCTCCAGCCCGGCCTCGGCCAGCGCAGAGGCGGCAGGGACGGCCGGGCCGTCCTGCCGCCGGACGTCCCCCTCACCGGTGAGCGCCAGCGCGACGTGGGCGAGCGGGGCGAGGTCGCCGCTGCACCCGAGGCTGCCGTGCTCGGGCACCACCGGGGTCAGCCCGGCGTTGAGCAGGTCGGCGAGCAGCCGAGCCACCTCGGGCCGCACCCCGGAGAACCCCCGGGCCAGGGTGCGCAGCCGCAGCACCGCCATGGCCCGCACGACCTCGTCCTCGACCGGCGGCCCGGAGCCGGCCGCGTGGCTGCGGACGAGGCTCTGCTGCAGCCGGTCCCGGCGGCCGGGTGGGATGAACACCGTGGCCAGAGCGCCGAACCCGGTCGAGACCCCGTACACCGGACGCTGCGACGCGGCGAGCCGGTCGACGACGGCCCGGGACCGCTCGAGGGCAGCGACGGCCTCCTCGGTGATGACGACGGGCGCGCGGTGCCGGGCCACGGCGACCACGTCCTCGACGCGAAGCCCCTCGGTGCCGATGCGCACGATCACGCTCGCCCTCCCGCCGCGACTGTAGACCGGGTCGGCCCTCGTCGTCGGCGCTCACCGACATGGGGGCGAACGGCCGTCAACCCGCTCGACCTGCTCCACGGCACCACCGACGCCACCACGCTGAACGGTGTCCCGCGCGGCATGACCAGCGACGTCGTGCAGTACTTCACCGATGCAGGCGTGCGCGTCATGGTGTCGATCGGCGGCATCACCTACACCGACGACTGGGACGCCGCCCTGGCCGAGGACGCGGCCGGGCTGGGCACGGCGGCGGCCACGATGGCCTCGACCCTCGGCGTCGGCGTCGAGATCGACTACGAGCAGTGCCCGCCAGCCCCGCAGCGCCGCCGACGCGATCGCCAACTGGCAGGAGCACCTCGACGGCAAGCCGAAGTACGCGCCCCCGATCCTGCCGCTGGCCCCGGCCAAGCTTGCTGGCTCCCTGTACGTGGCACTGGGGGGCCGGCCGCTGCCGGAGTGCGTCGACTACGCCGCCTCCCTGCAGGCCGCGACCGCACCGTTCGTCCAGACGGCCACCTCGAGGATCGCCGAGACGACCAACGGGATGCTGGGCTTCATGTTCTGGGCCGCGGAGCGGCCCGCCGTCCGCGGCGTCGGGACCGTCCCCCCGAACACGTGCGAGGGCGGGTTGGGTGCGGCGGCCACGGCCCTGGCGATCCACGTGCCGATGCCGCCCCTGCGCCAGGAGTGAGCAGGACCCCCCGTACCCCCGCCTGACCCCGGCGGCGGGGGTACCGTCGGCGCGTGCTCCCGCTGCTGCGGAGGTTCCTCCGCCCCTACCGCGGGCCCCTGAGCATCGTCATGGCCCTGCTCGGAGTGCAGGCACTCGGCAACCTCTACCTGCCCGAGCTCAACGCCGACATCATCAACAACGGCGTCGTCCGCGGCGACACCGGCTACATCCTGCGGGTCGGCGGGGTGATGCTCGCCGTCACCCTCGCCCTCGGCGCCGCCTCCATCGTCGCGGTGTACTTCAGCGCGCGGACGGCCATGGCCTTCGGCCGTGACGTGCGCGGCGCGCTGTTCCGCTCGGTCGAGACGTTCTCCCAGCGCGAGGTCAACGCCTTCGGTGCCCCGTCCCTCATCACCCGCAACACCAACGACGTCCAGCAGGTCCAGATGCTGGTGATCATGGCGCTGACGGTCATGGTGCTCGCACCGATCATGGCCGTCGGCGGCGTCATCATGGCGCTGAGGATGGACCCCGTACTGTCCCGGCTGCTGCTCGTCATCGTCCCGGTGATGGGCCTGTTCATCGGCCTCGTGCTCTCCCGCGCGGTTCCGCTGTTCCGGGCCACCCAGCGCAAGATCGACGCAGTCAACCGGGTGCTGCGCGAGCAGCTCACCGGTGTCCGGGTGGTTCGCGCGTTCGTCCGCGACGCCCACGAGCGGGAGCGCTTCGACGAGGCCAACCTCGACCTCACCGACACCATGCTGCGGGTCAACCGGCTGTTCGCCCTCGTCATGCCGACGCTCATGCTCATCATGAACGTCTCGGGAGTGGCGATCATCTGGTTCGGCGGGCTGCGGGTGGACTCCGGGGAGATGCCGATCGGCAACCTCACGGCGTTCCTCACCTACCTCATGCAGATCCTCATGTCGGTGATGATGGCGACGATGATGGTGGTGATGGTGCCGCGGGCCGCGGCATCCGCCGAACGTATCGATGCCGTCCTGCAGGTCGAGCCCGCAGTGCGTGACCCCGACGAGCCCCGCACCGTCTCCCGCCACGGCGTGCTCGAGATCGCCGGCGTCGACTTCGGCTACCCCGGTGCCGAGGAGCCCGTGCTGCGCCACGTCTCCTTCAGCGTCGGCCCCGGAGAGGTCGTCGCCGTCGTCGGGTCCACAGGGTCGGGCAAGACGACGCTGGTCAACCTCGTCCCGAGGCTCTACGACGTCAGCGCCGGCGCGGTGCTGCTCGACGGCGTCGACATCCGCGAGATGGCCCGGGCCGACCTGTGGTCGCGCATCGGGTTCGTCCCGCAGCGGGCGTTCCTGTTCAGCGGGACCGTCGCCAGCAACCTCGAGGTCGGCAACCCAGGGGCCACCGAGCAGGACATGTGGCACGCCCTGGAGGTGGCCCAGGCAGCCGACTTCGTCGCCGCGCTGCCCGACGGCCTGCAGGCGCCGGTCGAGCAGGGCGGGGCCAACCTCTCCGGTGGCCAGCGGCAGCGGCTCGCCATCGCTCGGGCCGTCGTCCGGCAGCCCGAGCTCTACGTGTTCGACGACAGCTTCTCCGCGCTCGACTACACCACCGACGCCCGGCTGCGGGCCGCGTTGCGCCGGGAGGCCGGCCGCGCCGCCGTGCTCGTCGTCGCGCAGCGGGTCAGCACCATCATGCAGGCGCACCGCATCGTCGTGCTCGAGGCCGGGGAGGTCGTCGGGATCGGCTCCCACGACGAGCTGCTGGCCTCCTGCGAGACGTACCGCGAGATCGTGGAGTCCCAGATCACGGATGCGGATGTCGCATGAGCGTGCACGCGCCCGCGGGCCCCGGGCGTCCCACCCGGCCCCCGCCCGGCATGGGGCCGGGGCGTGGGGGGCCGATGGCCGGCCTGACCGTGCCGGTGGAGAAGTCCAAGGACTTCGCCGGGACGCTGCGCCGGCTGCTGGGCCGGCTGCAACCCGAGCGCCTGGTCATCGGGGTGGTGCTGGCCGCCGCGGTGCTCAGCGTGGCGCTGAGCGTGCTCGGCCCCAAGCTGCTGGGCAACGCGACCACGCTCGTCTTCGAGGGCGTGGTGGGACGCAGCCTGCCCGCCGGCATCACCCAGGAGCAGGCCGTCGAGACGCTGCGGGCGCAGGGCGAGAACGAGCTGGCGTCGATGGTCGCTGCCATGGACCTCGTCCCGGGCCAGGGTGTGGACGTCGACCAGCTCGGCCGGCTGCTGCTGCTCGTGGCGCTGGTCTACCTGCTGTCGTCCCTCTTCGCGTGGGTGCAGGGCTACCTCATGGCCGGTGTCACGCAGCGCACCGTCTACGGGCTGCGAGCCGACGTCGAGCGCAAGATCGCTCGGCTGCCCCTGACCTACTTCGACCGGCACGCCCGCGGCGACCTGCTCAGCCGGGTGACCAACGACATCGACAACCTCAGCACGACGTTGCAGCAGGTGCTCACCCAGCTCATCACGTCGGTGCTCACCGTCGTGGGTGTGCTCGTCATGATGCTGGTCATCTCGCCGCTGCTGGCGGTCATCGCCCTGCTCACCGTGCCGCTGTCGTTCGTCGTCACGCTGGCCATCGCGCGACGGTCCCAGCCGCACTTCGTCGCGCAGTGGGACTGGACCGGCAGGCTCAACGGGCACGTCGAGGAGATGTACACCGGTCACGACGTCGTCAAGGTCTACGGCCGGCAGGACACCGCCGTCGAGGAGTTCGACCGGCTCAACGACGAGATGTACGACTCGAGCTGGAAGGCCCAGTTCATCTCCGGGATCATCCAGCCGGCCATCGCGTTCATCGGCAACCTCAACTACGTCGCCATCGCCGTCGTCGGCGGCTACCGGGTCGCCACCGGTGCGCTGCCACTCGGCGACGTGCAGGCCTTCATCCAGTACTCCCGGCAGTTCACGATGCCGATCACACAGGTGGCCAGCATCGTCAACCTCATGCAGTCCGGCGTGGCCAGCGCCGAGCGGGTCTTCGAGTTCCTCGACGCGGACGAGGAGGCGCCGGACCCCGACCCGCCGGCACGGTTGGAGAAGGTCGCCGGCAGGGTCGCCTTCGAGGGCGTGTCGTTCCGCTACCTGCCGGACGCTCCACTCATCGACGACCTCGACCTGCTCGTCGAGCCCGGGGAGTCCATCGCGATCGTCGGCCCGACCGGGGCCGGCAAGACCACGCTGGTCAACCTGCTCATGCGGTTCTACGAGGTGGACGGCGGACGCATCACCCTGGACGGGGTCGACACCCGCACGATGGCCCGGGACGGGCTGCGGCGCTGCTTCGGCATGGTGCTGCAGGACACCTGGCTCTTCGGCGGCACCATCCGCGACAACATCGCCTACGGCGCGCACGACCCGACCGACGAGCAGGTCCTCGCCGCCGCCGAGGCGGCCCACCTCGACCACGTCGTGCGCACCCTGCCCGACGGGTACGACACGGTTCTCGACGAGGAGGCGTCCAACCTCTCGGCGGGGGAGAAGCAGCTCGTCACCATCGCCCGGGCGTTCCTCGCCGACCCGCCCATCCTCATCCTCGACGAGGCCACCAGCTCGGTCGACACCCGGACCGAGGTGCTCATCCAGCAGGCCATGGCCCGCCTGCGGCGCGGGCGGACGAGCTTCGTCATCGCCCACCGGCTCTCGACGATCCGCGGGGCCGACACGATCCTGGTCATGACGGACGGCCAGATCGTCGAGCAGGGCGACCACGACGACCTGCTCGCCCGCGGCGGTGCCTACTACGAGCTGTACACGAGCCAGTTCCTCGGCGGCGAGGAGAACGCCGGGCCGGCGTGGGTCCCGCCGGACGGTGGGACCGGGCCGGTGCCGGCCCGGTGAGCGTCGCGGCCGACGGGTCGTGGACCCCCTCAGCGAGCCGCTCCGGCGGGGGTCGGCACCCGGTCGGTGACCGGTCGGGTGCGCCAGGTCCACCGACCCCCGACCCCGGACGGGAGGTCGGCCATCGAGCGGCTGGCCGCCTCGACGCCCCTGTCGTAGGAGGCGGCGAAGTACTCCTCGTCGAACAGCACGTAGCTGAGCAGCTCGCTGCGGCCAGGCCCGTCGCCGAGCGCGCGCAGCGCGCGTCCGATCACCGCGTTGTCCTCCAGCCGAAGCAGCTCCCACCACGACCCGTACCGCGACTGCCACACCCGGTCGACCTCGTCGCGCAGCTGGCCCGGGGGCGGGGCGACGGCCATCACCTCCACGGTCCGGTAGTCCCGCTCGCTCCGCCGCCGGTCCTGCCTGCCCCGGCGCACGAGGCCTGCCCCGGCGGCCTTCACCTGCGCCAGCAGGTCGTTCGTCCGCTCCACCGCCATGAGGTCCTCGACCGCCCGGTCCGCCACGACGGCGTGCATCACCTGGGACGCCGCGTCGACGGCTGTCGGACTCGCCCCGGGAGGGACGTATGTGGGGTAGCGCAGCGAGCTGGCCGAGACCAGCAGGATGTGGGTGGCCCCGAGCTCGATGGCGGGCAGCAGCGGGGTGTTGAGCCGCACACCCCCGTCCACGTACCAGCCGGAGCGGCCACCCGGGACGGCCTCGGCCGGGAAGACCGCCGGGACGGCCGACGAGGCCAGGACGTGGGCCGGGACGATCGGGCACCTCTCGACGTCGAGGGCCCGGTCCTCGTCGCCGTCCCAGCCGCTCGGCGTGCGCTCCTGCAGGAAGAGCACGCTTCGCCCGGCGGCCGACCCCGGCGTGCCGGCGGGCGGCACCCAGGTGGCGACGACGCCGACGGTACGAAGGGCTCCCGACAGCACGAGAGGGTCGGGCAGCAGCCGGCAGGCCGCCTCGTGCAGCGGCGTCGTGTCGAGAAGGCTGTCGATGCCCGTCCCGCCGACGAGGAAGCCGCGGATTCCCGGCAACCCGACCCTTCGGACCGTCTGCCAGGTCACCCACGGACGCCACGACACGAGGTCGGCGTAGACGTCGTCGTTGCTCATCTGCACCCACACGTCCCGCACGGCCTCGGCGACGGCCCTCGGCGCAGCGTCGGGGCCCGACTCCGCGGCCGCTTTCGCCCACAGCGCGGCGTTGATGGCACCGGCGCTCGTCCCGAGGATGATGGACGGCTCGAGTCCCAGCTCCGCCTTGATGCTGGTCAGCGCCTGGCCGAGGGCTCCGGCCTGGAACGCGCCGCGAGCGACCGCCCCGGAGAGCACGACCGCGAGCGTGGGCTCGGTGCTGGAGTGGTGGTGGGCGTCCATGGTGACCTCCTCGGGCTCGCCCCTCACCTCTCCCACGCCCCGCCGGTGCGGACCAGGGGCGGACGTCACCGTCTGCCGCGGCACCCGAGGGAACGGCTGCGCACCGCGGTACGGCCGGTCCGCGACCGGGGCCTACACCGCGATGTCGCGGCGCTGGAAGGCGATCGTCCCCGCTGCCACGAACAGGACGCTGAGCCCCAGCATGATGGCGAGGTGGCCGACATCCACGCCGTTCGCCAGCGGGGTGCTGCCGGTCAGCCACGTGAACGCCGAGTAGTCCCTGACCCACTCCAGCCCCTCCACCTGCGGGATGATGCCGCTCGCCGCGTACGCGACCACGGCCGCGCCGGCGGTCGCAGCGAGCGCCAGCACCCGGCGTCCGGTCGCGGCCCCGACGGCGAACGCCAGCGTCCCGAACAGCAGGGTGAACGCCGCGAGGTGCAGGTGCATCGCCGCGAACCGTGACGCCGGGATCTCGTCGAACTGTGCCGGGCCGGCCACGACCAGCATCGCGAGGCCGAACACGGTCACCAGCCCGAGCACGGCGGTGGCGAAGGCGGCCACCCGTTGGAGCGCCAGCGACGCCCGGCTGACCGGGTGGGAGAGGGTGAGGTCGAGGACGCCTGCCTCCTCCTCGCCGGCGATCGTCCGGGTCCCGGAGGAGGTGGCGAAGACGACCATGAGCACAGCCACGACCAGCCCGTACACCGTGGCCGTGAGGTAGCCCTCCGGGGTGGTGATGTTGGTGTAGTTGATCGCCTCCAGCAACGCCGACGGGTAGTTCTCGATGAGTGCGGCGATCTCGGGGTCGTCGATCGTCGGCCAGAAGGCGGCGTAGCCGCAGCCGACGAGCAGGATGCCGAGGGTCCAGCCGAGCAGGGACCGCCGGGAGTCCCACAGCCACTTGGTGCCGACCGTGCGGATCACGACGCCTCCTGCCGGCTGCCGTTGGCGTACTGGTCGAAGAAGACCTCCTCGAGGTCCGGCTCGACGCTGGTGATGCTGAGCACGGTGTGCGCGGCGGCCGCCTTGAGCAGCGCGTCGGCCGGCCCGTCCAGCCGGCAGCGCAGCAGCGCGTCGGTGATGATCAGCTCGCTGACGCCGTCCACCCGAGCGAACGTCTGCGGGTCGACCGGCTCGGTGAAGAGGATCTCGACCCGCCGGGTCGACGAGGTGCGCAGGCTCTCCACGGTGTCCACGGCGACGAGGACGCCCTCGCGGATGATGCCGACCCGGTCGGAGGTCTTCTGCACCTCGCTCATGACGTGCGACGACATGAACACGGTGCGGCCCTCGGCCGCGGCCTCGCGTGCCATCGCGGTGAACTCCTGCTGCAGGAACGGGTCGAGCCCGGCGGTGGGCTCGTCCAGGATCAGCAGCTCGGGGGAGTGCATGAACGCCTGCACGAGCCCGACCTTCTGCCGGTTGCCCTTCGACAGGGTCTTGATCCTCGGGCCGAGGTCGAGATGGAGCCGGTCGGCGAGCTCGCTGATGCGGGGCGCGGGCACACCGCCGCGCAGGTTGCCCAGGTAGGTGAGCAGCTCGCGGGCGGACTGCCGGCCGTCTACGACGAAGTCGCCCTCGAGGTAGCCGATCCGACGGCGCAGCGGCACGCCCTCGCGTCGCGGGTCCATGCCGAGCACCCGGGCGGTGCCGCCGCTGGCCCGGATGAGGTCGAGCAGGATGCGGATCGTCGTGGTCTTGCCGGCGCCGTTGGGGCCGAGGAAGCCGAACACCTCGCCCGGACGAACCTGCAGGTCCAAGCCCCGCAGGGCCTGGGTGCGGCCGTAGGACTTGCGCAGGGCCTCGATGGCGATCACGGGCTCGTCCATGGCCTCTCCTTCTCGGCCTCACCGTACTCCCGCCCGGTGGCTGCCTCGCCGGCCCAGCCCGGGGGGTGGCAGGGTGGCCCCATGGAGACGACGCGCTACGGGCTGAAGGTCACCTCCAGCCTGCCGGTGGACGAGGCTGTCGAGCAGGTCCGGGAGGCCCTCGCCGAGGAGGGCTTCGGGGTGCTCACCGAGATCGACCTGGCCGCCACGCTGGCGGCCAAGATCGGGCTCGAGCTGGCGCCCTACCGGATCCTCGGGGCGTGCCGCCCACCGCTGGCGGCCGCGGCGGTGCAGTCCGAGCCCGACATCGGCCTGCTGCTGCCCTGCAACGTCGTGGTCTACGCGACCGGCGACCACACCGTCGTGGCCGCGCTGGACCCCGGGACCATGGTCGAGCTGACCGGCAACGAGGGCATGGCCGACGTCGCCGGGGACGCCCGCGGCCGCCTGGAGCGGGCGCTCGCCGTCGTCGCGGACGCCGCGTGACGACGCCGGAGGCCATCGTCCCGGACACCAAGGACTGGACCTGGGTGCTCGAGCGTCCCTGCGAGCAGTGCGGCTTCGACACCCGCACGGTCCGGCGCGAGGACGTGCCGGCCCTGCTTCGCGCCACCGCGGAGGCGTGGCTGCCCGTGCTCTCCCGTCCGGACGCCCGCGACCGACCGCGACCGGACGTGTGGTCGGCGCTCGAGTACGGCTGCCACACGCGCGACGTCTACCGGGTCTTCGCGACCCGGCTCGCGAGCATGCTGGCCGAGGACTCGCCGCACTTCGACAACTGGGACCAGGACGCGACGGCAGTGGCCGAGAGGTACTCCGAGCAGGACCCGGCGGTCGTGGCCTCGGAGCTGGGTGACGCTGCTGAGTCGTTGGCCGAGTCGTTCGGCGCGGTGCGCGACGACCAGTGGGGACGAACCGGGCTGCGCAGCGACGGTGCCGCCTTCACAGTCGAGACGCTCGCCCGCTACCTGCTGCACGACCCGGTGCACCACCTGTGGGACGTCGGCGCGCCGTTGGAGTGGGCCGCCTCCTGACCCGGCACCCGGCCGGCACGCGAACCACCACGCGCGGCAGCTCAGGCTGGGCCGGTCCCGCGAGGACGCCGACCCAGGCTGAGCTCTCCGCCCTCGGCTGAGCTGTCCTCCCTCGGTCAGCCCGCCGGCAGCTGAGAGGCGTA
>Ga0316576_10000393_pt1 | contig 20118 bp, 19 predicted proteins | sample S0NA_FD_203075 | JGI IMG/M metagenome (GOLD analysis project Ga0316576, IMG submission 203075) | Rhizosphere microbial communities from salt marsh grasses in Alabama, United States - S0-2_050615r3r5 | ecosystem: Host-associated > Plants > Roots > Rhizosphere | place: USA: Alabama | collected... | reverse complement strand
TTCGATGCCGTGATGCTGCCGTATGAACGGTATCTGAGTGAGGTCACGGTAAATGAGGACGACGCCCGGGCCTACTACGAGGCCTCCGCGGAGGCCTACCACCGGGACGAACAGCGGGTCATCCGGTACCTTGTGGTCGAGACCTCGCGTCTGCGCCGTCAGCTGCCCGTGGATGACGCCGAGCTCAAGGCGTACTACAACGACCACCTGGACGAGTTCGTTGAGGGCGAGCAGGCCCATGCTGCACACATCCTGATCCGGGTTCCGGCCAATGCCACGCCCGAGACCCAGTCTGAAGCCGAGCTCCGGGCCAAAGGTGTGGCCGAGATTGCTCGCTCCGGTGGTGATTTCGCAGCCCTGGCCGCGAAGCACTCCGACGACCCCGGCTCGAAGGACAACGGCGGCGACCTCGGCTGGTTCGGCCGCGGTCGGATGGTACCGGAGTTCGAGGAAGCGGTGTTCGGGGCCAAGCCGGGCGACATCGTCGGTCCGGTCAAGAGTCAGTTCGGCTATCACATCATCAAGGTCGAGGGCTTCCGACCCGAACGCCAGCGGCCCTTCGACGAGGTCGCGGAGCAGGTGCGCTTCCGGGTGCTCGAAGGTCGAGCCGCGGTCGAGGCCGAGCAGCGCGCGCGCGAGCTCGCCCGGCGGCTGGTGGCCGAGCCACCGGTCGACGACGCGGGGTGGCAGGCGATTGCAGACGAGGATGAGGCCGTCGTGCTCAACGAGAGCCCACCCGTGTCGGAAGGCGAGACCATTCCGGGAACCGGCGACGATCACGAACTCACCATGGAAGTCTTCGCCGGCGAGGTCGGGACCATTCGTGGCCCCCGAGCCGTTCCCCGCGGGTGGATCGTTTGGGAAGTCAAGGAGATCCGGCCCGCCGGAGTGGCGCCGTTCGAGGACGTTCGGGCCCAGGTCGAGCAGAGCCTTCGCCGCGACCGCGCGCTCCAGGTGGCAGCCGAACGCGCGACCGATCTCGCCGAGCGGTGGCGACAGGGCGAGGATGTCGATGCCCTTGCAACCGCCTTCAATGGAACGGTGGCCCGGGCCCGGGATCATCGTTGGGGGACACCGGTCGGAACGATCGGCGCGGCCGCCGCACTCGACGAGGACGTGTTCAAGGGCGCCGAGGGCGAGGTCATCGGACCGGTGCAGGTCGGTGACCGTGGCTCGGTGGTGGCCCGGATCGAGACCCTTCGCCTGATCGGCGAAGCCGAGCTCGACCGCGAACGCGAGCCGGTCCGTGCGCGTCTCGTGGCTGAACGTGCCGAACGGCTGTTGGTCTCGATGCTCAACGAACGCCGGCGCGACACGGTGGTGGCGGCCGACGAGCAGTTCCGGCAGGCCTTCGCCTCCCAGGGATAGATGATCGGCCGTCTGGACGGCAGGATCGAGCATCTCGGCCCCGGTCGAGTCATCGTCGATGTCGGCGGGGTCGGCTACCTCGTGTCCACGACCCTGCGGGCGGTCCAGGAGCTCGCCGGTCGAACGCGAGCGGCACTGCTCGTTCACACTCGGGTCACTGACGACGCCATCGAGCTCTTCGGCTTCGTCTCGCAGGACGAGCTGGAGGCCTTCGAAAGGCTCATTGGCGTGGCCGGCGTCGGTCCGCGAACGGCGCTGGCGGTGCTGTCAAGCCTGGCCCCGGCCGACCTCGCGGCGGTCGTCCAGGCGGGCGACGTGGCCCGTCTGCAGCGAACCCCCGGCGTCGGCCGCAAGACTGCCGAGCGGATCCTGCTCGAGCTGCGCGGGCGACTGACCGTTGCCGAACCCGGCGGCCCCGATCTGCGAGGCGACGCGGTCTCTGCATTGGTCAATCTCGGCTACCCGCAACGGCATGCGCAGCAAGCGGTGGATGCGGTCCTTGGTGAGGCCGCGGGCGACGACGTCGGCGAGATCCTGCGACTGGCGTTGCAGCGCTTGACGCGGTGATCTCAGGATCCAGGAATCTCAGACGTCGCCGATCATCGTCGTTTCGGCGCCAGCAAGGGGGCTCCGATCGGCATCATGGGTCCCAGTCCATCCGTGATCGGCGTCCCGGGCGGGAAGGTCCCGCGGGCTGCCGTCGTTGTCACCCGGCGCGACCGTTGACCGCAGTCCTTGAATGCGGGCCTCCAGGCCGGGGGTCGATCCTGTGTCGATCCGGGCGGGTGGATTGTCATCGCGAGGGAGAAGGAGAGGGAGAGGGGGGCGGGCGCCGAAACAGAAACGGGCCCGAACGCTGGCACAGACCCACGGACACGGCAACAACCACCGACTCCCTTCGCTGTGACGGCGATTCCGGAAGTAGAGTAGAGTCTTGAGGTGAGCAGCGAGATTCTGACCCCCGATGCCGGTCCGGGCGAGCGACGCTTCGAGGAAACGCTGCGGCCGCGGCGTCTCGACGAGTTCGTCGGGCAACACCGTCTCACCACGAATCTGGCGGTGTTCATCGCCGCCGCGCGCGACCGGGGCGAGAGCCTCGACCATGTTCTCATCTTCGGCCCCCCCGGGCTCGGAAAGACCACGCTGGCTCACATCATCGCCAATGAGATGGACGCCGAAATCCACGTCACGTCGGGCCCGGTTCTCGAGCGGCCCGGCGATCTTGCCGCCATGCTCACGAACCTGCAACCGGGCGACGTTCTGTTCGTCGACGAGATCCATCGGTTGCCACCGGCGGTCGAGGAGATCCTGTACCCGGCGATGGAGGACTTCGAGCTCGACATCGTGATTGGCCAGGGCCCAGCGGCGCGCAGCGTACGGCTCACGCTGCCGCGCTTCACCCTGGTCGGTGCGACGACCCGGACCGGTCTCCTCACCGCGCCTCTGCGGGACCGCTTCGGGATCGTCCACCGGCTCGAGTTCTACCCGCCCGACGAGCTGGCCACGATCGTTGACCGGTCGGCACGGATCCTCGATATCGAGGTTGGCAACGACGCTCGCGACGAGGTCGCCAAGCGGGCCCGCGGCACACCGCGAATCGCGAATCGTCTCTTGCGTCGAGTTCGCGACTTCGCCCACCACTTGGGAACCGACAGCGTCACCCTGCATGCTGCTCGATTCGGTCTCGAAGCCATGGAGGTCGACGCGTTCGGCCTCGACCACCTCGACCGCCGGCTCCTGACGACCATCATCGAGGTCTACAGCGGCGGGCCGGTGGGGCTCAAGGCGCTTGCCGCCTCGCTCGGTGAGGATCGCGGCACCCTCGAGGACATCAACGAGCCGTACCTGCTCCAGATCGGGTTGCTGCAGCGGACACCGCGCGGTCGGATGGTCACACCGCTCGCCTATCGTCACCTCGGGCTCGCCTCGCCCTCCGGCCAAGGGCCGCTTTTCGAGGAGGCAGATTGAGGGCGATCCCCGTTATCGTCAACCCGACCGCGGGTGGCGGCCGATTACTGCGTTCCTTCATGGAGCTTGACGCCGCTGCCTATCACTGCGGGTTCCGGTTGTCATGGCGATACACCGAGCATCGAGGGCACGGAACGGAGCTTGCACGGGAGGCGGCCGACGAGGGCCATCGTTTGGTTCTCGCCTACGGCGGCGACGGAACCTACAACGAGGTCGCGCGAGGCCTGCTCGGCAGCGACACGGCGCTCGGAGTTCTGCCGGGAGGGACCACTTCGGTGCTCGCCTATGAGCTCGGGATTCCCAGACCGGCGGCGCGCGCGTTGGCCGCCCTGGCGATTGGACGCGACCGCGCCATGCGAATCGGGCGGACCGACCACGACGAGATCTTCCTCCTCATGCTGTCCAGCGGCCCGGACGTCGTGGTGCTGGAGCACCTGCGACCGGCCCTGAAGAAGATCGGCCGCGGGGGTGTCGCCCTCCAGGCCGTACGGGAACTTTTTTGCCGTCGGGCGATGCCTGAGCTGACGGTGTCGACCGCAGGCGTCACCGTCACCGGCGGCTGGGCCATCATCGGCACATCCCGATGCTACGGCGGCCCATACCACGCGACTCCTGACGCCGACCCTTTCGCCCCGAGCTTCGAGGTGGTGGTCCAACGAGCAGTCGGCCGGCGGGCGGCCATCCCTTTCGCGCTGGGCATGCCCTTCGGCCGCCACGTCCGCCGGAGCGACGTTTGGCGAGCTATCGTCGACGGCGTCGAGCTCACCGTTGCTGCCGGCCCTGAACCCGTGCGCTACCAGCTCGACGGCGACCTTGCTGGTGAGCTGCCGGTCCGGGCGACCATCGATCCCCATCCTTTGCTTGTGCGTCTGCCCGGCGCGGTGCTCGACCCGGTGCTCCGAACGGCTCCTGCGCCGGCGGGGTGAGCCCCGGGTCTGGCGCGTCCGGAACAACACCCAGGTGCAGTCCGGAAACGGGTTCGCGAGCGGTTTAACCCCGGGGGTTTCCGGAGCGACTGTTGGCTGCCGCTGCCGTCAGACGCGGACGCGGGAACGGGGTCGGGATCGGGAGCGGGAAAGGGGTTACGCCAAGCCCTCGAACAGCTCTGTCGAGATGTAGCGCTCCGAGGTGGACGCGGCGATGAAGACGATCAGCTCGCCTTCGAGCTCGGGACGACGGGCAAGTTCGAGGGCGGCCCAGCAGGCAGCGCCGGTGGAGATCCCGGCCAGGATGCCCTCTTCGCGAGCGAGACGGCGGGCGGTGGCGAAGGCACTGTCGTTGGAAACCTGGACGATCTCGTCGATCACTGACCGATCGACGTTGTCCGGGACGAAGCCGGCGCCGATGCCCTGGATTCGATGGGATCCCGGCTCACCACCCGACAGCACGGGCGAGTCGACAGGCTCGACTGCGACCATCCTGGTTGCAGGCCGTAGGCGCTTCCAGACCCGACCGACTCCGGTCAGGGTGCCGCCGGTGCCGACCCCGGCGACGAAGGCGGCCATGTGGCCGTCCGTGTCTCGCCACAGCTCCTGAGCGGTGGTCATGGCGTGGGCCTCCGGATTGGCCGGGTTCGAGAACTGACCCGGCATCACCGAGTTCGGAATCTCGGAAAGGAGTTCCTCGGCACGCGCAGTGGCACCGCGCATGCCCTCGGAAGCGGGCGTCAGAACAAGCTCGGCGCCGAGCAGGGCGAGCACCTTGCGGCGTTCACGCGACATCGACTCCGGCATGGTGAGCACGCACCGATAGCCGCGAGCGGCCGAGACCATCGCGAGCGCGATGCCGGTGTTGCCCGAGGTCGGTTCGACAATCGTCGATGAACCGGGGATCAACCGCCCGTCGCGTTCGAGCGCGTCGATCATGGCGACACCGATACGATCCTTGACCGAGTGCGCCGGGTTGAAGAACTCGAGCTTGGCGACGACCCTGCCCGGCAGCCCGGCCGCGATGCGGCCGAGCTCCACCAGAGGTGTGTTGCCGACAAGGTGCGTGACGTCACTGGCGATTCTCATGCTCTCTCCCTAGATGGAGTAGTCCGCGGCGGCGCGGCCCTCCCAGCGGACAAGATCGGCGAGGTAGAGTCCTGCTACCGCGCGTTCCGCCGCGTCCTGAACCAGGTCGGCGAGTCGCGCGAGAGCCGGCGGCAGAGCGGAGTCGCCCGCCGGAGGTACGACCACGGTGGCGACGGGAATGCGGCCTGGAGGGCGAGCCAGGGCAACGCCGCCGCCCGGCCCGCGGCGACTGTGAACCAGGCCGCTCCTGGCGAGGTCGGCCAACAGGCGTGACAAATAGGCGGCGGGGATCCGGCGCCGGACGGCGAGCTCTGCGCTCGGTCTCGCCTCGGGGTAGATCCGGGCGAGTTCGATGAGGGCTTCGAGACGGTAGCGATCGGTTCGATTCATGATAATCATGATCAACATAGTACCGAATATTATTCCCGCTTCGCCTGAGCCGAGTTGGAGCGACGCCGCGTCCCGTCAGGGGATCGTGGAGATCGTGATTTGCGGTACAATGTCGATCCGGAGGAGAGGATGGGGTTTCTCGAAGCTCTCGAAGCGCGCGCACGCGCGGTTGGTGGGACCATCGCGCTTGCGGAAGGCGATGATCCAAGGGTCGTCGAGGCCGCCCTCGAGCTGGCGCGCAGCGGCATGTGCCGCGTGATCGCGCTGTGTCCCACAGCGAGCCGTGGCGTCGATCATGAAGCCCTTGAAGCGGCCGGTGGCGAGGTGGTCGATCCTGCGACCGATCCCCGCCGGAGGGAGCTGGTCGAGCTGCTCCACCAGCGGCGAGCCGCCAAAGGAATGTCCCTCGAGCAGGCGAGTGCAGCGATCACTGACCCCCTCTACTTCGCGTCATTGCTCGTCGCCGCCGGCCACGCCGATGGCTCCATCGGTGGCGCAGTGCGAACGACTGCCGACACCGTTCGAGCCGCGCTTCACTGCATTGGTGCTGCGCCGGGTCTGAGGACGGTTTCCTCGGCCTTCGTCATGGTGCATCCCGATGCGGCCTGGGGCGACGATGGTGTCATGGTCTTTGCCGACTGTGCGGTGATGCCGGACCCGGACGCCGTTCAGCTGGCGGAGATCGCGATGTCGGCCGCCGAGACATTCCGTTCGATCGTCGGTGGCGAGCCGAGGGTCGCCCTGCTGTCCTTTTCCACCAAGGGCTCGGCTGACCATCCGCTCGTAACAAAGGTCCGTGAGGCATGCGCCGAGCTCGGTCGCCGACAACCCCCCTTCGCCTTCGACGGCGAGCTCCAGCTCGACGCGGCGCTCATTGAACGCATTGGCGCCAAGAAGGCGCCAGGCTCGAAGGTCGCCGGACGGGCCAACGTGCTCGTCTTCCCGGATCTCAATGCCGGGAACATCACCTACAAGGCTGTGGAACGGCTCGGCGGCGCCCGTGCTCTCGGCCCGCTCATGCAGGGTCTGGCCAAGCCGGCGAACGATCTCAGCCGCGGCTGCTCGGCGGCCGACATCGTTCAGACGACCTTCCTGACCCTCCTTCAGGCGGGAGGCTGAACTGATGCGGGTGCTGGTCATCGGCTCCGGCGCGCGTGAGCACGCCCTGGTCCATGCCCTCGCCCACGCACCGTCCGTGGACCGCCTGTTCGCTGTCCCCGGCAACCCTGGAATGGCGAGCTCCGCCGAGCTCCTCGAGATCCCGGTTTCCGACCTGGACGGCCTCGCCGATGCCGCCGCCGAGCTCGCCGTCGACCTGACGGTCGTCGGACCGGAGGGTCCTCTCGCCGACGGCATCGGCGACCGGTTCGCGCAGCGCGGGCTCCGTCTGTTCGGACCATCGGCCGAGGCCGCCCGGCTCGAGGGGAGTAAAGTCTTCGCCAAGGAGTTCTGTCTTCGACACTCGATTCCCACAGCCCGCGCGCGGATCGTCGTCGATGCCGACGGGGCCCGGAGGGCGGTCGGCGAGCTCGGCCTGCCCGTGGTGCTCAAGGCCGACGGTCTTGCAGCGGGCAAGGGAGTGCTCATTGTCAGCACCGCCGCCGAGCTCGACACCGCTCTCGACGTCTTTTTCGTCGAGCATCGCTTCGGCGCTGCCGGTGACCGGGTTCTGGTCGAAGAGTGCCTCTGCGGGATCGAGGTCTCCTTCATGGTGATCAGCGACGGGACCAGGTTCGAGCCTGTCGCGACCTCACACGACTACAAGCGGGTCGCGGACGGCGACCGTGGTCCCAACACTGGAGGTATGGGCTCTCACTCGCCGGCCTTCGTTCTCGGACCGTCCCTGCGAACAGAGATCCTGAACACCGTGGTTGAACCCACCCTCTCCGGCATGGCCGCTGAGGGACGCGAGTACCGCGGTGTCCTCTACGCTGGTTTGATGCTGGCCGAAGACGGGCCTAAGGTCCTCGAGTTCAACTGCCGTCTCGGCGACCCCGAAACCCAGTCGGTGCTCCGCCGCTGTGAGGGCGATCTGGCGACAACCTTCGCTGCTGCCGCCGACGGCCGCCTCGAGCCTGGCGCCGTGTCTTGGCGTGCCGAGACCGCCGTCTGCGTCGTGCTCGCAGCCGAGGGCTATCCGGCCGCCCCGCGTCTTGGTGACGACATCAGTGGCGTCGACGACGCTGAGGCATTGCCCGATGTTGTCGTCTTCCACGCGGGCACCCGTCACGACGATAGCCGTCTGGTGACTGCCGGTGGTCGGGTGCTGTCGGTGACTGCCACCGGCGCGAACCTGGCCGACGCGGTGGCGGCCACCTACCGTGCCGCCGAGCGTATCAGCTTTGCCGGCATGCATGCGCGATCAGACATCGGCCAGGACACCTTGCGGAAGATCGGGGGCTGAGACGTGGCGGTGCTCGATGTCTTGCTCGTGATGGGCTCGGCCAGCGATTGGAAGCACCTCGAAGGGGCCGTCGCGGTGCTCGACCAGCTCGGGCTTTGTCACCGGGTTCACGTCTCGTCCGCCCATCGGACGCCGGCGCGAACCATCGAGATCGTCCGCCAGGCCGAAGCCGACGGCTGCCGCGCGTTCATCTGCGCTGCCGGCATGGCCGCCCATCTCGCAGGCGTGGTTGCGGCCCATACCATACGCCCGGTGCTCGGGGTTCCGCTGCCCGGCGGTGTCCTCGACGGGGTCGATGCGCTGCTGTCCACGGTCCAGATGCCCGGCGGCGTTCCGGTAGCGACCTTCGCTGTAGGTGCGGCTGGCGCCAAGAACGCCGCCTACTTTGCGGCCCAGCTGCTCGCGATCGAGCGACCGGAGGTCGCAAGGGCCCTCGAGGCAGCGCGAGCCGCCGGCGGTGAGGCGGTGCTGCGGGCCGATAGCGAGCTCCAAGAAACCGTCGCTGGTAAGACAGGCACCCGATGAGCTCGTCTCTTGCCGAGCTCAGTGTGTTGCCGCGAGTCGAAGACCTCGTGCCGGTGCTCATCGACCCTGACCTGCCAGCGACGCCGTGCCGAATCGGGGCATTGGAGGTCAGGCACGACACTACCTACCTCGTCGAAACCCCGGACGGCCAGTTTCTCGGTCGCGTCAGCATGTACGTTCCTCCGATCTTCCGCCGACGGTCCGGGCCCACGGGACGAGTCATCCGCCTGGCCTCCGCCGAGGACCAGAAACGGGCCGAGGACACCCACCACATCGAGCGGGAAATCGAGGCCTTCCTCCGCCAGCGCACGCGCGAGCTCGACCTCGACATGCGGACGATTAAGGCTCGCCTGCCTCTGACCGGCCGCAAGGCCCTGGTCTACTTCACGGCCGAGCGGCGCCTCGACTTCCGGCCGTTGCTGCGCGAGCTCGGCCGGCGGTTCCGGCGTCGTGTTGAAATGCGTCCGCTCGGAGTCCGCGACGGCGCTCGCGTGTGCGGAGGTCTCGGTCCATGTGGGCGATGCCTGTGTTGCGCGACCTTCATGGACCGATTCCACTCGGTGACAGTGCGGATGGCAAAACGCCAAAACCTGAGCCTCAACCCGACCAAAATCTCCGGCCTTTGCGGCCGCCTCATGTGCTGCCTGGCCCATGAGGTCGACCAGTACCCGGACGCAGGACGCCGACCGCGGAAACCCTCGTGAGCCGTCGCCGATCGGTGGCCCTCGATGTCGCGCCCCGGGAAGACAGACAGGTCGGGTTTTGCTACCCTTGGACACACAGTTCTTGACCGCATGCATCCGGGCCCAACCCGTCGCCCAGCATGGGGTGCTAGGAGTCACCACATGTCGGACCGCAAGCTGATCCGTCCATCCATGACCGAGATGATGGACAGGTTCCCCAGCCGGGGAACGACCGGTCGCCGCAAACAGGTGCCGGCCGAGCAGACCAACGCCGAGAATTTCTACTACCTCAAGCAGATGCAGAATCACACCACGATGGTCGTGGTGCTCACTGATGGGACCGAGATGACCGGCTGGATCGAGTGGTACGACAAGACCTGCATCAAGCTCAACCGAAGCGACGCCCCAAACCTCCTCATTTTCAAACATTCGATCAAGTTCATGTTCAAAGAGGAGGAGCTCCACCAACGTCGTCGGCGTCGCCCGCCCCAGAACGCCGGTCGCTGACCTCCTTCGGAGGCTTTCGTCACGTCGCCGGACCGGCGCCGTGCGGAACGCTCCCGAGCCGCTGCTCGATCCGACTGATGATGAGGTCGAGCGCCACCGTGTTGTGGCCACCTTCCGGAATGATGAGATCCGCGAAGCGTTTCGATGGCTCGACGAACTCCAGGTGCATCGGACGAACCGTCTCTAAATACTGATCGACGACCGACGCCAGCGACCGACCCCGCTCGGCGAGATCGCGTCTGAGCCGTCGGACCAGGCGCAGGTCTGCGTCGGTATCGACAAAGAGCTTGATGTCGAGCAAACGGCGGACCTCGGCGACTGCGAGGACGAGGATTCCCTCGACCAGAATCACCGGCCGCGGACCGATCCACTCGACCTCGCCTGTACGGACATGACGAGTGAAATCGTAGATTGGCAGGGGCGCCGGGCGCCCGGCCCGGAGCGCTCGGACATGCTCGACCAAGAGCCCTTCCTCAATGGCATCGGGGTGGTCGAAGTTGTGGCGGGCTCGCTGGGCTTCATCAAGGTGGGACAGATCGCGGTAGTAGCGGTCCTGATGAACGGACACGATGTGTTCAGCACCGACCCTGCGGACGATGGCCTCCGCCACTGTGGTTTTTCCGGAGCCGGTCCCACCGGCGACGCCGATGACAAGCGTCGACGTGGCCACGATCGATCAGAGGTACTTCACGGTCTCGCGCGCGGCATCCGCGTCGGGACCTTCGGGCGCGACCTCCAGGTACTTCTCGAGATGGGATTTCGCGCCCTCGAGATCGCCGGTGCGGAGCAGAAGCATGCCGTACTCGAACAGGCACTTCGGAAACTCGGGGTCGATACCGAGGCAACTCTCCAAGAGCGGTCGGGCCTGTTCGTCGTCCATCTTGTTGAGAAACACCACGGCCTGGTTGAAGATCGTCGCCGGATCGTCCGGATTGAGCTCCTCGTATCGAGCGATGAACTCGGCATGGGCCTTGGCGTCACCCAGGTTGCTCGCCGCGTTGGTCGCGATGGCGAGGCAGCCCAGGGACTCGTCGTCCACCTCGAGGCAACGCCGTGCCGTCTTGAGAGCCAGCTCGTAGTCGCCGGAATCGTAATCGAGCGTCGCCAGGGCTTCGTGCGCGATGATGAGATCCGGGACCGCCTCCAGGGCGGCTACGAGCTTGGCCCTGGCACCGACTGTGTCACCCTGCTCGAGCAAGGCCCGTGCCTCGCCGCACTCCTTGTACCCGGGCTGCTCCATGAGCTCCTGCTCGCGTTCGGCGGCACGTTCCTGTTGCGTCGACAAGGTGAAGGTGAACTCGTTGTCGGTCGTGCCTACCGGGACCTTGACCTCTTCCTTATAGCTCAGGTAACCGTCGGCGGTCACCGTGAACAGGTAGACCTGCGTGGCGTCGAGGATGAGCAGCTTGAACACGCCTCGGTCGTCAGTCGTGAGGACCTTCTCGAAGGTCGGAAGTGCCTCTGCGGTGATGGTGATGGTCGCCCCCGGGATGGGAGCGCCGGCCGAGTCGACCACGGTGCCTGCCAACCGTGCCTGCGGGCCGGCGAACGCGGTTCCCGCGGCGGCCACGGCGAGTGCGACGACGATGGTGAGTTGCTGTCTCATGAGGCCTCCACTGCTCAGAATACCCCCTCCGCCACGACGTCTCAACGCCTTGGTCCCATCAACGTGGGCCGAGACCGAGCATGGCGCGGGTGACATGATGGGCAACGGTCGGGTTCTCGCGCAGCCGTCGCATGGAGTATGGGTACCAGTCACGCCCGAACGGGACGTAAACGCGGAGACGATGCCCGCGATCGAGAATGATCCGACGAAGCTCCGGGTCGACGCCGAGGAGCATTTGGAACTCGTACTCGGAGGCCTCGAGGCCGAGCCGGCCGACCGCGGTCATCCCGGCCCACACAAGGTGGCTGTCGTGGGTGGCGATGCCGAGGTACGCATTCCCGTCGAGGAGCGTTTCCATGACAGCGATGAAGTTGGCGCGGACCGTCTCGTACATGGTCCAGGCGATGGTCCGAGGTTCGCGGTAGATCCCCTTGCACAGTCGAATGTTGGGTCCCAGCGGCAGGAGGTCGCGGACGTCGTCCATGGTCCGGTGCAGGTAGGCCTGGAGCACGACGCCGACATGTCCCGTATCCTCGACCAGCTTGCGATAGAGGCGCAGGGTGGCGTCGGTGCAGGTGTGGTCCTCCATGTCGATGCGGACGAAGTTGTCGAGCTCAGCCGCACGCCCGACAATCGTCCTGACATGTTCCAGGCACGTATCCTCGTCGATCTTGAGCCCGAGCATGGTGGGTTTGATGGAAACGTTGGCGTCGAGTCCCTCGCGGCTGATCGTCGCGAGCAGCTCCAGGTACTGGTCCACAGCCGCCTCCGCTGCTCCGCGGTCGGTGACCTCCTCACCCAGGACGTCGACTGTCGCCATGGCGCCCTCGACGTTGAGCTCGCGGATCGTGCGGACCGCGTCCGCCACCGCTTCACCGGCGACGTAGCGCTGGGCGACCCGACGAACGATGGGTTTCGGAATGAACGGCATGCCATACCGAATCAGCTTGTCGAACAGGGTCATCAGACTCTCCTCGGATCGGGCGCGTGCGCCACCGCGGCGCAGAACACCGCATCGGCGCCGGCCCGCAACAGGGATTCACTGGCACGGCGCAGGGTCGTGCCGGTGGTGGACACATCATCGACGAGCACGAGCCGATGGCCTTTGACGATCGGTCGTGCGGAGAAGCTGCCCCGAGGCAGTTGGTTTCGCTGAACCCGGCTGCGGCCACTTTGACGACGAAGCCCATGCCGGCGGAGTGCCGGGAGCAGCGGCCTGTCGAGCACCACGGCGACCTCGCGAGCCACCCAATCGGCCGCGCTCCATCCCCGACGCAGCCGGCGCAGCCCGTGAGACGGCACCGCCGCCACCGCAGTCGCCTCGTTGCACCACTCCTCAAGACCGATTCGCGCGCCGAGGCGGGCACCGAGCACACGGGCGAGCTCGTCGTGGCCACCGTGCTTGAGGGCGAGAACCGACTGCCGCAGCACCCCGTCGTACACGCCCCAGATCACGGTTCCCGCCTGTGGAGGTGGCGCCAACGCACAGTCGAGGCATGTTCCGCCGTCGTCGTCGGGCTGACCGCAGTGCGGACAACAGGGCTCGGTCATCGGAACGAGCCGACCCCTGCAGCCGGAGCACAGACCGCGATCGCCTCCAGCCAGCACGTCGCCGCACGCCACGCACAGGGCGGGCAACAGGACCTCGGAAACGGCCCGTGCCAGGGCGACGACAGCCACACGCACGGCGCTCATCGTAGCCCGCAAACGCCCACAGAACAAGGCCCGGATCCGTTGACACCGCGCCACGCATCGATTGCGATTCGGATCCGTCCCAAGGAGGCGGACCACCGCACGTTATACTGCGTCGATGGCGAGCGGCGACGTGCTTCGGAGGACGTGTCACGAGGTCGTGCTCGTCGGCAGTGGCGAGCGGCCGCGCCGACGGCGATCACCTGTGAGCTTCGCCAACACCCAGAGACGCACCTGATGCCCCACCTCGTCTTGCGGCGATCCGTCCAGCTCGATCAGGCCGCGCTCGAGCCGCGAGTCGAGCGCTGGGGCCGAGCCGTCATCAAGATCGGCGATTGCTGGCGCCGCGCAGACGGTGGCGCCCTTCTGGTGGAGGGCGTTGTCGTCGAGCTCGCCCGGCCGTTGCATCCACTGGCGTTAGTCGCGGTCCGCGACGGCGACACCGTGGTCAGACTTTGGCCGCTCGCCGATGTCGAGCGCACCGCGGCGGTCCAGCGATTCCTCGGTTTGGTCGCGCGGGAGCTTCAAGCCTTCGGTTGTGGTCCCGTTCGAACCACGAACATCGCCATCGACCGCCTTGAGGATCTCGGCCTCGAGCTCGATCTTGATTGACGAAAAGCGCCGTTTCTGGGCGGGAACGGGCTAGGGTCCCAGACCTTCCTCAACCTCGAGCTCGCGTTCTTTTTGTGACGCCTCGAGGTTGTGAAGGCTGTCGCGCACGCCCTCGGTCACGAGACCGCTCGGGGCGGTCGTCCCGCTGCCGCTGGCCGCCACGGTCAGGGCCTGTCGAGCGCGGTCGAGCTCACGCTGCGCCGCAGCCAACCGCCTCGGGTTTGGCCGCACGGCGTGCTCGCGGAGCTCGCCGGCTGCGGTTCGGATCGCAACTGCGGCATGCAGCTCCGGGCTCGGCGACGCCGCACCGGCAGCCCACGTCGCTGCCGTGCCTGCGATCGTCTTGAGGTCGTCCACATGGCTCGCGATGGCGTCAGGGTCGTGGACGAGGCCCTCGAGCACGGCAATGACGGCAAGTGCCCGGTCGCGGTCAAGAGACGCGCCCGCGACGCCTTCCTCGCGGAGCTCGGTCGAGATGACGGCGACCGCGTCCTGCGTCCGTTCGACATCTCGGCTCTGAAGCACGACCACGACCGCCATGACCAAGACCACCATGAGAATCAGGGCGCCTGAGATTCGCATGGATCGAGTATAGGCGGGTTGCCGCCACGAGTGGAGGCATGTCCTCTTTCGGGGACACATTGGGTGTCCCCGGTGAAGCCGGGCTGCTCGCACGGCTGGCACAGCCTTTGCGGGGGTCCTTCGCGGAGGTCACCATGAAACGAGCACACGCCGTCGTCGTTTTTCTGTGTCTGGCCGTGCTGGGACTCGGAGCCTCGCCGGCGTCGGCCCAGCTGACCCTCGACTGGATGGTACCGGCCGCGGCCAACAGCCCGGGGCTCAACGGCACCGACTGGCACACGGATTTGAGCCTGCACAATCCGCACGTCTTCGACCTCCCGGTGGTGATCCAGTTCCTTCCGACGGAAACGGTCAACACCGAGGCGGACACGATTCTCCTTACCCTCGGGCCCTGGCAGACTGTCAATCTGTGGGACGTCCTCGGCGCGGCGCACTTCGCGGTTGCCGGGAGCGGCGCCCTTCTGGTGTACGCCGATCACGATCTCCTCTGCGACCCGGTCTCCGACTGTGAGTTCCTCGTCACCTCGCGCACCTACACCCTGAATCCGAGCGCCTCGGAAGGCGAGTTCGGCCAGACGCTCGCGGGGGCTCCTTCCTGGCAGGGCGTGGACTGGGCGACGCTCGGGTACGCGGCCGGGTTGCTCAACGACGGCGTCAACTTCCGCGCCAACGTCGGAATCGCCTCGTGGAGCAGCGACTGGACCTCGGTCGTGGTCGACGTTCAAAGCGCTGAAGGCGACATTCTCGAGAGCTTCACCTACCGCGTGCCGCCGTACGGACACCTCCAGCGGCGGCTTCCGACCCTGGTCGAGGGGGGCAGTCTCGTGTTCTGGCTCGATGACGGGCCGGCGAACGCGCTGATCTGGGGATACGTGTCGGTCGTCGACCAGCTCACCGGCGATGCCAGCTTCCAACTTGCCCAGCCCTCCACCGTCGGCTTCGCCGCTGCCGCCAAGGGGCGCGGTACCGGTGAACGGCGTAGCGTACCGCGCCCGAGGCAGGTCGTCTACTCCTCGCGCTCCGAGGTCGCCGGCACCGCTTCGGACGACTGAGTCGGTCCCGGCGACGGCCCTGCGAAGGCTTTCGGAGATGCGGTCTCGGGGCTACAATGGCCTTCGGGTCGATGACGCTGTTGATCTGGGGCCGAGTCGGCCACGCGCACGACCGGCGCACAGGTCGGATGCGGGCTCGTAAGCCTGCTGGCACCGGTGATCGACCGGGGGGCTGATGGTCCAGTTCGACAACCAGTACCGACAGGTCAAGGTCAAGATTGTCTACTACGGTCCGGCCCTGGGCGGCAAGACGACCTGCCTGCAGCATATCCACCGGGTCACCGATCCACAGCGTCGGTCACGGTTGTACTCCCTCAATACCGCCTCCGACCGTACGCTCTTCTTCGACCTACTTTCCCTCAATCTCGGCCGAATCCGTGGCTACCGCCTAACCGTTCAGCTCTATACCGTGCCCGGCCAGGTGCAGTACAACGCGACGCGGAGGGCTGTGCTTGCCGGTGTCGACGGTATCGTCTTCGTGGCCGACAGTCAGAGCGACCGTAGGCAGGCCAACATTCAGTCGCTGGCCAATCTCCACGAAAACCTCCAGGCGAACGGATTCGACCCGACGACGGTTCCGGTGGTTCTTCAGTACAACAAGCGCGATCTCGGGAACCTGGTGGCGGTGGGCGATCTCGATCGAGACCTCAACCCGGCCCGACAGCCTGCCTTCCCGTCCGTCGCCATCACCGGCGACGGCGTCATGGACGCCTTCGCTGCAATCACCGAGACCACCCTCGTCGCTGTTGCGGAACGTCTCGGCATCGGTTCGGCAACCGACGCCATCGAGCGTCTGCGTCTTCAGGTTCGATCAGCACTGAGCCCGCTGATGACGTCGACAGAGTCGTCATCGGCCGGCGACGTCGAGGTCACCGTGCCCGACGGTGATCCCGACGAGACCGGTCCCCTGCCGACAGAAACCTTGGTCAGCGAGGCGGTCCGGGCCAACCTCGCGATGACCGACCTCGGCGTTCGTCTCGAGGCCGTCAGCCGTCAGCTCGAGCGCAAGGCCCTGGTGACCGCCGCCATCGCGGACTTCGGGCGCGCCATCACCGTCCAGCTCGATCCGGCCGAGGTGCTTCGAACGCTCTTGAAGACAGCCGTAGCCCAGCTTCGGGCGCAGGCCGCTGCGGTTCTGGTCGTCCCCGTTGCAGGCGAGCTCCGAGAGGCGGTCGTGCATGGCTTCTCTGCCGACCCGATGCTGGCTGCAACGGCGGATGGCGGCAGCCTGGCGAGCCAGCTCGCCGAGGCGCGAGAACCCGTTCTCGTGGCTGGCGATCTCGAAGGGGACGCGATCGGTGCGATCCGACATGCCGTCGAAGGGGCCGGGTTCGCGTCGGCGGTTGCAGTGCCGCTTCTGGCACAGCGCAGGTTACTTGGTCTGCTGACGTTGTACCGGCATAACGATCGTCCGTCATTCGACGACGACGAACGCGAGCTGGCGACCATTCTCGGGGCGACCGCCGCCATGGGTTACGCCAACGCTCTGGCCTTCCGTCAGCTCGAGGGAGTGAATACCGGTCTCGAGCCGGCCGTCGACCAGCGCTCGACGGAGCTGAGAATCGCCCTCGATGAGGTGCAGCGCCTCAACCACGATCTCGAACGCCTCGACGGGGTTCGCCGAGAGCTGGTCAGCACGTTGACAGCTCAGCTGCAGGCGCCGGTGGCCTCGCTCCTGACGGCTGCTCAGGTCCTCGACCGTGTTCGCGACGCGCCGCCGGAAAAGGCAGCCCGTCTGGTCAGTGTCGTCAAAGCCGAAGTCGCCAGGCTCGCACAGGTCGTGGATAGTGCAGTCATGGCGTCGGAGCTGGTCGGCAGCCTAGAACCCGTTGTCGGGCGCGAGTGTCGTTTGGAGTCCTTGCTGCGTGATGCCGTTACGCCTCTCCGCGACCTCGCGAAGCGCCTCGAGGTCGACATCAAGATCCTGATCCCCAGCGGTCTCGAGACGATCGTCTGCGATCCAAAATCGCTCGCCATGGCGCTTCGTGCTGTGGTTCGGAACGGCGTCGAGTACAACCGCCCTGGAGGCGAGGTCAGGGTCGAGGTCCGGCGGTTTCGACGGGATGGTTTGTCGTCGATCGAGTTCGCCATCGTGGATGCCGGGCCGGGCATTCCGGACGACGACCTGCCCAAGATCTTCGACTTCTTCTGGCAAGGCACCCCGCCAGCCAGCGAGGCGTGCCGCGGGATCGGGCTCGGCCTGGCCATCGCTCGTCAGGTCGCCGAACGGCACGGGGGCCGCGTCAGCGCCGGCCGCCGGGACTCGAGCGAGGGAACCCAGGTGACCTTCGTGATCCCGCAAGAGGCAGCAGGAAGCTCGTGAATAGTCCTGGCTAGTTCCCGTCCAGAAACGGCGCTTTTCGGCAGTCTCGGCGTCAACCCTTGGTTTCCTGAACCTTGCTCGAAAACCGCTCGTTTGTTGATCGGGAACGACGCTGTTCCCACCAGAGCCTCTGGATGGGTACGGGCTAACGTTCGACCGCTTCGTGCGCAGCCTTCGCGGCCTGCTGGAGCTTGTCGGGGCTCACGAGATCGAACAGCGCCGCCTCATCCTCGGGAACCGTCACCGGCCACGCTGGTGCCGACGGCACCAGGCTCCGGCTGACGTGAAGACAGATGCCGAGCTCGGACAGCGCTCCCCCTTCGAACAGAACCCGGAACGGCGCCGGGAAGTCCGCGAGGCCGGCGAGACCGGCCCCGATCCGCCTCGGTAGCTCCGCGAGCAGGGCGCGGCGGATTCCCTGATGGGGAACGGGGAGAGCGGCTAGCACCCACAGCACCAGATCGGTCGGAACCGTGATGAGGTGGGCGGCAAGAGCGGCCGCGCCCGGATCGAACCCGAGGCTCTGAGCTGCAGCCTCGGCGCCGCGGGCCCAAACGACGGCGACTCGGCGGGTCAGGCGGTCGAGCGCACCGGCCTTGCCCCGTTGCCAACGCCGCGCAGCGGTGAGCTCGGGCCACAGACCGAGCGAGGCGGCAAAACGGTCGACCTCCTCGAGGTTGGTCGGCGACCGAAGCTGGGCCGAGCGCACCGTACACGCCAGCACCATCAGGTTCCACGCCGCGTGCGGCAGCCCGACAACCCGGACCTCTTCGTCAGCCTCCAACGCCGCGGTCATGGCCTCGCTCTGGTCAACAGGTTGGGGAACCAGACCAGTGCTCGAAGCCAGCCACTGGGCCACGTTCGCCATGACGTCGCGGATAATCTCGTGAAGCGCGTTGAGCTGGTCGCCGTCGACCGGGTCGTCGCTGCCGATTCCGAGCTGGGCGAGCAGCCAGAAAAACTCCTCGACCTCGCGGTTGCCCAAGGGCAGGACCCGGGTTGTTGAAGCCGGTCCCAGGCTTTTCGCCTCGTCAAGGCGGCGGGCGCAATCAAGCAGGAGGCGGCTTGGGGTGAGGCTGAGGTAAAGGCCGGAAGGATCGCGAATCGGGTGCTCTGGATCGAGCTCGAAACGTAATGCGGAGGCGTCGAGAATCCGGTTCATCATAAGCTCGGCGAGCACGGTCAGGCTGGCGCCCAGCTCCGTTTCGCTGATCGCGCCCTCCTCGAGAAGGACATCCGTGAACAACGCCTGGTGGAGCATGGCGGTCGCCAGCAGCCATCGGACCCGATCAGCGGGCAACAAGCCGTCGTGGGCCAACCAGCTTGCGAGCCGCTCCTCCGGGATGGTGGAGGACACATAGACGATCCGGCCATGGAGGAAGTCCAGCCGCCGTTCCCCGGTGTTATCCCTCAGGGTGAGACGCCCAGTTTGTCCTCCGAGCTCGAGCCAGTGCAGAAGATCGCCGATGTGCAGGCGATCCAGGTTGCCCCGAATCATCCCTCCACTATACCTGGAACGGGCGCACGATCCACAGGGGCTGTTGACGGACCGGTTCGCGATGGGGTGGGTGGAGGGACCGGCGTAAGATGGCCCGGTGCAGATCGTGGTGTTGAGCGCACGGCCCGCGACCGCGAGCAATCGACGCTTGGTCGAGGCGGCTCGGGAGGCGCAGCTCGATTGCCGGATCATCGATGCCACCACCGTTGTCGCCGACACCGCTTCCGGCGTTCTCGACGCGGATGGCGAAGCACCGACCGACCTCCCCGACGTCGTGCTCGCACGGGTCGGAAACTGGCGTCCGGACAGCCTGCTCGCCCTCGTCGAACGCTACACCGTTGCCGGTGTTCCGACGCCCAATCCGGCGCCGGCCATCCGTATCGGCCGCGACCATTGGCGGACTGCGCTTGTCTTGTCCGAGGCTGGGCTGCCAGTGCCGCCGACCGTCGCCGGCTCCGACCCGGAAGCGCTCGCGGCCGCGGCGCGCCGGTGGGGCTTCCCGGTGGTCGTCAAGCATCGCCGATCCCGGATGGGCGTGGGCGTCATCCGGTGCGCTTCCCTCGACCACCTCGAGGCGGTTCTGGACTCGATGTGGCGCCTGGGGGACGAGGTCGTGGTCCAGCGGTACCGGGAAACCGGAGGTGTGAGCCTGCGTCTGCTCGTGATTGCGGGCCGGGTGGTCGCGGCGGCGCGGTTCACCGCTGCAACCGGCGACTGGCGCTCCAATGCCGCCCGCGGTGGTCAGGTGGCGGCGTGCCGGCCCGAGGCTGCCGATCACGCCCTTGCCGTGGCCGCAACCCAGGCGGTGGGCCTCGGGATTTGCGGCGTCGACCTGCTACCGGGGGCCGACGGAACCGAGATCGGTGAGGTCAATCCGACCCCCGGGTTCACCC
>Ga0316576_10000391_pt1 | contig 20151 bp, 16 predicted proteins | sample S0NA_FD_203075 | JGI IMG/M metagenome (GOLD analysis project Ga0316576, IMG submission 203075) | Rhizosphere microbial communities from salt marsh grasses in Alabama, United States - S0-2_050615r3r5 | ecosystem: Host-associated > Plants > Roots > Rhizosphere | place: USA: Alabama | collected... | reverse complement strand
ATCGTCTTACGGATCGCGATGGCGGCAGCGAGCGGAGAATCGGGATCGATTTCCGGACGCACCATCCCCTTAGACGACGGGGGTGCAGGCGCCGGCGGAGGGGGCCGTTCCGCTTTCGGCGGTGCGATCGTGGTCTTGGTCGCCTGTAGGTCCGCGGCTCTTTGGATGAGAGTATCCGTGATCCGCTTGTGCTGCTCCTTGACCTTCGCGTCGACCGCGTCGTCGGTGACGATCATGGGGCCAACGGCGATCTCGCGACTGGTGATCAGACGACCGCCGTCGTAGACCAGGGTCCGGATCTTTCTCGCCGGGCCCGGGATGAACTCGGTCTGGACCGTGAACTCCCTGCCGAGAAGCGCGACCTTGTGAATAATGCCGCTCATCTGTCAAGTTCGATTCAACCACGGCGGGCGTGCCAGGGCAACCAGCGATTTCGAGTCGAGCACCCCGAGGTGAGAAGACGCGGCCAAGTCGGATGCATCGTCGACTGCAGCAGAAATCTCGTGAACAGCCCGGGTTAGGTCAAGACTGATGCGAGATAGCGGATCTGGTCGAGACTGTTGTAAAGCTGTGCCGAGATTCTGATGGCGCGGCAGACCGGATGCGCCCAGCGGGTGACCGGCACCTCGATCCGGTGCTCGTGGAAGAGCCGATTCTGGAGAGGCTCGATGCCGCTTGCCGGCAGCTCTGCGGAAGATCCTGTTTCGGGCAGGGGTACTGCGGCCAACGACCCGATCATTTCGTCCGGGCATGGCGATTCGATGCCGAAAGCCCGACACAGGACGCGGCGTCCCTCGATGGCGAGACGGTGGTTTCGGGCCCGGACCTCACTCCAACCGCCATCGACCATGGCCGCGATCGCCGAAATCGCTTCTGGAACCGCGAGCCACGGCGTCGGGTCGTTGGTGCCGGTCCAGTCGAACTCGAGGTGAAGACGGTTGCGGCCGTGACTGGGCGCCGCCCACCCGTGGCTCGTGACCAGCGGTCGGGTCCGATCTCGCCAGTCGTCACGAACCCAGAGGAAGCCGGCTCCCTTGGGTGCACACAGCCACTTGTGGCAGTTGCCGGCATAAAACGCCGCGCCGAGGGACGTGACTCCGAGCTCGGTCATCCCAGGCCCGTGGGCTCCGTCGATGATCACGGCCACGCCGCGCCTCTCGAGCTCAGTGACCAAGGTGGCGATCGGCAGGACGAGCCCCGTACTGCTGGTGACGTGATCGACGACAGCGGCGCGAGTGCGCCGCGACACGCTGCACAGCACGGCGTCCACTAGTGTGTCGGTCGTCGCGACCGGAAAGGGGAGGTGAGCTTCGATGACCTCGGCGCCGGCGCGCTTGGCCGCTACCTCGACGGCGTTGCGGCACGCCGGATAGCCGTGGTCGGTGACGAGGATCTGGTCGCCGGCTGCCATGGGCAGCGCCGCCAGGGCCGTGTTGACTCCCGTGGTGGCGTTGGCCACAAAGGCGAGCCCGTCGCCATCACCGTCGACGAAGGTCGCCAGCGTGCGTCGCGCATGGTCGAGCAGGTCGGGCAGCTCGCGTACGAGAAACCGCACCGGCTCGGCCTCCATGGTTTGACGGAGCTTGTGCTGAGCCTCGAGAACGACCCGCGGACAGGCGCCGAAGGAGCCGTGGTTGAGGAACACGACGTCGGGGTCGAGGGCCCAGTGGCGGGCGAGACGCGAGGGGGGTGGCAGCGGCATTACGGGTGCATTCTACGCGCGGGCTGCGGAGCCGTACCTGACAGTTTGTCGAGCAGGCCGAGGCCAGGATGCTCGGCCAGGGCGGATGCATCTCCGGCCGCTGCAGGAAGCTCGCGAACAGATCCGGGTTCGCCCGTTCCAATCCGAAAGTCAGCCCGGATCATCACTGAGTGATCTGGTCAGTCACGGTTGACGATTGCCAGGATGGCGCGTCCATACGATCGGACCTTGGCTGGTCCCATGCCGCTGACCGCCAGCAGCTCGTCCTCGTCCGTGGGCCGAGCGCGGCAGATCGCGGTCAGGGTTCGGTCGGTGAGGATGCGGAAGGCCGGGGTCCGACGGCGACGAGCCTCGGCGAGACGCCATTCCCGCAGTGCCTCTCTCAGCCGCTCCTGGTCGACATCGAGAGTTGGCGAGGGGGGGGCGGTCGAGGTTGCCTTGCCCCTGGAGCGACCGGCGCCGCGGATAGCTTTCGAGTGACGGCCGGCGTCGAGCTTGGCGGTCGGGGGCACCAGAATTCGCGCCGACTCGACGGCGTCGGGTCGGGCGCGTCGGCCCGCCCGAGTCAGGAACACCCGGTGAAATCGAATCGTCTTCCCGTTTTTGACGAAGGAATCGGCACGCAGCTCCACGAGCCCGGCGCGGGCGAGAGCGCCGAGCAACGCTTCGAAGTCGCGCCGTTCAATGGGCGATTCGGCCGTGGCTTCGCGGTGGAGCTGGCCGGAGGTCGCACCGTCGCGTTCGACGAGTAGGCTCATGACTGCCGACATGCGCTCGATCTCGACTCGTTTCGGGGGACGGGCGCGAGCCACCAGGCTGCGGGTCGGAGCGCACTGGTCGCACAGGCCGCATGCCTGGCCGGCGTCCCGCCGGTCGCCGAAGTGCTCCACCAGACGTACCATTCGGCAACCGTACCCGGATGCGAATCGGGCCATCTGCTCGACCTGGGAACGGCGATGGGCGCGTTGGGTCTCGTAGCTCGTTTGCCAGTCGGAGCGACCACGCGCCACCATTCCATCCGGCGACACCAGAGCACCGCGGTGGATCCATAGCTTCTCGAGCGCAGTTGCGAAGAGGTCGGGCTCGAAGCCGAGCTCGGAGCGCAGGCCCTCGGACGAGCGAGGGCTTGACCCGATGGCTGCGAACAGCCGCGCCAGCACACGAGGCTCCGGGTAGTCGCGGTCGATGAAGAACTGGTGGGTGTGGAGATCGGCCCAGGAGTACAGCAGCAGCGCCCGAGCCTGATTGCCGTCCCGGCCGGCGCGGCCGATTTCCTGGTAGTAGCCCTCGAGGGTTCCCGGGAGCCCCGTGTGGATCACGGTGCGGATGTCAGCCTTGTCGATTCCCATGCCGAAGGCGATGGTGGCCACGATGACCTCGATCTCACCGTGCTGGAAGGCCTGCTGGACCGTGTCCCGCGCCGGAGCAGGCATGCCGGCGTGGTACGCGGCTGCCGAAACGAGATCGCTGAGCTCGACGGCGAGCTCCTCGGTTTCCTTTCGGGTCGGGGCGTAGACGATGGCGGGCCGACGGTCAGGCGTGGCCAGAACCGTGCGGACGAGGGTGTGCCGCAACGATGGCTTCGCCTCGACCGCCTCCACCGCGAGGTTCGTGCGTCGGAAGCCGTGGATGAAGGTGTGGGCGCCGGGAACGCCGAGCTGATCGACGATGTCGCGCTGGACGACCGGGGTTGCGGTCGCGGTGAGGGCGATGACCGGCGTCGGACGCAGCAATGGCAGGCGCTCGCCGATCATCCGGTACTCGGGTCTGAAGTCATGTCCCCAGTGGGAGATGCAGTGGGCTTCGTCGACAGCGATGAGGACGGGTCGTCGTTTCGCGAGCATTTCGGGGAAGCCGGGAACGGCGAGTCGCTCCGGGGCGACGAAGAGGAAGTCGAGCTCGCCGGCGAGGTAGGCCTGGCACACGGCTCGGCTGTCGAGTCGGTCGCGGCCGGAGTGAATTCGCTCGGCGGCGAGACCGAGCGTCCGTAGAGCGTGGGCCTGATCTTCCATGAGTGCGATGAGGGGCGAAAGGACCAGGGTGGTGCCGGCACGAGCCAGCCCTGGCAGCTGGTAACACAGGGACTTGCCCGCTCCGGTGGGCATCACAAGCAGAGCGTCGGCGCCGGTCGTTACCGTTCGGCAGACCTCTTCCTGGAACGGTCTGAAGCTCGTGTGACCGAAGACCGAGGTCAGCAGAACGGCCAGGGAGTCAGGCGGGGTCGGAGCTCGCGACTGGCTCACGAGTTCGCCGGCGACTGGCCTTCGCCGGGGCCGGATGCCAATACCGGAATCGGGTTTTTGGTCTGCACCATACGCGCATTATGCCAAAGCGCGAGATCGGGAACGGGCCCGGCCGAATCGGACGTTCGTCGATGGTCAGGGAGACGTTGTCGTCCAGCTTCCGGTTCCGCCGGACTCGAAGTCGTCGGCAAAGAGCCCGTCGCCGGTCGTGCTGTAGTCCGGCGGGATGTCGACGCCAGCAACGACGCCGAGAGGTTCGTAGTCGGTGTAACCCGGGAAAATGTAGCCGAGGTGGTTGTTGCCCATTCGGCGGATCAGGACCTCCGACAGCACGCGGCGGAAGTCGGTGGTCACGGCCAGGTCGGCGTCGTCGAAGAGCTGGCCGGGTCCGATCCCAGGCCACGTTCCGTGAACGCCGCCGACGGCGTTGCCCGAGACCACGATCAGCGCGTTGCCGTGACCGTGGTCGGTTCCACGATCGGCGTTTTCGACCAGCCGGCGACCGAACTCGCTCTGGACCACGATGGTCAGGCGCTGGGTGTAGTTTGCGGCGCCGACGCCGTCGAGGTCGGTGTAGAGAGCCGCGAGACCTTCGGCGAGGATTCCGATCAACGAGCTGAAGTACCCCGCGCCGTTGTTGCCCTGGTCGACGTGGGTGTCCCAGCCGCTGAGGTCGACGGTCGCGACCCGGAGCCCGAGGTCGAGCTTGACCATCTGGGCAACGACCTGGAGGCCGTCTCCAAACGAACCCGACGGGTAGACCGCGCCGTTGGCCGGAGTGTAGCTGCCCGACGTGTTGAGCTCGACGATGTCCATGGCGTCGAGGGCCTGGAGCCCTGATGCGTGCAGCCATGTGCTGTCGCCGCTGTACATGTGGCGGAGTGCGATCCGTTGTGCGTTGCGCCATTCCCAGGGCCCGATCTGCAGGTTGAACGAGTCGGGGTCGGCCATGTTCACGGTGTCGTGGTTGCCGAGCAGGGATGTCGCCTGCAGGTTGCCGACCGAGACCGAGGGCATGACGATTTCGGCCGGGACGTTGTCGGCGCTCGCGAAGTGACGCGCCAGCCAACCCGTCGGCGTCGTCTTGATACCCGGCGTACCTCGTTCGATGAACTCCATGGAGTCGAAGTGGCTGCGGCTCGCTTCGGTCATGCCGGTCGCGTTGACGACGGCGACCTTCCCTTCCTGGTAGAGGTTGTGCAGTGGCTCGGCAGCGCGGTGGAGTCCGAACTGACCGTCGAGCGGCAACGCTGAATCGGATCCGCTGAGGGGAACAGCGATGTTGGGCCGTGCGGTTTCGTAGATGTCGCGGTCGGCGCCTGATATCGGGACGACCAGGTTGAGCCCGTCCATGCCACCCCTGAGGAAGACCACAACGAGGACTTCGTCGTTGGTCGTGGCATCCGGGGCGGCGAAGGCGAGGGATGGGAAGCGAGAGCCGGCGATGCCGGCGACGGCGATCGAGCTGCCCACGATGAACCCGCGTCGGGTCGGATGGCGCATGATTACCTCCAGAGGAACGGCGGCGACATGAAGATCAACCCGACCATGGCGCGGAGCCGATCTTGGGTGTTGCTGTCGGAATCGACGGGCAAGGCGAAGTCGGGGTTGTGGCCCTGGGCCATGAACTCGACGATCTCCTGCCGCTCTTCAGACGGGATCGGACGGGCGAAGACCCGATTGATCCAGAAATCGGCAAGCTGATTGGCGCTTCGCGCCTGCGACGGGGTCTGGCCGAGGACGTTGAGCCGATAGGTTCCGCCAGGGTCGTCGACGTCGATGAGCCAGTTCATGAGCCGCCAGCTGTGGACCCTCGGCGTGGCGCTCTGCCAGTCGTCCTTGCGATCGGGGTAACCGTTGGGTGACCGCCACGCAAACAACGGCTGGCCGGCCTGGTCGTATCGCCACAGCAGGGTGCCGGTGTCATCCTCGTCGAGAGCGAAGGTGAACCGGCCGTCCGCGGCACGCAGCGCCGCGCCGAGGATCTCGAGAGGACGCTTGATCTTGTCGCCCCAGGTGGTGAGGAAGGTGGGGTGGAGGACGATGGTTCGGACCACCTGGGCGAGCTGGTCGGGGGCGGAAGACTGAGCCTCGAAGACAGCCGCCGCGTCGTCGATGAGCCCTGGTTCTGGGTTGTCGCCGATCAGCCGGTGAGCGAGCTTGGTCGCAACGTGGCGTGCGGTTCCGGGGTGACTGGCGACCTGGTCGAGGACGACAGTCCCGTCGACCAGTGCCGGTTGGTTGGGAGGGATGTAGGTGCCGAGCACGTTCTTCTGAAAGTGATCGTGCCAGTCGGATCGGTACTCGAAGAGGCCCGTGTCGAAGTCGAAGGTCCAGCCGGTGAAGCAGCGGGTCGCCTCGAAGACGTCATCGTCGACGTAGGCGACGGGGATGCCGCCGGGGCCGATCGGAACCTGGTCCTGCCGTATCACGCCCATATAGTGGTCGGCGCCGAGGGTGTGAAGCTCGAACAGCTCGCGCGCCCAGTTTTCATTCGGACCCGCACTCGAGGAGGTGTAGTTGTCCAGGTAGTAGAGCATTGCCGGGTGCTGTGCCACCTCACCGAGCATGGTCCGGAAGTTGCCGAGGGCGTTGCCTCGAATGACGACACGGTCCCAGTGAGACCAGACCGGCGCTGCCCAGGAGTCCGGGCCATAGATGTTGAAGTGGTTGTGCCAGAAATCAGCCAACACCTCGAGCAGCTGGCGTCGGCTCCAGACGGCGCGGAGGATGGTGGCACGTTCGACCTCGTAGTAGGGCTGAAGTCGGACGTTCCACGGCGGGCTCGATGCGACGTGGTCCTGCCAGAGCTGAGCGAGGGACTTGTTGAGGGTCGTGTAGCCGGCTGCGCCAATCTTGGAGTCGCACAGGGAATCGTCGATGCTCATGGGATCGAGCTGCTGGTCGACCCACGCCTCGAGCCGTGCCGGATCGCTTCCGGCGAGAGAATTGAACTCGGCGACTTCGCCGGGCCGTGGCCCGAATCCGAGCCGGTTGAGAGTGATGATCGCGGCTGGTGGTGGCGACGGGACCGATTTGGTGGGGGTTCCTCGTGGGTTTTTGAATAGGCGCCGCATGTGGGAGATGCGTTCGCTCCAGAATCGGGGATCGTGGACCCGACCTCGGTCGCCGATCACTCGTTCCGCGCGGTTCCTGATCCTTTCGAGGAGCTCGCGCCGGCTGTGGGTCGATTGAATGTCAGCGATGCCCATGTGCCCTCCAGGTTGGTGTCGACTTCGGTCGCATCTGCGATCGACCCTGGTCACGATGTCGTGAGATCCGGAGGGGAATGTAGGGTGCAGGATCGGGGCCCGCCGTGGCCCGCGTCACAGAGTCCTGTTCTCAAGATGAGATGGCCATGTTGGCAGTGGCGTCGATCACGAAGGAGCCGTGGTCCTGTACGATGGATCGAACGGGGTCGCGTTGGGAGTCAACCGCGTGGAAGGCACGACAGAACCGGCGACGGTCACCGTCATCCTGGCGAAGAACGAGGCTTTCTCGGTCGGCGAGGCGGTGGCAGGGGCGCTGAGGTATTCGTCACGAGTGGTGGTGATGGATGGTCATTCCAGCGACGGCACCGTTGCTGTGGCACGTGACGCCGGCGCCGAGGTCGTTGCCGATCCGGGCAAGGGGAAGGGGGCCGCGATCAGAGCGAGCCTGAACGTGGTCACCGAGCCGGTGATGGTGTTCATGGACGCCGACGGTTCCCACGACCCTGCCGACATCCCGCGGTTGGCGGCGCCGATCCACGACGGCGCTGCGGACCTGTGCGTCGGCAGCCGGTTCACCGGTGGTTCCGAGGAGCTCTCCCTGACCCTCGGACAGCTCGTTCGGACCATCGGCAACATTGCCATGAACGTCGCCATCAATGAACGCTGGAAGGTGCAGCTCACCGACACCCTGAATGGCTTTCGTGCCGTGCGCCGGGCAGCCGCGCTGGCAGTCGGCCTCCGAGCGGACATTCACACCATCGAGCAGGAGATGGTGATGAAGATGCTGCTCGCCGGCTTCCGGGTCGTCAACGTGCCGACACACGAGTACCCGCGTCGCCACGGCGAAAGCCACATTCGAATCTGGCGTCAATGGCCTCGCTTCGTCGGCAACGTTGCGGCCCACCTGATGCGGCGAACCAGGCCGATTCGGTTGGACGAGTGAGGTCGACAGCCGTCACACCCCGAGCCGATATTCACCGTCACCGCGGCTGCTTCTGACCCGAACGCGGGTGCATTCGCTGTTCCGGATACCGGGCCGCGGTCACTTCACCGCGACGGCGTACATGGACAACCCGAGGTTGACTCGACCGATCCGGACCTCCGCGAATCGACGCGTCATGGCCCAGGCGAGGGACTCCCGGGTGAATGGCGAGATGTGGTCGCTGGTCCGCCGCGTCACGAGGTTGTGAAGCCCTTCTGCAGCGACCCAGGTGAGCGAGTCGTATGGCGGGGTGAACACGACCAGGACCCCCCGCGGACGGAGCAGGCGGTAGAGTTCGTCGAGGATCCGGTGGGGCGATACCGCATGTTCGAGCGCGTCAATGATGAGCGCTCCGTGGAACGACTCGTCCGCGACCGGTAAGGTCGTGTCGAAGTCGAGCCGGAGTGCCCGCGTGCCACGACCGGCTGCGCGACCGAGCAGACTCAAATCAACGTCTGCGGCGACAGCAAGGTCGCCGGTACGCGCCACCCGTGCCAGGATCGTTCCAGCACCGCATCCCAGATCGACGATCCGTGCTTCGGGGGGAAGGTCGGCGAATGCGCGGCGAATGACGCCGACCTTTCTGATATCGATCCAGCGGAAGAGCAGAGTGTTGAGAGGCCGGTCGTAGTACCCGGAAAAGGAGGCACGCTGTCGGCCGCCTGAAGTGGTCACAGCTGCATGGTAACAAGGCGCTGTCGGGCCTGGTGTATTCTGATCGCCGATTCCGCCGGCAGGATGACGAGGGGGGTGTCATGAATCCGAACCGGGCTGCGTGGTTCTTCGTCGCCGGGGTCGCGTGGCTGGTGTTGCGTGGAATCCTCGGGCGCTCTGTGCCTGGGATGCACCCGGCACAGGTGGCGGAAGTCGGTGGTTTCTGGCTCGTGATCCCACTGGTGTCTGTCGTTGCGAGCCTGACGATTCCCCTGTTCTTCATCGTGTTCCTGCGCAGCCACGACTTCACCGGTCAACGGTGGCTGCTCCTCGCGACGCGGGTGTCGGTTGTAACGTCCGTTGCCTCATCGGTTCTGGTTCTGGTCTCCTGCGTCGGTGTTGTCGGCGGACCAGGTTCTCCGGCCGCGTTCGCGATGGCAGCCGTGCCGTGGCTGGTCGAGGTGGTCCCGATCGCGCTGGTGTTCTCTCTGGTTGCGTTTCACCTCGCCTTCGCGTGTCAATGTCCGTGCTCGAGCAAGCTTCGGCGGGCCGCGGCCGCAGCGGCCGTCGGCGCAGCGATCCCCTCCGGACTGATGGTGGTGTGGATGGTTCACCTGCGATTCCCCGAGGCGATCCCGTGGTGGCCTGAGATCGCTCGAAGTGCAGTCATGCGGATGCTCGGGCTCGCCGGTGCGGCGGCGCTGGTGTGGTTTCTGGAGAGCTTCGCCCTGCGCTACGGTGGTGACGAACCGGGGTCAGGAGTCGGGGCCGCTTGAGGAAGAGTGGCCACTGGCATCGGTTCTCGGTCGACGGGCAGTACGGCGATCCATGGAGACCGCGGCGAGGGGCGGTACAATTGCATCCGGGAGCGATCGGAGACGAATCGGTTCCGATGGCGACCGGTCCCCGGTTTCTTCCGGAGGGTTGAACTTACGGTGACGTTTGAGATGGGATGAGATGATCCCGTGGCCATTCGTGACCACGCTGGCCGTGGTCATGGTCCCGGTGTTGCTGCTCGTCATCATCGTCCTCTGGCTCCGGTTGCGGTCGACCCTGGCCCAGACGATCCCGGCGCATCAGCAGGTTGCCGGTCTGCGGGATCCCTCGACGCGGCGGCTCGAGCGAGACCTCGAAGGGCAGATGGAGTTCTTTCAAGTCTTTTCCAGCCTCCTCGGCGAGCTCCACGCCCAGCGACAGATACGGCAGATCCCTCAGATCCTGGTCAACTGCATGGTGAGGATGTTCCGGCCTGAGGTGGCTGTGGTGGCAATCCGTCGTCGCAGCACCCTCACTGATCCCGATCGGGAGAACCGCCTCATCGTCTCGGCGGTTTCGTCGTCACAGCGGCGGATGAAGGTCGGGATGGAGATTCGTTTCGGTGAGGGGCAGCTCGGAATCGTGGCAGCTCGCCAACGGGTGATGGTCCGCAAGGACTTCGACGAGGAAAAGTCGCTCAACTTCAGCGTCAGCCAGGCGGTGGGACAGCCGGAGTTCGACGTCGTCGCTCCAATGACCGGCGGCGAAGGCATCATCGGCGTCATTGCCATTGCACGACCCGAGCGCCACCACGTCAATGAACGGGAAATGCTCGAGATGATCGCCCGACTCGGTTCGCTGACGTGGACGAACCTCGAGGCCTACCGGAACGTCGAGATCGCGGCGGAGGTCGATGGCCTGACCGGGATCTTCAACAAGGCCGCTCTGCTGGTCAAGCTCAGCGAGACGGTGCTCGACGCTCGCGAGCGGGGCGAGAAGGTCTCCGTGTTCTTGTTCGACATCGACAACTTCAAGGTCTACAACGACCAGAACGGCCACCTGGTGGGAGACCAGTTGCTGCGGCTGCTCGCCAAGCTGGTGAAGGACAGCGTGCGATCGGATGACACCTTCGGCCGGTTCGGCGGTGAGGAGTTCGTGCTTGTGATGCCCGGGCGATCCGCTGCTCAGGGGATGTCTGCGGCCGAGATCGTGCGACGACGCATCGAGGAGTACCCGTTTCAAGGGGAAGCGACCCAGCCTGGCGGGCGGGTCACGATCTCCGGTGGCGTCGCCTGTTTCCCGGACGACGCCGACGACAGTGTTGAGCTCCTTCGCAACGCCGACGCAGCCCTCTACGAAGCGAAAAACGCCGGTCGAAACCGGGTGTTTCATGCCGAACCCACAGGGCTCAACCCGCCCCCCGGCGGTCGTGCCTCTCAGTCGGGCGGGGGTCCGGAGCGCGGTGGGCCAGCCGACATTCTGTGACCCGGTCACCCTGACGGAGGTCCAGTTCTGAGATACAATCCCCGCCATGAAGGTCGATGTTCGACACGCGGGTGATGTGATCATCGTGGACCTGGACGGTCGCCTGGTCATGGGCGTCGGCGACGAGCTTCTGCACGAGGTGATGAACCAGATCGTTGCCGAAGGATGGAGCAAGATCGTCCTCAACCTCAGAGACGTCACCATCATGGACAGCTCGGGCATCGGCGAGGTCGTGTCGAGCTGGAAGCTCGCACAGCGTTTCGGCGGCTCGGTCAAGCTCCTGAAGCCGGCCGAAAGTGTCCATCGCACCCTCCGGCTCACTCAGCTTCTTCCCCTGCTCGAGGTGTTCGACGACGAGACTCAGGCCGTGGCGAGCTTCAACTGAGCTCAACCTCGATCAGCCCCGCGAAGCCCAACCGTCCGGCGAGACACAGCCCAAGGAGGTCGACAGATGTTCACAAGCTATCGGCAGAGCTTCCGTGACGAGCTCGACGGGATCAGGGAGGCCGGGACCTACAAGGAGGAGCGGATCATCTCGTCTCCTCAGAGCGCCGCGATTCGGGTTCCCCAGGGAGAGGTCATCAACTTCTGTGCCAACAACTACCTGGGGCTCGCCGACAATCCGGAGATCATCGCCGCCGCCAGGAAGGCCCTCGAGGATCGCGGTTTCGGGATGGCCTCGGTGCGGTTCATCTGCGGCACACAGGATCTTCACAAGGAGCTCGAGCGCGCGATTTCGGATTTTAACGGTACCGACGACACGATCCTCTACTCGTCCTGCTTCGACGCCAACGCGGGTCTCTTCGAGACCATTCTCGACGAGGGCGATGCCATCATCTCCGACCAGCTCAACCACGCCTCCATCATCGATGGCGTCCGGCTCTGCAAGGCCGACCGGTTCCGCTACGCCAACTCGAACATGAGCGAGCTCGAGGAGATCCTCAAGCGCACCCAGGGCCACCGCCGTCGTCTGATCGCCAGCGACGGGGTCTTCTCCATGGACGGCTACCTGGTCAAGCTCGACCAGATCTGCGACCTCGCGGAGACCTACGACGCCATGGTCATGGTGGATGACTCTCATGCGACCGGCTACATCGGCGCCACCGGCAGGGGCACACCGGAGCACTGCGGTGTCCAGGGCCGCGTCGACATCATCACGTCGACCCTCGGAAAGGCGTTGGGCGGGGCTTCCGGCGGCTACACGACCGGACGGAAGGAGATCATCGCCATGCTGCGCCAGCGGTCGCGGCCGTATCTGTTCTCGAACACCTTGACGCCGTCCCTCGCCGCTGCTGGGATCGCGGTGTTCCAGATGCTGTCGAGGACGACCGCGCTGCGTGACAGGTTGATGGACAACACGCGGTACTTTCGCTCGAAGATGGCGAAGCTCGGTTTCGACCTGCTCGAGGGTGAGACCGCCATCGTTCCAGTGATGCTCTACGACGCCAAGCTCGCGTCCGATTTCGCCGACGAGATGCTCAAAGAAGGCATCTACGTCATCGGTTTCTCGTACCCGGTGGTGCCACAGGGTAAGGCACGGATTCGCACCCAGATCTCGGCGGCTCACGAACGCGAGCACCTGGACCGAGCCGTGACGGCATTCGAGACCGTCGGAACGCGCCTCGGCGTCATCTGACCCGATTCGTGGTCGGTCGTTCTCAGCCTCCCGACGACGCCTGGATGGAGTGGGGTGGCGATGGTCCTCGGCTCGTCCTTGCCCACGCCAACGGTTTTGCGCCCGCGAGCTATCGAAGCTTGATCACCGAGCTTCAGCCGGCGTTTCGCGTGGCGACGGTGGCGGTCAGGCCGTTGTGGCCAGGTTCCGATCCGGCAGAGGTTTCGAGCTGGTTCCCTCTTGCGGATGATCTGCGAGCCGTCCTGAAGGCGCGCTGCCAGGATCGGGTGGTCGGAGTGGGCCACAGTCTCGGGGGGGTGTTGACGGCCCTTGCTGCCGCCGCCGATCCGAGTCGATTCTCGCGCCTGGTCCTGCTCGATCCAGTGGTCTTCAGCGGTCGTCGAGCTCTTCTTTGGGGGTGGATGAAGCGCCTCGGGCTCGGCTCGAGCTTCGCGCTGGCGAGGCGAGCACGACGGCGTCGCGACCACTGGCCCGACCGAGCGGCGGTTCGGCGAAGCTGGAGCGGTCGAGGCATGTTCCGCGGATGGGATCCCAGGGCCTTCGAGGACTACCTGGAGGCGAGCGTGGTCGAGAGCCGCGGCGCTGTCGAGCTGCGCTATCCCAGGGGCTGGGAGGCCCGCATCTTCGAGATCTGTCCTCACAGTCTGTGGTCGCAGCTGCGCCGGGTCGAAACACCGACCTTGGTGCTTCGTGGCCAGAGCTCGAGCACCCTGCTTGCAGATGCTGCAGCCCGGATGGCGCGCGAGATGCCGAACGGCACCGTGACGGAGCTTCCTGGTACGTCCCACTTCATGCCCATGGAGCGGCCGGTCGAGGTGGCCGGCATCGTGAGAGCGTTTGCATCGACGGGAGATCCACCGTGAGCCGAAACGACTCGACAGAATCCCTCAAGCGCGAGCTGAGGACCCTCGGCGATCGGGAGCGAGCGATTGCGGCCAAGGCCTACCTCAAGAGCGAACTCGAGTTTTTCGGTGTTGCTGCGCACCCGCTCAGGGCTGCCGTCCGGAGCTTCCTGGACGACCGACCCGAGCTCGATTCGAAGTCCCTGAAGGTAGTCGTGTCCCGGTTGTGGTCGGAGCCGGTTTTCGACCTCCGGGCCGCGGCTGTCGCGATTCTGGAGCGCCGGAACCGCCGGTTCGGCGTCGATCTCCTCGACTTCGTCGAACCCATGCTCGCCTCGTCGTTCACTTGGGCGCTGGTGGACTGGATCAGCACCAAGGTCGTGGCGCCCGTTGTCAGCCGCAACCCGGAGGCCACGGACAGGCTCCGGCGGTGGGCGGCGGCGGACGACTTCTGGTTGCGCCGAGCGTCGCTGCTGTCCCTGCTCCCCGACCTGCGCGCCGGCGGCGGCAACTTCGAGCTGTTCGCCGAGCTTGCCGTGCCCATGCTTGCCGAGCGCGAGTTCTTCATCCGGAAAGCCATCGGCTGGGTGCTCCGGGACACCTCTCGGAAGCGGCCGGAGCTGGTCGCGTCCTTCGTCGAAATGCACAGGGACGCGATGTCGGCGTTGACCTACCGGGAAGCGACCAGGAGGCTCCCGGAGGAACTCCGGAACCGGCTCGATCCGCCCTAGGAGCTTGTAGCGCAAAGATCAGCGGCGTCTTTCGGGTTTCGTGAAGGCCCTTTGTCGTTGCATTTTCGGCCCGTACTCTGAGTACTGCTCCGAAATCGCGCCTCAAATGGCACTTCACGGCTCTCCGAAATCCATCCGCCACCTTCACGCTACAAGCTCCTTGCCCGTTCCCATCTGGAAACGGGCGATTTTCGAGCAAGGTTTAGGAAAACCGTAGGTTGACGCCAAGATTGCCGAAAAGCATCGTTATTGGACGGGAATGGGGGCTCAGGCGAGATGACGCGACTTCTGCGGGATCGACCGGCGCGCGGCAGCAATAGCTGCGATGCTTCCTGCGCCGCGGTATTCTCGAGCCATGACGGCCACGGAATTGGGGGATGCACGGCGTCGGTGTCTGGCGATGATCGTGGCTGTGGTGACGGTCGTGACTGGTGCGGCTGCAGACGAGCCCTGGTACGTGACAGGCGCGGTGGAGATCACCGAGCCCACCGAGCTCGGGCAGGTGATCGTCCTGCCGGGCGCCTCCCTCACGGTTCGTGACCTACCCGAACCGGGCTTCACGTTGCGCGGTCACCTGTGGGTTGTCGGCGACGGCCGCGTCCGCCTCGAACGCTCGGTGATTCAGTTTCTGAGCGTCTACCACGGTCAGTACTCCTTTGCGGGTATCGACGAGGCCACGATCGAGATCGTCGATTGCGACTACCGGGTACCGAATGGCGTCCAGCACGCCCTGCTCGCCGTCGACAACGCCCATTTCCTCGTCGAGAACACTGACTTCGGCGACATTCAGCTGCTGGCCGCGAACCATGCCTCCTTCGAGGCGCGGCAGCTGACCGGCAACTTCGAGGTGGTGGTCCAGAACGACGCGTCCATGGTTCTGGAGGACATCCCGCGTGTCTCCGGCGCCGGTGCAATCTGGGTCTGGGTCGAGTTTCCGGACGGCTGTGAGGCCGAGTACTCACCACCCATGCCGGGCTTCGTGGGCAGCTGGACCTTCCCCCCGACGGGGGCGACCGGGATTGGGCAACGCGTTGTCGTCGACCGCTGCGATGTCCGGCTGTGGCCGATGCTGGTCTGCGAGGGCAGTCGCGTGGTGCTTCGCGACGTCGCCGAGGACAACTGGATCGTCGTGGGCTTTCACATGCCCGGCGACGCCACCGTGGCCGGGCTCGAGAACAACCGCAGCTATGTCGATTTCACCCTCGACCTACAAGACCGCGAGTTCCGAGTCGTCGACGCCACCGTCGACACGTGGAACCTCTACCCGCAGGGCTTCGCCCATGTCGTCGTCCGCGACTCGTTGGTGGGGGAGGTTCTGAGCCTGGAGGACTCGAGGGTGTGGTTGGACGGCGTGACGGTGGATGGAACTGGGGGGTTCTTCGGCGCCCGGGACCGGTCGCGGATGTTCGCAACCGGAAGCCGGTTCACGTGCACCATCGAGGCCAGCCAGGAGGCCACCATCGAGCTGCACGCGAGCAGTGTCGAACCGTACTCCATCGATCCGACCGGCGCCTGGACCCGCTTCGGGGCCTATGACGATGGCCGCCTCCTGGCCGACCAAACCCCGGTCGTGACGACACCGGCCCTCGCCGGACGCGGGCTGATCGCGCTGAGCTACCTTCGGCAGCCGCCTCCGATACCGCCCGGTCCCGGCGAACAGGTGATCCTGTCAGGGAGCATCGGGATGTTCTCCCTCGATCCCGAGGTCGCTGCCGGCTATTGGAGGCTTCAGGCATCGACCCGCGACGGGCGGCCACCGGTGCTCCTCGCGACCGGGACCGAGCCGGTGGAGGACGGCGAGCTCGCCGTCTGGTCCGACGCTCGTCCGGCTCTCGACCACCGTCTCCAGACGGTTCTCGTCGACGGCCTCGGCCGAACCATGATCGGAAGCCTCGTGGTCCCCGGTACCGAACCTCGTGTTCGGTAGGGGGACGCCAGCGACCGAGGCAGGGCTAGGGTCCGGAGCCGGACCCGGAGCCGGACCCGGACCCGGACCCGGACCCGGACCCGGACCCGGACCCGAAACCGGGGTCGGAGTTGCGATGCACGGGTGAAGGGGAGCTATGCTCTCCGCGGTTTTCGGGCGGTGAACAACAGTCCGACACCCCAGGGAACGCCGTCGAAAAGGCGGTCGAGGTTGAAGGCGGCGCGTACCAGCTCGACGAGCCAGCGTTTCCGGCCGAGACCCGAGACCGCGGCCAGCGTCGGGTCGCCTTCGAGGTCGCCGTCGTGGTGAAGCCGGCGGCGGTTGACCCGTCGCATGAAGACGTCGTCGTAGACTCGGAGCACCGGCCAGCCCCAGACGGTGACCTCGGCTTCGAGGCCGGCATCGGCCAGGAGTTTCTCCATCTCGGGCTTGCGGTAGCGGCGGAGGTGGCCGCCCCAGTCATCCCAGTCGGACCACTGGCCGGGGTCGGCGGGGACCGTTCCCGCGAGCCAGCCCTTCGGGGCGAGCACGCGACCGAGCTCGGTGACGGCTTGGCGGTGGTCTGGAATGTGCTCGAGGGTCTCGGCCGATGTTGCGCTCGCGAAGGTGTCGGCAGCGAAGGGCAAGCTGGTCACATCGGCCACCACCGGCAGGACCCGGCTGGCGAGGCCCGCTTCCGCCACCCGGCGGGCGACCACCACGAGGGACCGCAGCGACCGGTCCGCTGCGACGACGATCGCGCCGGCGCGGGCGAGCGTGACGCTGAGGGAACCGACGCCTGCGGCGCACTCCAGGTGCAGACCCGGCTCGGGTGCGCAGCGCGCGAGCGTGCCAGCGAGGCGGTCCTCGCGATGAGCATGCCGCGGTCCAAAGAACTCAGGGTCGGCGCCCCACTCGGCTCTGGCCATGCACAGTCCTTCACAGTGACGCCTTTGAGAGGTGTCAGGCTACCGGTTGATGATCTTCCGTGCCACATGCTTGACCGGCAAGACGCGGTCGAGCTTGTGTCCGATGCGGATGAGCTGGTCCACCACGACAGCCTTGCCCGATGTGTTCTTGTAACACTCGCCACAACGGGGAAGGGTGTCGAAGTCGCGCGCCTTGAAGGCCTCCATCAGCTCGGGGATGCGATTCGAGTCCAAGATCTCGCGCACGGTCTGGGTCTTCATGTCGCCGATCGCCTGGGAGCCGTCATAGTCGTAGCAGCAGTGGGTGACCCGACCGTCCGACAGGACCACGAACCAGCGGAACGGGTAGCCCTGGAAGCAGCCGTAGTACTGCTCGTGGAGCTCGGTGGCGTCGGTGGTATCGAGCCCTTCACAGGTCTTCTCGATGACCAATGCCTGGGGGTAGCGATCGAGCTCGAAGAAGACCTCGAAGTCGCGGATCGATTCGCCGGCAGTCTTGAGAGAGACCATCTTCTGGATCTCGACCCGGATGTCCTGTCCCTTCGACAGCTCGAGAAAGGTCCGAATATTGGCCACGACCTCGTCGAACCGCCCGCCGCGACGAATCTCCGGGTAGACCTCCGGTCGCACCGTGTCGACACAGAGTCGAATTCGCCCGAGCGAGCTCGCGAGCAGCTCCCGGGCGTAGCCGGTATCGAGCATCATGACGTTGGTCGAGACACCGGTGCCCGGAAACAGGTCGATGGCTTCGGCGAGACGCGGGAAGAGCAACGGCTCCCCCATCTCGTGCAGCCAGCGGACCCGGAGCCCGTTGTTGCGGAGATCACCGGCGACCTTCTTCACCAGCCACCACGGCATGTCGTCCTCGGGCCGGCCGAGGTTGCCCATCGGGCACATGCCGCAACGCAGGTTGCACCGACTGGTCAGCTCGATGCCGATCTTTGCGGTTGCGGGGTCGAGAATCTGTCTCACGATCGGAGTGTACCACGCAGCAACATCCCGGTTGCCGGGGCTTCGGGTTCGGGAATCACGCAACAGCCTGCCAGCGAGTCCAGAGTGCTACCATCCCCAGCATGCGCGAGGATCTGAACCCGATCTGGATCGACACCGCGCGCGGGGTCTCGGACGTTGTGGCGGCGGTCGTCGGAGTCGGACAGCTCGCGCTCGACACCGAGGCCGACTCGCTTCACTCGTACTTCCACAAGGTCTGTCTAATCCAGGTGACGGCCGACGACCAGAACTTCGTGATCGACCCGCTCGCGGTCGTAGCGGAGGAGCTTCGCCCGCTGTGGGAATGCATCGAGGACCCGGCTGTCCCGGTGCTGATGCACGGCGCCGACTACGACATTCGAGTGCTCGACCGTGACTACCAGGTCAGGGTCCGTGGTCTCGTCGACACGCAGATCATGGCGCAGGTTCTCGGCGAGCCGAAGACGGGACTGGCGGCGCTGCTCGAGCAGGAGCTCGGTGTCGAGCTCGACAAACGGTATCAGCGGGCGGACTGGGGCCGGCGCCCGTTGACAGCCTCGCAGGTTGTGTACGCCGCCGCGGACACAGCTTTTCTGGGGTTGCTGTCGGCGAGGCTGCAGGAGCGACTCGAGAAGCTCGATCGGTGGCCGTGGGCGGTGGAGGAGTTTCGGAACCTGGAGGAGGTCCGGTACCGACAGATCGAGGCCGACCCGAGGGACTTCGAGCGGGTCAAAGGTGTTCGGGCGCTTCGTGGACAGGCCCGCGACCGCGCCTTCAGTCTCTTCGGCTGGCGCGACCTGGAGGCCCAACGCCTCGACGTGCCGCCCTTCAAGGTCCTCGGCAACGCGGCGCTCGTTGCCATGGCGACCTCGCCACCGAGCACTGTGAGCAGGCTCGCATGTGTCGAGGGTCTCGGACCGCGCTTCGCCCGCCGATGGGGGAGGGAGGTCTTGGCCCTCCTCAAAAAGCCCGAACCGGCGCCCGCCCGCCGTCGCGGCCGACGCGATCCGGACCCGTCACCGGTCGTAGCGCGACGATTGAAACGCCTCGCGATAGTACGTGACCGCGTCGCCGGTGAGCTGGCAATCGAGCCCGGTCTTCTGTGTCCACGAGCTTGCGCTCTCGCTGTTGCATCCCGGCACCCGCGCTGTACGAACCGGCGACACCTCGCCGAAACGGGGCTCGAAGGATGGCGACTCGAGGTGCTTGGCGACCACTTCCTGACGGCACTGTCGGAGGAATGACGACTCTCCGTCCGACCCGATTCCCGGCCGGACGGTTCGGAGAATGAGGGTCGGCGTGCTACCCTTCGCGCCTTGCGATGCGGAGGCATGATGGTCCTGACAGAAGAGACCCTGGCGTTCATCGGGTGCGGAATGATGGGTGAGGCGATGGTCAAGGGTCTGCTCAGAGAGGCCTTGGTCGATCCGCGCCAGATCGTTGCCAGCCACCCCCGGGCCGAGCGGTGTCTTGAGCTCGAGAACCGATACGGGATCAAGGTCACCGACAGCAATCGCGAAGCAGCCGAGGAGGCCACCTTCGTGACGCTGGCGGTTAAGCCGCAGTTTCTGGGAGAGGTGATCGCTGACCTCAAGGGCGGCCTGGGGACGAAGACCACGGTCCTGAGCATTGTGGCCGGAGCGAGCGTGGCGCGGATCGGCGCTGAGCTCCGGGTTCGACGGGTCGTGCGGGCGATGCCGAACACGCCGGCCCAGATCGGGCGCGGGATCTCGGTGTGGACGGCGACCGACGATGTCGGTGAAACCGGTCGCGCCAAGGTTCGCGCGATCCTGTCCGCCCTGGGAGCGGACGAGTACGTGATCCACGAGGGTGAGCTCGACATGGCGACGGCGTTGAGTGGCACCGGGCCTGCGTACGTGTTCCTCTTTATGGAGGCTCTTGTCGATGCCGGCGTCCACATGGGGTTTTCGCGCAGGGTTGCCGAGCGGCTCGTGTTCGAGACCGTTCTCGGAGCGGCGGAGTTCGCCAAGGGTGCGCCGGAGCACCTCGCGAAGCTCCGTAATCAGGTGACCTCACCGGGAGGGACGTCGGCCGAGGCTCAATACCAGCTCGAGCGGGGGCGGTTGCGGACCGTGCTGTCGGA